>Ga0179593_1455628_pt1 | contig 12576 bp, 9 predicted proteins | sample CZODoug2_1_08_16_FD_185931 | JGI IMG/M metagenome (GOLD analysis project Ga0179593, IMG submission 185931) | Vadose zone soil fungal communities from Angelo Coast Range Reserve, California, USA - CZODoug2_1_08_16fungal (PacBio error correction) | ecosystem: Environmental > Terrestrial > Soil >... | reverse complement strand
TTGGAGTCCCTCCACTTCGGCGTGCCTTCGTAGCTGATTGTAAGAATCCAGGCCCCCCCTGGTAACTTAAGCAACTTTCCCCCTACTTCCCCAGCAGCGCGGTCGTGTTGAGGCTGATGTCCGTAGGTGCCCCTTGCTTGACTCCCTCGGGACTTAACCCCCTTTTTCCTTAAGGCCCCCGATTTCGTTCCATACAGGCAATCCCCCTCTTGCTCCCCCCTGGGGGTTTCCGTTGCTCCCGTGCTCCTTCCTCCCCCCCATGTAGGAGAATATCTGTTTTCAATAACCTGCTCCTCCCGGATGTGCGTCGATACTTCTGTCGCCTAATCCCAACTTTCGCGTACCTTCCTAGAGATTCTTCATTTTCTTGCTCGCCTGCGGCGAGGAACCTCCACTTCCCGCCCCCGTACTCAACCACCTTCGTCGGAATCGATTTTCGCGTCCTGGCGGGTCAACTGAGGAAGGAGCCGGTCTCCTTGCCATTTTTGCTCTCGAGGACCCCCCCCAGAAACCCTCAAGCCAGCCTTTCGATAATTGTATTGCTCGCACCACAGCCCAGATAGCCTGCTTCCTTCGGTTGAGATTCGCTTATAATTTCCTCCCAGGCTCTTTTTCTTTCCTTTTCCAAAGGCCCTGACATTTCCCCGGGCGCCTCTTTCTTGGGGTTGCTACAAGCATGTTGAAGCTTTCCTCGCCCGCTTTTTAGGCTGACACAAGGCTAGATAAGTTCTTCTTGATTCTCCCAGGAACTTTCCTCGAGGGCACTATGATCTCCTATCCTTTCTTTTCGCTGCATTCCGTGCCTTACACTCCCCTCCCCCCACCTCTGCCTTTCAGCTCGCATTAGTGAAATGCGTCGTTTTACCCCCCAAGTTTTTAGGAACGGTTCCCACTTCTCTCTGTAACGTTTCCTCAGAAAGATTTTAGATTCAAGACGGCGACTAAATTTTTCCCCTATTCGGCCTCAGGAGACCGGCAACTTCTTCAACCCCCGATAGCTTAATTGCTTCAAATCTCACCTGGAGGCCGTAGGGATTTTGCTTTGGTTTTTCTCGATATCCCCCCCCATCCCCCTTTTATCAGTCGACGACTCATTGAGATCCTCCAAGTCGACTCGAATTCGTTCCTCCCCCCCCGTGTCCGGTGTGCCATGGCAAGAAGGATTCCTCCTCGAATGCCTTTTTCCTCTAGTCGGAGAAGGATTTTTCGAGAGCCTTCTTCTCTCAATCCTGGCCTTGATTCCCACCCCTTATTTCCTCCCACCCATCCAGGACACATCCCCCCCTTACCTCTTCCCAACGCTGTGGCACTGGCCTTTCGCCTGTGGAGGCCCCCTAACTCTACACCGCCGAAGCCGTGCTCCTCTTCCGTAGAGCCATTTTCTCCAGCGCGATCCTTTGAAAGTATTTTCCCCCTCCCGGAGAATCTAAATAAGTTTGTTCTGGCGGTGTTGCAGAAATCTCTCTCTCCTCCAGTGGTTGTTTGTGTTCTGACTCTTTTGGCCCCCTCCCGGCCCCCTTAGGTTCTTCTCGTAGTTCCGTTTGCCCTCCCCCAAAGGATAATCGGACCCTTTTCGCTGGCGACGAAGCTCCGTAAGCCGTCCCGTCGTCACGTTCGCTTGCCTGCGTGGAGTATTTTTCCCCCGAGCGCCTTTTCTGGGAACATTCCTCTCAGCTAATCCTTTTCAGAGTGTGACAGTCTTTCCTTCTGTTTGAAGGGAGTCCTGTGACAGGGTGTCCATGGAATTGACCTCTGACGTCGTTCTCTCGACTACTCAGTAGCAGACCCCATGCCCCTCCTCGGCGCGCTGGAGCCCCCCTCCCAACAATTCTAGTATCTTTTGCCGAAGGCAATGCCCCACGGTGAAATATCCTTCTTTTTAGCTGATACTTTTTTGATGCCCGCTCCCCCTACCTTATCTTCCCGGGTGTTTATGTGATGTCGGGACTACTGACCCCCACTACCCGCTCCCACCCGTCTCCCCCCCCGGTGAGTCTTCCCAGCGCATGTTGTTTTCCCTGTTTGGTTGACTTTGCCTTATAGTCTTGTTCCCTCCGATTTGACCTAGATGTTAATTTATTTGCCAACCTTCCCCCCGGCCTTGACAGTTTCATCCAAAAGGGAGGAGTACTTCCTCCCCCATATCCCTTCCCTCTTGCGTCGCACACCTTGGGGAAATTTTCCACCTTATTGATCCTTGTGCCTCGCGGTGATTCCGTGTACGGCCGGAATAACGGCTTAATCCCTTCAGCGAAGTTTCTCAGCAATTCCTCTTCAATTCTGGCGTCAGCTGTCCGTGTAGTAGTTCCTCTCCCGTCCCCTAATCTTTCATTTCGTTTTTTACCCTGTTTAACCCGGAGGCGCTGACCCCTTCTTCCCCTGTTCGATCTTTCTTCTTATGCCCCCGAAGAATAGCTTTTTTTTTTGTTGTCCGACGCTGGTAAGTCCTTGACGCCGCTGAATCCTCCTCCCCTTGGATTACAAATATGATAACAGCCATCCCTTCACTGCGGCAAGAGGATATATCCTTCTTTCTCGCACAGCAGACCCTTAGCCTCCCTGGACGGCTTCTTCTTAGAAATTTTCATTTTTTGTTCGATGTGCCTTTCTATATAGCCGGATCGCTATAATTTCTCCAGCCTTGCGACCTCTCTTTGCCACTACTCCGTTGAACCTCCGGGAGTTTTTTTTTTTTTTTCCTTCTGGCCTGCCCACTGAGCTTACTCCTCAAGACCTCTGGCTTGCTCTTTGTTTCTTCTAGTGCCCAAGGATCCAGAGATGTCTCGCAAAGCGGTACTTTTTTGCATGGACCCCCGCGAGATATAATAGGTCCCCGGCCGGAAGGAACACTTCATTTCTAGACTACCCCAACACCGGAAAGATAGTGCTATTCTTCTCCAGAGTCGGGTTCATTCCTCCCCCCGTAGTTTTGATCCGTTACCTGCCACTCACTTTTCCCCCCTTTAATAATGATTTCGGCAACCTCCTCCGAGTATTTATTCATTATTATTCATTTTGCCTATTACAAGGGATGGAGATAGTCTTCAGGCCGCTTTAAGGGTTTTCTCCCCGCACTCTTTTCCTCCTATTTGGTTTTGTTGGGTCCGGCGTTCTTTTCCCTGCCATTTACCGGAGGCCTCTTTTTCATATTTCCGCCCTTCCCACTGGGTCAGATCTAAGCCCCTGTCCCTCCTTCCTTACCCCCAGCCCAGAGCAGGGTTCCCGAGGATTGATGAAGTAGTCTGCTAGCCCCTCCATGCTGTCAGCAAACCCCCCAGGGGTAATGACTTCAATCCCCCCTCGATTTTCAGTTAGGCCCCACCTCGCCCCTTTGTTGGATGATGAGCTGCTCCTTCGGAAACCTCTCTTCACTGCGGTTGATACCATCACGTTTGCCTGCACTGATGAGCTAAGTACGCGCTCCGAGCCCAGAAACAGTATCTTCTTTTCCCTTGATCTCTGTAGTCTGGACGCCGCTTTCCCTCCGGCCCTCATGAAGACGGACCCCCGTCGTTGTGCATCGATTAGCGCACGGATCTGGCCCCTTCCAGCGCCGGCCCCATCTTACTGCTACTCTTGAAACAAATGTCACCCAAACGTAGCGACCCTCCCCCCTTCCTGCGCTCGGGTCGCTTCTTCCCCCCCCTTGAAGAGAGATCTTTCCGGTTTTCCGTTTCTTTTGCGACCAGGCTCATTTTTTCCCCCAGGTCCCAGAGGCCCCTTCACGGCTGCCAACTTCCCTACAATCGACGGCCACCTTCGGGATTCTTGTAAGTTTCCTTCATGGGACTGAGAACCTTTTCGCGCCATTTGACTCATTCATCCCTCCGCCTTAGCACCCCTTCGTTTTTTTGCCCAAGTCTGGCGTTGCTCCGCTTCCCCTCAACATGCAGCGGCCATTCTCCCCTGTGCCACGATGGGATCTAAGATTTCGCTTTTTGTATTCTTCTGCCTTCCGGGGGAGAAAACGCACCCCCTCTTGCCGGCAAAGGCTCTCTTTTTTTTTTCAATCGACTTTTCCGACGGCAGGGAATCTTTTTTTTCTTAGCCCTTCCCGAGTCTTGTCTATCGTTCACTTTAATGTGGGGGAGACACTCCCGTCCAGCTCTTCGATATCTTCCCTCGACCCCCCTTTCCCATTTATCGCCCTGTCGGAAATCTTTCTGTCCGTGGAGGCGATGGAGAGGTTGCTCCTTCTCCCCTCCCCCCCACGCCGGGAATATAAGATCGCATTCCCTTTCGAGGCCTACCTTCTAATAACCCGAGTTCACGTGGTGTTGAAGTAGGAAGAGGACTCTTTTTTTCGACCGCCTACTTTTTTATTTATGCGCGGTCTCCGGAATTTTTCTTCACGGCTCTCCGTACCAGATACCTAGGTTCCCCCTTTCAATACAAGGGAACCCCCGTCAAGCTCCTCGGTCAACCTTCCTTGTCGGCCCTCTGGATGTCCCTTCCGTAGCTTCTTTTGAAAAGGCCCTCCCTCCCCCCCCTTTCGTTCTAAGCCGTCTTTGCGCTTCCTGGTAGCAGCTCTTCCCTCAAGGCGCCTGCCCAGGAGAAGAGGCCCAGTCCAGACACCCTTGAAATCAGGTTGTGTTTCTTTTTCAGACCCTCTTCTCTGCAGATTCTCCTTTTGTTGTTGTTTTTCGAGATAGTTGTTTCTTCCTACAGCAACTCCTCCTCTTCTTTTTCAGCTGTAGAGTATCTCCTTCGTATTTTTCTTTTTTCAAAGTAGTCGGCCTCGCGGAGAGCTCTCCCTTTGAATCCCTTTCCCTTTCCAGGTATGTTGCGTCTTTGACTTGAGTTCCTTGGTCAAACCGCCGCCCCAGGAAGGGACACCTTCCCCCGCTCGATTCCCTCTTCAATAGTGAAGAGGATGTCTGTCTTGTTTGTTTTCTCCTTGGCTACCCCTGGGACTTTGCCAGATTTTTTTTATTAGTACTCCTTCTAGAAATTCCTTAGACCGAGAGCATTAGACCCCCTAGATTATCAGGGATTCCCCCTCTCCCGTTCCCAGTAAATGTTGCGACTCTCTCGTTTATTTCTCGCTAGACATGGGGGATTCGGGATCGACCTCTTTTATTCAAGTTCACGTATGTTATTTTGTCGGTAACCCCAGATAGAAACAAACCTAGAACCTTAACCTCAAGAAAAGTCTACTCCCGCATTTCCCCCCTTTATCCCCAATGGGGGGTGGTGTAATTTTTCGCCTAAGGTATCTTCTGGGCACGAGATACTTTATAAAGCCTTTAGCACCCTGCGAGTCTCTACGACCACCAATCCTGTCTTTCTGCCCTTCTAGACACCCTGACTTCTAACCCTTGTCTATTGAACTATATTAAGCTCTTTTGTTTCCTTCGCAGTTGCGTTCGAAGGACTTGACTTCCCGGTACCTGACCGCTCGCCTATTTTCGAAAGTTGACCCTCTTCAAGTCCCTTTTCAGGTATCGATAGATTTAACGAAAGTGTCCGAATTCCTCACTCCTTGTCTAGCCTCCATTCGGCGCTCTAAATTATCCTTGGTCGCCGCATGCCTTTTAGGGACATTTGCCCATTCGATCTTTCCTTACTACAGTTGGCCTTAGATGGTCTATGCCTCTCCCGCTCCTCCCAGCGATGGATTTAAAATTGGGATACCTCCAATTTAAGGAATCCCCTCAGCCCCAGATTATACTTCTTTGTATGACAAGAAGCAGTCCCCCCTGAAGCCTCTTACTGGTGGTTTATCTCCCTTTTTCATTTTTTTGGCCTCATTGATTTCACTTCCCCTATATCTCCGTCAAGAGTACCTTTCTCCCATGAATCTCTAATCTCCTGCCCTGAAGTTGTTCTTCGTAGCTATGCTTAGAAGGCGGGCCTCTCAGAGCGGTCTCCCTCTTGAAGCAGCTCTCTGCCAGGTTCTCAGTGGAGTTTGCTAGCTCCCTTCCACTAGCTCTCTTCGAGGACTCCTTTTAAGGTTTGAGGTACCAAAGAGCTCTTTTCTCCGCCTGATGTTAACCGGACTTGGGACGGGTGCCTAGCCGCCTTTCCCCACCCCCGGTTTCGGAGGGCTAGGTCCCCATCCCTTTTCGTCTGGTTCCTTCAGGCCCCTTTCTAGTTTTTCTCCCTCCTTGTCTCCCAATCCTCGCGTGGGCAAATACTTAATAGCCTTCTTCCAATTTACGAGATGGCCCCTTGTCAGGAATTGGCTTTCATTGTCTGGGTCTTCCACACTGCTTGACGCGGCAAATCTCTCCCTGGTCATGTTTCCCGTTCTTGCAACCTCTCATTCAGATCTTTTTCCCCCATCCTTTTTTTTGTTGAGACTTTCTTTTACGAAGAACTCTCGCGTTTGTTCTAGCGGATTTTCCGCCGAGTCCCCCCCTCCCCTTTACGATCAACTCCCTCCCTCTTTTCTTGCCAGCCCTCCTTTCCTTCATTTTCCCTCTTATTGACAGTCTTTGACGCGTTCTTGAAGACGGGCAGTCCCCCCACCCCTTCCTGTCTCCGGAAACAGGATTCCGTATAAGAGGTCAATGTCTTCCCCCCTTCACCTTTTTTTGAGATAGCCCCTGTTTTAAAGGACTTCACTGCTCGGGCCCGTAGAGAGTGGGTTTCCTCCATAAAGCTTAAGGTATCTTTTTCTTCCTTTTACCTCGCGTTTCTCTGTTTCTGTCCCGCCAAGGTCTCTCACTTGCCGATATCTGTCAGGCCTTTCTTCTTCAAGATTCTCCCCCCGAAGGACCGCTGACCCCTTTGTTCTTTCACCAATAAGAGGAATGAGTACTATACCTCGAAGAATTCTCCCGGCTCAGACTTTTCAAACCCAAGGAAACAATTTCCCGAAGCCTCCTCGTCTCATCCGGATGAGGATTGACACATGCGATCGCAGTAGGTGAGGATTCGGGTTTGTTGGTCGAAATTCTAGCCTATAAGTAGCCTTTTACCTCCCCCGCAGGATTCACAGTAATTAAACTCTCTCAAAAATGAGGGCGTTCGGCAGTTTCTTTACTTACTGTTAAAGGTATCCCCCCTTTAGAGCCACAGTTCGGACTCAATCCTTACCCTTTAATATGTTCTGTTAAACGGCGTCTTTTTCTAACTTTTCTTTCGGTCTTTTTTTCTTTCCCTTGCCTCTTACTTCCATTTCAATTTTAGATCCTTTGCGGGCGGAGCCTGTCCCCCTACCCCGCACTTCCTCCCAGGCTCGCCGATGTTCAAGTGCCATTGTTTCCGCCCTTCCGGGAGAATACTTTCTTTTTTTTTTTTCCCGGCCTCCCCTGCTGCGATTTTTCCTCGTTCAAGGAATGGAGTGTCGTCCCAGGGAAAATCTGTTATCGGATGAAATAGAGAACCCCCCAACCCACCTTTTTTTTAACTGACTCCCCTCACCAGGGATTAAGTGTCTTTCCTTCGCTTTTGGAGCTTTCGTATTCCTCCCCACAATCAAGCGGTGCCTCTCCCCCGTTCGATCCTATAAAGTGCGGCTCTTTTAACGAGAGCGCATATTTTCCTTTTCCCCCGTTCCTTTCGTGAAATCATGACTCTCGAGATTTCCGATTGCCTTTCGACGAGAGAGCCATTTCCTGAGGCTACAGGCTCTGTCAAACCTTCTGCATCGGAACCCCCAAATGGTAGCACATCCAATCCGTTCCCCCAATAACTTCCTATGATAGCACCCCTGCTTAGGATAACCCGCCCCTTCTCCCCCTTGAGTCCCCTTCAGAATCCCCCCCTACGGAACATAATGCGGGCCCTGAATCGGCCTTCCCATCTTCCTCTCCCATCTTCTCCGCATTTATCCTTGGAGGCCCCCAATTCGACCATCCCATCCCTTCTTTCTGGTTTTTTTTTTTGAGTTTAAGAAACTATTCTCCCCCTCCCCTTTTTTTTTTGTTATTTTAGTCAAAGGTTCTCTCCACTCCCTCCTCAGAGGGATGAGATGTTCCTCCTTCAAAATGGCCCTTTGCACCTTCTAGGCTCGGTCCGAATGATAGTCTCTTGCAAGATAGTCACTTTCTTATTTAAGGTTTGATAGTTTATTCCCCCCGCTCTCGTTTCCCCTCTCGATGACGAGAACGTCCTTTCTCCCCCTCGCAGCATGAGTTTCTTGGTGTCCTTTTCTCTAATTTTCCGACCCTGGGTTGGAATCCGATTCCGAGGGTGCACCCGTAGCTCCTTTAAGTTTCTCTCCCAATGAGCAGCAGAACTCTTCGCCTCCCAATTCGCGTCCCCCCCCCCCCCTTTTAGTTTCCAGTTATGCCTTCCTTCCCTGCAACCCCAGTTGTTTTTCCCTAGATGATTTCTCGTCGTCCGCTCGCATGGCGATTCATTAAGTCCGATGCCACTTCTTTTAGGAGGGATCTAGCTCGCAAATCCCCGATCATAACTTTCAGAACCGGGTTTGAGATAACGCCCCGGTTAGCCGATCATGTTGGTTTAGCATGGTTCTCGAGTAAGTAGAACTACCTCCGGACTGTTTAGAACGGATTCCGTATCTCAACCCTCCTGGATCAGTCTGAATTGTTCAGTCGCAAACCATAGGACCCGCCCTTTTTTCCCCAAATTTTCTCCAGAACCAGTTTTTTTGACTCCTTTCGGCATGTTGGAGAGTTATCATTACGGAAAGGGTTAAGCCTAAGCTCTCATTTTTAAGTCAGATTGTGCGCCCAGTCTAGTTAAGACATTTCGATCCTCCCCCGAAAGTAGACGCTGATAGACCTCCTCTTAGCCCTTTTCGGAGTTCATCTTTCCCCACTTTTTTGTCGATCCCGGAGAAGGCCAAGCCGCCCCCTTTAAGCCCTGCATTTTTTTGCACCTAAGATGGTACTGATTACTCACTTAGGCCACACCCCCCCCATGGATGAAATTCTATTCTGACCAAATCCCGTACTTCCCCGCCAGAGGCCTCTCCTACTTTCTTCGCCTGAAGAAGTACCAGGACTGAGCAAGCCGGGGGTGGCTGGATGGCAGGGGGACGCGCGTTTTTTACCTAGTTTGAGTAAGGGCATGAGAGTTGGCGATCTCATTTAAAGACATTTCCTTAGATTTCATTCTAAAAAACCCAGTGGTGTCGTCGCCCTTTTTTAAGGATTTCCCTAGCCTCTTATATAAGACGAATCATCTCCCCCCCCGTTAGAAACTGATTAATTGTTTTCGTGAGCTTTATAGTCATACTCTCTCTTCTTAGAGAAGGGAACTGAGCCGTGATTTGACCCCCAAGTTGAGATAGAATAGTCTTATGTTTACGGTGGACTCTCAGTCTCCCTCAATAACCCCCTGTTTGTTCTTCGTTCACTTTTCTCAGGAATTCCCGTCTTCCTTGTTCTTCTTAAAAACGTATTTGTGTTGATGCACTTTTCTCCAAGCTCCCCCCCTCCGGCAAATACCTCATCATTTCTGTCAACTGACCTTTCCCTTTCTTCATGCCTTCTTAGGCCCTTTCCGTGACTATTTCTTCCCCCTGATTGGTTACCGGCGGAATCTTCCTGACAGGTCCCCCGAGTTACCAGGGCCGTTCCTACAATATCTCTCTCTTTTCCAATAGTTTGTTTCGAGTTCTCGGTTCTACCCTTCCTTTTACGATTATTATCGGATTTTCCCCCCATCAGAGAAAACTGTTCCAACGCCTTCCCCCTCCTAAACATCATCGTCTTTCCATTTTGAATCTTCTGGGACCGTTTTCCGCGATTTCTTGCAGGCTTTCCCGCCCAATTATTGGTCCTGTCCTTACCCTCCTTCAGGAATTCACTCTACTAGTCACCTGGGGGTTCCCCTCGCGCCCCCCCCCCTCCCCCCCTTAAAAAGGAGCTAGCGGTATCCACCACTTCGCCCGGAAGGTGTGCGTGCTCTCCCTTCTCTTCGAGCAAGCCCCACCTTTTTGCCCTTCGCTCTTGCAACGGAAGCTGCGGCGAGGAAGAACCGGTCCCCCTCCGCCTATATAACACGTCTCGTTCCCTCTTCGCTTCTTTGTGCACATTTATAATCCCGTCCTTCTCTCTTCCGGCTATACACTTCCCCCCCCTGAAACCGGGATATAAGAGTGCCTTTCTCTTAATTTTTTTCTGCTTGAACCCTGAGATCTCCGCTTTCGGCTTGGCCCCGGGGAGGGACTACGGGAAGCCTTTTTAACGCTTGAGTCCCTTTTTATCTTCACCTTCCTTTTCCCCGCCTGAGCCCAACACGGCTGGCGTATTTCCTGCTGTTCTTAGGCCTTTTTCTCCCCAATCTGGCCGTTGAAGTCAGGGTTAATTCGCTTGTTTGTCGCCCCACTGATAGAGAAAATTTTGGCGGGGCGCCCCCTTATGAAATGCAGTCGATGCCCTTTAAAGTGTCTTCGACCCTTACAGGTTCTTTTTTTTTCGTTCCTCGGAATTATACAGAGAACCGATTGCGACCCAGGATTCTCGAGGTGACCCGTTTTTTTTTACCCCCAAGTTTTTTCCTGCGTGGAATCTTTCTCCGAGAAGTATCAAGAGACCGCTTGTCTCTTTCTTCAGCATTGGATGGGCTAAGGCGCCTCTCTTCTCGGATGACCCTCGCGCCAACTTCACACCCATTCTCTTCCGAGTCAAATTCAACTGCGATGTACCTTGTAGAGGTTTTCTATAAGCTCACGTCCCAAAACACTCCTTGTACTATATCTCTAGTCATCCCCTTTCTTAGATCTACTCTCCTTCCTTCGTCACAGTGGACGGGTTTCCTGGCAATCCGGAATATCCGCCTTGCTGGAGTTCAATCTCTTTACGTAATTTGACTCCCTCAGTCCCACCCCCCCTTCCATCCCCAACTTGTACACTTACATCCCTTACCCCATTTAACACTTCAAGATTTCCATCTGCCAATGTCGCTAAGTCTTTCCCCGATACCCGTTTGGTACCGCCCCCATAAGCAACTCCGTCAAGCAGCCGCCTCCTCTTATTCTTCGCGCTTCTAACTACGATTCCCTTGCTTCCCCTGTAGGGCCAGTCCGACCCCCCCCCTCATATGGCGGGCTTTTTTCGTTTCTCCTGAGCAAATATTCTTTCCTTTTAAATTCCTTTGTTTTTTTTTGTCTCTATTTCCCGGCCCGAAACCTCAAGAAGATTGAGTATTTTATTTTAGCCCGGCCTGCAAAGTGAGCTTTGAGCCCTCTCCCCTTCCTTTTCCAGTAGTATTCCTTATGCAGTGAGTAGTTTGATGATTAGTTTGTCACTCCGAATGGTTCTGGACGGCCCCGATGCCTGCTCACCCGCACTCGCTCACGATTGAAGAGTGACTTTGCTGTTTCTTGAGTAATGGCGTCCCCTGGTTTGTTTAATTGTCCCGATTTTCCTTAAGCCCTCTTCTTCAATTCGAGAAGAGGATTCTCCATCCATTTAGCTTATTAATATTCCTTATTTTGAAGACTGAAAAGGAAAGTTTCTTCCCCCCCCCTAGAGCCCTTAGCGCTGAATTTGATAGACGTTCCTCTCGCTTACCCTTTGTTTTTTTGGGGATCGAATATAGGACCCCCTTCCCCCCGTTCATCCACTACGCCACTTGTTTTCTGTTTTCTCGTCTGCTTAGATACCTTCTTTTTCTTTGATAGAGTCAATAGTATCTCATCAGCCTTTCGCGTGAAAATCTCCCCTAATTGAAGACAATAGTTGCGGAATTCCTTTCTCTTTTAAATCTCATTTCAAGTACTCCAAACCCCTTGGTCTCCTCCAGACGCTATGTATTGGTTGGAATCGTTGCTGCTTTTTCTTACTTCTTAAGGGGGCCTTCAGGCTCCCCCTTGCAGATTCCCGACAGCCTGCTGGCGTCCTGCCCTATGATCGCACCCCCCGGACCTCCAATGGGTCTAGAAAAATCCTTCTTCATTGTTTTCCCATGATGATTCATTCTTCACCTTTCCATCGGACTGATTAACTTCCCCATGAGCCCTTTTCCTCCACTTCCCAGCCTTGTGGAAGGGAAGATGTTCTCAGGTTATTTTCCTCCCTCTGCCCGACACCCGACTGGACCCCCCCTCCGTCTACCGAACAGCCTACTCTCCCCTCCGGCTTCTCATGTTGTGCGAGCCCCAATTCTCCTCGAGGCTGTGATCTCAAATTTTTAATTTGTGAGATAGCTGCTAAAGTGAATATATGGAACCTCCTTCTAATTCCCTCCCCCCAAGTCCCGAGATAGGATGCCAAAGACGTTGTGATCGTTCGTCTTTCCGGGGCCTTCTTCCTGTATCTCCTTACTCCTCGCCGTTTGCCTTTTCCTCCTTTTTCGGTGCTCACCTACTAAGATTTTTTCAATCATCCACGTGATTGGTGAGATCCCACGAGACTCGTCCGAGATGTTTTGCCTGGAGGAAGCATTTCCGACCCCCCCTTTTCAGAGATATTTGACCTCTCCTTTACCTAGTTTGTGGTTTCCCCCCCGGTCTGAGTTTTTGCTGACTCGATTAATTCTCTTACAGTCCCCTGACAGGAAATACGAGCTTGGAGGGAATCATTCTTCTTTTTTTGTGTGATTTTGATCTTCTTCCCCCCCCCGGCTTTCAGATCGGGAAATACCCGAAGGCCCTCGGTTAACAGGGTTTAGTCCCAACTTAGGTCCTCATCCTCCGTTTTTTGTTGTTTTTTT
>Ga0179593_1696587_pt1 | contig 12577 bp, 19 predicted proteins | sample CZODoug2_1_08_16_FD_185931 | JGI IMG/M metagenome (GOLD analysis project Ga0179593, IMG submission 185931) | Vadose zone soil fungal communities from Angelo Coast Range Reserve, California, USA - CZODoug2_1_08_16fungal (PacBio error correction) | ecosystem: Environmental > Terrestrial > Soil >... | reverse complement strand
TTCTTGACGTTGAGCAGCTCTCCCCCCCTTTCCCAAAGACCTTTTTTTTTCCCTTTCACACGCCCATGGAATATCGGACCTTTTTTTTTTTTTTTCCAAATTGATTCCCAACCCCCCCTCTTTTTTTTGGTGGGGGCGAGATCGATCAACCACGCCCCGGAAGTCGGTTTTTTGCTGTTTCCTAAAAAGGTTTTTTTCCCTTTTTTCAAAAAATGATGGAGTCCCTCTGCCTCTGACCTTCGAGTTCACGTAACCTTCGCCTTGATGTTTGCTCCAGACCAGTCAGTCCCCCCCCTCTTTTTCTCTTTCACCATCCTTGCTGTTTTTGGAACATCTTGTGAAGCATTTTCCCTTTTTCATTCAGCCACGATTGAAGACCCTTCTTGAATCATGATTTTGTGAGGATGCGCCCTCTGTTTTTTTTGTCTCTAGATATTTTTCTCCCCTCATTTCCCCACAGGGCAGTAGAAACTTCCCCCTTGCACCTTTTCGTAGGACTGCCCCCTTTTCCCCCCCAGTGGGCGGACCTTGGTTGCCGTCCCTCCTTTTACGCTACCATTGTGTCCCCCCCTGGAAACGGGGCTCCAGTGCGGTGTCCCTTCCGAATCATGGACTTGTCATGCGAGTCAATTTCGGTTTTTTTTTTTTTTTTTCCCAGGATCCCCTTACTTTTCTTTTTTTGCAGAAACATGTGTGCTCTGAAGAAAAAAACCCCTTCCTTTTTTCTCCGGGGCGATCGTCGAGGATCCGTCTTTGGCGAAGGTGAACCGGTGCTCCGGCTCCGTCCCGATGATGTACACTTTTTTTTTTTTCACAGCCATAGCTTCCTTTCCTCTTGGAGACAGCCCTTCAGTTGGTTGCAAGCAACCCTTGTTTTCCCATGAAACCATTTTTTCTTAGGTCGTATTAGGGGGGCCTTTCTTCCCCCTTTGTAGTCAGCTCCTGCTCCCTTTCCCGTCTTAAACCTGTCAGAATGCGATGTAGGGCTTCTTGCCTCCCCTTTTTTTTTTTTTTCCATTTCGAATACCCCCCCCCCTTCCCTCCTTTTCAAATATTGGAAGAAACCCTTTTGTCGATATGGTCCGGTTAATTGTTAGAGTAGGAAGTCTTCCCCCCCCGATACCCCCTGACCCTCCGCCCGAACCCTCCCTCACCCCACTCACACCATCTTCCATCCCCCTTCCTCTGCCTCCTTCTCTCCCTTAACCCCTTACTCTCAACCCACTTACCCACTCCACCTTCATACATCCCTCAAACTCTCTTCTACTATCTCCTCGTTCACCTCGTTTACTCTTCCCTTCCATTATCTTCCCCTCACATTTCCTCTCCCACCTTTTTTACTTTACTCCCTTCCCTCGTTTATTTCATCACCTACCGTGTATCTTCCCTCCATGCAACCACCCCTGCCCTCCCCCCATCTCCAATATCCCCCTTCAAATAAGATTCCCTTTCCGTTCTCCCCTTTTCCTCACTACCCCTTCCCCACCCCTCTCGCCCCCCACCTCGGCCCTCTCGCCCCTACTCCCGCATTCTCTCCCTCCTGTGATTTTCCACCTCCCCCTCCTTTCAATTCCGACCTACTCTTCTTATTCCCTCTTTTGCTTTCCGTCTTTCGCTTTGCGTATCCTCCTCTTGATCGCCGTGACACAAGATTTACCCCCCCCAAGACTTTTTTTTTCTCCATTTACCCCCCCCACGTTTTTTTTCTTGGAAGTTGGAACCTTTTTTTTTGCTGGTTGTCACTTTTCTTTTTTTTTTTCCCCCCTTCTGGATGGGAGGTGGGGTTAGCTGTTCGGTCCCACAACGGTTCAAGGGTTTTTTGTCCTCCCCCCTCGAAGATTCTGATGCATCGCCTTTTTCCCTCCCCAGAAGAGAAAGGCCTCCCTTCCTGAGGCCGCGTCATCAAATTTTTCCTTTTCCCTGCGACGAAGTGAGCACGGCCAACGTCTAGTTTCTTTCTTTTTTTTTCATGTGAAGGTTTGCCCTTCCTCCGCTTTTCGGATTAAGTTTATAGGATTCTGTGAAACTGTTCTCCCCTTCTTGTCCGGTGTAGCGGGCCTTTTTTCCTTTCCTTCGTTATGGGTTCCGAATTTAACCCTTTTTTTTTGCGAGGTGAGGATTAATAGGTGCCCAGTCCGGTCCTTTTTTCACTTTGGTTCGAGTTGCGTTCGACCCTTCCTATATTCCGTAGGAGCACCTTCCCCCGTCTTAGTAGGATCAGTTCTTTTTTTTTCCCCAGAATGAATTTCACCAGCATTTTTTTTTTTGGCGATACCTTTCCTTTTCCTCCGGTTTTTCACGCCTTTTGAAGCTGGGACCCTCCGGACTTTTTCTCCTCTTCCCCTCCCCCCACGGGTTTCCCCCCCCAACACATTCCCCCCCCCCCAATCCTTACCGGCCATTTCGCGGGTGCCCATTCTCACCGTTCGTAATTCCCTCTCACCTCACCGTTCTGTCTTTTTTTTTGGATCTGATTGAACTCTTCCCAACCCCCCCCTTTTTCCTTCCTGTGCTGCATGACCGTCTTGCAGATTCAATGCCCTTTTCCCCCCCCCCTCCAAAATCTTTTTTTTCACGGAAAGATGTTTTTTTTTTTCCTGGTCCGACCTTAGCCGGAATACCGACGTTCGTGCAGACCCCCTCCCTTTCCCCTCATAATCGGTGTTGTTTTTTCTTTCGGGAGGTTTTCTTTTGGCCCAAGTCTATACAGGATAAGTCGTTTTTCTTTTCCCCCCCCCGTGGACTCTTCTTGCCATCTTAAGGTGATCTCCCGATACCAAGCTTTTCTTTGGGTAAGACCCCACGGGTGTTTCGAGCTTTTTCTTCAGAAAGAGGGATCGTGGTCCCCCTTCGTTCATACGCTTAGTTTTCTTCTCCCGAAATTTTTTACGTCAAGTCCGCTGTGGTTGTGATGAAATGGTCGACCGCCCCCCCCAGCAATGGGACGTTTTTTCCTTTGTATTTCCTTGTGTTTTTGGGGGGTGTTTTTTTCGATCGCCTAACGCGCTCCGTTTCGTCCCGGAGGGTCTTTTCTTTTTTGCCCGCAGGACAAGGAAACTTTTATTCGCCCCCCCTTGCCGAGGGCCATCGGTGAGAACATTTTGTGGTTGTGACCCTTCCCCCCCCCTTTCTGGACCTCTGAAACTTTCCCCCCCATTTTCCTTTCCTTTCCGATCCAGAAAACAGGTCGACACGAACGGCCCCCCTTTTCAGCCTTCCCTCTTATTACAACCCCCGGTCGAGGTTCCCACCCTTGTCGTCGCCTCCCTTTTCTTTTCTCCCCTCCCCATCGTGAAAGTTTTCTTAAAATTCAGCGGACGGTGCCTCCCTCCGCTTCGAGAAACAGTTCAGCCGATTCGTTTTTTTCCCTTGTGTGCGGACATTCTCCCCCCTGCGTGTATGAAAGTCTCCACCCCTGCGACCCCTCCCCATGGACGACTGACCGGTTTTCCAACGTGCTTTCTTCCCGCATGTTTGATCTAGATGTGATGACCTCCGAGCCAATTTTCTGGGAGTTACGTTTCTATTGAATGGACAAAAACTCCTTCTTCTCTTTCTCTTCTTTCGGAGGGCTTTTCGGACAAGACTTCCTGGTTCCGGGACATGTCTTTCCCCCCCCCCTCCAGGGGCACGTGATGTGAAACCTTTCACACTCCCCCTCCCCCTTTCTTGACAAAACCCCTTGCTTTCGTTGGTTTAATTGCTGCTTGATCGTTCGATATGTCCGTCACGTTTTTTTGAGTTGAGAACCTGAAGACTTCCCCCCGCGATCCACTCCCCCACCCATTTATCGACCCCGGCTTATGAGGACTTTCCCCTTTGCAAAGCTTTTTTTTCTTTCCCCCGGGATCGGTAAGTCCCCTCTTTGCTACCGAAGCGACCTCCCTTCCCTTGCGAACAGGGTTTCCCGGGTGTTTAATTGGCGCAGGTTACCCGCCTTTCTCTGCGCCGCACACCAATCTTTTTTTTCCCTTACAGGTCCGCCCTTCCCACCGTGTTTCCCATGCCCTCCTTTCTTTTCAAAAAGGTTCCTTGGATGTCTCCCGACTTGGCGGCTATGAGGTTTTCTCGGCCCCAATTTTTTTCCTCTTCGTCGAAGCCGCTCCTCAGGTCGGTTTACTTTCATTTTGAGATCTCGCCTTTTCTCCCCAACGGATCAAATTCTCCCTTCCTCCCCCCCCCCCATCTCACAACACAGGTTATGTCGGTGACTGACCATCCCTTTCGGCGAGGTACGCCCAAACACTCCCTTCGCAATCAACTGTTCCCCTTTCGTCGGCACCACGCACTGGAATTTTTCCCCTGTTCTTGGGTCCTTTCTGCCGTAACCGATGACAGTCACGCTGTCGGCCACTGGTGTTAGTGCAGTCAATTCTTCCTTTTCACCTTCGTTGGCGTCAGTTGTCCCTATTGCCTGATCTGATCGGCCCCATCTTCTTTTTCCCCAAAGGGGGACTCTGGCGTTTGTGTGCCCGCCTCGTCTTCGCAACCCCTCTTTTCCCTTTCGTGGCTTTCATCCGGATCGACAGATTTTGCACACAGATGGTTCCCTCCTCCCCCCTTCCCCCTGCCTACATGGATTTGTAAATCGCCACTAGCGTCTTTGCCGTGTGTTTTTTGAGCCCCTGCGAAGGTTCGTTGCCTTTCCAGTTCAGAGGCAGTCTTTCCCCCCCCTTGCCCATCCCGCAATGTTTCGGCCCTGTCTATCCCCTCGCGTCCACTTTTTTTGCCTGTCCGTCGGCTTTTTTTTTCTTTTTCCCCAAAAGCGCTTTTTCCCTTTTTCATCAGCTTCCGTGGGTCTCCCCTTTTTCTTGACTCGGCCCACAGATTGTCCGTGGCTTTTTCTTCCATAACCTCTTTGGACTTCCCCCGGGAATCTCGAATATTCCTCTTGTTGTTGTTGAGAGCGCCCCCTTCGTGCGTGGCAGCTATTTACTTCGCCCAAAAAGACCTTTTCTTTTCTTTTGCTTTTTTTCCCCCCCCCCCTTCTGTGCCTCTCGGAAGCATTGACAACTTTTGGGCGAGATCGACTGTCCTTTACCTTTCCTTTGCTCGAGGGAGACACGGTGCCGGAAACCCCCTTCCCCATGGTCTACCTTTTTTTTTCTGACTTACATATGATTCTTTTGAGCTCCGCAGTCCTTGCAATGACCCCTTTCTCATTTCAATCTGTAGGTGGGCGTTCTTTTTCGTCACTATTGTGCAGAATTTCCCGTCCCCTTTTTTCCCCCAAGCCACCCGGATGTGCCCTTGTTGCGAAGCTGACGTTCCCTTCCCCTTTACGGCTCGTTATCTTATTCCCTGATTCGATCAGGGGCACTTTCCACTGACGCCCACTTTCCCCTCCTTCGTAAGGGGACCCCGTTTTCCCTACCACAAATTCCCGTTGGCAGACTTCCCTCCTCCCCCCATGTGACCCCCACCTGGAACCGTTGCATGAACTCACATTCTCCTCCGCTTTTTTTTTCCTTTCTATCATTGGAGTTGGTTCCCCCAGGATTCCGTCTTTTCTTTCCCCTCCCCTGCTTTGATAACACCTGTTTTTGTAGTCTTTGCTTTCGGTGGATTGCCCTTTTTTACGACACCCCTGCATGGTGGGACTTGTGGACGTCGAGATTCATTGTGTCCACGGCTGACAGATTTTTTTTTTTTCTTTTTCCAGATGATGTCCACTTTTTTTCTCCCGCAAAGCGCACATGCTCGTGCAGACTTCAGGTTGTAGTTGTCACCCCCCCCCCCGTGAGATCCCCGGTTACGTGAGGACTCCTTATTTTGGGGCGTAAGCTGTGGTGTCTAGTCGTAAAGATCCTTTGCCTTCCCCCTTTCCCCCCTCTTTTACACTTGGTTTTTCCTGATGTCGATTAGGATAGCCTCCCCTTCAAGTGACACATGGTTTGTTTTACCAAATCTTGCCAGAACCGGTTTTTGTAATTTAGAAGTGTTTCCTGGTGCCGTGTTTGGATTTTTTACGGAGTCGGTCCACTTTCCTCCATCAAAGCTAAGTTCAACCCGGATCGACTTCAACCCTTCCCCCCCGAACAAGTTTTTCTTTTTACTCGTGGCTGTTTTCTTTTTCCAGGTTCCCTTTCCCCGTATGTGGATGGGCTTTGTGTTCCTGGTAAAGGAATCTTTTTGTTCGTCGTTGTCCGATACGAAAGCTCTTTTCTCCCTTTTGTTCCCCCTGCCCCCCCAGAGGGAAAGGGTACGTGCGGCAAGCCTTCTCAATCCGTCTCAAACCAGAGAGGGTTCCCTTTCCAAATTTTTTTTTCTCTTTCCCTCGGTATTCGGGGTGCCTTTCACTACCAGGCTTTCGGAGTAAGCCCTCCTCTTAGGAGGATGTAACTTTCCCCCCCTTTTTTCTTCCTCTGCCCTTTCACGTACCCCTTTTGCGGAGATGGTCCCCTGGAGGGGAGGCCAGATTTTTTCTGCCCTAGACCTTTGAACAATTAGGGTGCTCCGTTTTTTCCCACATTGGTCCGGCGTTCGTTGACATGTTTCTTCTTCTTCGAAGGAAAGTTCAACTCTAGATAGAGGACTTCCCACAAAAACTCTTTCTTCTGGAACAGGTGGGGGGCTAACATTAATGGTACCGCTTAGCGTATGCCCGGGGTGGACCAATGGTTCTTTCCCAACAAGGGGTAAATTCCACCCCCCCCCCCCTCCATCCTTCCGCCCACAGGGGTAGGGAACATTCTCACCTTTTCTTTCCTGACTTTAACTTCCCCTTATTAAGGGCAGGTCATGAAATAGTTGCGTTTCCTTTTCCCCCCCCCCCACCCCCATTTGCATTCGGGCGTCTCAACGCGAGGATAAATTTCTCCCCCCCCCTCCCCCCTTGATCGAGACGGAAGATGTCTTTGTCTTGCCCGCTTCCTTCCCTCCCCGACCTTTGCCGACTTAGCTCCTTTCCTTCCTTTCCTCCCGTTTGAGTAGGAGATGGCGTTTTTTCCCCCCGTCTTGGTATCCCGGTTCTCACCGGGTTGACCACGTTGAGCTTCCTCTTTCCGTCTCCCGTATAACCCCTTGGTTTACCTTCCTTTTTTTCATTTTTTCGCGCTGGTTTCCCCTTGCCGCCAAGGACTTGGCTTTGCCCCCACCATCCCAACTCTCCTTTGACTTAATAAAGACCCTTTTCCCGTTTTTCAAAGCCCTCCATTTTTTCTCTGCAGTAGACTTTCCTGGAACCTCTAACAAAACGTATTATGTCTTCTTTTACCCACTTTAAAAAGTGGTGGTTTTTTTTCTCTTCCCTCACTGCGCTCCGTTGGGGTTTCTTTTTTTTCTTACGTCTTCTTGTTTTTTCACGCTCGGTCTTTTTTTTCCCCATCGCCCCCCCCGGTGACAGAGACATCTTTTTTCTTTCAGGGTGTGTGACCCCCCCGCTTCTGATCCCCTAATAGATGCCCCTTCAGGAAGATAAGAATTTTTCTTTTCACCCCCGGCACGCGACCACCCTGACCCGGACCCTAAACTGGGATATTCCTTTTTTTTGGTGGACTCACCCCTCCGCGCCTACCTTTTCTGCCATCGGGGATTTCTTCAATGGGCATTGACCGCGGGAAGGCCTATTCCCCCCCCCAGGTTTCATCGCCCTTTCTCCTAAGCCGTCCCCCTTTTTCCCCGTGTTATGCACTTTTTCCCCCCCCCTGGCTGACCTACAGAGGGGCTTCCCGAGTTCTGGACGGTTCAACATGCTTAGGAGTTTCCCCTTTGAGCGGGTTTGATGACCGCGGTCTTCCTTCTGGGAGTACCAGAACCGTGCTGATTTTTCCCTCGATGATATAGCTTCGGTTTTGTCCTTTCCACCAGGCCCCCTACACCCTACCGGGTTTCCCGTTCCCCTCCCATCCCAGAACGTGTTTTTTTCCCCGCCAAAAACAGGCCCCCTGCTGCCAACAACTTCCCCCGTGGTTCGTGGGTTCTGCCTTCAGCGGATTTTTTTTGAGATCTGTGGTTTTGGGAGTGAGACCTCTCCCCGCCAGCGATCCACAAAATTTTTCCCTTGTACCCCGGCTCTTAAGCCGGGTCCCCCGAGTTTGTCCATTTCTCGCTTTATGTAACAGTCTCTCAGCGGACCCCCCTGCAACCAGGTTACGCTTGCAATTTTTTTATTGGTCGTGCTTCGGCTTGTACGGAGTTACCACAGCGGCCTTTTTTTTTTCTATAAGGACCTTCTCGCACGAACCCCTGTCTGTTTTCATGCACTTTGTCCTTGACAAAACGTTTTCCCTGTGGCTGTCTCCCGTCTCCCTCTGCGCTATTCGGTTTCCCCCAAAAGTGGGACCCCTTTTTTTTGCAGCACGTCGGGCCCGCTTTAATAGACAAATTTTTTTTCTCTCGAACGATCCCCCGCCGGCGTCCCCCCCCCCGAAGCCAAATCATCACCTTCCTTTTTTCCTTTGCTCTGAAAAGAATATTTTTTTCTCTGACTCTCAACACACTTCACTTCAAGTCTCTTTCCTTCAGAGGGCACCTTTCGTCATGCCCGTTTTTCCTTTTGACCCCATGGGACGTACCCTAGTAACATATTCCTTCCACTGTCGGACCCCTGGTCGTGGAAGTTCACCTCTTTCCTTTTTTTTACTTGCACGGTAGTTGTGTCGATGCAGGACTGATCTTCACGGAGCGTTTCCCCCCCTTGCCGAGGACTTTCCGAAAACAAACTTTTTCATCGTGCTGATGACAGTCGGATTCCCCCTTTTGGCCACAAGCTTTTTTCCCGCCTTCCGCCAACTAAAATTCCTCCACAACGTCTCCTTCCCTCTTTCTGTGGCGCATATCGGTCGTATTTCGTGAAATCGACTTTGCAAGAGTTTCTTTTTTTTCCCCCCATCCCCCCCTTCCCCCCTGGTTCTCCCCTCGCGCAACTACCTGGGCGGTCCTGTTTTCGATACTCCGTTGGAAATTCATTCATCTTCCCCTGTTTCTTGTGTCCCGCCCCGAGATTGTTCCGTGGCTCCCTTAAAAAAGATGCGCCCCCCCCCCTTTTTTTTTAATTTTTTTTCTCTATTTCATGGTTGTTGTTGAGAGTATCCTTTTTTTTGCGTCAGCTATGAAACTCTCAACCCGAAACGGACACATCTGCTTGCTGTTCCTCCTTCCGCTGACATGAATTCCAAAAACCTTCCCCTTGTCCTTTTTCCCGAGATCGAGTTTTCCTTGAAGTCGGTTGCGCGTTTTAAACAGGTTGGCGGAAACATGCTGGAATTTTCCCTTCCTGACTCTGAACTTCCTTCGCCTTTCACGAAAAACCTTTCCTTTTTTCCGGCAAGTACGTTCCCTTTCCCACTCTGTAGGCGAGGCGTCTTTTTTCCCCTTTGGCCGCATATCGTCGCTTTTCCCCACGATGAAGGACCCCCCTTTTTTTTTCCTCTGCGACGGTCTTTCGGGCACCCTTTTACGCTCGGTTAGTCTTTTCTCTCTTTTCAGGTCCGCCCTGACGGCCAACCCCTTCCAGCTTTTTCCTCTTGGAACAAAAAGTGTTTTTCTTTTTCTCCTTCATCGGGTTACTACGACCACCTGGAAAAACCCTCCCGTGCTTTTTCTGGAATGATGACGCTCCCCTTTTTTTGGGGTTGTTGATTATAACCAGGATTAAGTCTTTGATAAAACCGTTGCTTTCTTTCTCCCGTTGAGCCCCCCTGACGCCGGGGAGATCGTTTCCCGCATTTCATTGAGGAAAAGCTTTTGCCCCCCCCTAACAGTCTGGCTTTTTCCACTTTTTGGAAGGCCCCCTTTTTGGCGCAGATGCTCGTTTCCCCTTTTGGTCTTTTAACGCCAAGCGTGAGTTAATGACCCCCAGTAGGTCGATATTTTGCATGTCAGCCGGCTTTTTTTTTTTTTCTTCCCCAAGATATGCGCCTCCTTTTCTGGCCTGCGATTGTTCGGCCCGTAAATCGACTTGGCCTCCTCCCCGTGGTTCCCCCCCCCTTGCAACAGGTATACATTTTTTTTTTTTCGATATGGTTTATTGGGTCGCGGGTCACGCAGTGTCATGTCCAAATCACACAGGAGTCCCCTCCCCCCCCCCATGGCTTCGACCCCCCCCCTTCCATCCGCCCCAGTGGGCATTTCCAACCCCCCCGGTGGAAGTTGGTTTAAGCGTGTTTTTTTTTAAGGTTTTCCATCATTTTCTTTGTAGTGTCCCTACCTGTCAGGGTTCGGGCATTTATCAAGCTAGAGCCTTTTTCCCCCCCTCCATGATTTTGCCAAAGGTACTACCTCTTTTTTCTGTCAGCCTTCATCAATCCGACTAATGAACGACTCCCCGTTAAACCTGTTTTTCGGGGTTAAGCATTCTTCCGGTGACCCTGGCTTACGCCATCTTGAAATGGTCTCCCTCGCTTTTCTCTTCTCCCCTTTTCCGTCATTCCCTCTTTTTTCCCACGAGGGAGGAGCAGATGTTTTTTCCTCTTGAATATTTCCCAGTTGGAGGCTTGTCAATTGGTCTCGTGATTTCCGTAGGGTAGTACCCCCCTTTTTCACTAGTAGGCTTCTTTCCGAATAATTAAAAGATGTTTTTTGTGCGATACACTTTGCTAGCGTTGGCCCCGGACACGGAGCGGCCTTCCCCCTCTTCCCCCCCCCCTTTTTTCCCAAGGCAAACACATTTCCTTTCCCTTACGGCCCGATTGGTAGGACATTCTAACTCCTTAGAATTTTGACACACCCCTTTCGTGCCTTCCTTTTTTTTTTTATAGATGAAACCTTTCCTTGCCCACACCCCTCGTCCTCGGGCTGCTCTATCAAGGAAGTGTTTCTTCCCCCCGTCACCTTTTTTTCTCCACGGAAAGATGGATGTCCCCCTTCCTGAGCCGGATACCCCGGTTCCGAGGAAATCCTCCTCTTTCTTTTCTTTTCCCCCTCCTTTCCGTGTTTTCTTCTCTTGGCGGATTTTTTTGCCAACTTCTGTATCCGGGCTCCAGGAGGGGACGTTTCTCCCTTCCTTTCCGATCCCCCCTGTCCCCTTTTTGGGGTTTGTAATAAACCAACAACCCCGGTGCTGATTCTTTTGATGGAAAGGAAAGAGGCCAGGGAGGTTCGATGGTTGTCGGGTTTTTTCAATCACCCAAAGAGGTTCATCCCTTAATCCCCAGGTGCATGTTTTTTCCCTAGCGGCCATTCGTCCCTTGAGCAATTTCCATTTTACCCCCCCCCCTTTTTCCCCCCGTTTCTTTTATGGGTCTCCTTTGTTTGAATTTACACCGTGGTTTTTCGATCTCCTTACTCTCTCTGTCCGGAGGGATACGCTTCACCTCGGACTTCCTGTATCGGAACCCCCTTTCCCCCCTAGAAAATAGTGTTCCTTTTCCCCCCTGGGAACTTCCCTCTTCCTAATAGATTGATCCCGAACTTTTTTCCGAGCCTCTGAGAAAAAGGTTCTCCCCCTTTCCAAAGAGACCAATTTTGTTCCCCCACTGGGCTGATTTTCCCCCCCCCCCCCCCCCCCCCGGTTTAGATGTCCTCCCCCCTTCTCCGCTAAATGTTTTCCCCCCCCCTCCCCCAAAAAAATTTCCATCGGGAAGGCTTCCCCGGTGCCCAGGCCCGAAGACCCCTCGTCCAAACCGTTCCTCCTTTCCTATCGGATTTTTCGCAGAAGAGTTTGGTATGCCCCCTTTTTCCACAATGCTCTACCCACAGGCCTCCTTTTTCCCTACGTATTCCCCGTCCTTTTTGAGAGGCGGATTTTAGCCCCCTGGCTGCCGTTGATCGTTCCTTTAGTAGTTTCCCCCCCCCTTTCTTTCATGGCCAAAAGCGTTCTTGAGGCGACCACTTCGCGAAAACAAGGACCCCTCCCGGTCCCTACCACCTTCCAGACCTTTGGATGGAACCTTTCCCCAGCCCACGTTTTAACTTTCCAAAACGTTTCCTTTTATGATTTTTTTTTTCTTTTCTTGAGTAGATATTGTTTTTTTTTCTGGTCAGTTGAGGGTCCCTGCCCTGACCTCGATCCCCCCCCCCCCCCCCACCATTTTTTTTAAAAAACCACTCTCGGAACCCGGCTATTCTTTTTGTTCTTCCAAGAGTTTTTGTCACCCCTTTATTCTTTTTTTTTGTTCATAGATTCTATTACGAAGTCCCTTCCCCTCAGAAGTCCACTTTGGGGTTTTCTTCAGGGAGGCTTGAAAACGCCCACAACGGCGGGGCCCCCCCCTTTTCCCCCCTTATAAGTACCCCTTTTTTCCTTTTTACGACCGTCCTCCCCCCCCTATTCTTTTTTCCTCCCAACTGAAGTTTCCCGAGCCAGCTGTTTTCTTCTGTGATTTTCCCCCCCCCTTCCAATTGACCTTCCCTTCCCACGATCTGTCCCTTTCCCTTTTTTCGAAAATTCTTTTACGTATCTCCCTCTCTTTCGCCAAGGTTCTCTCTGTTTTTAAGCCCAATCTCACCCCCCCCCTTTTTCAGGAGGTCTTTTTCAACCCGAATACTGCTCTTTTTTTCTTCCCGCCACCTCATTCCCTTTCTCAAATCCCCCCTTCCTTCCTTCTGATGGAGTCAATTTTTTTCCCTGTGGTCATTTCTGAAGCTTTTTTTTTTTCGCCCACTTTTTTGTCCTAAAGGAAGGGTTTGCAGTCAT
>Ga0179593_1338255_pt1 | contig 12577 bp, 10 predicted proteins | sample CZODoug2_1_08_16_FD_185931 | JGI IMG/M metagenome (GOLD analysis project Ga0179593, IMG submission 185931) | Vadose zone soil fungal communities from Angelo Coast Range Reserve, California, USA - CZODoug2_1_08_16fungal (PacBio error correction) | ecosystem: Environmental > Terrestrial > Soil >... | reverse complement strand
GCCAGCGCCTTTTTCCTTGGGAACAGACCCCCCAGGACATTTCGTTTTTATTGTTGGTATTTGGCGTGAGGAGCTATTGTTTGTTTCCCGTTCACTTTGTGGCTCCGCGCGGGAAAGGGGCTTAGTTTGGACAATTTTGTTTTTTGTTTTTCCTCGCAGGTTCTTTCTCATTTCCTTTCCATTCTCCGTTAGGACACCGCTGCCCTCGAAAATAAGACCATTTTTCCATGACCCCCTTACCAATAAACCTGCCCCTGAAAGTTACAACTTTTTTGGCCTTCATCATAAAGGATGATCCACATTCTCGCTGGTTCCTTCTTGAAAAGCGCGCTTTCTCTTTTGCGTTGACTCTTCCCTGATCATGTCTGGGGGCGCTCGGACGCCGTTTCGCTTTTCTCCCTGCGGGGGCGGCACCAACGCCTCCTCTGGAGCCTGGTGTATTCCAGCAAAAAGTACCACAGATGACGCCCTCATGCTGTTATCGCCTCAGCGTTGTAATTGTGGTTTCCCCGTATGTTTTATTTTTTTTTTTTTGGCTCATCAATTGTTTTTGTGTTTTCCCCCCCCCCTCAGTGCGCTTGCTTTTCGGTGCACCATCTTCGCATCCGTAAGCTGAACGTTGTTTTGCTGCCCGGCCCCTCGTACTCCTTTCCCCATAAAATACTGGACATTCCCACTTACTGCCCAAGTTGCATACTTCTTCCCCTCTAACACCATTTATTTTTTCTTAAGCCGCTGCCTCCGTCGACTGCGTGGCCTGAAGAACAGGTTTCTCACTCAAAATCAAGTTGGTTGGCCGATTTTAAAAAATCGTTACCTTCTTTTCCCTACCTTTCCCGTTAAAACCCGGGAGGGAATCCCCATAGGAGACGCCTCGATGCTTTTGGTCATGCGCGAGAAGATGTGCGCTTGATTCCCCCGTCAAGCTGCCGGCTCCCCTACGGCCACCTGTTCCCTACACCGGAGTTCCCCGCAGGTCTTCTTCTTGTTCCGTTTTCTTGCTTTTTTCAACCGTCATGTTCCCGCAGCGTGATTCTTGCATCTCCCCATAGATCCCGCTACCAGCAGTTTTGCGCGCGGGAGGGGCTTGAGTCTAGCGTGTGTGTCGTTCCCTACAATCAAGCATCATCTTCAAATGATTCGACCTGTACCCCACTTCATGCTCCATCACCTGCGACCCCCCGACTCCTCCCCTCCGGTACCCCTTGTTTGAACACCGTCTCCGTCCGTGCAAGGGCCGCCGTTTTTTTGCCCTCCTTAGTTCGCAGCCTTGCTGATTTTTGGTGATGTTTGGGTGCTGGTTTGACACTTTTTTGGGCTCGTCGTGATTGGAATTTTTTTCTTTTGGTTGATCTTTGGACCGTGTCTTGGTCGCGTCCTCCGTTCGAGATTCCCCGGCCCCTCACCACGTCCCCGCTTTGCTTGCCTGCTTCGTCACCTCGCGTGGGTCTCATGAATATAGTGTTCGACTCTCTCTAGGTTCCTTCTTCCCTCGGAGGGCACGTGTCCATTTAGTTTTCCCCCCTTTAGTTTCCCGAGTCGGCCCCGGACCCCCGCGCTCCGCACTGTTTTATCACGGGCGTCTGCCTTGTCCTTTCTTTGCTTCCTAGCCAGTCTTTCCCCTTCAGTCCTTCTGGTTCGACTTCGTCTCCCCGCAGCCAATCTGTTTTTTGACGGTGTGCACCAAGGCTTTCCAAAATGCAGCTGTTTCACCCCCTTCCCATAGGCTCTTTCACCCCAAGCACCCGGGGTTTTCTTTCTTCCCTTCTCGGAATTGGGGTCCCCCTCCACGGGTTGTCGCTCTTTCCCCTTGTTTTTTTAACTTCAAGCCTGGGCAGCTCGTGCCTATCCCCGCGGGTAATGATTTTAAAACACACGGACGCCTCCCGACCGCTTCTTGCGTGTTTGGGCGCGTATTTTTCGCTCTCCTGAGCAAAAACCAGGGCCCTTAAGTCCTCTTTTGTCATTCTTGGTCGGTGACTTAGAAAAGTGGTCCCCTATCGTCTGCGATAGTGCGCGCGGCCTCCATCTTGCTTCTTGGCCTTCCCGTAATTTCGCGCCGCCGTTGCACTAGGCCCCCTCTCTTGGGTAACGAAGTACGGCGCTTCGTCCCTCCCATAGTGCCCTGCCGGCGTCAACACCAGCGAGACCCTTGACTCTCTAGTGGCACTCCTTTGCGAACGGGTGACGGTAGCCGGCCTCATGCAACCCCAGCCAATCAGACTGTTTCGTAAGAATTCTTTTCCCCTTTTTTCGATTTTCGTACCGACACCAATTCAATTCTTTTCCCCTACAGAGAATCGTTTTTCTTTGTGGATTGAGCGTAGATAGCTTCGCCCGGTTCCGAAGCTACTCTTGGTGGCTTGGTTGCATGCCTGCTCTTTATTGCTCAGAGCTCCTTTCGATTGCCGGTATTCTTGGTTTGTTCGCCTCCTTTTTTAGGTGCATGTGCTTTTGGCTCGTTTTCAGTGTTTGCGCGCCTAAATAATCATTCCACATTTCCTACTATGGTTCGTTATTTCCCGTCGCAGAGTCCGGTTTTTTTTTAGTTGGAGCATTTTTTCTCAAGGCTTCCTCTTGAACGGTAGAAAAATGGCAATTGCACGACGCAGGGTGGTGGTAGGCCTTTTTTCTCTGATCTCCGCACGCTTCCCCCCACATTTCTTCGCCCGCCGCAGAAGGAAGGCCCCCTGAGTAGCACGCCGGTGTTGGGGCTTTCCTTCACCATCCCGCGTGGCGAAAGTCCGCGTCTTTATTGGTTTTGCGTTCTTTTTACCAGACGCGCTTGTCCTTTTGTGTTTTGTTTTTGTTTTTTGTGGTGCGCCCTTCTAGTTTAGTTCTCGAGCCCTTCTTTTTATCTTGGATGAAGTCTTTTGCTTGTGTGGTCTTTTTCTTGGTTCCTTTTTAAAGGCTCGTTTTCCCTTTGTCATTGGGCACTTAAGCCCTGTGTGTGTATGTGGCCGTTTGTCCGCCGTTGATTTATTTCATTCCAGGTTTCCGCTGTTGGTTTTAGCCCCCCCCCGGTACCCTTTGCTGGTTCTGGGCGGGAGGCCAGAAGCTCGATTCCATCATGCTGGAAACTTCGCTCGTCTCCTAGCCGTAGACGCTCCATGTTTCGACTTACCCTTAGAACACAATTTTAATTTCTCTGAACACTACAAATTACCCTTTTTTCTTAGTCAATCTTAGTCCAGTCTGCGCGGCCGGGCCCACATCATCTGCGGTGTCGAATGTGAGATCCTTCCACGCGGTCCCTCCTCGGAATAAGCTGTCCTGTGTCTTTTTCTGCGCAGGAACCTCAGCTTTCTTCGAGCCCCGTTCGGGCCAGTCCATTCCCCACACACCATAAACCATCCGCCCGAGGTTGCTGCCTGTGTGCAGCGGACATCGGGGGCGAGAGGCACCCTCGTTTTATTAACCGGCCGCCCCTGGGGGGTCTGTTTCTCTTTCTCACCCTGGCGCGACGCCGCCATGTTTCATGGTGCAGACCTGCCTTGATCATTTTTTCCTGCAAACTTGTTGTCGCAGCGGTGTCTACTGCCCCCCTTGATGTCTTCCGGGCATGGAGCATTTCTGGGAACGGCCGGCGCGAATCTTGGCCGGAGTTATTGGTTGATTTGTGTTCGTGGAGCACTCCGTAGCGACCCACTCCCTTGTTCATGCTTTTCCTCCAGATGATCACTTTTTCTTTTCGAAGCCCATTAGAAACGCCCTTCTACCCATGTCTGCTCACACCGTCGCGAGACCCCCGCCGTGCGCACACGGTTCCTTGGATGCTCCTTCGTGTTTTCGATGTCCATCCGCTTGGTGCGTCGCGAGCATGCGGTCTCGGTTCCCCCTTCCTTTGGTGAGAATGACCCGCCCGCCACAAGGAATCTGCGTAGCTCGCCGAGTTCCTTATGGTTATACGCTTTTTTAACGGGGTAGGCATACAAACTTTCGACCCCTTGGAGGATCCGGATTTCTTTTTTTTTACCCCCCCATCGGGGTTGTTATTTTTGCAGGCCCACTCCCTTTTCCGGGGGATGACAAATTTCCTGGCCGAATCAGGTTAGAATAGCCTCGTAGCGTTTTGAAAAGCTCAATTCATAGTTCCAGCTTTGTTTTTTGTTAACCCCCCTGTCTTTTTGACTTCAACATGGTGGGTTTTGCCTGTGAATGAGGCCATTTTTTTCGGGCAGTTGAAACCCCCACCTCTTTTATATTATAGATCGTTGGTGGGCCTGCCTCTCTGCTGATGCGTGCGTGCGCACTGATACCAGGTGCATTTCACCATTGACGGCACAGCACCCCCCACGACACTTTTTTTCTTGATAAATTTTCTTTTTTTTTCCATGGTGTCCGTTTTTTTCATACAAATGTCTCCCCGTTTTCGTCGTTGCTTGACACACCTTTTTCGCCCCAGCTAGAGGTCCGATTTTTCGATGATCCCGGTCCCCGTAGGGAAGCGCGGGTTGATTTGCTTGCAGCAGTAACCCCCTCTATGCTCTTGGTCTCTCTTCGATGTCGCCGCCTTGCCGTAATTTTGCAGCACGTTGATGGTCTGTGTTTCCCTTGGCCTATTTTTTGGATGCCTCGTTCCTTGTTCGTTTGCTAACGATTTCCTTGGCCGGCTCACATGCATGCAGGACAACCCATTTGTACTCCTTGCCCTTTTATCCCCGCGCTTGAAGCGCGTTCTCTCCCATTCATCACCTCCCTTATAGCGTTTTCGAAACAAGTTCCAGTTTGCTTCTTTATTCGGCGGCCTCGCCGCCGCCTATATCCCTTTTTTCCTTCTCAGCTTTTTTTGGTTTATGTAGCTCGATCGGACCGGCCGGCTTCCATACGAATGGACCCCTTTTCGCGTTAGAACGCTACGTTTCTTTGAGGCGATCTTTCTGTTTCTTTTTGCGACGCGCTGTCCACAGGCCGCCTTCTGCCAAGGGGCTATTGTTGGAGCCCCGGCCCCTGTGTCTTTGCCCCATTTCCTTTCGTTGAGATCAAGATCGCACGCAAGCTCCCGAGAACATCCGGGAACTCCCACGGCGAATGTCGCAAACAACCCATTGAGGTGCCGGCGGCCAAATCATCACCTCCGAGCCCCCATATGAATTGAGGGTGGAGTTCCGGGTCCCCCAAAGCTCGCTGCCGTCTCGAGATATCTTGATCCTCCTTAGCTTCGGTCTACTTTTGATGTGCCGACGCCAGCGATCTATACACTCGCCTCCAACTCACCACACAATCTACGCCGATTTTCTTCTCCCCCCCGATGAAGGTCCATCTCCGATGTATTGTTTGGGCGCCGGGATTGGGCGTCCTGCTTTGCGCACCCAGCGTTTGCGCTAGTCCCACAGAGGCATTCGTCCTCTTCTTTTTTTTTCCATGCGCTTGTCTTCTTTATCAAGAAAGTTCTTCTTCGTTGTCTTGTTATGCAGCTTATGTCTTCGTTTTAGATTAAATTTTACCTTTGTGCGTGTCAACCTGAAATGTTGTCTTCGTTGCTCCTGTAAACTCCCAGTTCTTTGTTTTTTAATTCCAGAGACCAGTTGTTTTATGGTCGCTGGTTTTGATAGAAGATCCGGTCGAGCTGCATGGCGAGCCTTCGCCCGGTTTGTCATCCATCTTGGTGTTCTGCGATTATTGTCCACCAAGTTGTTCTACATTTCCGATTTCGTTCTTCTTTTTAGTTGAGAAGTTTAAGACCAGTCCCCGGTGCCGTCAATACCCTTCGAGCCCGCCGACGCCTCCCCCAGAGCCCTGGTTTTTTTTTTCCTTCTCAGCGAATGAGTTTATCACCCACGGCCGGTCCCGGACCAGGGCAACGCGTTTAAAGGTCCACCACAACGCCAGAGGAATGACGTTCTGTTCTTGAGACCGCTTTGCCCCTCCCATGTGTATCCGAAGCTGGGCGCTTCCTTTTGACGTCTCCCCCGTCCTCATTCGGCATCCCATCCTTTTTGTAGAAAGAGTTTCCCGCCTGGCTGTCTCCCACTTGCCCGAGCATCAAGCCGACCGCGATGCGCGCCGCCCTCATTGAATCTGCTCGCGCAGGGGTTGTCTGCACACTAGTTTTCGCCCCTTTCTTTTGGCGTTGGCTGTTTACCGTATCCGGGCTTCCCCAGGCGACGCTCGTTTTGCTAGTTCGAAAGCCTTATTTCGGGTGCAGGACGGTTTTTCGTCTGAGCACACGGGGGCCGTTTGCCCTTTTTGGCGCCTTTTGGTTATGTCGTGTGTTCCCTGTGCCTTTTGGAGAGCTGTCCCCTAGGTTCAGTCTTCTCGAGTTGACGATTTCCGTTTGTTTTCCGATTGGCCAGCTTTTTTGCTTTGCCCTTTTTCCTGCCCAGCCTGTATTTTTGTCTATTTTTGTGTCCTTCCTTCTGGCGTAATTTGGCCGCAGGCTGGGTTATTTTCCCTTTAGGTTGTTTCGGTTGTGTTTCCATATTTTTGTATGTTTGTTTGACCCCTTTCTGGGTGTGTTTTTTGGTAAGTTTTCATTGCGTAATTTTTTCATTTTTGTTGGGTGTTGTCTCTGTTTGGCGTTCATTTTCCGAGTGCCTTTTCGTCTTCTTTGACAGTTCAGCGGTTCGCCCCGGCATCATGGGAGCGACTTTCGGTTTTTTGGGTTGCTCGGTTTTTTTTAATGTCCCCAAGTCCAAAAAGCGTGAATAAGGTGTCACACGCGGACAACCCCCTTATTAATTTTTCACTTCCCCCGGGTGGCCAGGGCCGTGTTTATTTTTTTCAAAGCGTGGAACCCCCCGACTGCGGTACATCCATCCGAGACAGGCCCTCCCTTTACTACATCCTACGATCAGTGCTGCCCCTGTGTCAGAAGTGACAACTAGCGGAAACGCGCATGACTGCCACTGAATGAGACACTGACTCGCGGCGCCAGTTAGAACATTTTTGTGATTTTTAGCTCGCGCTAGTTTCGATTACCTCAGATTTTTCCATTCGGCTTGGGTTGAGCGCCTTACTATTACTTCCTTCGGGGAGGACCTTGGGAGCTTGTTCTTCTTTTTTTTTGATCACGTTGCTCTCTGCTTGTTTTCTGTCCTTTCATTTTTGTTGGTTTGTGTTGCTGCTGTTTTGTTGTGTATCTTTTCCTACCTAGCTGGTTGTTTTCTTTTGTTTGTTCTCCTGTCCTTTTTTTTTTTGGTTTTGGTCCTTGGTCGGAGTCACGGAACGATTTGCGTCTTTTTTTGTTTCACTACCCGCGTTCGCTTTTCGCGTCCCCTACCATTTTGGATCTCTTTTCGTTAATTTTTCATCATTCCCATGTCTCTTTTACATAGTCGGTCAACTTGTGTTTTTTGCTTTCCCTGTGATTCGCTGTTGTGGGCTTGTTTTTTTTTTGTGTTTGTGAAGCACCGTTGATCGCCGTTCATCTGCGGGTTTATGTATGCGTAAGATCGCTGCAGTGTCAAAGTGAGTCCCCTGTTTGCTTGTCGTTTCCCAGACCCCTTTCTCCAATCGCGTTTTCCCCCCCCCCCAAGGTGGCCCTCCGCTCTCTTCCTCTACTGTGTGGTGTTTTTGTTTTTTTTTGTTTTTTTTTTTTATTGGTTTTGTTGTTGACGACGATTTCCTTTGGAGGGCAGTTCGACTCGCGTTCTTATTGCGAATGTCGTCTGGGAGACAAGGCGACTTTAGAGGTTTTATGATGACGTTCTGCGGTCACCTAGTGTGCTTGTTTTACCCGACGAGAATCGGGTAAATTGTTTGGACCTCCTTCTCGTCCTCTGCTGTTCCGATCAGCGCGGAAAGATTGGCATAGGCTAGTTCTTCCCTTACTTGAGAAGTGGCCCATTAAGTACCACCGCACGGTCTTTATGAGCCGATGCTGAGCCGCCGTCGACCTCAGCCTCCCTTTCTCCGTCCCTTCCCCAGAATTTTCTTTGCTCGTCGTTGGATATGGGCACCCTTTTGTTGGTCAGGGTCCTACATTTAGCTATTACCCCTGGCCTTCCCCAAATCCCCCCTCGTTGGGGCATCGTTATCTTTAAACTTCGCCTGTGATTTGGTTCCCCTTCGGGATAGGGCAGACGATTTGACTTCTTGCCCCCCGGGTCCTTTCACTATCCTCACTGATTTTGTCTGTGCCACGTCCCATTCGGGTGGGCGTCGGGGTTCGGAGCCACCGTCTTTTTTTTTTGTGGCCTGTTTCTTGTCGCCCCCTGTTTTTCCAGTCTTGCCGTGGTGGTGCCTCCCCTTTTTTTGGCACCTTCTTCCCTAGCCTCTTTTTTGAGCGACCTTAGGCCGCCCAGTTTCACTTCGGCATTGGCCCCGAGATGCGTTAGCAATCTGGACCTCGACTCTTACGCGACGCCTTATACCCCAAACTACAGCGAAAGATGTCCACTCCGAAATTTCACCCTCTCCGTCAATTAAGCTGTCCCCTCCCCTTTCCAATTGACTCCATATTGGACCTGGAGCTTCTCGTTCGCCCGCCTGCGAGTGCCCGCCTTTATCATAAGGCTTTCCCTCTGGCCATTCCCTTTTTCGGAGCAACTTCTCACCCTGGAGAGGTGTATAGTTCCACAACTCTTCCTTGCAAGTGTTGGCCAGTCCCCTACACGAGCGCTCGCCCTCACTCCCCCCCCCCCCCCGCGCCAGTTTTTGTTTTTTCTTCCAAGTCCCCCCAGTAGCCGCTCCCCGGTCGTGTCCCACCTAATTGAATATGGACGGTGTGGGCGTAGACCGTCGCCGGAAGCGATCTGGTGGCACCTGCCCTACGTAGGAGTTCTCCGGTCCCCGATTGTGCTCTGAAGTTTCTCTTTCTGTCGAGCACTTCCATTTCGCGCCTCGAGTGTCGGCTTCTCGTTTGATTTTCGCACGAGGATCCCGGGTTCTCCCCCCCCTTTTTTTTCTCGATGTCTTATGCATGTTGGGCTCTGGAAAGCACACCTGCTTCGCACAGTCTTGTTGCCCAAGAATTCCAAAAACCTTAACCTTCCCTCTTTGACTTCCGACGGCGTTTTGAGTCCTTGTGCTTTTGTTAGCGTTAGAAAGTGTCGTGTCGTCCCCCCTCCCGGCGTTTTGGCCCTGATTTTTCCTGCCCCCGTGACTGGGCTTCCATTACCACCCACGCGGCAGTTAGGACGCAGTCCCCCCTCGCCGGCTGGTATTGGGACTTTCGTGGTTAGTCTTAGAATATTAGCCTCCACTCCCCCCCTATGACTCTTGTTTCAACTTTGTTTCCCGACCCCCTGCTGTGCGGTCTTTTTTTTTGATTTGAACCCCCCTTTTCATGTCTCTCATTGTCTGGCCATTGGCGCGCGTTGTCGGTGTGCGCCTAAATGCTTGGTTCTCATTGCTAGGAAGTTGGTTCGCCCCTTGCAAAAAGGTCAAGAGCAATTCAGTTTTCCCAAGTCACATTTTCAGTGTACCAGACTTTTTTTAGGAGTGTTTTTTCCATTGCGCCGCGGAAAAAAGTTTCTTAATCATTGCGCGGGCCTATTGGGAGAGAGAGCGACCGAGGTTAATGAGTGCTTTTTTTTTTCAATGCGTCCACCAACCCCCCACTTACTTATTCTGCTGGATGGACTCCCCCTCTGACTAGATGTTTGTGTTCAGGGTGGTTTTCTCCACTTTGGATCGAATAGCTTATAACCTCCCGAGCACCAGCGGTGATGATTAACCCTTTAATGCATACAGCTTCCTGCGAAGCGGATTTTCCTTTGAATCCACCGCCTCCTGCTTGGAAGCTCTGATGCTGTCGTGGAAGCAGTGCCCTCCCTTGGTTATCCTTGATGGCTGTTTTGTTAACTTTTTCACGCGTATTGGCCGTTTTGCGTGAGTTCTCACGACTTGTCACCTAACCAGCTCTACCCACCCCAACACCCGTCCCCCATAGCCCTTCGTGCGCCTTCTTGGCTGTATGTCTCATTTCCATTCTTTCGTTGTGTTTTTGATGTTTTTTTTTTTTTTAGCAGTTTCGTGTATTATTACGTCTTTCCCTACTTCTCGTTTCTGGCCTCGGTTCTGTCCTGTATTTTTTTTTTTATTTTTGTTTCCTCCCTCCTTTTTTTTTTTAGTTTTTGTTGTTTTTTCAGTCTTAGTTTTTTGATCGGGCCCATTGATTGGCTCCCTATGCCCCTCTATTCCTGGACACTTTTTTTACTTTTCTTTTGTTCCTTTTTGTTGTTTTTAGTGGCTTGTGAGGTCCTCTGTCGTATATGGAGGAGATTTCGCATGCTTACTAGAGATCTAACCGGGTATTTTTTGCCTTTTTTTGGTTTTCATGTCGTTTTTTGTGTTTGCTTCTTTTTTTTTTTATTTTGATTCTTGTCTTGATTTTTGTCGTCTTTTTGTTTCGCGAAAAGCCATCCTTTTCTGACTAAATACGCTTTGGGTGTCGTCTTTTTCGACAGCTTTTTGATATCCTCCTCTGCTCTTCCCAATTCCTTTTGTCTTTATCTGTCCTTTTTCCCTTTTAATAGGTTCCTTCTAGCACCGTTTGTCGCGTCGCCATGCGTGGTCTGGATCCCTGGCTCCCACGCGCATTCTTCTCCGTTGTGCTCCCTGCGTGCACCGATGAGTTTGGTGACAGAGTTTTCGACGAAGCACCGGACTTTTCTTTTTGCCCCCACTTTCCGTTTACCCCACTTACCCATTCTACGTCGCAGCAGTGCGGGGAGTTTACCATACCGCTGCGGTCGCTCTCCGGGTTTTTTTATTTCCGCATGTTTGGATTTCGGCAGCCATTCGCGCAATCGTGCCTAGCGCACACAAATACTTTGATTTCCCCCTCTCCGGATACCGCTCCTACTGTGCCGGTCCACTGATTATCTTTTCCCTCCAAAAACCTGCGGCCGCCGCAAAGGTTTTCCTGTCGTTACGACCTCGCCATTGTCCCCCCTTTTTACCACGGTACTTGTTGTATTTGTCCCTTTCCCTTCTTCTCCTGTCTGTGGCCTTCGCGTTTTTTAGCCCTTACCCAAACGTTCTTTTCCCACCCATCCTGTTGGCTATGACCAACCGCTGCGATGGTTCTTTTTCCCCAAGAGTCAATACCTTATGTTTCTTGTAGGCCCAGTAACTCGATAAATAAACTTTTCGAGTACTCCTTCTTTGCTCTTCTGTGTTTCCGTAGAAGCGGACGAGTTTCGTTTTTTTACACTGTTTAGCGTAGGATTTCGCCACTCGGACCCCCAACCTTTCCGCCCAACACCGCGCTACGTGGTCTTTTGCCGGTGTTTTACCCATCCGAAATTGGGCTTTTGAGATGACCGTTTTTCTTTACCAATCCTACTCCTCTGAGCCCCGAAATCAATGTACTCCCAGCGTCTTCGGCTGTCGCCCGTATCAGCTACATCACCCTACAGCGATCCCCCTCGACAACCCAACGTTCCTAACGCCGCATGATAAATAAAGTCGCAAACGGCTATGGGATGACACTAAGTCCCCCCCCCCCGCCCCCAGATTCCCGAGGCATTGTCTTGGTTTTGTTTGCGGCTTATAAGTTCAGTTTTTCAATAGTGAAGTATAGATTTTTTCTGCCAAGTTTCTCGCAGATCACGAGAGTGTGGTTGTTATGGACGGTTGTTGAGGCTTCCCAACTGGGCGATCACTTCTCTGCGCGGTGATTCTGTTTTTATGGAAGTGGACTTCCCTGGTTTTTTGGAGCGCGGTTCCCTTCCTAGTGAGCGCTTCCCCGGCCGGTACATCCGCAAGACTCTTAGCGTCGCCCGCCGCCTTGGCATGTTGCGCTGGCACATGTTGTTGGAATACGGTAGTCCACGGGCCGTGGTGGATGGTGCGAGGGATCACAATTTCCCTTGAACTTCGTTTTAACTTTTAGGGTTGTTTACCTTTTGGGGTCCCCCCGGGTTTGACAAGCATGGGGTATCAGGGCTGAATTTATATTATGGCCTTTTTCCCGGCTTCGTTTGTCCGTCCAGCCCGGCCCTCTTCCCGGCCCTCGTGTTCTGTCCCCCGTGGCAGTGGGCGGCCCTCCTTTCAGAAGTCCCACTTATCTGTGGAAGCCATCGGGTGTGGCACCATTCCTCTGGAGGCTTTTTGATGTCCGCGGCGCTCAACGGGAATTACAGCACCCCGTCCTGCCTTTTGCCCCCACCTCGCTGCCTTTCCCTCCGACGAGCCGGGTTCTGAATCCAGCGTCAATTTTCCACTTCCCCCGCCGTCTTAGTGCGGTAGTGATTCCCGGTACCCCCCTGACAGCCATGAACATGCGAAGTGCAGACGAAAAGGGATGACTTTTGGCATGGTTTTAGTGCTTTTTTTTTTTTCCTTATTCCTTATGGCGATATAATCAATTAAAACCAACCCTTGTTTTGTGCATGTCCGTTCTATTGTCCCCCAGTTTTTCCTCTTTCTGGGATGTGGTGTAGTTGGTGGTAAGATTATTGAGTTTGATTTCAAGGGCGTTTAGATCTTAGTTTTTTAGTGTGGGTTTTTTTCTTCTCGATTGGTTGTTGGCGGCTATCCTCCTAGAGTGTTTGTCCCTTTTTCGATTCATCACCCCGCTTCGGCTGCCTTGCCACTGGTGAGAACCTTGCGAAGGACAGGCAACTCTCCTGGAAAATTTAGTCTGCTTTAGGAAGTCCCCCCTCAGCACTCTAGGGCCCGGGAGAGT
>Ga0179593_1312538_pt1 | contig 12577 bp, 14 predicted proteins | sample CZODoug2_1_08_16_FD_185931 | JGI IMG/M metagenome (GOLD analysis project Ga0179593, IMG submission 185931) | Vadose zone soil fungal communities from Angelo Coast Range Reserve, California, USA - CZODoug2_1_08_16fungal (PacBio error correction) | ecosystem: Environmental > Terrestrial > Soil >... | reverse complement strand
CCCCCTTCAGATTTCTGCGTTTCGCTGAACCAATCTTCCCTTGGACCCTCTCCAGTGAGGGGTTGAGTCTTCCCTGGGTTTTGTTTCTTTTTCTTTCTCTTTCCTCTCCCTTTACGATGGAACGCACAATCTTCCCTCCGGCTGCTTCCCCCAACCTCCAGATTGATTTTCCGAACCCGCTTCCAGACTCGGAGAGTCCCTTCCACTCTTTTCCACCCGTACCCCACCATCCCTGAAATTTTGAGTGACGTTGGTTCCCTTCTTCTCACGAACCTCCGCAAGCTTTCGTGATAGATTGGTCGTTGAGCGGCCACTTTCTTTTCTCCTTCAATTACGTCTTGTGCCTTGATTTTTTATTCGTCGGCTTCCCCCCCTTTTTCCCCCGTCAATCTATTTACGCCTTCACTTCCACAGATTTAGTGTTTCCCCGAGCGGACTCTTGGGTCAGTATTGGAAATTGCTGGGATTTGCTTTCTTGATCGTTTCCCCCGCATCCGACTGACGACATGACCCCGACACGACCGCTGTAGAAAGTTTCAGATTTAGGTTTGGTGTTCTTCCTTTGTCCCCCCCTTCTTCAGCAAGGAATAGTTATCGTGTTCCATTAATTACTCTTTACCCAATCGTTTTTTAGACTTTCCTCTGTTTAACTTGGTGAGCAGTTTTTATGATTCGGAGAGTTCTAATGTGGTCCCCCCCTCTTTGGCAGTCGACGCCTTTTGCGGCGCCCTATATTCGGTTGTTCGGATCTGTTTCGCCCCGACATCAAAAACCAATGATGGCGTTGACTTGAATTGATCTTCCTCACTCGGACGGTCCCGCCGTAACTTTTTTTAGTCCCCTTTGGAGGCTCTTTTCTTCGGTGTTCTTACGCAGAGCTTCTGTGAGGTCTCGTAGAGTGGGTGCCTTTTTTCCTTTCTCCCCTCCCTCGAATCGCCCAATGATGTGAATTTTCTTTCCCCCAGCTGCGTCTTCTCTTTTTTTTCGTCTGTGCGGCGTCTACCCGAGTTGGGATGATCTTTTTCCCTTTCTTTGCAATCGAGGAAGTAATTTCAGGTGGCCTTCCTCGGGCGGCCCTTCAGGGCCTTCCTGAATGTCCTTCTGTTCCACCCTGTCGCGCTTCCCCACATAAAAGACTCTAGTTCGTTACCATTGGATTATTGTTCCCCTCTTTTCTTTTGTATTGTGCGAGGAGCGGCCCGGTACGTTTTTTTCTCTATCATCGGCCCGTTTTTAGGTCTCGCAACATTTTCTGCTGTATGGTTTCTTTTGGAACTGTCCAATGCTTTATCTCCCCCCCTTTTTCGGTTTAGGCGAGTTGGTCGTAATCATCTTGCCGGTGTGTTTTTGCTGTCGTAGTGCCCTTTCTCCAGGGACCCCTTTATATGAAGTCGCTTTTTTGCCGTGGAAAGTTGTTTCAGTCTTTTCTCTTTTTTTCTTCTTCGGCCTCGCAGATTCACTGTACCGAGGAATGAAGGGCATGATCTGTTTTTTTCGAACGGCAAGTGTATTTGGAATTGAATCCTTTTATTGCTCCGGCACCTTCGTTCTTTTCATTCGGAGTTCTGCGTTGACCCAACTTTGTTGGTTTTTCCCCCCCCCTGTTCTGCTTCAAGCGCTCCTACATCGTTGCAGTTTTAAGCTGTTTTTGGGAAAAAAACTCAGTATTTCGGGAAAAGCTAGCTGTTATTCCCACCCTTTTCCTGCCAGGGTGTTTAGTGGGAGCTTGTTCCAGCTTCTGCTTATCGTCTTTTGACGTCGTCAGCGCCTTTTCCCGTTTTTGTTTTTAAGGAGATTGCTTTCGGAATTTTCCTCCACATGGAAGATACATTCCGCATTCTTTGAAAATCCCCCTGGGCTGCGAACCTTTTTCTTCTACTCTTTCTCCTCCCGATACTTCCGCGCTTTCTCCCATTCCCTCCCCCCCCCTTTACTACTGTGCTTGCTCCATTTTTGGTACTCACCCACCACTCTGTTTGGGACAAAGCCGTACAAAGAGAGAATTTGTCAGCGAATTTTTCTCCTCCCCCTAGCGTAAGACCACACCTCCGCTTGCTTCCCCTTTCCAAACCTTCTCAGTCCTATTTCCCCACTCCTATTTGTTTGCACATTTGCGCTGCCGGTAATAGCCCTTTCGTAAAAAAAAATCTTTTTCCATTTTTTTCCCTCTTCCACTGCAGACGCTGTCCAACACGCATTTCCCTGTCATTTTCCCAACTCACACCTGCCGTGTATCTTCGCCGGGGATTTGGTTTCTACCTTTTCACTGCCTCTATTTCCTACCATCAAAGCGAGACATTTTGCGCCCTCCCTCCCCCTCTCCGTTCCGATTCTTCGCTTAGCGGTGACACCACATAATACATGGCCCAACTCAACATCTGAGCAGAAGATGGGGATGTTGGTGCAGATCTGACCCTCTTTAAAAGGTACGCGTAATCCCTTCTCTCGCGCCAGTGGCCGAAATCCGTCAAAGAAAGTTTTTTCTTTACGCCCCTCCTGCTTCCCTTAGCAACCAAATCCGGTCTTTTTTTGAACCGAGCTTACGCTCCGCCGTCCCCCGCACTTTCCGACGCTCTGGTCACGACCATCCCTCTCATCCCGGCTCCGTTGCGCTCTACTTTCCCCTATAAAAGCACCACTCTAGAGAGAATAAAATTCTCCTTCGAAGGGCGAGAAAACACACTCTTTCCTGAAGTACCACTCTTTCTCCACCCTCCACCGACTTTTCTCGGCCTCGGAGCGGCACCCCCCCTTTGCGTTATTCCTTCCTGACCAGGAAAGTAAAGATAGAATTGTTTTTTCGGTTCTACCGTTGTTCGCATCGGCAGCATTTGGAGCCCTCCCCCCGCTTTTTCGGGCCATCTTGGTCCTTTTCACCCGCTCCCTTTTTTTCTTTCGGTCACAAAATTCAAAGTGTGGGATAACCCAACCGATAGCCTCCTCCCTTCTTTCTCCCTTTACTGGAAGCCCTTTATACTCTGCTCGCCTTCTGTTGTTCCCATGCTCACAAATGGTCTTACTCTTGCTCGCGAGTCTCTGGGTGTCTTTCGTTTCTCGTAGCAGGAAACTTAGCCCTCTTCTTCCCCTCTCCAATAGCAATTAAGTTTGCTCGGCCTCTTCGTTCCTTAGATCCGAAATCATGAAGTTGAAGGACCTTCTCGTCTTCCTTCTCCCATCTTCTAATCCTTCCGCTTCGATCCTCCCCATACCCCTGTCTTCTCCCCCTCCCTCACTGCCTCCGTAAACAGCTAACCTCACTCTTTCTTTCTCCTTTTTTGAGATAGTGCCGACTAACTCCCTTCAATTTCACAGATTTCTGCGGTTTTCGACGTCCTTTCGTTCTGCTTGCCAATCGGGAACACCGTGGCGTCGAGGAGTGTTCGGACATCCCCTGATTTTCCTTGCTTCGCGGTGCCCCGCCGCGGAATTGGTGCTTGTTTCGTATCCCCCCTCCCTCTTCCCCCCCCGCGAATTTTAGAGTCGCGAAATATCTCCAGACCTTTTCCCACCCCTTCAGAGAAGAGCGCCTTGGAATGATTACACGCGAACTCACATTTTGCCTCTAGTGGAAGGAGGTGATCTTCTCTCCCCCCTTTTCCTTTTTTTTTGTATCTAGACCTTACTCGTGCTTGGATCTTGTAAGGTAATTCCCACCTAGTAGCCGTGACTTAATTCCTGGGTTGTTGCGGCGCCATCGTGTCGATCACTTCTCACTAAGCTGCGATCTTCTTGTCCCGAACCTCGGCCAAAGAGGCATCTTACACCCTGACGGAAATTTTGTTCAAACGCCCCCCCCTCCTCACTGCACTTCAAGTTGGACACTTGCTAGCTCTTAACCCCAGTCCACCCTTTTCCCCTTCAATCTGAGTCTTTTGAGCGGTGCTTTACAGATCGTCCCCCCAAGCAGAAGTATCCGAGTGATTTTCTAGAGTTGTGGAATTAGTTTAATCGGCTTCCTACTTTTTTCGATTTTTTTAGAGGCTTCCGATCGGATCTCTTGTCGCTTTTCTTTTAATGTTTTGCTTTGGCTTTTTTTTCTTCTCCGATAGCCGGAGGATTCATTTTTGTTTCCTTTTTAGGTTTCGTCCTGAACATTTTCCTTTTCCCCCTCCCTCCCTCGGTGGTTCCTACCCTCCGAACCTAGGCGCGATTTAGGAAGGTCGGTTTTTATTTTTTTTTCACAAATCCCTTGCATTGAAATCCTATACCTTCTCCGTCTCTATGACTTTCAATTTCAGCTATTGTTTAAGTAGGTTTTTTTAAAAAAGTTAATTTTTTTGGTTCTGCGGAGAATTTCCCGTTGCATCAGTTCCCCTTCTGTGCCAGGGCGACGTAAATTTTTTTTCTAACCACTCGAGTTCTCGTGCCCCGGGGAGACCGACCCAAGGCCGAAGTAAGGAGTCTTGTTTCTTTTCCTCTTCCTTTTCCTGTGAGGCAGCCGCTTTGAACGGGTTTTCTTTCCCCTTCCCAAATCTCTTGGTTGGCCGAGTGTGATCTTTCTGTTCGCTCAATCTTTCTTTCTTGTGAGGATCGCTAGCTGGGGTCGTCGAACGTTAATTCTCCCCCTAGCTCCCTAGTCTTTTTTCCCTACAGAGCGTCAGGAGTAGTAGCGTTTTTTTTTTTTTTTCTTCGAAGGTTGGGCGGATGGGTCAAGACTTCTTTTTTCACCTCCTTTTGATTGCGGCACTTGGCCCTTCGCCTTTTCGAATTTTCTGTTCCCTTTTTGCAAACTCTTTCTGTTCAAACGTTCCTTCTTACATGGTCCCTATGTTGTTGGTTTGACATTTCTTTGGTTTCTTCGAGCGGAGATTGACAAGGTTGAAACTTTTGATAAAGAATTTCGCCTTGAGGCTTCAGCGCAAACCTTCTCCCTTTTTGCTTGTGTGGTGACTGCCCTCCAATCTTATGATGATGTTGACTCACCAGCTTCTTTTTCAGCTGGCTTTGTGTCGTAAAATTGCGGTGTCTTGTCCTTTTGATCTCGTTATCAATTATTCCCTTCCCCCATTGAGGTTCTTTCTTGACTTGTAGTTTGTTCAAGATGTTGCTGATTGGAGATTCCTTTCCCCCCTTCTTCTTGAACTGGCCGTCGTGTTCCCACCCAATTTCCGAGTTCAATTGACTTTCCTCGCTGATAGTTTTGACAGCCAGCGTGGCCATGCGTGATCTAGGCGCTGGTTGAAGCTTCCCCAATTTTTTGGGAATTCGGCGGTTTCCTTGTTTCCCAACTTGCCGTTTGGGCTTTTAAAACAGTCAGGTGACGTATATTTCCGATCCTTCTTTTTCCCCTTTTTTGGCCTGAAGTCGGGAGTCCCGCCTGGTCCTTCAGAGTCTTTCCCCGCTCTTCTGCTCCGTTCCGCCCTGGTTGATTGTCGACGATTTGTTTTAGCCAGCCTGTTCGTTATGTTTCGGCTTTGTTCTTGCCTATTACTCACCCTCAGTTGTTGTTGTTTTTGAGCGCCTCTCTTTCTCTCACAGGCCGTCATTATCTTTTTCTTGCTCTTCTACCCAAGGACCGTGGGTTCTCTCCGGAGGCCGTACCTCGACTTCCGCGTTCTCAGGCCCAACCTTTGTTCTTTTGAACACCCCCGTGTACCTGGGATGGTCCGTCACCCCCCATTTTTGGGGTAAACGTTTTGCCCACTCCTCTCATTTTTTCCTCTCCCCCCCAGAGCCAATACCATCACCCCTGGACCCCCCTCTTCTAACCCTCTAAGTTAATCATTCCTTTGGTCTCACTTTTACTTTGTTTGCATTTTCTCTCTTGTTACCCCCCCAACTTATCGTTTTTCTTTCAACCGCCCCAGTCCTGATCCAAATCCTTGCACTTGCTCTTATTCCTTTTCTTTCCCCTTCACCCTAACCAGCTTGCACGTATCCCTCTTTTCTTCCGCCCTCCCATCCCCCGCTCACATTTTTCCCTTCAAAAAAAAAGTCGACCATTTCGCATGTTGTTGACTCCCCCCGCAAGGTGTCCCTTTCCAGCATTGCCACGTTTTCTTCTTTCCCCCACAAAAATCCGACACATTATTACGCTTTTTGGTGTTTTTCCTGTGAGCGCAAGGACGTTGCAATAAAGTCCCTCCTCTCGCCCCTTGGCCCCCGGAACGCCGCCGAAATTCTTTTTCCCCTCTTCTCTCGAAAACATGTGGGCGTGCTTTCGAGACCCCCCCTACTCCCTACTTAAGATTCTGACGCTCTTTTTTTCCCCTCCTCTCCTTCTCCTCATTTTCAGTCTCTTCGTAAATGAACTCCCTGCTTCACCAATCCGCCTTTTGCGGTAGAAGTAAAACTCCGAAGATTCGTTTTCCCGCAGTCTTTGACTTGAAATGCCCCCCTTCCGTTTTGGGCCTAATTTTTATGCGCCGTACCCGACCGCGTACAAATCTCCAGGGGATGGTATCCGGAGGCCCTCCTCTGATCTCTTTTTGCAGCGCCAGTCCCCTTTTTTTCCGTCGTACATACATTTCATGGCTTCCGTTCACCCAACCAATTTGAGAGACCCCTATTTTCAAACCTCTCGATAATCTTTTCACTCTTTCTCTTCCTCCTTCTCCCACCTAGTCCAATTCTTTTAGTGCCAATGAACACTCCCACGACAACTTCGTCTGCAATTGAGCCGGGTCGTTCTTTCTGTTTCGTTCTGGAGGTACCTGTTTCAGGTCCATTCCATCACTTCTTGCCGCGTGATCTTCGCTGCCTCCCTCCCTCCCCCTTCGAAGGTGTGGCAGTTAAAAATCGATGTTTTTACCTCTCTCGCACCAGACTTCATGTCAATAAAACTTCTTCCAGGTTTGCCCCCTGCCGTATTCCGTCCAATTTTTTCCTACACGAGGCCCCGCTACTTTCCCCCCCTCTAATAACTCACTTATGATTTTGGCGTACGCCCTAAGGCACCGCCCGTCCCTCCTATACTGATTTTTCCGGGTGTAATCCTCTTTTTTTGAGCTGATTCCCTTGATTGCGGTCGTGAGGCGTGCTTCTGCGGACCATTCCCACTCTTTTGGAGCCGTTGTTGCCGCTCATTAATTTGTTTCTTGTTTCCTTTTCCCCTGAGTCACCACCTCTCAGACTAAACTTTTTTTTTTTTTTGCAATAATTCTGCGAATGCTTTTCAAACTTCCTTCCCTTCGAGATTTTGGAAGTGTTACATCAGCCCTCCCAGAACTTCGAGCAAGTGTCTCTCTTCACTCTCTTTTTGCTCGAGTTTTTTCCCTCCCTTATCATGATTACGGCTTGCTTTCGTCGTTAATGTAAAAGTATCTCTGAGTTAAGAGTTTTTTGCAAGTTGTTTCGCTTTCCCTTCGCTCCGTCTCTTCGCACGACATCAGCCCCCAAATTTCCGGTTCTTCTTTTTTTCCAACTGAGAACCCGAAAATCTTGTATTGTCCCCGAATAAAACCGGCACTTTGAAGAGTACTGCTCCAGCGTCCACCGGTCCCAAAAATACTTACCCTCTCTGGTGTTTTCTCGGGTTTCCCTCTGACTTCCCTACTCTGCCCCAGAAGAGTCCCTCCCCCCCCTTTTGTCTCGTTGAGCGGGCATTGATTTTAATCTCTCTCCTTCTTTCCCCTGGGATTTGATTTTCAGTCTCCTTCTTCTCTCAGCTGTCCCCTGCGATTTCTCTTTCAAATCATATGAATTTCTGACTTGCTCGACCGATCACGTACCTTTTGTGGCTTTTTGACTCCTTATGGGTCTCATCTCTGCCCGCCCCCCTTCTTCGTAGCAGGGACCCGCCGACAACACATCAGAACGCTCCCCCGCTTTTACTATTTCCTTCTTTTTTTTTGGTGATTTCTTTACAAGCGGACGGGCAGATTGGATATTTTCACAGTGTCTTTGCCTTCTATTCCTCTTCAAGGATGGTTAGCCGTTTTTTTTCGGCCTTTACAAAAACCAAAAGTCTTTGGTTGAGCCACTTTGTTTATATCCCTTCGTGTGGCCTCTCGTGATTTACCAATGGTGGGGTGGATTTGTTTTCACCGTCTCTTTTCGTGTTTCTTTTCTTTACGACTTTGGCCCTCATGGTTTCTATACCCGAAAAGGAGATTTCTTCTTGGCTCTGACTCGGAGTCCCTTCCTTTAGCCTTCTTTTTCTTTCTTGTTTTTTTGAAGTCCCCCCTCTCCTTCCGGTGATTTTGGTGCGGTTGCTTTCGGGTGTGGGTTTGTTCACCTTGACGTCTTGAGAAATCTGGTGTTCTTGAGGTCGTTTTGTGTCGTCATTGCGCCAAATGCGACTGCCTCCCCCTTGGCTATAGGTTTTCTGCAAGAGAGTCATGCTCTTGCGTTCTTCTTTCGTGAGGAGACTATCGTTGTAACCCCATCAATTTGCCTCTTCTCCCCCTAGCAGCGGCTCCCCCGTCCTTTCCCTTCCATGTTTTTGGTGGGAGCGCTGTTCGTTCTTTTTTTTGGCCTTTTTGGCCAGTGCTCTTGCCAGCCATATTCTTGGACCTTTCAGAGGTATATTGGCTCTTTTCGCTTTCGATTTTCAAAGATGATCACTCCCTCTTTGGCTCTGTTGATTTGCTCTTCCCACGAAATGTCTTCGCCTTGTGGGGTTCCTTGTTTACCTTCAATCCGCATTTGTCTTGAGGTTCTCGACCAAAGTCGTGTAAAGCCTGGAGGCTTTCTTTTCCCTTCTGGGGGATGTCTGGTGGACTTCGGCTTTAGTTTCACTGATACAAAAGTATCGGTTGGTTTTTCGAAGAGCGGCTGTTTTCCTGTGCAAGCATGGAAGTTGATTAGTCGAGGAATGCCCGCGTCTCCTTAGTTACTTTGCTTTTGACCTAGGTGATATGATTCCTCTCGTTTTTACTCAACGGCATTTTTTGAGCGATTTATTTTCTTTCGTCGTCTTATTCCTTACACATTCGGTAGTGACTTCGGAGTTGTTTCTGCTTTGACCCCACTGCCTTCGTTTCCACTTCCGATGACGTATTTGCAGCGAAGGATTTCCCCCTTTCCTTCCCCCATTTGTCGTACTTCTCTCGCGATACGCTTCAGGGAACGGCTCGGTTCTTCATTCCAATCTTGTGGAGTGTTAGCTCTTTTTATCCATACAATTTCTTTCTTTGCTCTGAGTAGCGCCCCCTTTCCTCCTCGTTTTTTTGTGGAGTAGCTATGCGCCCGAAGTAATCCTCCTGGGATCTGGTCTTTTTTTCCCTCGCTTCCCCCTGGAATTGGTTGCTACAGGCTCGGCTTCCTAATTCTTGCTTCCCTTTGATTTGCAGTTCATTTTTTTTTTGCCCTTTCACACGGTGGCAATTATCCACTGGACCCCTTTTTTGTGTCTTCAAGGTAAAAGATAACACGCGAATTCTGAACCTTTCGAGTCCTGGCAGCTTAAACTCCCCCTCCTCCCCCATCTCCTTCCTAAGTCCAATGCAGGCTTACCTTTTTGCGTTTCAATATTCACTCACGGTACCCTTTTTATTAAAACTTTTGCGGGCATTTCGAGGCGTAAAAAAATCTTTACACTCTCTATTCCAGAAGACGAAGCTTCCTCCCCCCCCTCCCTTTTTTCCCTTCATAAAACGGCATCCCTCCATCCACCACTCTCCGTACATTAGGCTTTACGCTCCTTTTGTTATCAAGTGTTGTTTCAAGCCCACCCCCAAAGGACCGTTGAGATCATCCCCCAACCCTTCCTTAGTCTATCGCATTTACAAGCTTTTTCCGCGACCAATCCCCGAAATGTCCAAATACGCCCCAAATATTTATCCTGAAGAAGTTTCTTCTGTTTCTTTTGACTACCAAGGTTCCCCCAAGGTCCGCGCACAATTCTACACTGCGCCGCAAGTGGGCTCCATGGCATTTCCTTTCCGACGATTTTTCCCCTAGGCTGCCATTCACCAGTGTGTGTGCACCTCGCTCCCGCCTCTAAAGCGCCCAAAACGCCCCTCTTCCTCTTTTTCGACCAGTCCTCCCCAGAAGTTTCATTCTCTTTTTGCGTTTTTCCAGGAGAACGCAACTCTCTGATCCTTCACCCATCAACTATCCCGACGTAAACTAACGCTCCACAAAACAAACCAAGAAATTGAGCCCACCACCGCCCCACCCGCCTTCTTTGGTTGAGCCCTTTCCGTTGAGGTTATATTCTTCTGTTTTTCCATTAGTTTGACCTTTTCGCACTTTTTAGTCGTCCCGGTTTCTCGAAATACTCCTATTCTCTCCCAAGCTCTATGACAAACATTGGACATCTGCCTTTTGAACACCGCTTCCGCTTCTCTACCGGTACCAAAACTAACTTTTTAAAAGGGTCCCACAAAAATAATTCTTCGCTTCCTTTCCCTCATGTACATCTGTGCCTCAATCCTCTTTAAATTCTCTTCACACTCCTTTCCAGCAAAAAATTCCGTCCTTACTCGTATTCCTTTTTATTTTCTCGTTTAGTTTTCTGTTCCCCGTATGGAGGATCATTGCCTTTCCAGCTCCACCCAATAAAAAAAGTTTCCTAGTTTGACGATAGCTCAATCCTTCCAGACAATTCAGATTTGAAGCTAAATCCGTCGTGGTTCCCTCCTCTTACTGACAGCTCCTTCCAACCTCCAGCCGTTAAAAATTCCCTGCCCGCTTTCCCCCAGCACTTTCGATACCCTCACTAGTTACTTTTGGCCCTCTCTTGCGCACTTTTTTTAACCGGACCGCTCACTTCCCTCCCTAGTCTGGATTTTTTTCTTGGTTGAGCCGCTGTTTCTGCACTCCGCTTTGTCAGGTTTCGGGAGATGTTCGACCACCAGTTTATTTTTGGAGCCGATGTTCTTCCTCCCGGCCGTTTTTTTTCGTGAATCGAATCTCCTCCCCTGCTCCTTCCTCCTCCATTGAAGAATTCTTTTCCCCCTATTTGACGACGTAACCCCCCTCATAAGCTATAGTCCTCTTTTGACTATACTAGACCCGCCCGCAAGTCTCTCTGCCGTGTAGTGACTTATCTTCCCTCAGTTTTGTTTTTTATATATCACCTACCCCGATTAGAGATTTCTCTTTCCCCTTTTCTTCCTTTTCCACCTTTCGCCAGTGAGCTCCTGTCGTTTGTTTTCCCCTGGTTTTCCTTTTTAGCGTTCCCTTTTTCGTTCGCGCTGTTTTCTTCCTAGGACCTTCACAATCGCGCCCCCCTAAGATTCCCCCACCTTCACTGAGTAGCACCTTTTATTTTCTGCCCTTTTCCCTACGCACAGGGCCAGATTGCACAGAGTCTTACTCCCCCAAAATCCCCACTTAAATCTCTTATTCCTTGCGTCTGGTTCCTTTTTCTTCCCGTTTCTCAATCCCGATAGGAAAACATCAGAATCGAGTTAGTGATCCGGGAGTCGGGGCATTGAGGCTTTTCCTTTCCTCCGTCCCCTGATGCATTTTTGTTCTGCACGGTTCCTCTTCTATTGACCTCTTCTTTTCCTTCCCTTCATCTTTAGGGATGTAGACGTCGGGTCGACGTTCTTGCATGACCCTTCTTGTTGGGTCTCTTGTCTTTTGTCTCCTCCTCCTGTCCTGACATCAACCTAGTAAAACTACCGAGTACCGTGTCAGGACCGTCCATCGGTAGGTTTATTCCTGGGTTCCCTCGCCTCAATGCCCTCTTTCCAACTGAGGTTTTCCAGTCCTCTTTCCTTCTTCCAGGCTAGTGAGCTCGTAGCTATTCGGACGGTTTTAACCCCAGTTTTTGCACTTCACTGCTTTTCAGACTTTTGTACTTTGGCATTCTCCTCTATGTCGCTGACATAGTCTTACGCGAGTGCGGGCCGTTTTGAGATAAATCCCAAGCGAAGCTGGCCTGTCTGTTGCCTGGTTTACTAAAGACTCTTGATTTTCTTCCTGCTACGGTATTGGCCCCTTTCTCCTGAAAGCAGTTCTCCTTTGGGGTTTTTCAAAGGCTTGGAAGTTGGGTTGTCTCGGCTCTAATTCGGGATTGTTTGCGCTCCTTTGTCGTCCTTAGCGCAACGTCTCCTTCGTCCCCCCTGATGATTGGAGAGTTCTCTTCCCCGCGCGCCTTTCGGTTGCTTGTTGTAGTTGATTTGATAGCGAGGTTCACCCCAGTTTTTTTCTAAGGCTGCCGTATGTTTCATATAAGGGCCCCCTTCCGGAATGTTTCCGGTCAATTTTTCGTTCGAATGTTGCGAGGTGTGGGACTTTTCGCTTTCCCAACATTGGAAAATTGCGCTATGTTGGCGTATTTGTCCCTTGCTTTTTCCTTCGGAGCGGGTTTGGAGTTCCTGACCCCGGTCCCGGATTGTTGTTATTTTTCGCCATGTCTTTGACTTTGTATGTGATCATTCCCCCGGCCCCCTTGATGATTTTCCCAGTCGGCAGCTGGCGATTTTTAGTCTTCCTCCTCCTGGGTTTTTTACGGTTCTCGGCCGTAGTAGATGTATGAAGCTTCAGGGACATTTTTTTTCCCTCAGGCGTGACACGATTGCAGCGATTGGTAAGATTTTTTTTTCGATCTGATGCCGCGCCGTTTTGTCTGCCTGAGATTGGAGAAGGAATCTTGGTTTTTTTCCTGCCGTCCTTTTCCCTTGGCTTTTCTTTTTTGTCGAGTGACCTTTTCCCCTGGTTTTGTTTGTTTCGTCGTTTCGTA
>Ga0179593_1259188_pt1 | contig 12577 bp, 12 predicted proteins | sample CZODoug2_1_08_16_FD_185931 | JGI IMG/M metagenome (GOLD analysis project Ga0179593, IMG submission 185931) | Vadose zone soil fungal communities from Angelo Coast Range Reserve, California, USA - CZODoug2_1_08_16fungal (PacBio error correction) | ecosystem: Environmental > Terrestrial > Soil >... | reverse complement strand
TCTTACTTTCCCTGAAATCTCTGGCTACATGCTGCGTGATCCCTATTTTCCTCCCCCCTGTCGTAGTCACAAAACTTTTTTCTAATTTCCCGCGGCAGACGCTGATTCTTTTGCCCCCCGCCTCGCGACGCGTTTTTTTTTTTTCAACATCTTAGAATTCTATCAATGTCCTTCATCAAACGACACAGTTTGCGACCGGTCTTTGGCCCCCCGGTCCAATCTCGTCCCCCCTTCTTGCTCCTCCCCCTTATTAGCCTTCCTCTTTCTTCTTTCCTAGAGGGAACCCGTTCCTTCCCCTTCGCGTCCCCAATTCAATCGATAGTTTTCAGCATCTCAGTTTTTTTTTCAGCTCCCCGCCCCGGTTTCCCCATCGCTTTCGCTCTCGTCGGCTTTCTTCCGGTTCCTCTGTCCCCTTCCGTCGGATGGAAGGTCTTTAAAACTCTTAGAATCTTTTTTCCCCATTTGTCTGGAAGTCCCCCCCCCCACTATTGCATCGTGCCTTTCCTTTTAAATTGTTTCGCGCCCTCGCTTTCCCTGATTCCCACGTTTTGGCCCGTTCCCCGCCACAGTAGAGACCGAGGCCCCGGTAAGTGTACTTCCCCTTTAATTTGCGACCCATTTTTTTTTTTTGATACTTAAGCGGATTTCTGGCCACCTTTCTGTTCAACTATTCATCTCAGATATAATGGATTCTTGTTTTGCGCAGTAGTAGTATACCTATCATCTTTACTTCTTTTTGAATGCTTCGCCGCCCGCTGCGTCATTTTTTTCGTCGAGTTTACCCCTTCGCCTTTTCAGCAAATCAGGCCTGCCTCTGGTGTTTCTACGCACGGGTTTTTTCTAAGTTCGTCCCTTTGGACGTCTTTTTCCCACCGCAACTTTCGTCGCCGTCCATTCCGTTTGTTATCGCGTGATTTTGAAAGTACCCCTCCTTGAAGAGTCTTTTCTTCGGCATCTAACCTTATCTTTCTCTGGGCTTTCGCCGTCCCCCCTTTAACCTACTTCTATTTTGGGATCATTTCGCCTCTTTTTTCAGTTTGTCTTTTAGATGTCCCTTGATACATGCAGTGTCGCCGATCTTTCGCTCACTTAATAACTGTTTTTCTCTTTTTCTCTTTTTGTTGGCACTTCTTTCTCGAACGTATTCTTTTTTCCTTTCCCTCCGTGTATCTCCCTCTGCCCTCACTGACTTCGACAGTTGACTATCAGCCTTTCCTGGAGTTTCTTAACAATTTTTCGCCAGCAAACTATGTTGGTCGCCTTTGATGGTATTTTTCTCCCTCCTTTTAGTTCTTTAGTCCCCCCCCCCCCCCCTGTTCCCCTGCCCTTTTCCCATTTTCCCACTCGACTAACAGAGTTTCAACCTCCTGGTCCAGGCGTCTTTAAGAAAGTGACTACTGCTTTCTTTTCTTAGTAAAAAGTCGTAGCCGTCAGTCCCTCCCCGTCAATTTTTTTCTGATCGACCTTTCCCTTCTCTTTTCTCTCTTCTCCATTCCGTGGTTCTATATTTGACTCCGTTGTTTTTGTTTGTTATAAGAGATGGAACTGCAATGTATCTCTAACGGTTTTTCGCAGTTCTTTCTGCGTTTCTACGACTGTCCTCTCTCCTTCCCGCGTTTTCGTCCATCTCCCCTTTTCGTTTATCCGAGGGACGATTTACCCTCCGGGGTGGTGATAACTTCAGATTTCCTTCCTTGGAAACCTCGTTTTTTTTCGTTTTCTGCGAAACATTTCCCCTTCAATCCCTTCTCTCTTCCAGCCACTTTTTCTTTTTTCTATGTTGTTCATTTTGTGTCGTTTCGCCTTCTCCTTTTTTGTTTTTTTTTTCTTTGCTTCGGGCCTCTCCTTCTCTTATGATTTACCCAACCAATTAAGACCAGTGCCCAAGATGACAGATGGTAGTCGGCCCTCTTCTTCCAATTTGATACCCTCCTGTCCCTACGGGTCTTCCCTGTTTTTTTCCATGGCCTCCACACTCCTCCATCGAGAGGCCCGTTTTCAGTTCATTATGACCAATATGGGTGACAGTTTATTCCGGAAATTTTCGTGGCCGCCTCCCCCCCTTTCCCCGAGGTGTCCACCTTTTCCCTTTCCGTCCTCAAAAAGACTCGTGCCCTGAGTACGTCCTTGGTTCAAAAAGTTTTTTTTTTGACAGACCATTAACGGAATTGCTCGCGGCTTGCCTTTTGTTTGACCAAGAGTGTTCCCTTTGGTCTGAACACCTTTTTAAAGTTTAGTTAGGACGACCCCCGCATTTCCCCTTTAATTTCCCCCCCTTCAGCCACTTCCTTTTCTTCCCTCTTCTCAACTTTGGACTCGCAGGCCCCCAGGCTGCACCTTGCTGAAAGAGGGAATAGTTACTCCTGTGGCCGCCCTCTAAGGACCCCATTCCATTCCCCCCTCGGACTCGTGATTATAATTTCCCCCCTTGCTGGCCAATAATCGCTTCTTTATTACGCGAGCCTTTTATTTTCGAAATCCTTGACGTTTTTATCCGGTTCTTTGGCCTCTTTTCCTCTACTTTGTTTTCTCTATTCAGGCTCTTTGACGAAGCGAGCTGTCTGCCTGAACTTCCCTTCCTCAAGATTTTTTACCTTTTTTGTTGGGACTGACGGCTATCATCAACTTTCTTTCTTGACTCGTGTAATTAAGCTTTCCGTTTTCGGTTAAGAGACAAGTTACCCAGCGGAGAGAATTGTAGCCCCGCCGTGTTGATGACTCCTCTTTTGCCCTAACTTTTTCTTTTCCTTCACCCCAAAGTTGTCCCCTCTTTCTCACCCTGAATCGATTTGAAATGCCTGATAGCGCGTACATCCCCCGCTGATAGAGCGGCTTCTCCTCCCCTTTTTCTGCATTTTTTAATGTGAAGTCATCTCTTGCTGACGCAAAGACCTGGGGGGTGGACTCGTTTTCATAGTGCTTTTCTGAACTCCCCCCACTTGCTTTCCTCCTTTTCCCAAGTTTTTTCCTCCCCATGCTAACCGCTTGAGACGGATTTTGCAAGAGAATTTGGTATCTCCTCCTACGTCGGCCTCACGGTTTTGAAAGTATCGGACTGAAACTTTTTGGTATGATGCTTTCCTTCAGTTTCTTGAAAGAATTTTTTCGCTCCTTTCATGTCTCTCTTCCTTCATGTCGTTCTTTCCCTCAGACATCTTCTGCACTCCGGTTTTGAATTATTTTTTTCTTATTTAACGTATACAAGACAGAGAATCCGACGACATGCTGCTCTTATTTACCTCCCCTTGAGCTCGAATTTTCCCCTTTCTGTTTCATTCCGTTCTTTTTCTCCCACATTCTATTTCCCCCCCTCCCCGACGCTTTGCGGCATTTTTCCTTTTAAACCTTCTTGATATGCTTTATGTTCAATGCAAGGATCTCGTCCATTTCACCATTTGCGTTCAGAAAGGACGCTGTGCTGAACTCTCTCCCGAACCAATCTTTATATCCCATTGCATCTCTTTCCCTTTCTCTCCACCGCGCTCCCCCTTTCGCTTTTCCCATTCAATCTTTTGGGCTTTTCATTTTGAGGCAGGCACCTGGCCCTTCATAGACCTTGTGACCCCCTTTTCTGCCGCTGTTTCCTCTGGCTCTTTGGGTCTTCTTCTTTCTTTTACCCTCCTCGCCATCACCTTTAGATTTTTTATGGTCTGCCACCCGATCATTCTTGTTACAAAGCATCCCGGTTTTTGCGCCAGCGCTGCCCTCTTTTTTATTTTTTCTTGGTCTCTTTCTCAACCCACTGACCCTTCTCCTTCCCCCTAAACGAATCTCACGAAAACCCCGCGGATTAGAATCCATGTCGGGTCTCCTAAGTTTTTTGGCTTTTCCTTTCACCTGGTCCTCTTCCCAAGTCTCCTCCCCTCCCCCATGGTTGTCTGTCCTTATTCTCGGCGCTTCACTGATTAACTCGGCTGAGTTAGACAATTGGGTTGTTTAGTTTGTGCGCGTCGTTGTTTGGAGCCGTTTCTTTTTTTTCCTCTGCAAATCGCACTATTTTTTTTTCTCTCTGGATTTTTTCTACTTCTTTCTTTATCCGTGTTTTTTTTTGCGCACCCTTTTTCTTCCGGGAAAAGCTTTCTCCCTCCGGGGGACGCGTCTTAACACTGCTAGCAGTTAACTCCGAGTTGCTCTTTCTCTACCCCTTTGTCCCCCCTTCTTCTCCCATTTTCTTTCTCCTCACCTTCCTTACCCTTTCACCTATTTGTTATATGAACCCTTTTTAGTTGTAGGTTTTTTTGGATGTTCTTTCTCCTTTCTGCATGTAGTAGCCTATGCGTTTTCCCCCCCCCTTTTCTTTACGTCCTTTTTTTTTCACTTTCGCTTTGTTTTGCTTCCCCTGCTTCGCTGTATGGAGGTTGATTTCTCAGGTTCCATTAGATTAGCAGAGGCCAGAATTGGACGAAGCGCTCTTCGCCGTCCCAAGAATTCTTCTCCCCACTCGCACGCACTTACAACCCCTCTTCTTTTTGACCCCCTGAGCTGCTCTCGATTCCAATTTCAGACTCCCTTTTTTTTTTTTGTTTCTGCCCCCCCCCCCCTCTTTTAACTTTCATTTCATTTTCATAGAATCCGAGTTTCACCCGGAGAGTTTCCTCCTTCCCTCTTTACGCCCTTTGCTCTCTGCCTTCCCCAAAGTAGTAGCTTTCTCCTTCTCCCTTCCCCCTGCGTTCCCCCTTCCCCCGCTAGTCCTTTTCCCAAGTTTCGATATTGCTCCGCACTTTACTCTACCTCCTCTGTGTGAGTCCCGCTCTACCTGTCCCTCTTCACTTGACACTTTTCTTTTTGGCCTTGCTCTTTCCTGTATGATGGCTTCTTTTTCCGTCTTAACTTTAGAATTCACCGTCCTCATTCTTTTCGTATATGCTTTTTATCTTTTCAACTCCTTTTTGAGTTATCCCCCACGTTTTTCCCTTTCTTTTTCCCCTCTGGGTGTTCAGATGGCAGCGACCCTTGCGGAGGCACATGTCAATCCAGAGCATTAATTCTTTTTTTTTTTGGCTCTTTCTCTTCCCTTTGCTTCCCGAAGAGTCTCTTTCTCATGTGCCCTTCCTTCCTCTTAATTTTCTGCTTTTTCCTCTCCACCCTTCTCGACTGCTTCCAAGCAAACGCATTGTTTTGTTTTTCCTCGCGACAACGTCTTTTTTTCCCCCTTTTAAACCCTTTTCTACGACATCATTCCTTCTCTCTGCCTGTAACCATGCGCTCAAGTTTCGAAAAATGGTCCCCCTCCAGTTAGTCCCCCCCCCCCCCCCTCCCTCTTTCCGGCTTCCTTTCTTTTTGGACCTTGCGACCTTTCCCTGAAGTTTGCCAAATGTGTCGATGGTCTTCGAAAGACTCTTTAATCTTCTTTGTCACACCTGAGTCGTCTCCCTCCTTTCTCCTGGCACATAACCTTTCTTGCGAGGCCCTTTTCCTGTTTTTCCCTGACCCTCTTGGAAGTTGGGCTCTCCAAAAACCTTGCGGCGTTAGCGACCTAAGTTTCCATGCGGATTGCGCTGTTAAACGTCTGTCTTCCCCCTCTCTCCCCCCCTGGTTTTCGCCCGCTTTCCTTGGACTTTTCACTCTCTTCAGTCCCCCCCCCTTTTGGAAAGCTCTTCTCCTTAATCTTGGTCGACCAGAGATCTTTTCCTGAAGTAAATCACTGAGAGCCGTGAACCCTTGTCCGTAACCTTTCCCCTCTCCCTTATCCCCTCTTTCGCATGGCTCTTCCTCCTGAACGTGTTTCGTCTTTTCTGATTTTCCTTTTTTCTCTCTCGTTGGTATAACGATTAGCTTATTTCAGAGCGCGTGGAGTTCTAGAAAACATTTTCCCTACTTTTATCCTCTTTTTTGTGTGACTACTGTTCGTCTTTTTTCCCCCATTTTTTCCTTTCTTTCGTTTCTGCGAAGATTCTACGTTTATATCCTGAGTGAAAGACTTTCTCCTCTTTGTGGCGCTGCGCTCGCGACCTATATTTTCCAGACTTGCTTTTTTCTTGACTTCCCAGTGCGATTTCACCCGAGCTCCCCTCTTGTTGCCCCGCCGCGACTTTTACTTCTCGCGTGGTCCCTCTCCCTTTATCTTTGGGTATCTAATATTTTGTCTGCGTTGCAGCACGCGGCCTTGACGGTTTTGCACGCGTTTTTTAGCGTGTCTGCCCCTCTTCCCGTGAAGTTTTTTTTTTCAGAATTTCTCTCCTCCTTTTTTTTACTCACCTGCCGCCCCTTTCTTTGATTGTGTGCCAGAGAGGGTCCTTGGCCTCGACTTACCAAGTTTCCTCGGTCTCTTTTGGTTTGAGCGCCTGTTCCTCGGAATCTCCCCTTAGCTTCTTTTGAAGCGAGAAATGGGATTTTTAAAAACTATATATCTCCTTCTTGTTGAAATAGTCTCTTTATCTCATTTCTTTTTCGACTCATCTACGTGTGTCTTCGCTTTTCCTCCTTCTTTTCCACTTGACGGGCTCTTTTACCCACTTTGCCTTCCTTCGATTTTAAATTCTTGGAGAAAAAATAGCCCCCCGCCTAATCAGCGACGTGTGCGGCCTGGTCGATTTCTTTTAATTTTCACGATTGAATTTCTGTCCTCTCCCTCCTTCCCCTCTCTTTTTGCAGCCCTTTAACGCTGCCGCCCCTCCATTTCAGTAGTTCCTGTTTCAGGTACAACCGCCGCCAACTTGTTAACCCCGATCTAGTTGTTGCCTTGCCACTTTTTTTGGTGCCAAACCACCCTCCGCAGGCCCCTTTCTTTCCCGATCTTCTCCTCGGATCATCCTCCCCAGCCCTTTCTTCGGAACGCCGTATCGGTAGATTTTCATCCTCCTCACCACCCGTTTCGATGTTTTCTTTTTCGGCCCTTCCCCACCCCGTTCTTGCGTTAAAAAAATTTTTTTTCTCCTCTCCAGTGCCTGCTCTTCGAATCGAGGTTGTCCTAATAGGATTTTAAACATTTGGTAGCTTTTGCAAATCCCGTGATATTTCCACCACAGTTCAGGATCTTGCGTCCCCCTGTTCGCGGCTTTCCTTTTGTTGCCGGCCCCTTTTTCTGTACATTCTTTCCTTTCCCTTGTCTGTCTCCTGTGGATTTCTCTCGGCGCTGCCACTTTTTAAACTTTCCCTTTGCTCTTGTTCGACGCCTTGCTTTCCTTTTCCCTTTTTTTTGGGCGTAGCTTCACGTTGAATTTTCTCGACCCTTCGGAACTCTTATCTTGGCGTCTTTAATTTTGATTTCTTTTTTTTTTCGCGCACAACCTGCAAGTATGTGCAAAAGTACTCTCCCCCCATTTTTTTCTCTCCCTTCTTCGCTCGTCTCTTTTGAACCACCTTTCACTCTTCCGGAAGGCCCCCCTTTTTTTTTCCTGCCTTGAACTTCGATTTGGCCTTTAAATGGGCTCGCCCCCTGATCTCGAGGTTGGAACTGAAGGTTTTTTTTTTCTTTTTTTTTTTTTCTTTTCTTTTTTTTTTTCTTTTTTTTTCCTTTTTGCTTCGAGATGATCATTCCTCCCTGAGTCGTCGGCCCTATTTCCTGCGTGACTCATCAATTCTTTCTTCCCTCCTTGTCCTCGCTGCGTTGTTTTTTTCCTCTTTTCCTTTTTTGTTAATCGTCCCTGATTATTTTCATCCTACACGCACTGAGAAAGAGCTAGCCTTTAACTCAGTACAGCTTGAAAAACTTTTTTCCTGCTCTTCTCGTTTTATTTAATGTTCTCCTTCCCTTTAGCCATCTGCCCTCACACGCCTTGCCTCTTTCCCCAGTTTACAGTGTTTCATAGACTTCTTCCCCAATACTGTCTGTCCCGTTCGAATTCCTGCTGTTTCAACCAAAATGTTCCTTCTTATTCAAACGTTGTCCCGCTCATTCGCCTCCTTCATGGACAATGCTGCTTTGTTTCCGGCTCCTCTAGTTTGCGATTCTCCCTTCCCTGTACTCTATTCATAATACGAAGTTGTTTTGAGAGATTACCGCTGAATTCGTATTTGTGCCGGTCCTCTTCCTTTATGATTTAACTCCCCTACCTGACCTTTCTACGACTTCCCCCTTCTTTTTTAGTCAGCTGCATTTTTTTCTCCGCCGTGCATCCCGGAGTCTTTTTTTCAGGTTTCCAACGTTGGGAAGGAGTAACGATTTGATGGTTCCGAGCTAGCGCCCATTTCCTTCCTTAGCTTTTCGTCCCCTTTCTCCTATCTTTTTTTTTTGGTGCGATTGTTTTTCCCCCTTCCTTGCGTTTCTCCGCGAGAGACGTTGAATTTCGGACTCTTTGATAATCTTTATTACTTTCCGCTACTCCCCCTTTCCTGGCCATGTCCCCCCTTTTCCGATCTCTTCCTTACCACTTAGAGGCCTAAGATTCCCCTGGAAAGCCAGGGCGACTACGCTTGTTTTTTAGAGGCTGTCTTACATTTCGCCTCTCCTTAACTTTTTTTTTTGACCCCCTCCCCCTTTGTTGACTCCCTCTTTTTGACATGTCTGGACCCCGTTCCCCCTCACAGACCATGGAGAAGCTTTTCCAATGTCGATGCCGCCTTAACAAGATGCTGTTAGAGGCGTTACTTTTTGTTCAAAAGTTCCTTTCCTCTTTTCCACATTTTTTTCGACTTTTTTGTTTCAAAGATTTTTTTTTCCCTTTTTCGCTCCAAACCCGGAGCCTTCGTTTTAGAACACGCCAATAGAATCAAGGAGACTTATTTTCCCGCCAAACTTTTCAGTAAGGCTCGGCGTCTCCTAGATTCTCCATTTTCTCCCTTCTAGTGCCCTCCTCCTCGTTCCGGAAGCTATCACTTTCTCAACCATGAATTATTAGTCTTAATTTGACTAAAGGGCTCCCCCTCCGCTTAGGTATCTTTTTAGCATGGTTCTGTTCCCCCTTTTTCACGGGTCTTCTCCCTTCTCAGGCATAGGGCGTCATTTGTTGTATCCTCTTGATGCCCGTTAGTAGAGACTTCGTCCTCCAATTTTACATTTTAACTTACCCCTCCTTGTTGGTTTTTAAGCCGGTCCGCATAACACCTTCGGTTTGCGCTTTTTTTTTTTTCTCCTGAACATTTTGTCCCCCTCAAGGAAAACATTGGAGTTGCGATCTGAATCATTTTTTTTCACTTCTTTTTGAAACGGAAAACTTCAGATGTCTTTCTTGTGAATTTGTTCCCCTCCTCGAAGGTGTAAGGGCGCTTGGTTTTTCGAGTCCTGAGACGATTCTGGAACTTTTCTTCTCCCCTTTTGTTTCGTTGTCCCTCTTCAATTTCATGCTGCTTCCTAAGATTGGGGATCTGACAAGATGTGGATTGCTTGCATGGAACCCTCTACTCAGCCCACGGAAGAATTCTCTCCGACCTTTCCCTGCACAAATGCCGCATCTGCTGATTTCCTGGGTGTTATTTCAGAGCTTTCAATATCTTCCTCGACCGTGACCGTCTTTTTTCCCCTTTTTTTTTCTCCTCCCCGGGGTCAGACCCTTTGACCTCTGACGCGCAGCATTGTCCTGCGAGATAACTTTAATCTACCTATATCTTTACTATACTAAGTTTGTTGTTCTCTCTCTTATTTTTATCGATCCCTCCTCATCTTCTCGCCCCCTCTCTCATTTCTTAATATGCACCAGGTACCCCTTCTTGAAGGCTTCCTCTTTTCATTAGATGACCCTCTGGCACAAAAGACTCAATCGAGAAGCTTTCTTCCTTTCTTTTCAACCTCTTTCCGCTTACGCTTCCGATTGGTATTTTCCATTGGTTTCATCACCTTTTCCTCGTGCTGCACCAGTTATTGGCTGCAGCTGAGTCTGAAATTCGCGCCTGAAAAATAAATGCTTTCTCTATCCTTACACCTTCGCTTCCCCTCTTTTTCTACCATTCTCCCCATTAGTGAGTTCCCGTCCTTTTTTCCGGTTCATTCCCTCCCCGGTCGAGGTCCCCTATCTAGCTCTTCTTAGGCGCAAATTGCACCTGGTTCTCTGGTTGAGGCTTCGTCCTCGATCTGTCCCTCCTCTCTACAACAGTTTTGTTGAGGTACCGCCCACCCCTATCTTTCTGGTGAACTTAATGTTCGGGCTTGAGGTCGTTTTCCTTGGAGGGTGTTCCCCAGGGTTCTAATAGGAGACAAATACGTCGGCCCGAGCCTTTTGCAAATCCCGACCCCTTTCGTTGATTATCTCCCCTTCCCATAGTCTCCCCGTTCCACAGCGATTTTCCGGCCCTTTGTCACGAGTACCTCGCTTCTATTAGTAATGTTTGAGCCGTTAAGATCTTGCTGCTTTCCACGGTTCCCTTATCTCCTTCCCCCCCCCTGTTTCCGCCTTTCAGCGCTCGCCGCCCTTGCTCCCTGTTTCAGGTTTCTGTCTTTCTTATCGGAATTTTCCTCGAGACATCATGCACTTCTTCTTTTTTTTCTTCTCACGCACGCGATTTCCTTTTTTTTCTAAACACTCCCCGTTTTAACCTGGCAAGTACGCGCGGCCCCACTCTTTTCTTGGACCTTCGTTCTTGACACAAAGATCCTTTTGCGAGTTTTCGCGCGGCCTTTACAAATTTTTTTCCAATGTCTTTCGCTCCCCCCCCTTCCCTTCCTAACCTCTTGAGGGTATTTATCAGTTTAACTGCGGTTCCCCTTTTCTTCGCTTTGCGTATGGGGAAATCCTTAGAAAATTCTATGTAGTTACCTTTATTCCTTGGGTTACTTTCCATAGACTTCGTCCTGTGCTGTTCTTGTCCATTTGTCGTCTTCCCTTGTGCGTTCTCGTAAATACAATTAGTTTCTTTTTTCTCGGAAATGCCGGCGAACCTGCTGCGGATTGACTCGCCAGACAAACCTTCGGTCGCCCCGTATCTCTTGGTATTGAAATGTGCTCGCCTTTTCTCGCCCCTTCCCCACCACCTCCTCTCAAAGCCTGACCCAGCGTTTTTTATCTGGTACACTCGACCGTTTACTTTCCGCGTCTTCTCATCAGTGACGTCCCCCCGCTTATATCGTCGTCTTTAAAACGGCTTCTCCTCTATTTTCCAGCCTCTTCAATCCGTGCACGGCGGCCCCTTCGTCGCGATGATCCAGCGTTGTATCCTATTTCTCTTTTTGGATTTCACCTAAGTTTTTCTCCCCCCCAACTTCTATTGGCCACTTTCCTTGTTCAATGTTGTGGCACTTCCCCGTTCTACGACGTTTCGATCTGACGCAATCACGTTTCCCTTCTCGTCAGAAGCAGGGACATCCTGCGAGTATACCCCTCCCTTTGAGCGTGTCCGTTGGTCACCAGTCGGTTAACATTTTTGGCGAGAAAACTTTTCCTTCCTTTGCACATTAAACCCTTGGAGAATCGCCTTTTTTCCTTGCTTTCTCCCTGGGCGTCTTTCTTTACTACGGCGAGTTCCTTGCTCTATCTGATTTTCCACGCATTCGACTTTGACTTCCCCTCAAATTCGTTCCCCCTTCTGCCCGCGTCTTTTTTTTTCCCTTTATGATGTTCCTTCCGGTAAACTTTTTCCGTCAGTAACTCTCTTGTAACACCTTTCGAAAAGAGTCGGCACAAAGATTTTATGCTCCCCCCTGCTTTTTTTGAATTTCCCTTCCGTGTGCGTCCCTCCTGCGACTTTCCCCAAATTTCTACCGCGCGAAAGACTTCCGACGCGCGGATTTTAAATGACGCGCGTACTATTCGAATACAAATCTTTTGTTTTGCACCGGTGGGCCCTCCTTGTTGCCTTTTGCGAGAAAAACCCTTTAAAGCGCGGCGTTACGACGCAGCGCCTTTGTCCTCCTGATGTGCCGTTTTAATTCCCCTGACCCCCTTTTTCCCTTTTCAACAACTGGTCCTCTGCCCTGCGGAGCCCCTTTTTTTTTCTCCCTGAGAAGTGCATTTAATTATTCCTGAATCTCTCTTTCCCAATTTCCCAAGCGAGAGGCGTCTTCCTTTTCTTTTCCACTCCGTGGACGAACAAATTTCTTCGGTTGCTTGGTGTTTTCTCCACATCCTTTCACTTTTTTTTTCGTATGGGATTCTGATATTAGGAATTCTTTTCGATTACGGCGATTAGCTGCCCGATTGGCTTTCCTTCCCTCCACTTTTCGTAACTAATCCGGTTTGGATAACCGGACATACACAAGTCCCGAAAGTTTGCTTGCTGCTTTTTTTTAGAGACATATCGACTGGCCCTTTACCGAGGAACCTCTTCAGTTTTCGCAGTGAGAGCATCTTTTGGCCCGACCAAGCCCTTGCCTCTCTTTTCCCCCAGTAGTTTTTCATGTTCCTTGAACTGCTCCTCAGGGGTTCTTTTCTGGTTATCCTCCCTCTTAGTATTTCATGTCGTGCGGCAGCCTCCTTTGAAGACCTCTCTTTTTGCCGCCCACCCTTAGGGTTTGGCCGTCTTGTGTTTCCTATGCGTGCTTTTTTTCACCGAAATGTTTCACTCGTGAAGAATCTCCCCTTCCGAATTTACCTTCAAAAATGCTGCCGCGTTGAATGAGGCGTGGTTTTCAGATTTGATTTTTCCCCCCCCGAGTTAATCGAGGAAAAGTCCTTTACGCAAGTTGTGGTTGATTCGGTTCCTTCATGAGGAATTCGGCTTTTCGCAGAATGTTTCTTCCCTCTTCCTCCTCGATCACTGTCCTTTT
>Ga0179593_1539507_pt1 | contig 12578 bp, 10 predicted proteins | sample CZODoug2_1_08_16_FD_185931 | JGI IMG/M metagenome (GOLD analysis project Ga0179593, IMG submission 185931) | Vadose zone soil fungal communities from Angelo Coast Range Reserve, California, USA - CZODoug2_1_08_16fungal (PacBio error correction) | ecosystem: Environmental > Terrestrial > Soil >... | reverse complement strand
ATCCACCAATTCCTGGTCAGGTTTTTCTCAATTTTCTCAAGTCTGCTTTTTTTCAGCGTAATCAGAGTATTTCCCAAATTTCTTGATATTTTAGACCTTTCAAGAGCAGGGGGGGCGTGTCCGTATGATTCCTGGATCCCAAAAGGTGTACCACAAGGGAGATACCACACCACGTGACACCCACCACAAAAACAACCCCCCTTTTCCCCCCTGTCTTCCCCCCCACACCAAAACACCCCACCACCCCCAACACCTCCCCACAAGCAGAGAAAAATAAAGTTTGTAGTTCCGTCAGAATAAGACCTCCTTCAGTCTACGTCGCTTCATTGCTTTTCATAGGACTTGAGTTATTTGACCCTTTCAACTTCTCGGCTCAGACATTCCTCCGCGTCCGTTCGTTTCTTTTCCCCCGTTCCCTGCTCTTTTACCTTTTTTTCTCCAACTTCTCCGAACCGTTCACGTCAATGTAGTGGGATGGTCATTCGGACTGTCCCAAGTGATGAAATGTTTTTGCCTCATTCAGATTCCTGTCGATCCTCTCCTTTTCCCCCCCAAGCATTCTCGCGAGCACTTGAGGAGGCATGGCCGGTCTGCCTTCGGATTCTTCCTGAAGAGTTTCGTAGCTGCTCTTTCGCAGTAATCGACCTCATTTTTGAATTTTGGTTCCAACTTTTTTTTATTTTCTTACCAGGTCCGGTCCCACCTCCTCCTCCCCGCTTCTTTTCCCTTCCGATGTCACGGATAAGAGCATCAGCTTCTCCCCCTACTTCATCAAGTGCCCCAAAATTGCACTTCCCTGTGATCCTCTTGCTCTTTTAGACGACCTCCGTCGAGAAGCAAACCTGAGTCCCCTTGCGCACTTACGCCTAGGGAAAAATCCAGCAAGCTGCTTCTATTTCCTCATTGTTTTCCCTTTTTCGTGAGATGTTCTTTTTTTATTTTTAGGTTGTCTCCATGTGATCCCGTTTTTTTCTGGGCCCTCCATTGTTCGAGTAGGTCCACGAGTTTTACGTCTGCAAATGCCCACCGCAAACGCATCCTTTCGACCCCCGTGACAGAGCCCTCGACTAATTCGCTAACCCCCGATTTTTGAAGGAGAGTTGCTTCGCCCTTCGCTTTTCCTAGGGCGCTCGTAAGATTCCCCTCCGGGCTTTTTCGCCCGCAGTGGGCACCTCAGAAATCGGGCATCCCCTCTTATTTTTCCCATCACTCCTCGCCTCCTGGCATGCTGAGATATTGCGCGAGATTTTTGTATTCGATGAATTTTTTTTCACCTTTCTCTTTCCTCGTTGCTCTCATCCATCTTCAATCTTGTAAGAGCACCTCACTGGCTCCCCGGGTGTCCTGGGGACAGACCGACCCCCGAGTTCACCTGCTGCTTCTCTTTTAAGTCACTAGGCAACTGATAAAGGGAGGACCCTTGCGGCATCCGGCGAACCCTCAGTGACTCCCGTACTTTTATTGCCCTGCTTTTTTTTTCACCCCCCCTTCTCCGTTGATGCGACGAGACCCGCCCGTTCCTTTCTTACTGAAGTTAGCTGCAGTCATCACATGCACTTCTCTCCCCTCGCGCCACTACCCCCTTTTCGCGACGGATACCAACGCAGACGTGTTTATTAATTCCCTTCTCACGGAGTTTCTCGGTGGCCCTATCCGCCACGGCATTTGATTCCCTCCCCTCCTCTGGCCTAATAATTTTAAAGGTTGATGTCTTCGATCGAAGTCTTTTAATCCTTACCGGCAGCCAAGTTATGCGACCGTGCACTTTCTACCTTTTTTTCGCACCGTCCCGAATACCCCATTCGGGAATTAGTTTTTTTCTCTGACAGAAGTTTGTTGACCTTGAGAGAGATCGTCAACATGATGTCTCTCGTCTATACCTCCTTCCCCTCCCGACGCCGTTTTCAAATCCGGATACCAGGTTTTTTCATTAGCAATGTAACACCTCGCCTTCTTTATCTCCCCCGTCGCTTCGTACAAACCGGCCCTGATACCCAACAGCACATGTTTCCCCCCCCCCCCCCCCCCCCCCCCCCCCCCCCCCCCACCCCCCCCTCCCTCACGATAGATAGTCTGCGCGTGGGCCATCAGTTTAGTGGTTAGGCCACAAACACATAGTGCCGTCACCCCTTTATTCTCTTTTCCTTCCTTTGGTATAGAGATAATTGTGCAACGGAATTTTATAGCCCACGGTCTTTTTTCATTTTTTTACTTCTCGAGTCGCAATCGGTGGTGCGGAGCTTTGTTGTGTCTATGCCCCTTTAGATACTTTTACGAACGAGTGTGAAATCGCAAAGACGGCTGGAGATGGGTCCTACCCCCTGCGATCTTTTTCCGGATTTGACCCTGGCGTCGATGCAGTCTTTCGACGAATTCTGTTACCAGCATTCGGCTCGCCATTACCTGTTGAAACTCTGCCTCTTCGCCTCCAATTTTTCTTTTCTTTCTGTCGGAGATTAGATGACGCCTCACTTTTCGCAATATTACTCTTATAAGCTCTGTACGGGGAAACCTCGATCTCTCCCCCCCACTCCCCTTTCCAATCAGGTTTCGACGAAGGTAAGAGATCTGGAAGTTGCTTTTAGCCTTTTTTTTTTTTCCCCCAAGGTTTAAATGTTTTTTCTGGCCGTCTCTTCCAGGCGCTATTTGGAGTTTCCAATCAGCTCATGACTTTTTTTAGAATCTCTGAACAGCTCTTCACCGCACGGTTTTGATTTACTCTTTCAGGCCCTTCCGCCCCCGAGCAGTCACGTTTTTCTTCCTAGCCCATCACCGGATTTTTATTTTTCCTCTGGATTCAATTCCCAGTAGATTGCGCACTTTCCCCTTTTCTGAAAGAGGGCTTTTTTTGCCGATTCGCCCTATTAACACTTCTTTTACTTGGGCTCCTCATCAGAACATACTTTTTGACGCGAGCAGGCCGCCGTTTTCTCCTTTCTCAGCTGCGTTTGACACCGAGGAAGGCTTTTTCTAGCGCCCCCCTCTCATTCTGTGGCCAGAAAGATCCTCTCTGAATATATTGGAAATAGATATGCGTTCTTTTTATTTCCCCCCTTAGGACTGTAGCGGCTGGATCCACCTAGTCCATGAGTCCAAATTAAGCGATGTCTGTCTCTACTGCCTTTTTCCACTGTTCGGAAGAAGCCCCCATCGATACTCCCTACGGTTTTTTCGTTATGGTAGAGGTCCTGGGACAGCTTGTTGTTTCCGTCTTTGTTTGGTTTTGATAGGAGCTGTTTTGCATATCCGCAAAGTCCCTTTCCGACCGGATTACGCTGGATCCGGGTGCAGTCGCCCTCTCCGACCTATTTCGCAGAATATGAACTGCAAGATCACCGCTTACTCTTCGCATTCGGGACCTACTTTTTTTGGCCCCCCTCTGCGCGCTGAAATAAGGTGGTCTTATAGACGGGGTTTGCGTGCCATAGCCTTGGACGAGACCTACGCAGTATCACTATAGGTAGCGTTTGTCTTAAAGCCCTCTTTTGCCCCTTCTTCTCCCTTTCCTCGAGTACCGAAGCGGATTATTTGCTGATCTCTTCCGCGTTTGAAGGAATTGTCACCTTTTTTTTCCCTCACTCTCAGCGTGTCTAGCCTTGGAGCGTCTCATGATACTCCATTCAAGGCATCCCCTCGTGGCGGCTCAAACCCGGCCTTTACCTCATGCTCGTAGAAGCATGTGGACCCCCTTGCCTGCGTTTTTCCTTCCACTAGACTCTGAATGCATGGCACGTCTTTCGGCTTCGAGATTCCCAATTCCCCCTCCATGTTCTTTCCCCTCTGTTCAGGATCCGCAGTTTGTCTTTCTTGGCACCACGGGGAACCCTGGTTACCGCTTTTGAACAGCACTTCGCGCCTCCTTTCGAGATACGCCTTTCCCGCCTCATCCGATGAAGAGTGTCTCCCCAAGGTCCCCCCTGTGAGGAAAGCCGCGGCTCGGCCCTCCTCACTTGTGATTCTCGTCATGCGGGCCCGAAAAGGCGGGCCGAAGCCACTTTTTCTTGTGGTTTACCTGCTCCGAATCAGTCCCTTTGCATATTTGGTCTTTTTTTATGAGCGTATACAAGAGGTGAGCATTCTGCTTGCGGCGCCCTCCTTTTTTGGCGGATCAGGGCGGTCGAAACCTTCCCATCGACTGTAGAGTTCTCTCCCTAATACTCTCTTTTTTTGTGAGCAGAGTCCCTATTAAAACTTTTTTTTTGGCGGTTTTTTCCCTTGCACCAAGAGTATAGGTCCTTAGCGCCGAATCAGCTTACTAACCTCGGCCTCCTCCGCCATTCCCCCCTTCAGTGGCTGCATGCCTTTCTTAGGAGCCCCAGGTGTAACACCCAGGGTTTCATCGTGGTGTACCGGTCCGAAGAACCTACCGGTTCGCGGGGATCCTCAGGTTTTTTTGCGCCTTTTTCCGTTTCTGGCTGCAACTTTGCAATCTACTTGATTTCTCCATATCCTGCAGCCGCCGCGGGCAGCCTTCTTCGGACTGCCCCCCTTCCAATCGCGTTTCCTTTTGTAAGTAAGCAACCCCGCAACATGAACTCTTTACCCCTTTTCCCCCCTCAGTGGGCATCCCGCAAGAAGTGCACAATTCCCTCGTTTTTTCCTTTCAATTAGAGTCTCCTATGTAGCGACCTTTCTCCCCCGCTTCCAATGCCCCGAGAGCCTGGATTTTTTGTTTTGGCCTTTCCTTCGGGATTCGTATGACGAGTTGATTAGATGCTTTGACATCTTTTATCGCAACTTCTCCCGCATAATACGGTTATTCTTCCTTTCACGCTGTTGCTTCCACTCAGGGCTGATGCTCTGTCATCCGTTCCGGGCACGTCCTCCGCCCCGACGCCCCCCGCTAAATGATAATTGGAGGATCGCCTGCCTAGTTCCTTTTTTTTTTTTTTAGATTATGATCCTGTGCCCCCGCTGTTTACTACCACACACGCCCCGCGCCACAGAGCCTGACTCCCCCTTCCCTACAGACACAGAGCTGAGAGGCAATTCTGTGTGGGTGTGGGATCTTGGAGCTGAGCTTCTCTTCGGCCGGATCCGTCCTTTTTTTAGACATGGCGCAAAAGTGACAGCTGCAAACACCTTTCCTGCGAGTAGGTCCCCTTTTTACCGGATCGCCGCAAGCTCCCGTCCCCCCAGTCAAGAACGCCAAGTCGTCGCCACCACTCCGAGACTAGAAGAAGTCTACACCCGATTTGTTTCTTTAACGCGCGAGTTGCGTCCATAGAGCGGTGGCCTTTCTCTTTTCCCCTTTGCGCACTCGGGCCCTACCCGGCCATTTCCTCTTTTTGAACAGCCCCACTCGACTCCCCTTGGCTCCCCCATAGCGATATAGGCGAGACTCTTTTCTTCCTTGAATTCAGGGACCACTCTCCCAGAGGAGGACAGAGACCATATTAATTCGGTTGAGACTTTTAAGAAAGCGCTTTCCCTGTGAGCCAGGCCCTTCCTCCGCTTTTTTATAGGATGTGTGATGCGGCACTTCCCCGGCCCCCAATAGCTGGTAATCTTTTTTTGGTTGATCGCGCCATCCCGTGTCTTCAACCAGCTTGAACCCTCGCTTGCTTCCTTTACCCGCTACTGTCCGCAACCAGAATCACCTCCGTTGGGGGCGCCGGAGGTACCTTGTTAGCTGGGGCGGGCAGAACGAATTGTAAGCATTACTCCCAAACCTTTTTTTTAGGCCGGCATGCCTTAAAGAATGTTATCACGGATCTCACCCTCGTCCCCCGCCTGAATTATAGTGTTTCCGGCGATTTTCCAACCTTTCTTTGACCTGCGATCGACCCGCCTCCGGGCGTTTCAGGCCTTTTGAGGGAGATCGCAGAGTTTCCCCTCCGCCTTCCTCCCCTTCCCCCGCTGACCCCCATTGATATGCGACGCGCGCGGACATTTTCGTATGACTATTATTCTTTAGTCGGGCGTCTACTGCCATCTTTTAGCCTCTTCTGTCCATGGAGATCGTGGGACCACTCGTCGAGACTTTCTTCGATCCGTTCACAATACGGATCACCGCAATCTCGCTTTTGCCCCGTACAAACCCCAGCCGCGGCTTCGTCCCCACTTTTTTGTCAAAAACCGGAACTGATATACGGGTCCAACCCCTGATCCCCTTTACTAAAGGCGACGGTCGCCAGTCGCGAGCAACCTTCGTGGTTCGAGCGGCCCCATCGCCCGTTATCAAGCGCTCTATATGGTATAATGGTCCTCTAGTTTTGGGGTTGAGAGACTGGATATTTCTGCTTTGGCTGTGGGTGCGAACACGCTCCGGCCTATTAGGCCGGGATTGATTCTCCATGATTGCCCCCCCCGCTTAGTACCTCCCATCAAAGTTTCTGATGGGTTGCTGCGACGTTGTATTCTGACTATTTTATCCCCGAACCTGATGGCAAGCGTTCTAGTGCCCCTGTTTGTTCCTCTTCATATCAAACGGCGGCTTTTTTCTCTTGGTTTCCGGACCACTTTCACTCTTTTCACTCCTTCAATTGACTCCCCTTCCTCTTTTTCCACGCTCGCATTTCTCGCGATGGCCCCATTAATGAAACGCTGCAAGATCTACTCCTTACCTTAATCGTCCAGTAGTCGACTCTTCGGCACGGCTCCGGGTTGTCTTCTAGGATCCATGGTTTAGCGCTTCGGAATTTTTCCCCCTCCCTGCCCCCGCTCCCCACCCTGTACGTTTTATTCGCCGTTTTCTTTACTCTTCGTTTGCAGGGCTACATTGACCTGCTTGGAGTTTTCTTCCTCTCGTCCCACACTCGGAGACATTCCTTTTTTGTTCCTTCCCGGTGTGTTTTCCCTGGCAAAGAGGTCCTGTAATGCGCTCGCTCCTAGCGCTTTTTTTTTATTACCATTGCCCGAACCCTAAAGGACCCCAGGGCGTTTTCCCGCCTCCTTTTTTTCTTTCTAAGACCCGGCCTCAGAGGAGAGTTAACCCGATCACATGCGACAGGATTTCCTCGTCCGGGCGTTTATCGACAGCTCCTTACCGATTTGAAAGATATTACTCGTGGATTTGTTTCCCCCTTATAGCCTTTTCGGTTGAGGAAGCAACAGCACCCGAATCCCCGGTTGACTAACTCGTTTCCTGGTGCTGGCCGCCCCCCAGCACCGGGTATTGTCTCTTACCACGAGCGACACGGGCCTTCATTATTCCGTCTGTCCTTTCCCATTGCTGATCAGATTATTTTTTGCCAGGACTCCCTTGCGCACCGCTACACTATCTTCCTTCCTTTCTTTGCGCGGGTATTGAGAAAGTTAGCGTTGTCTCGGTCTGTTTTCCCCACTGGCCGGGAGACGTGGAAATTGAGAAGTTCGATCCCCTCCCCCTCGGCGAAGGCAATTTTAGTTCCCCCCTTCCCTAACCTCCGCCTTACACCTTTTCCCGGTTGCCCGAATTTTGGCCGACATTTCATCTTCGGCCTTTTTCCCTCTCAGCTTACATTAGGGAGACGGATTTTATTCCCGTCGGTTCTTTTGAGGACGCTGTGGCTTGATTTTTTCCACCCTCGTGACATACAGAGTCATCCCCCCCCAGGTGAATCCCCCCCATGTAGACACAGCAGTCGGTGCACAGACCCCCTCTTTTCCTTTTTCAAGTTTTTCACCCCAGACGAAAGCTCCTCATTCTCTTGTTCTTCCCCGATCGCGTTGGAGGAGCTGCAGGAATTCTCACTCCCTTCGACCCTCGGGGGAGTAGGCTTTCATCGCAGTAGAACCCTCACATTTATTGGTCGACGGTTCGATGCTGGGAGCCCCCTCTCCCCTCCCTTTCCTCTTTCTCGATGATCGCGTTTATCTAACGGCTTCTTATCTTTTCCTGAATGGCTTGAAGTCTTGACTTCCCCCCCGTCTCAGGAACAAATTCCGCGGAGCGGGTCGAGTTTGAGATTTTTCCCAAATTCTTCAAGACCCCGCGGGCGGCGCCAACCCGGACGCTGCCGCAGCCTTTTCCTCCCCTGTGGTCCCCCTGACCGGCACGCTGGTTGTCGGCCCTTAGAATGAAGGTATCATTGGCCCCGCATTTTTGTCTTTAGAGGCTACAATCCACTCACCTTTTTTTTGTCATGGTAAGATTTGCTTAGTTTTTGTGCGTTTTTATTTCCCCGAGGCACGGTTTACCTTCGTGACCTCACTTTCCCTTCCTTTTCTGCTATTTTATCCTGTCCGCAAACGTCCCGAGCACTCATTTTCCCACAGTCCCAATTCCCTATGCAGAATGTTTGCCGCCGCCGTGTTCTGCCTGCGCGACTTGGATTTCTTCGGAAGGAGGGACAGCCACGGATTGTGGTTGCCCTCGAAGGTCCTTGTTGGTTACACCTTTGTTCGATCATAGTCCCTCCCCTGCCGAATAGGTTATGTATGCGTCTCTCCGATTTGTTAGCCTAGGTTGGCGACTGTGTTGCGCTATCCAAGCCTTTCCGTGGAGCGAACCCCATCCCCTCGAAGTGTAATCGTTCTTCTCTCTCTTTCCCTTCTCCCTCCCCCTGTGGTTGTTCTCATTGCCGATCACAAGTCGATGGTTATGTTTCGTTCTTCGGCCCCCTATGTTGGGATTAGCGGCGCATCCGGTTCCCCAATCGCTACCCCCCTCCGAACGGCAAGTGGTATGCCGCGCTTCGGAACCACCTTTTTCCCCGTGGAGATCGGCAAACCGGCGTCTTGCCTCCCTCGCAACCTCCAGTCGCGAGGCTCAAGGCTTCCATTCTTCTTTTTTCTGCGAAATTCTGCCGGCACCATTCCGTCTATTGCATTTTCTTCTTGATGCACTGTGCAGTTACCGACTAGAGCGACAGGGTTTCAGCCAGCGGTACCCCCTGCCTTTTTTTTTTTCAGTTCAGAACAACCTTCGCAATCCTGGTTTTAAAGAGTTCCATCCTTTTTTGAATTTCAGCAAGCCAGGAAATTCCACTTCTTTACATTCAGTTTCCTTTTTCGAGCGCGCGATGCAGGTGACTACTTTTTTCCGACCGAATGCTGCGGAAATCGCCCGGGTTTTGTTCGCCTAAAAGCTTCGGGATTGCAATGGCCGTTCTTTCTCATCCCGACACTCCTCCCCGCCACCCCGGCATCTGCTTGGAAGGTTCATAATGTACTTCCTTCACGCGTTCAGTCCACCAGATCCTACAGCCACTTCGATACGCACTTGAGCACGCTTCTCTTTTAATCCTAGTACCTCCTCCCAATGTGATTCTAGGCTCGACCAGGTTAAGAAGGACGCCGAAGTCGAGCAGGCAACCTCCTTCACCCATATACAAGCAAAAGCGGGGAATCCAGCCCCTCCCTCTTAGCCAGCGCATTCCTCATTTTCCTCTTTAGCGATCGACTTATTCTCGTTGGAGGGTTCAGACCCATGTTGGGAGAACCAGGGGATCCAGCTACTTTGTTTTTCTTTTGGTGGGGGGCGGTGCTTCGTTCTTTTTTTGGGGAGTGGTTGTTTTCTTTTTGGTTTGGTTGTAGGGGTTTTTGGGGGGTTCCAATTGTGGGGTGTTTTTTTTTTGTGTTTTTATTTGTAGTGGGGTTTTTCTTTGGCGCGGGGTTTTTGTGTTCTTTTGTGGGGCTTGTAGGTGTGTCAGGTTTGGGCTGGGTGGGTGGGGGGACTTTGTTGGTGTGTATTAGAAGGGTGGTGGTGGTTCGGGTGTTTTTTTGTTCTGTTATGGTTTTTTCTCCTCTCGGTTTGTTTGTTTTGTGGGGGTTTTTGGGTGGGTGTTTTTTGTTTTTTTTGGGTTTTTTTGATGTGGGTGATTTGCGGTTGTGGGTTGGGTGGTTTTTTTTGTGAGTTTTGGGGGTGTGGGGTTGGTGTGTTTTTTTCTCTGTCCTTTTTTTATTCTGGCGGCGTGTTTTGTTTTGGTTTGTGGGGAGGGGTCGGTTTTTTTTTTTTTTTCTGTGCAGTCTGGGTGGTGTGTTTTTGTGTGTGTTTAGTTATTTTTTTTTGATTTGAGGGTTGTGGTTGGCGTTTGGGGTTTTTTGTTGAGGATTCTTTGGTTGTGTGTTTTGGGGAGGTTTTTGGGGTGCCTTGGTGTTTATGGTTTTTTTGTTTGTTTTTGGGGTGTTGTTGGTGGGTTCTGGGGGTAGGTTTTGTTTTCTATTTTCCGTATGTTTGGTTTTTGGCGTTCTCGGGTGGGGTGAACTCTTTATTTGTTTAGTGTTTGTTTAGTATTTGTTTTCTTCTCTGGTTATTTTGGGTTTTATGGGCTCCGTTTTGTTTGGTTGGCTTTGTGTGGGGTTTTGGTGTGGGGGGTGGTGGGTGTTGTTGGGTTGTTTCTTTCGTTTTAGGGTAGTATTTGGGTTGTGTTTGGGGTTTGTATTTTTTTTAGTAGTTTTGTGTGGTGGGGGGTTTGTGTAATGTTAAAGGCATTTTTCTTCTGTGTCTGTTTTTTTTTTTTGTAGGTTTTTGCCGAATGTTGTTTTGTTGGTGTGTTCTTGTTTTGGTTATGTTTGGGATTGGTGCGGGGCGTTTGCTGGGTGGTTTTTCTTTTTTTTAGTGGTCTTTTTTTTCTTTTTTTCTGGGTGTGGTGGTTTTGTTTTCTCCTCTTTTTCTCTTTCTTTGGGTGTGTTTTTTGGGGTTTTCGTGTGGTGTTGTTGGGTTGGGGGTTTTGCCCCTCTCTCCCTCTCGTTCTTTTTTATTTTTGTGTCTTTCTGTTATTTTATGGGTAGGTTCCTCAACCCCCTTTGGTTTTCGGGGGGTGTTTTGTTTTTATTTATTATTTTCAGTGGTAGGTTGGTTTTTGCGATGGTGTGGGTTTTCTCTTCCTCCTTGTTTTTTTCGTTATCTTGTTGTTTTATTTGGGCTTGGCCGTTCGGGTGGGTTTTGGTTTTTTATTTTGTGTGTTTTTCTGGGGTTCGGGGTTTTGTCTCGTTGGTTTTTTTTTGTTTTGTTTATTCTTTATGGGGTGGTGTTTTTTTCTTTGGTCTTTTTTTTTTTTGGGTGTTGGGGGTGTGGTTTAGTTTTTTTTTCTTTTTTACTTTTTTTTTTTTTTTGTTGGGGGGGGCGGGGTTGGTGGTTTTGTTTTTGGGTCTTTTGGTGTGCTTGGGGTAGGGGGTGTTTTCTTATGTTTGTGGTGGTGTTACCTATTTGCTAGTTGTCTTGTGTTTTTTTTTTGGGGGGTGGTTCTTTTTGTTTATCTTTTTGTTTGTAATTTTTGTTGTGTTTGGTTCTCTTCTCCCTTTTGTGATTTTGATTTTTTGGAGTTGTGATTTTTTGCTTTGTTTTTATTTTTTGTGTTTTTTTTATCTTCTTTTTGTGTTTTAGGTTTCTTTTTGGGTGGGGCTGTGGTGATTTTTTTGGTTTTGTTTTGGTGTTTGTTTGGGTTTGGTTTGGGGTTGTTTTTTTTCTTTTTTGGGGTTGGTGTGTTTTTGTTTTTTATTTCTTTGGTTTTTTTTGTGTGGGGGTTTCTTTGTGTTTCTTTGTGGTCTTCCGCTTTTGTTTTTTTGTTTTTTTTTTTTTTTTCTGTGTTTTTTCCTCTTTCCAGATCTTTGTGCGGACCCCAAGATGGGACTGTTCTTTGTGAACTAGCCCCTCCTGCATATCACGGCACCTCACGACAACGCCAGCAGGTCTAAGAGTGACCTAGCCCGAAAAGTACGCGCCCAGTTTGAGTTTAACGAGAGAGTTTTAACCAACGTTCGCTGTTGCTCCGCTGCGAGAAGGACAGCCTTTCCCCAGTTCCACGGTCAATATCCCTTAAATAGAATAATCGAAATCCCCACTTTTCTCTCTCCCCCTCGCCCGCAGAGAGGAATAAGCTCTCGCTTTGCTTAGAATTTGCACAGCGTTGATTTCATGCACGGCGCGAGAAATAGGTTTTGTTCCCTTTTTGGACGCCCTTCAAGGACCCGGTGCGGTTGCCCGTTTTGGCGGGACCGCCCTTTCACTCTGTTACAGCCCAGCCGTGCCCTAAAACAGCTCACTTGGGAACGCTTCCCGCTGCCAGAACGCGTGTCCATAACTCCAGTTGTCCCTGTTCGGCAAGGTTTTCTTGAACTCTCAATCGTTCGTCTCCCCCACTGTGGAACGTTCTTAAAACACCCGGTCCTGTGCTCGTTTGTCCCACATGCCCGTTCCTTAGGACGAGCATCAGAAAACGGCCGATCCCGGATCTTCCCTTCATGCGTTTCGGTGATTCCACCTCGCTTGACGTCTTACCCCTTGTCTAGACTCCTCAGCACTCCGGTCTTTAATGCTCATTCGAAAGCTCGGCGAATAAGGTAATTGGAGGCTCCTTCACTTCCGAGCCCTCCCTGGAAGACATAGATTCTTTTCCTTCTCCTGATCGAGATTTACATGACCTTATTTTTTTGTAGTTAAGCGACAGTTTAATATATGACAGAGAGGTATCCCGCGTGTCCAGATGGCTCTGTGAACTTCGTAGAGCCTTCGTTTTCTCCTTTCAAATCGGATCCTTACAAGACGGAGAAGGGTGTTGCATGGCGGCAATCGCAGAGCTGGAGCTGGATCGTTCGTTCCACCTTTTCTTTTGATCTCACCGTCTAGTCAACCTGCTCCGAATCCGATGCGGCCCTTCTCCCCTTCTCCAATGTGGTTCAGCACCTGTAACCCTCGCCCGAGTGTCCCAGGC
>Ga0179593_1514198_pt1 | contig 12578 bp, 10 predicted proteins | sample CZODoug2_1_08_16_FD_185931 | JGI IMG/M metagenome (GOLD analysis project Ga0179593, IMG submission 185931) | Vadose zone soil fungal communities from Angelo Coast Range Reserve, California, USA - CZODoug2_1_08_16fungal (PacBio error correction) | ecosystem: Environmental > Terrestrial > Soil >... | reverse complement strand
CGTCCCCCCTCAGTCCCAGTTCCCAATCGAATCGTGATTAAGTTGTCTTGCTTTATTTCCCTTTCGAAATCTTCCCCCGTCCCCGTACCTTTCCGTCTCTGTTTAGACTTCCCATGAAGCAAAGATGCCTCAACCCAACCGGCGTTTTTTTTTGCATTCGCTTAAACTCCAACGGTCCCCCCCTTCTCTGCGTCTTCTCCGTTAAGATGGATCGGCCATCGCGCCGCCCCTATATTGTCCCGTTTTAATTTCCCCATAGAGATAAACTGTCGCCTTAGTGTAAACTGCAACCGCAAAAGCCCATCCTCGGTGCTCTTTTTTTTGCCCTAGTTGGTCGCTTTTGTTGCGTCCGCCTTTTGAAATCGTCCCCTTTCCCCCCGCGCCCACAAGGAATAATGTTCCCCGGCGAGATTGGCCGTCACGTCGGCAGTCTCTTTTTTTTTTGAGTTTTCGTACGATTTGCCCCCCCCCCTTTTCTTTAGTTCTTGCCACTGCCCCATTTCCCATTTTCTTTCCTCGGTCTTATCTTTAAGTGAATGTGAATACTGGTTTTGATTTCGTATCGGATAACTCTGACCCCCCACATTTTGCGTTTTCTACATTTTTCTTTTAGACTTTTTTCCCGAGTGAGTTCTCCGTCCCTCGATCCCCTGCTTTTTTTCCTCTTCCTTCGGTTTGTCCCATTTTCCAAGGGCCCCACCTTTTGATTTGCGCTTCAACTCCTAGAGAAATCCAGCGTGCGCTCTATTTCATCGCGTTCCATTCTCCGCCGCTGGAAACGCGCACTCACCGTGTTCAGCGACCCGTGATTCTGCCATTCTTCGAGTCTCCCTTTTTAGACCCCCCCTCCGCCTGAGCTTTCCTCTTGCACGCTTTTTTTTTTCTCATACGGCTGACGCCCAGACCTTTGCTTAATAAGAAATCGCCACAGAAAAGATCCTCCCTCGTTGTTCCGCCAGTCTGACCCAGCTCACCTTATTTCTGGTACTTTTTCAGCTCAGTTTAGTGAATTTGGTGTTCCCCCCCTATCCGATTGTCCTCCTTCCGCCCCCCCCTTTTTTTTCGCAAGGACTTGACTCAATTCGCCGATCGTTCATATCCCCTAATTCCCTTCCCGGATTTGCAGCATGATGCCCTTTCCCCCTTTGACCAATTCGCCTGCCTTCAAAAATCGTCCATTTTCTAAATAGCGTTTGGAGCCCTCCCCTTTCTGCTTTCTTCTGCCATACGCGTAATTTTGACCGCCCCGATCTGCTCAATCTTTTCCTCTCGCTTTCTGTAGCAAATACTCGTTGGAAGGTTCGGGACCATTCACCGCATTTGCTCTCCCACCCCACCCCCCGGTTTCACTTGGCCCGGCTCCGCTAGCGCGAGCACCAGCTCCCCCTCCCTTCCAACTTAACGACGCTTGGACAGAAACTGATCTTGCTCTTTTCTCACCCCCCCGACCGGTGCTTTCCACCTACTTTCGTCTCCGTTGGAATTCGCCAACCTGTCCCTTATAACCTAGCGTCTGTTTTTTTCCTGTCGGTGTTCCAAGTTACTTAACATATTTCCCTCCATTTTCCCATGCATAGACACCGTCCGCTTCGTATCTTTGAGTGTCCGCCTTCCCCTCCACGTCTTCTTTTCCCCCCAATCATTGCGCACCCCATGCACGGTGCCCTATTGGCTTCCACGGCATCTTCTAGATGTGAGGTCACACTTTTGACTCTGCCTTCCCTGCGGGTTTCTACTGATTTTAGTCCACCACGCGCGTCGCAACCCCGGGAACTCAGTTCACGTTTTTCTCATTTTCCCAAACCTTGTCCCCCTCTATATTTTAATACTCCCTTCCTTTTTGCTTTTATATAGCTTTTCTTGAAGCATGTGGGTGCCAGACACAGAACTGTGGAATTGAGGGCCGTTTTTTTGAGCTCGCGGATTCTTGTGTTTTTTCCGAGGTTCTTTTTTCCAGCTGCGCCGCAGCTTCGTTTTCTCTCTCCTCTCCGATTTTACTCCATAAAGAAAAGGGCACCTTTTTGGTTTAAGTCCTTCCTGCTTTTTCATGTTCCTGCGTTTCTTATATCCCTCTTTCTCCGGCGTTCGGCTCTGTGTCCAGCTGGCGGGTATTTTTCTCGTTCCCCTGATTTTTCAGACGACCAGGGCCGGTACTTTCGTTATATCCTGTGGTGAAGCAATTCCACAGGGCGACGTCAGTTTGACATCCCGGCGGTTTTTGTGACTCCCATTTTCCTACTTGGCGGAAGTTTCTGTACAGCGTTTCTATTTTCATCGTGTGCTTTTTCGTCCTTGAGTTTAGATCGGTCTCTGAAGCCTACCAATCTCAGCCGGTGTTGTGGTACGCCGCGTGCGGACCGAGTCTCCCAAACGCTTTGAACTTTCATTGCTTTTCGTTTTTTTGAGTATAAAAATGAGAAGATCGCTTGTCTTCCGAAATTCTCCTTTTCATCACGTGTGCTCTAAACCCTTCAGTCTTCGCTTGATGTCACTGGCGGCTTGGTTTTGAGACCAGGACTCAGGCGGCTTCGTTCCTTGGTTCCTGTTGGAGCCGCTTTCCCTTCTCATTAGAAATGTTCTCCCTACCCCTTTGGGGGCGAAGGGTCGGTCCGTTCTTCCCTTCTTGATCTACACACCCTTACTGCCCAATCTGACCACAGTTGACCCCCCCTGGTTGCAGCCAAATTCGCTCTTTGTCCCAGTTTGTTTTTTTTCCTCTCCAGTACCGCATTTCTGTGATCGGATTCGTTTTTTTTTGGCTAGAAGGTCGTTAATAGCGATTGGGTGCTCCTCCAGAGAGAGACCCTTCACGGTCGCGTCCCGTTTGGGAATTCCCCGCCGTTGGCTTTTTGTCGCAAAAGTCTCCTGAGATGGCGCCGCAGCAGAGTTGCGCCTTGCGACTCTTTTGGTCGGCGTTCCTTGCTTTATTTGCCGCGCAGTGAGTCTTCCGAGACGTTTTCTTTCCTTTGTTTTCTGCCACGTCCCCCCCACGGTGCTGTTGCGAAATGTTTTTTCCGAGCGCCTGACGTTTCAGTTGTTTTTCGAGTTGCTCTTGGGAAATTGCTTCTTTGCGATCCTTCAAGACTCCCTCGTTTCGCAGTCACCTCAGGTTTGTGAGCTCTCCCCCACCCCTCCGCAAAAAGAAGCAACCTTCCCCTTTAAGCTGACTTTCGCCTACTATTCTTTAATACCTCGTTTGTTCCGTTGCATAAGCCCGACAATTGCCTTAGTCCTTTTCTTAAACCTTTCCCTCTCTTAACGACTTTATTTCCCTTCTCTTTCCGCAAGGATGCCGGGGCATTGTGGGCATTTTTTGGCGACTCACCTTTGACGCAACGCACAAGCGCACAACTCTGATGCTTTTCTCCATTTTTGACTCTTCACGATTGTTTAGTGTGTTTCCCTTTCATTGAAGAAGCGCCCTTTCCCTTCCCCGAGGTTTTCCCCCTTTTTACCCGTTCTCATCCCGTTGCGCGGATTTGCCGATCCATTTTTCGGCGCGTACGCCCGGTCCTCTTTTGCTTTCTTTGTAGACCTCTCCTACTTGATGTTTTTTTCCTTGTCTGCTGATTTGAAGTGTGGTATAGTTCTCCAAAGCGACGTCCTTTGGAGAAAGGTGCTTTCCCCCCTCTCCGAAGTTGATCAAGCAAGTTGCACTTTTAGCTTTTTGCCTTTTTTTTTTTATTTCACCTTCTTTGTTGTTTTTGACGAGATACCCTCCTCCGGCAAATAACGCTATTCTTCCCGTTGCCTCTTATGTCTTTCAGTATCGTACGCACTCCCCGTTCGCCACGGAACGCGGTGATCCCACTGAGACTCAGAACCTTTTTCCCCACCCGGCAGCACTTTTGAATAGATCCCCAATCCACGGATGATGCCTTATTTTTTGACTCATGGATCCGGCCTCTCGCCGCCTCCCTCTGGTACGGATTCCTTGACCCTTTTCTTTTCACTTATTTTCCCCTTTCTGTTTTACCCTCTTCTTGTCCCCAGAAAGTCACCCCCCCTAAATTCCTAGGGCAGTGAATTTCACGACTTCTCCTTTTTGCGCTCTTTTTTTTGTTTCGTGCAATCCGCCACATGTCCCGCGCATTAACCCGGAGACAGGGAGGGCCTTTTCTTTTGACTTGCGCGTCCGTCACTTCTCAAGGGCCGCTTCTTCCTCACTTCTGGGACAGTCGTGGATGGCGGCTTCCAACTTTTCACGTTGAATTTTCAATCGTTCTTCTATCGTCAGCTTCCCCCGTGCCAATTTTTTTTTTTTTTCTTTCGGTTTTTGTGACCCCTCCTCGGAAACTTCTTTTTGGGGTCTCGTCGATTTTCTCCTCGTTTTTTTCTTCTCCCCCCTCGTTCAGCCTGTTTTCCCCCTTGCGCTTCTAGACAGTTCCCCCTCGGACTGCTTCCTGAAACCATGATCCAGTCTCAACCTCAGGTGCGCGGCGACCACTGGTCCATCATGAAAAGACTTTTTTTTTAACCGTCCTCCCCCCCCCTTTCGGTACCCGAGTGCGTCCCCAATGCTTTTTGTCCCCAATAGAGGCCTGTGGCCCTTCCGTTCTTTATTTTCCGTTCTGGAGAATCTTTTCCCGTTTTCCGTTTCTAATTGTTCTTCCAGGAAAAAGGTATTCTTCCCTCCCCTTCGACGCCGAAAATTACAGCCATTCTTGCTACTTCTTCCGCCCAGCTCTTGACCCCGTCGTTTGGGTCTTGTTCAGATCTGTTGCCTTTGTGTGTACTATCAAGGGCCCTCTTTTTGTCTTCCCGGGTTTGTTCCGTACCCTCTTGCCTTCGCCGTAATCGACCCCAGAAAACAGCGCCCTTTTCTTTTTTTCCCTTTTACAGTGACTACCCAAGCTTCTTTTCCCACAACAAAAATTGTCCCCATCGAAATCTTTTCCGTTTTGCGCTTTCCACCAATCTGTAGCCTTCTCCATGATCGTGTTTCCTCTATGGGAGCAGCGTCGCGCATTGTCAACGGCACCTTCCTTCTATTTTTTTGGAGCTTTTTTTTTCGAGCCCTTTAGTCCCACACACCGGATCTTGCGCTAGGCGTCCGTCCCTTTGCGCGACAACGTTTAACAGACGATTTTCCCCTCCCTCGACGTGACAGAAACTCCCCCTCCGTATTGTCTCTCCCCGGTTTCTAAAAAAAGAAGGGCTGTCCCCTGACTTCTTTGAACTTGCCAAGTTGCTGCAACCTGGATATCACCTTCCTGTTCCTTCTTTAGGTTTATTGACACCCTCGTGCCTCAGAACCTTCCTTCGCCATCCCCTCTTCCCGGAATAGAAAATCCTCCCTGATAACTTTCTTAGTCCGAGACACCGCCATTCACCGCTCCGGTGTCTGGCCAAAATCACCGGCCTTGCCCACCTCAATGCCCGGTAGTGTAGTCCATTCGGCGTTGGAGGATGGTCACTTAGCGCTGCGCACCTGGCTTATTGTCTTGCTTGTCCCCTGTCGAGCGTAGTGGCCTCGTTCCACCCCCTTTTTTCTTGGATAATTCTTTTTTTCCACCCACATTCGGACACCACTCTTCACGTTGTTGTTTTTTTTGCGAGATTTTCCGATTGTTGGGACCAGGACGATGCTCAGGTCCACTTTTTTCGTGTTTTGCTCGTTTTTTTCGTTTTTGGTTGCCTACAGGAAATTTCCCCCCCTTTTTTTTTCCAGCCGATGAGAAGGGTGATTAACTACATATCGCCTATTCTGTTTTTTCAATACCGCCCCGTGCATTTTGTGGTGGCGGTCTGTTGCACAACCTTTTCGTTCCTCCTGGTGGTGGTGTCTTCCTTCCGTTACCCTCTTCCCCTCTGTTTATCCGACGAGTCGTGTTTGCGCTGATTTTTTTATTTTAGAATTGTTTCGTCACGTTTGGTTAAGCTAGGGTGTGCCGTGCCCTTCCCTTCCTGTATGGTATACCCCTTGGCGATCCCCTTATCTCCCTTCGACCGACAGTCGGAACCGCACGGCGGTTTTTTGGAGACAACTTTGCAATCCGTGGAGCTCGGCGATTTCGTTGAATGATTGGGTTAGTATGCTTTGCGCCTTCTCTCTGAATCTCCTCCCTGTTTTTTTACGTCGTTCTTCTTCCTCCCTCTGCAAGCGAAGTCCTTCGCGCGCCTTCTGTGAGACGATGGTCTCCGATTTTCTCTTCGTCTGTAGCGCAGCACTGGGTCCTCTGCTCTGATTTGACGTTGGGTGCTGCCGGCGCTGTTTCCTTTCCAATTTTTCTCAAGGTCTTTTAGGCGTTACTTTTTTTTGTCTCGTGGAGATATTTTTCTTCTCATTTCCTTTCTTCCGTTTTCACGACATTTTTTTTCTTGGTGGGAGTGCGGTGATCATCGTCCCCCCATGACGCCGATTTTTCTTCAAGACCAGGTCCTTCCCTTTCGCCGTGGTTAAGAAGTTTTCTTTTCGTGCAGAAGTACAAACGATGATATCTTTTCCTTTTTTCTATTATAAGCCCTGCATTGTCTTAAGATGAGGACCGGCCCTGTCGCTTAGTACCCTCCCTGCGGCGGGTTCGACATTGCTCCTTCTCTTCGAGCCTTCCATATTAACCTCTCGTTTTTTGAGTGTGTTGTCTTTTCTTGCGTTCTATAACGCTCAGTGAGAATCTCTCCCACTGGGACTTTCTCTCGATTCATCCTCCCTTCAGCCCCTGTGGCTTTTTCCCGAATCGGCCTCCCGTGAGGTGCGTAACGTCCTGCCGATTCCCTGTTACTTTCTCCCCCTCTTTGCAAGGAGAAGATTCATTTTTTTTTCGACATCATGTTCACGAGTTCATTTCCCTCTTCTCACCCCCACCTCCCCTCAACGAGGCCCAGGTGCCGAGGATACTCGTTTTTTTTTTTTCTCGTTGATGGAAGGGTTTCCTTTTGTTCCTACAATCGTACCCACTTCGTTCAGTTCCCTTCCCTCTCTCCGATTACGACGGACGGTGCATTCCTTGTTAGATTTGTCAGTTGGGTTCTTGTTGTCATTGCCTTGCGGAAGCAAACAGCGCGCATCTTTTTTGAAGGCTTAACTTTCGTCATCTGCCCCCCTTGTAGTTGGTGGTTTGACCCTGATGAAATTTTCCTCTCTTTTATTCCTGAGTAAGTCCTCTCCCCTTTACCCTATCATTGAGGAGAGAGGCTCCCCCCCTCTGACATTCAATTCTTTTCCCTTTGCCTTTTCTTTTGTTTTGTCGTTTTTCAGTTTCTCTGATTTCTCCTTTTTTCTCGGCAAACAGGAGACGCTTTACCCACAGCGGTTTTTCCGATTCGGCATGCAAGCACTTCCCCTCTTCACGATCGTCGTGGGCATCTTTCTCTTTTCTAATCAGTGTGTTTGAGGCGAGGTAACGGTAAGAATACCCCCCCTTCGTTCCTCACTTGCCTTGCTTGATTTCCCTCCCCTTTTCTCCCTACGCAGAACGCGCCAATCATAGCGGTTTTAGTCCGGGAACACTGAGACTAGCTCCCCCCGGAAGCCCTTCTCTCTCTTCCCTCAACAGTTGATCCATTCGTACGGCGAAGACGGAGTTGTCCCCTCGCGCCGCCCTCTCTTGTAAACGGTTATTCTGGAACCTTGTTTAAACCTCGCGTTTCACTTCAACCCCCCCAAATTTCTCCTGTCGGCTTCTCACCCGACCCGAAACATCTCGTTAGGATTTCTCCTTTACCGCTTCCGCAGAGTGGCGTGCGTCTTTAGGTAGACTCCCTCGGCATCAACTTCCCCTTTCTGACTTCTCTCAGCCGCATCTTTCCGTCCTTATGCGATTGGTTCTTCATTCTTTTTTTCCCTTCTTGCCCCCTTCCCCCCCCCGTGTGCTATGTCCCCTCTTCCCCTCATCTTCAGATTAAACTTGTGTGTGGTTGTTTTTTTTTTTGTCTAGATCTCACTTCGCCCCCTTTTCCTCTTCTCCTTGTCTATTCTCCTGAGATTTTCGATTTCCTTCGGGCAAAAGCCCTTTTCCTCCTTTGAAAGATAGTACACCCCCCCCAGGCGTTTTCGTCCCCTTTCGCCACGTTAATGCTGCCGTGTCTTCAAATCCCTCTTCAACGCCGCGTTGACACGCTCTTTTTTCTTTGCTTTCGTTTGTTACATATAAACGCCTAATCTCCCCAACCTATCTTTTCACAGCTTGCTTTGCAATTATAGGGCTAACCTTTCTGGTCCCAGACCTCCCTCTCCTATTCGCGTGTTTCCCCCCCCCTTCCGGTTATTTCCCGATGAGCTCAAGCGCTTCCCCTTGCAATCGACTCCATACACAACGATTCTCTCCCATCGGCTGTATTATCCTCCTCAGCTTCTTTGAACAGTTCCTTTTTTTCTCGCTTTAGTTGCAGATATGTGTGGAGTCATTGGGGTGTGTGTTTCTCTCACGTCTCTACCGGCCCCATGTTTATTCCCATTCCTCTGAAGAAGATCGATTCCCCCCACGACAAACAGCGATCCCGTTTGCCTCCTTCCCCTTCCCTTCTTCCCCGAGGCCACAATCGACAGTCATTAAACTTTCCCCTCCCGCAAGATTTCTCCTCCCCCTTTTCTTTGTTCTCATGATCGCGTTCCAAGGACCGCCCCCGATCTTCTCCCCTTGGTTGACTCTCGGCATTTCTCTCCCCACCATGATTAGCCTTTATCACGAATGATTCCCAAAGCTTTTTTCTCTGCCTCTCCGATACCTTTGAGAGTCGACCCCTCTCCCCCTTTCCCGATCCCCCGACCTTCTCTTTTCCCAATGACCCTCACTAATACCTTTCGATACCGGTTCTCCACCCCCCAGGTTCTTCCCCCCTCCAACTGTCTCCGACCTTTGGAAACGTCCGAAAAACCTGGATATCCCCCTAGCCTGGTTAGGCCCTGTTTCTGTTCCCCCCCTGAGACCCTTCCTGCAAAGTTATCCCTCCGGAAGAACATCTGTATCTTTTTATCTAGTTAACCCCCGCCATCACCCCCCCGTTTGGATTTTTGCCCAAACATCCTCCGTCCCAACTGATTTGGGTCTTTCTCTTAGGATGTTTTAACCACGTCGAATTTTTGTCCCAGCGGAGCTTGCTCATTCTTTCCCCCCCCCCCCCCCTCTCCTTTCGTTCAACCCCCCGGTTCTACCTTTTGCCCCCTTTGTGGTTACTTCAACAGACGAGAGATATCTTTATCTTAGTTTCCCTCCCTCTCGGTTTTGTTGTTGATCTTCCTTTTCTTGTTGCAAGACGATGATCCCACCCTGTGAATCGTGCGCTTTGTGTCAGCTAGCGGGCTCTTTTTGTACTCCTCCTTCTCCCTTCGTGGTCGCAAGCCTTTTTCTCCTGTTTTATAATAATTCACGAGCCCCTCTTTAAACCTCCCTCTTTTCGGGGTGGCGGGCTGCGGTGATTTTCACGACCGGCCGCCGTTGCTGGCTGTGGTGCGACTCCCTTTCTCACATCTAAGCAGTCGCGCGTCGTTGCGATTTCCTTTTCTCTTCTTTCTTTTCCTTTTATTTTCACCCCTCTTGTCAGAAGGATTCTCCTCCGGCTTGATCTCCAGGGTGCGTCTCCACTTCCCAATAGGAGCGCACTCCTCTCTTTCTTTCAAGAGGGGTTTGTGTTTTCTTTTTCCAACGCGATCGCAAGAGTTGTGTTTCCCCCCCCCCTTCTGATCTGCGTTTTCCTTGGCTTTCGGTCGTCTTTTTTTCGTTTTTTCTGACTCAGGTAGGGACGCTATCGCAGTATTCGGGAGCTTTGCTGCTTCCCCTCCTCTGCCCAAAAACGGATTTTCTTCTTGCCTTGAGCGCGCTACCCCTCTTTCTAGATCAGTTTACGCGATCCTGGTTCTCCGGGCTCACGCAAACGCCAACCTTCTAGGGTCAAGGCCTTTTCCTTGCTGTTTTTTCTTGAGAAGGACGCTTTGTCCCACTCTTCTTAGGGATCTCTCTTCCTTCTCTGTCATAGCCCACTGTATTTTTGGAGGGTCGCGGGCGGGACCCTTCGTGAGTCCCCCCCATGCTCACGATGATCTGTCAACAGGACCCGTCTCGCAGTGCTCTCTTGTCCAGCCTTGGCTCTTTGAGAAGTACCAAACCGACTGCTCTGGGCTGTGTTTTTTTTTGTTCATTCCTTTCCCCTCCCTTTGGCGGTCCCCTATCTCCGTTATGCACCCTTCACCCCTTCGCTTTCCGCTCCGTCCACGATGGAGGGTTTTCGACCCTACTTCATTAAGTTTTCCCTATTTGGCCCTCTTTTTAGTTCCCTTGCGTTTAATTAAGACTCAGGAGCCAGCCCCATAGGGTTTTCCCCTATATTTGAGCTTCAGCTGTGCCCGTGGCGAAATGTTCCATTTTTTTATCTGCCGACGTCCTGTTGTGCGACACCCTCTTTTCCTAACTACATTCTTATCAGATCTTAGCAAGATGATCTGTCCGAGAGACAAATTCCTGTTGAAGCTTCCTTCTTTCTTTTTAGACCCCCCTCACAATCCAAAGCACTAAGTAGATCTTCGTATTGAAGGGTCATTTCTCAGAAAGTGACAAGACTTTCCCCCTTTGAACTGCCCTCCCTTGAGATTGGACTTTCCGACCTGCGGGTGCACCCTCTCGGTCTGTTTCCCTCCGGGGCATTTTTTTCGACTTGCCCATCAACTGGAAGTTAAACGGAATATGCACGATCCTGTGTTTGCGGTTGCAGTGCCGACGTCACTTTCTCCGTTTTTTGCTTTTGCCCTGCAAGTTACCAGCTACCGCGTCCGCCTCCCATTTTAGCTGTACGCATGTTCATACGTGGTTTTTAGTTCTTGTATATTTTGTATACGGGTGTTGAAGGGTTGAGCATTTGATCCTTTTTCTCTTCCCCCCCCTCACCCTCGTCCGACACTTCTCTTTCCCTTACGCTTTCCCTGACTCCGATGAATACAAGAAAGACTTTTGATCACGATTATTGGGCGGGTTCTCTCCTCCTTTCTCCTACCTCATTTTTTTTGGATCGCTCCACCCTTCCTCCGCCAATTTTTACAAGTTGTTGTGAGGACATTCGACCTCTTCGCACGCTACAAGGTACGGAGGTCTTTTATTCTACCCATAATTCCTCCCTCAAACGGCCCCCCCCGTCGCATCATGATGACCTCCCCCTTCCCCCCTTCTGTTCCAGCGTAAGTAGAAATGTCATTTCCCCCTGCCCATCTTTTTGTTCTTCTCTGCTTGAGACCCCTTTTTGTTTATTTTTCCATTTTAACCTGCAGAAAAAACACCTCCCCGGCCAGTTTTTTTTTTTCTCAACGTCTTCAGCTCTTTCGCTCATGCGTTAGTTTAGCAAGGGCAATTCCGCCCCCTCCCGGACGTGTTTTCGGCCTCGCCGTCCAAGCAATCTTCCTCTCCCTTATTCGAGAGTGCAGTTTAGATCCTTTACCTTCTTGTCTTCCCAAGGAATGCGCCTCCTTGCATGTCCAGATCCCTTTCTCTGGGTGGATGGGAGGTTTGCAGGAAACTTGCACCCTTTTTTTTCGAGGTCGATTTCTCTTGTTCCGCAGTCCTCCCTCATTAGAGACTGTTTCAATGTAGGCGCTATTACCTTCTAATTGCCCCGCTTCCCGTTGAGAACTCCCTCTATTCCCCTCCAGCTCTCCTAGTAATGCTAACTTTCTTCGTTCCAACTCTAAAAGCCATTAACGCATCTTCCCCCCCCACTCTTTCCGCTGACGCTCCTCGCCCTGCTAATTTTTGAGACGCCGCTCAGATGTGTCAGTTTTTTTGACCCTTGTTACCTTTTTAGACCATCCCCCCAATCGTGATTCCAAACTACGCCAATCCCCACATCCCCTCTGTTTGTAATTCTCAGCCGCGTTACTAACTTCTGCTCCACATCTGCGCCTTTTCTGTGCATCAAGTTGGCGTCAGTTGGTGTTTTAACGCGGCCGCGTCCCCACAACTAAATTTTTTCATTTTCCAGTTATCCCAAAGTAATCGATCAAACCCGCGCCCGTTTTCCCTTTGATTCCCCTCCCTTCTGACCAATTCTGAAGCCCCCCATCGTCCCCAATGACCAATTTTAGATCCCAACGTTAGGCTTTAAAATCGACCCGCTCTTTACAGTTGATACTCGCGCGCCTTTCATCCAATTGAGTTTGCGTTGGAAGCTTCTGAACGTGCCTCTTCAACCCAAACTTTGGTCTTTGTTTGCGTCCCCCTCATTCACGTAGCGTCAACGACACAGAAACCCCTCCCCGCCTTTCATTCGTTGAGAACCGTTGTTCAGTTCGGTTCTCCCCACCTCTGTCATGAACTTAGTGTCTGAGTCCCTGATTAACTGGGTATAAAAAGTCTCCTGCGGAACTTCCGGTTTATAACAAGCTGAGAACATTCTCTGCCTCGTCATCCCCCGGATGCCAATCTTTTAAACCTCTTTATATTTGATACGTCGCCGGCAACCCCCCCCTTTAACGCTAGTCCTGTTTCCACCTTTCAGCCTGCCACCCCGCGCAAAGGCGGTATTGCGTCCCTAGTCTTTGATGGGTTCCTGTTCTTGTTGCCCACTCTGTGAGTGATCCCCACGATGCGTTTTTATCCACCTTGAGGGAAAGTTTTGGATTTTATCTTTATGGCAACCCCAACTGGAGCCCC
>Ga0179593_1353057_pt1 | contig 12578 bp, 16 predicted proteins | sample CZODoug2_1_08_16_FD_185931 | JGI IMG/M metagenome (GOLD analysis project Ga0179593, IMG submission 185931) | Vadose zone soil fungal communities from Angelo Coast Range Reserve, California, USA - CZODoug2_1_08_16fungal (PacBio error correction) | ecosystem: Environmental > Terrestrial > Soil >... | reverse complement strand
CATGACTTGGTCTTTTCGTCGTTGTCTTTGAGATCGAGATAGAAGAGCCTCCTCCCTCCCCATTTCGAGACGGAATAAACTCCGATCGCTTCCTGATTCCCCCCCCCTAGTAGCGCAGCACTAACGAAACTTTGCGGCCTTCTCCTTGGGTTTGCGTTTCCTCGCCACCTTTCGGGACGCCGAACGACCACGTCAGATCAGGACCCCCCCCCCCGTCCCCCCCCCCGCGCTCTGGAGTCGTTATATTCTTTATGACTTGCGATCACCCCCCGCTTGGTGCCCTCTTTTTCCAACAAAGATTATTGCTTTTCGCCGACCGATCCCGGGCTGTTTGTCCCCCCTGGGCCGGCCGCAAGTTCCCCTTTTTGGACGGTCTGAAGGACCGTCAGACTCTTCCCCTTTCATCCTCTCACCCAGTTCCACGTTCCTAGACAAAACATCTCCCCTATGGGTTTTTACGGCTTTATGTTGAGGAAGGGCGTTTTTCACTGGAGCTTTTTGGTCCCGGCTGATCCTTGGCGACCACAGGGCCCTTCACTTCTCCTTTCCCCCCCCTTGGAGCCTGAAGCCTTGCCCACCCCTTTCTCTATCACCTGCGTTCCCTGAAGAGGTTTCCGTTTGGCGCGGTTTGCGTTCAGCCCCCTGTAGTATATCTTCGCGCGGCTGCAGGGAAAAATATCTCGAGCGGCCGATCCAAGTTCTTCTCCGAGTCCCTCTCTCGCAGCGATGATACGCCCGTGGCCTGTTTTCCCAATATAAGAATTCAGTGCCTCTCCAAATGTTGCCCCCAGGTAGGGCCCCCCCTCCTGCACAACCTCTCACGATCGCATTTCGCCGCGATGGCACTCGGCTTTAGCTACTCGCTGAACTTGACGCTCGTCTCCGGTCTTGCCCCCCTATTCAATTGTCTTCCGGCTTCAAGTCCTGTGAGAAATCTTCCGGTTTTTTTGTTCTTGTACGCGTCTCTCCCACCTAGGCCTCGTCGCGCGATAGCATCGTCTCCTGCTGACTCCTCTCAACTCCTTTTCTTTTGTCCGGCTTGTGTGATAGAGTTTATGACCTAATGATTCCTTGAGGCGGACTGACCCTTCTCTTGGCCGAGGGAAGACTTTTGATTTTTATATTTATTTTCCCCGTCTCTCATCGCATAGAGTGTTGCCTCCTCCTGAGTTCTTATCACAGGTTCTGGATGCGTTTTTCTTTTTGTCCCTTATGATGTCCATTTCTTTCACCGCCCGCGCGCGCTGTTCCCTTTTCCCCGGTCGAGAACCCTTTCCCTCTTTCTCCCTCCATTTCATAGGCCCACGTGTACAAGGGTAACTCCCCAGTTTTCCCTCTTATGAGTAGAGGTCTTGGTCTCACCCTCTCTCCTTAATTCCACAGTTAATGGTTTTGTAGGCGACGATCCGCTGCCCTCGTCATTCTATCCCTCTTCCTCTCCTTTTTTCCCACGTTTGAGAAGATGCTCGATTTCTGGATCGGTTTGACCCGCGCCCGAACTCTCTTTTACACTGTCTTCCCAGGCCCCACTCCCTTCCCATTCTCGCTGGTCCCTCCATTTTTACTCTCTCCCCTCAATTGACCAGAATGGAGTTTTGACGTCGCACTCCTGGATACCGCGCTTCTATTGCTTTTTCTGATCCTCGTCCGAATTTCCCGAAACGAGGCGTAACGCGGACACTTTCCCGTGAAGAAGTCTCTCACAGCCCTTTTTTACTCTTACCGTTGTTTTTCTAGAGTCGGGGCTTCCTTTCGCCGGGACTTGACTACCGGGATTTTTGACCCCTTTTCTCTTCCGTGAAGAGTTCCAAACGACAAATACTCTCTATGTCATATCCCTATAGCTCCCCTCGCCCCCGCAATTAGTTCTATACTGACCCACTTGTCTTTTTTCCCCCACTTAGCGGCATTAAGGCATGCCACTCCTTTCCCTATAGAGTTTTCTTTCCTCTATTCCCCCCCCCTTGGATTCTTGCTCACCCCTTTGGGGGCCAATTTTCGGCTTTTTCCTCGTGCTCTCGAAGATTAAGGCCTTCGCTATATTTCTTTCACCAGTTCTCTTTGTGAGTTCGTCGTTTCTTCCCTTCTCCTGATACATCATGTCCTCGGTAACTATGTGTTAAGTTCTTCTTTGGGTACCCGTGGAAGGCCGGATTTCCTTGCTTTCGACTTCCCAGGGCTCCTTCTCTTTCGAAAGCTAAAGCCGCGTAGTTTTCTGCGCCATTCTCTACCCATTAAAGACTTCCAATTTAAGCCCACCAAGAGACCCCTATCTAAAAGTATGGCGATAAAATATAGACCCTGCGTTCCAGTTTCCAGTTTTTCCCTTACGCATCCCATGAATTTCTCATGAAGGTCGATCAGCACATCCGGTCCCCAGGGTATGATACCGCATCCCCCATTCCTTAGGCGAAAAAGATCCCCCTTCCTCGCCCCGTTCTTTACCCTCTCTCAACAGTTATTCTTCTTTCTCTTTCCTAGATCGAGCTTTCCACCTCATGTGTACCTTCCTCTCTTTCTCACGTACCCTGTGATTTCTTTTCTCTGGCCTCCTAATCCTCAAGAAATTTTCTTATATCTTCTCTTTCGATCCTCGGTCTCTTCTTCTCCGAGATGACTACAGCGCACTGCTAAATTCCTGATCACGTTAGCTTTTTTGTGATGTTCTTGATAGACCTGGTTTTCACTTTTCCAGCGTGAGGAGCATATTTCACTTTCCACGTCAGTCTTTCTCCGTCAATTTCTGGTTTTTTCGCTTGTATTCCCCGACTTGCTCTGAAGATTGAGAAGACCTCCAGAGAGGTCTCCATTATATTAGACGGTTTGCCGGACTCTCGTAGAATCCCCCCGATAGGCTATGCCTCTTCCTTTTTTCCCAGGATAGCTTCCCGTTATTTTCCATTTCCCTTGTCCAAGGGGAAAAGGACATTAGATGCCCGATCTCCTTTCAGAAGAGTCACCTTTCCCTGTACGATAATTCACAAGCCTGTCTCCCCCCCTACCCCTCCTTCCAACAACCCCTATTCCCTCTTTGAGGTTTCTTATAGGTTGGGCTTTGAGATTTTTTTCCTTTGCGTTGTTAGGCTGGCATCCCCGGCCCTCCTTGCCGGGATTCAACACATCCGGTTTGCAGGTTTCCTTTTACCATTGACTCCTGCACTCTTCTCGTTGGGCCTTTTTTCTTCAATTGCGGTCCCTTCTCCCACATATACCCCTGCCCTCCAGTAGATCCCCTCAATCGGGACTCTTTTCCTGATCTTTCTGTTTTTCTTCTTGAGGCGCTTTCTTTCTTTCTGGTTATAAGCAGCAGCCAAGTTTTTTCCCAAGACCGCCTTCCTTCCTGGTCTAGTGACTGGCTTTTATACAGGTGGGCAAGCGTCTCTTCTTTTCCCTTTACTTCTATGCGCTGCGGCTCTTGCTCCTTCTTTCTAGTCTTCCAACTTCCCCTCCCTCCCTCCTCTCCAGATACCTTTTTCTCCCTTTCTTTTTTTTTAACTAATAAGGTGTTTGTTTGTTTGAGGTTTTGTTCTTCTATTCCTGCTTGAGGCTGTTTTTCGTCCTTTGGATAGAGAGTTTTACTCATAAGCCAGCTCCATTCTATACTGAACGTCAACTCCTACTTTCTCTTTTCCTCCTACAGTAGGCGCCTCACAATTCCCCCCTCCCCGACCGGACGGCAATTTCTTTCTTTCCTGGCTGAGGTGTTCTCCCCGAGCCCGGTCCCTTCAGAGAAAGAAAGACGACCCCCGACAAAGAAAAACAGCTTCCATCTCTCTGGTATGGATGGAAGGCGGAGTCATTCAGCTTTTCTCTTTTAAATCTCTTCTGCGTGACCTACCAGGCCCCACAAAGAGCATCTCGTCGTTCCCCCCCCCACAGTTGTCACTTCCCCCCCGATCCACAGCCAATACCCTTTTTTTCTCCTTGACGAATGCCCTGTTAGGCTGCCTTGCCTGAAAACCTCCTCTCTTCGCTTAATCTCCCCCCCTCCCCCTCCGTACGAACACAACAACCTAGGCCCATGGTTTTTCCTCAGGCTATTGATGTGGCTTTCACTGCTTTGACTATATGAGAGGATTGAGGCAACGTGGGCACCCAAAGTTGCTCTCTCATCTATTCCCTTTGTAACCTTGTTACGCAGTTAATCCGATAGTTCCTTTTTCTCTGATCCCTCGGCCCCTTTCCGGTGCATCGTCCTCTTGTCCCTTCCTTCCGTTTAACTTCACCGTCCGCCTCTACTAGAGAGAGACTCTAACTTCATCGGTATATCTTTGACACGCTCTCAATATCTAGTCGAGCGGCGAGTGCCTTAGCTGTCTTTTAGACCCCTTTCATGTCACCCTATTGAATTTTTTTCCCTTTAATTTTCTCCCCCCCTCCAATTTCCAAGCCCGGCGTGTCCGTAAATAATTCCTCACCCTCTCCTATATAACTTTTCTACGAATTCTTATCTCTATCCCTCGATGCCCCCATGACTCTCCCGAGTAGCCCCTCAGTTTGGCGTTCCCGGCGATTCTGAAACGCTGACGGCTTTCCACTGTTCCCCTTTATGCCCCTTCTGTGAAAAGACTGAACCCCCCCTTTCCACCGAGCTAAGACACGGGCTCTTCTACTGCTTAAGACGAAAGACGTTCTATCCTGCACAGGCCTTGACCTTTATAAGGACTTCCAGAATGTCAGTTTATTTTGTGTCCCTACCGTTGAGTCATTTAGATTCCGAGCCTCGAAGGAAAGGCACTCCGGTCTCTGCCCTCTGAGTCATCCCTCAACTTTTCTTTTCCCCCTCCCGGGTTCGTGCGTTGCGAATAAGTGATGCTATCTGACAAGCTCCGCCCCGCGCGCGCGTTTTCCAGCAGCTCCCCTGAGATCCCCCTTAAGGTACCCTCCCCGCAATTTTCCTTACCTTCACTCAAGACTGATAATGAATCCACATCATTCCGATTCCCTTATTATTGTGACCTTCTACCCGACAGAGCATGTACCTGTCTCCCACCGCAGATGGTGTTTGATTACTTCCTGCAACCTTACGGCCTTTTCTCTATCCCGTGACTACTACCTAGTAATCTCTCCTTTTCATACCCCCCTTTCGAGTCCCAAGGAACCCCCTACTACCTCGAGATTTCCCTGTTGAACTGCGCAATTGCAAGTCCTCTTTGACTCCCAGTTTCATCTCCAAGTCCATTTTACCCTCCTGTAAGGTAGTGGACTTCTAACGGGGACCTCTGACCATAGAGCCTTGAGTTTCGATTAGAACTCATTTTTTTCACCCCACTCTAACCAGTTTTTTTTTTCCCCTCCCTCGGAAAGTCGCGGCAGCCTGTTTTCTCCCGAAACCTCCCTCCTCTTCTCCCCCCCCCCTTGTTTTGAGAATGATGGTCTGAGACCCATGCTGCCGTCTTCCTCCCTAGGGGGAAAAAGGTCTCCCCCGGTCCCATTTGTCGAATATAAGACATAATCTGGTCATCAGGTCCAAAAGTTATTCAAATACGCCACTTTCCCGTACGTTCTTCTGAACCTTGTACTCCACTTTTTTTCCTCTCGGCAAGCCAAATTTTGCGATGTCCACTCCTTTCCATAATCGCGTCGGCGTTTATGGACCCGATCTGCTTCTTTTCTTCAAAGCACCCAGGTCGTTTTCCTAGGGATTTTCCTCTCCTCTTCCTTTCAAATGCTGCTCGTCGCCAAAATACCAGTCTCTGTGGGACTTCCCAGTTACAGATGATCACCCCCGACTTGCACCTTCCTTGCTTTTCTCCTTCCGACACTTCCCTACCCCCCCCCCTCGAGGTTTGGATCCTTTTTGCTGTTACTTTACTTGCCCTTAATGACTTGCTGTTTCCTGCTTCCACTGGCTTCTATCTCTGCCGGGAATGAGCTCTCTCCGAGGGTGGTTCTTTTTGCTACATTTCTGACCTCCCTTTCAATCTTTCCAACCCTTCCCCCCCCTAAGCCCCTCACCCCCCCGGTTTAGAGTACCCTTTTCATGTGAGTTAATATGCCTATCCTTCTTTCCGTGCCTGCCGAGCGCCTCTTTTTCCCAACTACTTTGCCCCCCCCTCTAGCCTTTGGTACGATCTGCAAATTAATCCTCGTTTTCTAGAATAGATAAACTTATCGTGGCCTAGACAAGATAATTTCTTTTCCTAGTCTGGACTTCCCCCCCCACACTTCCTAGAGACTTCTCGCTTTCCCCCCCACCCTTCCGAAGTGGATGGTCAACACGTCCCCCTGTCGCGGGCTCGCTTGGCGCATTCCAGATTGACCCCGAATGACGCCCAGTTCCTCCATTAGCCTCTCGGACGCCTTGCAGTCCTAGGTTCCTTTTTCTCCCCCCGCCCCCGTTAGGATCTCTCCAAGATTTACCTTTTTTAGTATACAAGTCTAGGTTTGGCGCCTGCTTCCCCTTCACCTTTTTCCCTTTTTCAATGAGTTCCCCGCCCTTAGACGTCCTCTTTCCCCTTGTCCACTCTAAAAGTAGAAGATCTACCCTCGAAACGCGATTACCTTCCCTTCTTTCAAGCGCTCTAGATAGACGAACTTGTCGACGCGAGTCCGTCAGATAGGCGTCCTGGTTTCTGAAAGCTAGGACTCCGCCCCCCTCTTTCTTGCGCGAATTTCCTCATTATCCCTCGTCCAGAGCGAAGCCCTGCTTACGTTCCCCTTTAACCAAGGATTTATATCCTCTGCGACCTTTGGGTCCTCTTCCCTCCCTTGCTCGAAAAGTAGTCCCACCCGCAAGGGCCGACCAGCCTATCTTTATTCCCCCAAAGCGGTGGGGTGTTCTTCGGTTTCTTTGAGATGATGTCTCCGAATTTTTTTTTGTTTGACACAGCTACGCCTAACCTTGGGAATGAGGACACTTCCCGGAGCACAGTTATTCTGACCAAACTCTTTGATGTTCAATTTACTACCTCCTCCCCTCCCCCCGAAAGCTCTTTTTCCTTTTTCCCTGGAGCCAAAAGAATTTATTTCCCTTTTCCCCGTGGTGCCAAGCATGACTCCTTCCCCGCGCGGACAAATGCCGATGCTCTGTCCTTGTTGAAGGATAGTTACAGGTGGGGGTCTTGCTTCTCCCCCTGGACAGCGGCTGGGCGTCTACGCCTCCTGCCGGAGTTTTAAGTGCCCTTTTTCTCGGCTTTTTTAAGGCGCTTTTTTCCTTCCTCATGTCCTTGACTGATAAAGGGTCCGTCGCATGGCTGGATCTGCTCTCTCTCTTCCCAAGAACGCCAGTGCAGCTCAAGCTCACTTTTTATCTCTTTTTTTCCTTCGTTGTTGTTTTTTTTTTCGATCTCGGGTAGTCCTGCAGCGTCGGAGTTATTTTTATCTTGCTCATTCATCTCACAACATTAGAGTCTTCAACGGATACCCGCGATAGAGATTCTTTTATCCTACTGCCACTCCGCTCAGCCAGGCTCCATTTTTGAGGCTTGTTTACCCCTTCGCCCGCCCCCAGGGACTCAAGTCAATACGTCCCCCTCCCTATTTCCATGAAACAGCTGAAAGAGAAGGAGGAGGATTTCCTCGCCGGGGATCTCATTCTTTTTGAGTTACCGCCGCGGTTGCCCCTTCCATTACATTCCACTTCCCTATCGATTGGTTCTTGTAGTACATGTCCAGAGAAAGGCTTTGGCCATCCCCTTTGCGCGAAGAATTCCCCGGTTTTTGGTTGTTTTTTTTTTTTTTTTTTTTGGTTTTTTTTTTTGGTTTTTTTTTTTTTTTTGTTGGCGCCCTTGTTTCCTTCCCCACATCTCTTCTTCCTCCTTCCCCATAAAAAGAAAGAAGAAACAAAAAACCGCGGACTGGTTTTCGGCGAGATAGGAGTGTTTTTTGCGTCCTTCCCCCTCTTTTGACTTTATCGGCTCGAGGCATTGTTTCTTTTTTTGGCGCTCTTTTCATCTTCCCAACTTTTCCGCCGTCACAAGGAGGGCCTGTTTCTTTCTCGATAAAGGAGCAAATTCTGCCTTATTTTGTCTTCTTCCCGTCGGCCACGTCGTCCCCTATCTCGCCTTCCTCGAGCCCTTGGTCTTTTTCTATTCTGAGAGTCCTCGCCCTTCTTTCTTCCCCAGAGTAGTATCTCATCGGCTGGAATGCTGCTCGATAAGTTTTCCTCCCCGTCAACTGCAATATGCCGCATTTTCAGTTATGTTTCTTTTCCTCCAACTTTGACCCAATTTCCGCAGTTCTGTGTTCACGGCCAAGGACCACCCCTCGAGATTGATCGAGCCCCCCCGGTCCTTTCTGGAGCACTTGGGGGGCCTCGCGAGTCCCCTCGCTCCCCCTTCTCTAGAGCTCATTCAAGGGGCGAAGTGCTAATCTATCAGTAACGCTGACGTTTAACTCTGCCCTTTTTTCCACTTTTCTTTGAATCTCTCTCCGAAATGCAACTGAAGAAAGACACGTCCCGTCCTTTTTTAGCCTCGCAAAGCTTTTCCCTTGCTGTCCCCCTTTCCTGGCCCGAGTATCTCGAAAACACTTGCCGTTCTTTGCGATTTCTCTACCTGCTACGTCCCTTTCGAGGAAGAATTGAGCTCCGTTTTTTTTCTTGGACTCTAGTAATAGAGTTTTGCTTTGTTTTGTTTCATTTCACGCTATTGTGGGCATCTTCACCCGCGTTGGAAGAGTTACTTTTGGACCGCTGCCCTTTCGATGGCGTCCTTTCCCTGCCGATCTCTCTCTGTTCCAGGCTCTCGCGACATTGCCGCGAAAGACCTTTTTCCTCAGGTATTCAACGTGTACCTACATCCCCTTTCCACCCATTTTCACTACATGATGTTTCTTAATCCAAACCCCCCCCCCCCCCCTGCAGCCGACCCCCTTCGTTTACTGGTTTTTCTTTTCCCGCGCATCGTTCCGTCGTCCTTTTAGAAGTTAACGACACTTTTCCGCAGGTGTTTCCTCATCCCCTCTTTTGGCCCGAACCCGTAGACCGAGCTTATTCCCGCTTTTGCACCATTTTTTTGCAATGCACCGCTGTTGGTGGACGGGTCTTTGGCTTCTCACATTCCACTTGAATCCGTAGAGAGGGTTGGCGATCACAAAGGGAACTTCTGACCTTCCCTTTTTTTTGTAAGCTCTTCACGTCCCCTTTAAGCGTTCCCCCTTTTTCCGCGTCCCAAAGTCCGCGCAGCAGCAGACACAGCCATCCTTTTTTTCTTTTTTCCTCCCCCCCCTCACTCCTTTGTTGTTGTGATCTCTCTTTCTTTTAGAGTGGCGCCCGGCTTTTTTTGATTTACGAGGGAGGGAATTTTAGCGGACCTTCTCTAAGATTTTTACACAACCACCGATTGCGGGTAAGACTGTTCACGTTCGTGTTCCGTTACATCCCGCTCCCTTTCTGTTTTCCTGAATGTTTTTCTAGCTGAACATGTTTATCGCCCCTCATTTTTCATGACTGGTACCCTCACTGCCCTCAACGAGGTCTCTCCGGTGGGGCCCCCCGAATGTTTTTTCCTGCGACAAAAGGTCAGACGCCATCGCATTCCTGCCTTCCTCTTCTCGGACTCCACCTAAAAGTAGCTTTTGTGGAGGATCGGTTCTTTTGTTTTTTTTTTTACGTACCTTTCTTTCCCTGATGTTGATTCACTTCTTCTTCTTTCTGTGTGGCCTTCAGGAATTGATTGCCATCCTTAAGGCAGGGATAGCAGGTTTCGCAAGCGGCGTTTGAGTTTGCGCTCCACGGCCATATTCATCTCCTCAAGGACCCCGTGAAAAGCCCCGAGTGCAAGCGACTCTCCCCCCATGGTTACGAACATATATCCTTTTTCGAGGCAGTTGTTTTTGATTCTCTCAAATTCGTGATCTTTTCTGGCCGCGCTATAAGCTCCCCCCCCCTTTTGGTTACCTCGGGTCGAGATATTTATCTTTGGCCTCGACCCCCGACTTCCTGAAGTGATCGAGCCGGCCTCTCTCCGAGTTGATGAGGGCGTTAGTGTCCCCCCTCCCCCACATGTTAGACCTTGCCTCTTTTAGTTGAGGCACTCATCCACGCCTCGTGACGCCCCTCCTTTCTGGCATAGGAGAGCAGGTTTTTACTCTGTCGCCGAGATTTGCTCCCCCTTCCCCCTGTTTCGACCCGTCTCTTCACATGGGGGCCTTGGCCCCTCCCCCTGTCTCCCCATTGTTTTCCCTGCTGTTTTTGAGACCCCGGCCATATGGGCCCCCTTTTCTTCCCTTTAGAAGAGCGAGTACTCCCTCCTTGAGAGATGGACATTAGTCTATCTTCAAGTGCCATGAGCGCTCGCTCTCTATGAAGTTTGCCTTAACGCTTCGTACAAGCCCCTTTTTTCGATGTCGGCAGGTGCAGATTTTCTTAGACCTCTCTACCCGGCATTACACCAGGTTGTCAAGAATAGATGCAGAGCTAATTGGGCGCCTCTCAATCCTTGTCCTCGAAGCCCCACCTCCCCGGTCCCTGAGCTTTATTTCCCCCGGGAACCAGTGTTGCCCGTTCTTTTTTCGGGTGGCTGTTTAGAGTTGGTTTTTTTTAGGCACCGGCTCTCCTCCAAGGGAATGCGGCCTTTTTGCAGGTCTGACCCCCGCAGGGAGGCACTGGAATACACTTCCGACAACTCGCCCTCCTTCTCTTTTTGAAGGGGGTCCTGGGCCGCCGCGGCTTCCCATTGATCGACAAGCATGCTCACGCTCTACCCCACGCTCATACTCCTTCCCCCCCCCCGCTGTTTTTGCGGTGTCGTCGGGCTTTCCCCCCCCTGCGGCCTTTGTTCTTCTCCCTCCAGGCAAGAGTGATTTTTCTTGAGCTTTCTTCCTTTGTTATATTGAGAGCCGGCGGGCTCCGTTCCGTCTCGTCATGGCGTTTCTTTCCCTCCTTCCCAGAAATACTGAAGATTGTTTCTTCAGCTCCAGGTACTTTTCAACTCCTCCGGTGTGTTTTTCATCTCTTGCAGCGTTTACTGAGTCCAGAGAGTTTTTTCTCCGCGCCGCCTCCTCAGAGAATTCCTGGCCTCCCCCCGATAGATTAAGAGCGCCACTGTGAAGCGCTACTCAACCCTTCCCCCTCCCCCGTCTTTTTCAATTTAGATCGTCGACTTGAGTGCGTTAATCGACAGGTCCTTCCTCCCCAAGCAGACGCCCCCCCTAACGATCAGGAACAGCGGCAATCTCTTTTGCCTGGATAGTGTTTCCTCCGGCGTGATTCCTTCCTTTAGCGACCTGTTTCAGCCGCTTGACTACCCTTCCCCCCCATTCCCATCTTGGTTTTTAGTATTCCAGGCCCCCTATACACTGCGTTTCCAACCGTTAGAAGGAAGCAGGTTCGGCGAGACTGCATCCCCCCCCGCCCCATTAGCTATCACCCCCCTGAATCCCCCGAGTCCCCCCCTTTTGTTTTGCTACTGATGCTGATTTTTTGCGGCCCCTGATTGAACTCCTTTCTGCTATAGGCACGCCACCCCCGGAGATATGAATCTACGTAAAGTGTTGGGCAGGCCTTTCTCTGTCTCAACGCTTCCCCTCTCGGAATAGAAATAGGTTTTTTTGCTGGCGGCATTAGCAGCCCCTTCCCGACTTCTGAGAGCTATCCTTGCCCTATATAGGAGCCTAATTCGTTCCTCAATCTGTCTTCCCGAGCTTAGTCCGTCTCTGCTTTTTTTCATTTTTCACCCACGTTTCAAATATGACTCTTAGCAAAGCGGATCCCCTCCTCAAATGTGTTAAGTTACCACAACACCCAACCCCCCCCCCCCCCCACCCAAACATTCCACGGCAAATAAGCCGATCTACTATATGTCCGTCCTCCCGCGTGGCAGAGATAGATATAGCGAGATTTCCTTCCCTCTAGAGAGAGCCTTTTCCCTAGCGACCGACGCCCCCCGCTGACGGCGAAGCGAGCCGGGCGGCCCTGTTCTGAAGACTCTTTCGCCCTCGTTTCCTCTGGCCTCGCTCCGGCCCGCCTGACTGATGAAGCTCTAACGACTTCTCCTTTTCTCTCAAGAATTAGTACCTTACCCTAATGTAAAGGGATGCGGCGATCGTTCCTTGCTGGACAGTTAAAGGCCCGCACTCGCGCAGCCCTAGCAAGGGAACACGTTTCCTCATGGTGAAAGAAACTTGTTTTTCTCTTCAAAGGGCTTGCGTAGCGTGACTTATGGTCCCTTATGAGCGTCAGACCATCTAAGAGCTTCCTAACGGCTAATTTCCCCTTGGCATGAGTCCTTCAGTTCAATTAGTACCTGCCCTGGGAATCCCCATCGTTACCGTGCATTTCTTTTTTTCTATTTCGGAGCTCGCGCTCCTCTTCCCACAATATGGCTGATTGTTCTTCCTACAGTTTTTCAGATGCCAGTCGACTTCGAGAGGCACCCTTTTTTTTTTCCTAGGTTCCCTCCTCCTCCCCATGATTTCCCCAGGGTACCCCCCCCTCGGCGACCTCGATTATGACAGGCGTTTTGCCACCCTTCCCGGAACCAGCGATTCTTGGTTTAGTCCAGCTCCCCAGAATTTTTTGGAGGTGGTTGATCAAGACTTTTCCCTTTGACCTGCTTTTGTTTGACTGCTCTTCCAAGACTTTTCCCCGCCCCCAACCACCCGCGGATCAAGTGCGTCAGGTGTTCCCGCACAGC
>Ga0179593_1317967_pt1 | contig 12578 bp, 13 predicted proteins | sample CZODoug2_1_08_16_FD_185931 | JGI IMG/M metagenome (GOLD analysis project Ga0179593, IMG submission 185931) | Vadose zone soil fungal communities from Angelo Coast Range Reserve, California, USA - CZODoug2_1_08_16fungal (PacBio error correction) | ecosystem: Environmental > Terrestrial > Soil >... | reverse complement strand
TGTTTTTGGGTGATGGCCGTCCATCTCTCCCTTGCGATACGTATAATGTGACGCGCTTCTTTTTTGCCTTCGGCGTGTATGCTCTTCGCCCCTTGTCGTCGGGTGCATTCCGCTTCCGTGTTTCCTTTCTCCCTTGTCGCTGATCCTCATTAATGATGCCCTGGATTTATATATTACCATCTCGCCCTTGATGTCCCCAGTTCAGGTTGTTCAATGGTCCCCCCTTCTTCAGGACTATCGTCTCACTTGAGATTTTTCCGCCGTTTGGGAACTTCCGCGTTCGTAACATGTCGTGTATGTGCGCCCCCCCCACCCCTATCCGCTCGGATGTTCTGACGTTCCCTGAGAGCCCGTTCGCCGCGCACCCTTTTGGTGACCGGAGTGAGGGTCTTTGCGGGACGTCCCAACGAGTCAGCATACCCCACCAGCTTTCCCAATTTTTGACCACGGTTCCCCCCCTTTTATCTCGTTTTGATTTTGCGTACTGAACATTGAGGAAGTTTCTTTGCACGATACGAGAAGCGGTTCCAACCTGTTGATTTTCACCCCCCTTAAAGCCGTTGAAGAGTGATCTGGAAACTTGATGACGCTGAAGATTCCTTGCTGGTCCCCCCACCACACTGCCGTGTACTTTCGCCTTCCCTTTTTGAATTTGGGGCCGTATTTTTTTATCAGCCTGTTCTCCGAACGACTTGACGGTACGGTTCTGCTCTCCCTTTCAGGGCGCTGTCTGTCCTTTCCGTGACGTGATGAGGGGAGGGTTTTTGAAGGGGGGCCGAGTAGCCGCGTAGTGGCATGTTTTTTCACCCAACGTTTGCGCAGCGTATCCAGGGCCTCCTTCCGATGATCCCCAAAATCATGTGAGTGGGGTCCTTTCTTCCCACCATTTCGCTTTGCTGCGCAAGCTTGCGGCTTCCCTAGCTGTGCGGGGCCGTGGTCCCTTAACAACCAATGTTTTAGTGGACGTACTACTCCCTAGGCGTCCAGCTTCCTTCCTTCAGGCGTATTTTTGGAAGCTGGGGTCCCAGCGAGTCCGCTCGCCCTGACCCCTTCATTGACCTTTTTTGCGTCCGCGAGCATTTTTTGGGTGGTGACACATTTCTTATTTACTCCTAATCTATCTTTTGTTGTCTTGATTGGCAGTCCTTCTTTCACCCCCCCCCCTGTTTGACGCCGGCAATCGCTACGAGTGCTTCGGGTCGTCAGTTTTTGGAAAGACCTGGTCCATTCCGGTACTGCGCTCCGGCCAGATGGCTCTCATTTTCAGTTAGTACGGGTACTACCCCCTGTGGGGTTTTCGCCCCATGAGACAGAATGATTCATCTGCATTATTTTGCGATCTCTCTGGTAAATTTTATGTATTTATTGTTTTGCTCTCTGATGTCCTCCTGGAGATGTTACACAAACTTTTCAACATTAACTTGCTTTCCCAACTAAGCCGTCCTCCAGTAACTTCAAGAATTTTTCTCCTCCTCCCGCCTTTCGTTTGGTACTCAGAGTTTGTTCGCCCTTGTATTCGTTTTTACAAGTGGCCACGTGTCCGCAGAGTCTTGATGTTGGACATGCGGCAGTTGATTCACCGGATACCAGTTTCCCCAGGTATATAGTGTTCTTTCCTTCTTTTCCCTGAAGATGACGCAAGGTTTACGAGATTTCCTATGCATCCCCCTTCACGCAGCTTGCCCCTAAACCCTCGATAACGTGCCGGTCAATGTTTAACCCTCCTTTTTTTGGTGTAAGTCAGTGTCGATATTTTCACCTGTTCCACCTCCAGTCTAAATGTTTTTCTGCTCACCTAGAACAGTGTAGATCCACCCCCACCAGCCTCATTGTCCGGTTCTTGCCATCTAATTGAAATTCTTTCCCCCCCCCAAGTTTCACTCGTCAATGTTCTATATGCCTCCTGTCCCCGTTTCCACCGGTCTGGGTTCACACCGGGTTTACGTAGATCTTCCCAGGGAGTATCGTATTACCCTTTCCTGATCCCCTCGGCCATTTATCATCCCCTGAGGAGACGTCGTCTACGCACCCAAAAGACAGTAGAGAGATCCTCCCCGCCGACGGACGCCCATTATCCGGCCTTAGCACAGCATTTTGCTCGGAATTCCTGTTGACCGCGCGGGCTCGCCCCCCAAGCAGCACTTTTAAACATGCGGCTACGGCTCCTTCTCTGTGCCGCTATTCTCCAAGAGAGCCCGAATTCGAAGTCTATCGTTCCCTTATACCTCTCCCCCCCTCTCATCCCAAGCCGCTGTCGGTTCCATCGCCGGGTATGAGCTTACGAACCTTTTTTCATCGCTTTCTTTTGTATCCCCGATATGCTCCTTGTTGGGCGCCAGGAGTGTCTACCCACGCCTTGAACTGTGGATCCTTGTCAACCCGACCCGGCTGCAGGGCCTATGAGACCGCTTCCCGGTCAATCCACGGATCTTTCCCCACTGCAACTGTTTGTATGATGCAATACTTCCTTTTCTCGTTGCCTGACGATCCGCTTCGTGTTACCTGTGTGGTTGCCAGATTTTTAGTATGTGAGGTAATCGTGCTTTTTGGGATCCTAGTGGAGACCTTTAGTGCTCTGATCAAGAAAGCCTGGGACTGTACACGACAGTTGCGTCGTACTTAAGGTGAGTTACCGTTGTATCGCTTCGCGGCACGGAAGGGTGGCTCCAGGAGTCTGTTATCCCGGTGCCCTCTGCCACATGCTGAAGGACGCGTCCACACCCCTTCTGCCCATGCGCCCAGGATGTCTCATGTGAAGCGCTTTTTCCTGCCTTAACTCCGCTCAGCAGTCTGAAGTGACATAGCTTTGAGAGTTTTTTGTTGAATAGAGCCATTGTTGGTTTACAATATGTCCCACTGAGCGTGGAATTGTGTTAGGAGCTTCCAAACTCTCCTCCTGTTTGGCAACGCGCCCCGAGCCGTCTAAGCCTGTAGCGGGTTTTTGCGCCTCCATCCTGCGTCCAGTTGTGTTCCTGCAATTTGCAGCTAGAGCGCCCGTAGAAGGGACTACGGAGTTGAAAGCTTGTAATAATCCGCCCTGTCAGGCGGGGCACCCCGATGTAGGGATAAACACGACTGCCTTTCAAAATTGAGCGCGGCCTGCGAGGGTGTTCTCGCCGGTTTTCTATTTACGGTTCACGAACTTGCCTAATGAAGGCTTTTATCTTTTCTTTTATATATTCCTGCTCGCGATTACCCCTTTCCCACCATTGTGAAACCCATCGTAGTCTTGTCCCGATTGGATTGCTAGTAGTCGAAAGTTCTGCTTGTCTCTCCTAGACCTATATTATACTTCTACTCCCAGTTTGTTTGTTGGGAGCAGAGCCGGCGTCCTTCCAGCACTCCGGGCGACGGCCCCCTCGCCATGCACTTTATTTAGAAGACCACCCTGGGTGGTTTTTTACACCCCCCTTGTTTTGGGTGGTTGGTTTTGTGGGTGGTTGGGTAAGGGGGGGGGGCCGGTTTTGGGGTGTTTTTGGGTCCCCCCCAACAAAACCCTGGCGCCTTTGGTTTGGGGGCCCCCCCTTTTGTTTTTTTTTTGTTTTTTTTTGACATGTGGTGGTGGGGTGTGGGGGTTTGGGGGTTTTGTCACACACTTTTTTGGTTTTTTGGGTTTTGAAAAGGTGGGGGGTTGTTTGGGTCACAACGGGTTAGTCTGTTGTTTGTTTTTCCCCCCCCAACCCGCCCCCCTGGTGGGGGTGGGGTTCCATGTTGTGTCCAACAACCCCCAATCCAACGGTTGGTTCCCTGTTTGGGGTAATTTTTTTTTGGCCCCCGTTTCCACCAAACACCACCAAAACAACCCCCAAGGGGTGGTGGGTGTTTTTCCCCCCCGGGTCCCCTTGAAAACAACTTTTTTTTGGGTCAACATTTTTGTCCGGGTTGGAGGTTTGTTGTGCGGTTTTTTTCCCTGTGGTTTCAACACAAACACCCCCACAACCAAAAAACAAAACTGTGCGTTTTTTGTTCCGTTTTTCCCCAATGACTTTTTCAACACCCCCCCACCACCCGGGCCTGAAACCCCCCCCCCTTCGGAACTTTGTTGAGGGTTCCTTGGTTTTTTTTCACCCTTTTTTCCCCCGGCCCCCTTCGCTTGGTTTTTTTTGGTCCAGGCGGTCCACCCCCCCGTCTTTTTTTTTTTGTTTTTTTGGGAACCCACTCGATTTTTTGTTGGTTTTTTGGTTGGGTGGTGTAATTCCCAAACGGGGGCCCCCAAACCCAAAAAAACCCAACACCAAAAAACAACAAACAAAAAAACCAAAAAAACCCCCCCAAAAACACCGCAAGTTCATTATACTTTTTTTTAATTTTTGCCCGTCTTTCTGGCCGGTTTGTGACCAAGGGTATTTTTGGGCCTGGATTTTTGTTTTACCCCAAAAACCAATTTTCGGCTTTTTTGTTTGATTTTTTAGGTTTGGTGGGAGGTCCACCCTTTGTAACCCCGCTTTCCCCGCTACCCCGGCTTTCGCGGGTGTGGCTTGGGGGGGAGTGTTTTTAGGTTTTTAAGGGCCGTGGGTTTTTTTTTTTTCCACAAAAAAACAACACGTTTTCTGGAGTCATTTTTTTTTTTTTTTTTTTTTGTTTTGGCGTTTTTGTCTCCCCGAGCGTGGCCCCACATTTTTTTGGCTTTTCACCCCCCCTCCACCTGGGTTTGGGACAAGGGGTCCCGGTGTTCTGTTTCTATTTTTTTTTTGTTTTGTTTTTTCCAAACCCAACCCCCCACGTTTTTTGGTCGGTAATGTTTTATTTTCCCGCTTGCCCTTGGTTCTGGTTGTTCGTCCATTGCAGGTGGGTTTTTGCCCCCAGTTCCTTGCTTGTTGGCCCGTGGCCGCTTTTTTTTTTTGTTTTCATTTGTGCCCGTTTTTCCGGTAAGAACCTCTTTCACCGTGGATAGGGCCAGCTGGGGGGTTTGTTTAAAAAAAAACCGGGCGGTCCCCCGGGCCCCAACCTTTTCCCGGGTGGCCTTTTGCAAGGGGTTCCCCTTTTTTTTTTTCTTTGCCTGTTTCCATTTCAGCAATTTGTTGTGGTTTTTTTCCAGGCTTTTGGGTGGGGTGTGGACCACTTTTCCGTTTTCTTCCCCCCCTGCGTGTTTTGTGGCTTTTTCCTTTGAGGTTTTTTTTTTCCGAACTTTCCCTTTTTTTTGCCCTGTTTTCCCCCAAACAAAAATTCCACCAGATTTTTTTCAGACCCCTTTCACACCCCCAAACAACCCAACCCGTTCCCCCCCAATCATCTTTTTTTTGAGTAGGGGTTGGGGGGCCCCCCCTTTTCCCCCCCCCCACCACGGGCACCGTTTTTTTGTGGTTACAAAAAAAACCTGCCATCGTCCCCCGTTGGGGCAAAAGCCGCCCTGACTTTGGGGAGGTGCCCCCCGTAAGGTTTCCTTTTTTGGATTACACAACGTCTTTTTTTTCAAAACCCCCTGTCAACCACGCTCTTTTTTTATGTTTTGTTTATTTTGTGCGTTTTTGCCGCTTTTTCTTCCTTCCCCGTGGTTGATTCCCCCCTCCTGCCCCACCAAAAAACCCCGGCCCAAAACAAATTTTTGTTTTTGTTTGGGGGGTCCAAAAAACCCCCCGGCAAACCCTTGCCGTTTAAAAATTTGTTGGTGTTTTTCGGTGTCTGCCCCCCACCCCCCCCCAAAATTTTTTCCCTTTGACTGTGCGGCACCAACCACCCCCCCCCTTGGGGGGGGTTTCCCCCCAAACAAACAAAAACCCCAAAACAAAACCCCCCATGGGGTCTTTTGATGTCCGATGTCCACCTGCATCCCATTTTTGCGAAGTTTCTTCCCGGACCCCGGTTCTTTCTACCTGCAGCCTGTCTTGTGCATTGGCGCTGTCAATGCGTTTTGCGCCGAAGGCGCCCAAACCACAGTCTGCGTTTTTCCTGCACTCCAGCGCTGGCCCTTCTTTGCTACACAGAGCTGGCGAGCACGGGTGAGTTGAGCTTTTTGGGCGCCCCCCTCTCTCTTCTTCTTCTCGTGGGGTTATAGGCAGCTTATGAGTTTTTACACGCAGTTATGCCCCTTTTTTTCGCACGACCTTTCCTTTTCCCCTCCCTCCTCCTGATAATGTCTCCGACTGAGACTAGGCGTTTGCGATGCTTTCTTTTGATGTCATCCTTTTTTCCCGCCTTTTTTTTTTCGCTTTTTCTTATCCTGTCATCGTCTATCGACGTCCCTTGATCGATTTTTTCCTGATTTCCCCCTTATCAGGTTGTGCTTGGTACGGATCGTCCCCCTATGACTTGAGATAGCCTTCAGTTTCCCTGACGTGTTGTCCATTTATGATGTCCCGGAATTCACACGGCCCGGAGTCTTGGCGCGAAGTCATCGTGGCTTCCTACCTTGGCGCCTTTTTATTCTTTTCTGACCTTTTGCTCTACTGCACGCGTGCAGTCACCACCACCGCGTTAACATTGTTCGAAGCTTTCGTGTGCTTCTTGCATTTTCCCGTTGAGCACGTGTTTTCCCTTTGCATCTTTTCCAAACGGCCAGTCGAGATGATTGGTGGGCCTGATGTCCTTTTTTTTCCGCTTCTCTGGGTCACACCATCCCTTGTTTCGTACTTTCACTGAAATGGGAAGGTCGGCTTTCATTTTCTGCATGCGACGAGACGATGATGATGAATCGTTTTTGGCGCTATCTTGATGAATTACGTTTTCGGCGGGGAAGTTTTCTTGAAATCGGTTAGGTTTCAGGTTTTTCAGGTATCCAGGTCGCTCAGGCTTTTAACCTTCAGTTTCCCTTTTTTTTGCTCTTGGTGCCGGATCCCTAAGGCTCTCTTTTTCTCCCCCAACCTTTTTTTAGTCCTCCCTTCCGTTGCCGCAATCGGCGGCGACAGGTCGTGAAGTTCGCGGGCGTCCCCTTTCGCCTATCTTGCGCACGCTCCCCCTGCCATTTCTTTTGTTTCTCGTCAGTGGGCTAGTGGTTAATATTTCTCCCCCCCCTTCTTTTTTGGAGAGAGATAGTTCCCCACGCCCTTTTTTCTTCTTGCAATTCGGGGGTGGCGTGCGATACTGTGTCTGATTGTTATCCTAGTCCTTTGCGCTTTCTCTTTCTCCTCATTTGAAGGTCTCCTTACTTAACATGTGGGTTGAGCCCTTCTCGTTTTTCAAGCATTTTCCGGTTGCGCGCTCCCTTGGGAACCTTCTTTGCATGTCTTCGCGTCGAGTCCTGAGACCATGTGAAAAACCTTGTTTTAAACCACCCCCCCGCTTCTCTCGCCCCCTTCCCCTCCGTTCTTTCCTTCAGTCAGAGGCGCTCCCCATGCTTTTTATCATCTTTCGTTGTTTGATTCAGCGCTCCTTTTTTTTCTTCCCGCGGCTTTTGACGCGGCGTTATGTGACCTCGGTGCCGCTTACACCGGACGGGCCCCCTGGACTTCTTTCTTTTTTTCTTCCCTGGGTTCCAGAAGATTTCAAAGGTTCCCTGCGTTCCCTTGTCTAAGTCCCGAAGATTTCCGTCATACCTTTAAACCTTTGTCTTAAAGGTGAACTCCCAGGTGGTGTCTCGCCTTGGCGATCAAGTAATACAATCGTCAAGGTTTTATCATCGATGCCCCCTTTCCTCACACCCCTGCTTTCTCGGTTCTCGGCAGCAAGACAATGGACGAATCTTCCAGACCGCGAAACCTTCCATGTCGTCTTCCTCTCCCCCTCTTTGGTCACCCTTTGCAACCTGAGGATGGGCAGCAACTTCCTTTTTCAGTCCGTTCTCCCTCTGAAAGCGATCCGTGCATGGTTTTTTCAGAATTGCGGAAGGTCTGCGCACCGATTGCCTTCTGAAGCTTACCTTCCTTGACTTTTGGCGCGTGTTCGTGATTAGGCTGTGACTGCTTTGGCCTCTACCCCCCCATCTTTGCAATGCCCCCTGTGTTACCGCAGACGCTTCTCTACAAGAGAAGTGCCGCATTATTTCTTCGCTTCTTATACTAAAGCTCTTGATCCGGCCCGTGCCGAGTGAGTTCGTGCATACCTAGGTACTTTTGGTTTGTCTCCGCCGCTTCTGGTGTTGCTCCTTCTTCGACCACGCCTGAAAGTTAGGTAACTCGGTGCCTTTTCTTTTTAGCTGCCCCCTTTCCTGGATTTCCCTTCCAGATGGGTTGTTAGGATAGGACCGCCGGTTGCTCGGATTGTTTCCCCCCCCGTTGCAGGTGGTCTCTGCCTGTGATAGTGTGATCGGCATGGTGTTCTCTTGGTCTCCTCTTCCCCTTGCGCTAACCGAAACGATGTTTGCATTGTCACGTTGGAGTTTTTTTTTTTAGTTTCTTGGAGTTGGTCTATCATTTGCCAGGGAGTGTGCAGTCCTTGGCATTAACCTTCTTCTCTTACCCGCTGCAGTCCGGCCCTGCCCCTCTTTCTTTTTCCCTCTGCTCCTTTCCGCGTCATACGTCCCTCAGCCGTCTGAATGAACTACTTTTAGAGCACGTTTACTCTTCTGCTCGATTTATGTTTGAGAGCGTACACAAGCCTAGTGAAAACGTTTCTAATTTCGCCCTCCCCTATCTCGCCGCATCTTCTTGTCCTCATTGACACTCTTCCCCCGAAAGCGTTGGACTCATTCTGTCTCTGCGCATGGATACGCCTCGGTTCTTCTTCCCTCTCGGTGGTCCTCCTTTGCCCTGAATTCGCCAAAGTGATCCGGACTCGATTGTGAGGTTTTTCTCCGCTTCCGAACCGCGCTGCATGGTTGGATCTTCCCTTTGGCGCTCGTCTTTCTTCGAGAGAGAAAATCCCATGACCTTCCTCTTTTCGTCTTTTTGCGCTGCTTTTTCTGCCTTGTCTTGGCTGCTGAAGATGCGCTATATCTATCTTGCCGTTGTGTTTTGATATAGCCTTTTTTCCTCTTCCTGCCTTGCCGACGGCGCCTCAGCGTAGACCGACATGACGAGCGGATTTCCGGGGATTTTCTCTAGATCCTTGCCTATGCCGTCTTCTCCCCTCTCCTAATTGCGTTTCGTTTTCCTCTTCCACCGGCGTCAAACCCCGTAGTTCCTTCTCCCCTTGCGCCTTGGGGAGCACCGCCTCGGTTCACAACGTCCCCCCGGCGGTCCCTTTTAAAACTCGAGTAATCCATGCGCATGTCTTTTCTTCCTTTTTTCCCCAATTTTAGTTTTTTGCGTCCAAAGTGCCTTTGGTCCTTCCTCTTGGCGGCGCGGTTCCCACCATGAGGATGCTTTTTTAGTTCTCTTTCCGGGCTCAACGAGATGGCTAGGGGACCCTTTTTTTCTTGCCCCGCTTTGTATTTGTTGCGTACGGCTGAGCGAGCGCATGATCGTTTCCGGGCGCGGGTAACTCTGATCGATGTTCAGGCCGGACGTCTCTGGTCCCGTTTCCTTTTTGAGACAGTTCTCCTGGCCGCCACCCATCCTTCACTGCCCTCATCAACCGAAACGAGTCCTCCCTTTTTCTGACATTGCCTTCGTTCTGGTAGCGTCCTGAAGGTGCGTTCAATAGAGGGCTACCCCGATAACAGCACCCCCTTATGTCCGATCAATAAGATATTACCCTAAGTCCCCGACTCTATTGTCCTCAAGCGATTCCGATTCCCAAAGCAGTCGTGTGGTTCCTCCCAGTATTACCTTACAATGGTCATAGAACAGAAGTTTTTTTTTAGTTTCAGTGTTCTTTCACTTTGGTGTGCGCTCACGTCCAGTAACCAAGACCAAAAATTAGGGTTTCACAGAAACGTTCCCCCTCCCTTTGAAAGTGGAGTTTACCCGTTGGTTTTTTAAGCGGCTTTGATGAGATCTTCGTCGCGGTCCTACTCTTGGTTCTTCTCTTTTTAGACTTGCAAGAGCGACAGTTAATTGCCCAGTGCCCTTGGTTTTTTGTATGCGCCAGAGTTTTTATTAAGCGCTCCTGACAGCATCTGCGCCTCCTGACTTTCTCTTCGCGTGGATCCTTTTAGAAGTCGGGTTGTGACTTTTGCCCCTCCCTTTTTTTTATTTCATGCTTTTAATTCGAGGCTCGACGTCCCCTTGATTCCTTCGACCTTGATTCCAGGCCCCTTTGGTCTTTTCCAGTGCTCGTCGGCTCGACATTCTGAGCTTTCTTTTATTTGGACCCGCAGTTTTCATTTCTGCTGGTGAGTCCACTTAACCTAGGTAGAGTGTTGTGCGAGATGTGCGTCGTCAACCCCTTGTCCCCTTGATTGTGCCCTTGCCGGGCCCCGACAATTCTTCTTTACACAACGCCTTTCACCTGACCGTTCACGTTCTCTTTTGATGACTTCCCGCTAGTACGTGAGCAAGATGTTTTCAGCAGTTATTGGTACCCCCTCCCGCGCCGATTCTTCCGAGGGTTCCTCTGGTGAGCTTGCTAGCGGTCAAACCTCACGTGGTTTGTACTCGTTCCTACCTTCCCCGGCGCTGACCTCCTTATGGAGGTACGAGTACATCTTCCTCCCTGAAGGATTTTTAATGACATTTTTTCAGGGACGGATGACGGATGGGGGGTTTCGCGCGCTCGGTCAGGTTTCACCTTTTTTCGCAGGTCGGGCGTCTTCGCAGGCGCTCAAAAATGTCCATCCCTGGGCGCGCGACCCGGCTTGCCGGACCCCGCTGCGTCATTTTTCAACAAAGCTTCACCTTCGATGCTCCCCTCTGGCCGTAGATTGGTTTTTGAATTTTCTGCGTTCCCACTCCGATTCTTACCTCGACCCCTGCATTGCACGGCGTGCTCCGGGGAGGGGGTGAAATTTCATCTCTCTCTTCCTCCTACTTTTTTTTTGTTGACTTCTCCTATCCCTCAATGCCGAGGACGCCTTTCTTGCCTTGGCCCGCGTCTCAGGGGCGAGGTGTGAGTAGTGCACTCCCGACTGCGCGGCAGTTGAGTCATTTCTTTGAATGTATCAGGACTAACATTTTTTTTGTTCTCCTGCGCAAGCCGTCTTGATCCGGCAACTTGGCGCGCTTATCATGGGAACCGCGAAATGTTTTTCGATCCTTTTGACTTTAGACCTGCGCCCCCTTTTTTTTCCAAACCTGTTTTTTATTTTGCCACAATGTACACGTTTCCCAGGTTTGAGCGCCATGTTTTGATCTCATCCTGTGCTCGTCTCATTTGACTCCCAGCGCCGTTCCCAAAGTTTGCCAAGAGGACGACGAGTGTTGTGTTGCCGCTTCCCCCTTCCCCTGCCCGGAATCCCATCGTTTTCTTTTCCAGTTTTTTCCCTTTCCTCTTGAGTTTTTCCATGAGCGTCATCGTCTCAGTGAATGAGGACGTCATCACTCGATCGTGTCGGTCAATTTTGATGGTTTTGACGCGGTGGTTTACTTAACGTTTGTCGCCCGGAACCCCTTCCTCACCTGTAGCATGTTTTTCCTGACGCACGCTCCAGGTAGAGCCCCCCCCCATCAGTTTTTAGGTCCTCAGAAATGGACGACCCCTCCCATTTACCATCTCAATGTCGAATCGCATCCGATCCTGGACCGGCCCCTTGTTCGGGTTTTGAGAACGTATCTCCCGTCCGTTACCTCGTGTCCCCTCCCTCTCGCGCCATGTTGACTCAGAGAGCGCGATTCTTCCCCCGCGATCCTCCATCGTACTTGCGAAAGCAGCGGGCCCTATGCTCTTGCCGGCGGTATTCATCTTTTGCGCGCACACCCAGTGCTCTGTCCCCTTAGTCACAGACTGTTGCCTCCATCGAAGACGCCAGATCCTTTTTGTATTCCCGCTCCTTTCTCCCGATATCATAAATTCTTTCTTTTCGCTTTTATATGCGTCTCCAGCCTGGCCCCCCCTCTCTGGTCTTTCTGTTGCGATCGAGTCCCGGTGTTTTGCGAAGTGGCGTCACACGCCTGAAACGCGTTTGTCACACGAACGGCTGCCTTCTATGAGACCCCCCTGGTCCCTGTTATAATTCTTCCCCTCCAATGGTTTTTGCATCGGAATCTGCGTAGGACGATCCCCCTTCTGTCGTGAGTTGGGCGCCGATGTTGTCGTGATTTCTTTGTTTCTCGGGGAGCCTCTATGCCCCTTCACCTTCGCGCTCCCCTCGAAGATGTGCATTTACATATTTTGGCTCTTTGCCCTGGTTTGGTCTCTTGTTTCGGATTGTGTCTTAACTATTATATGGATCCCTCGGATACTCCATGTGCAAGTCCTGTTCCCTCGATTCGCTCCCTCTCTCCCGGACTCTGCTTCTGGGATCGCTTCAGCGTATGCTGCCCCTTCTGCGGACTAGAATTTCCCGCTCGCCCTTCACTTTCGCCCCTGTTTTCGAGCGACCCAGCACTCATGTTGGACGTTGACTCGATCCGGCCCTTGGCGCCTTTCGGCGCAGACACTCTGCTCAGCGTTGGAGCCCTTTTCTTCTATGCTCCTGGCTCCTTCTCCGTGCCCCCTCCTCGCGGTGCGAAGCGTCCACCACTGCTGCCAGTTGCACTCGCTGTTTGTCTCGGTTATCTTCTCCTGAGTTCCCCGAACTCATCTCAGGGGATCTCGGGCTTGCTAGTCCGGATTGCGCGAGGACCCCCCTTATGGAATTTCACTCTTTTTTTAATTGGGATTGGTACTCTCTTTCATTTGTTGGAGTAGCTCTATATTTGTATTTTGGTGATGGCTCCCTCCCT
>Ga0179593_1304300_pt1 | contig 12578 bp, 13 predicted proteins | sample CZODoug2_1_08_16_FD_185931 | JGI IMG/M metagenome (GOLD analysis project Ga0179593, IMG submission 185931) | Vadose zone soil fungal communities from Angelo Coast Range Reserve, California, USA - CZODoug2_1_08_16fungal (PacBio error correction) | ecosystem: Environmental > Terrestrial > Soil >... | reverse complement strand
TCTTTCAAACTTGGTTTTTTTTTACTCGTCAAATTACCCCCTTAATGTACCCTCCCCTTGACTCCTCCTTTTCTTCCGTACCTCTCTGAGAGACCAGCTTCTGACAAAGGCCACCCCCCCGTGATTTTTCTTGGTTCGCCTCTTTCTACAAACCTACCCGACAAGGAAGTTTTTTTCCCCCCCCCCGCCTTTTCGATTCCTGAGGTACTCCTTTTCATTTCTTACCCAAAAATTTCGTGTAATATTAGTTGGCCTTCGATTTTGTCAATATGCGGCGTCATACTTCTTCCTTCTGTTGCTCTAGTCTCTACGCTTCTTTTGCCTCAGCCCTTTTTCCATACTATAACGGGGCCCCAAGGACCACATCTCCATGTTCCCTTTTCCCAAGGCATCTCCTCCCCTTTTTCTTTTGTTTGCGTCCAGCTTTCTTCAAACCTTAATCCCCCAAACTCTGCCCGACCCATATTTTTGGCCTACCCGGACCCGTTTGACTTTCTTGTTCTCTGTAGCTGACTCTTGCTCTTTATTTTGATTTCACCCCTCTAGCCAGAAGCCCCTTTCTCTCGTCGGCTCATTGTAGTTCCCCCTTCTTGTGGTTACAATATCCCTGCGCCTGTTTCGGGAAGCGCAGATTCCTTCCCGCCTTTTCTCATCTCGGACCCCCCCTTTCAGGCGCCTTTTCCCCCCCTTTGTTCATCGGGACCATCTCTCAGATCTCTGGCGAAAGTAGAAGATACTTTCTCTCCCCGATGTGACACTGATCCTTTTCAGCGGTTTACCTTTTCTCCCTCCGATTCCCCCTCCCTCTCCTCCCTTTCTCGTTCCTCGCTGGATTCCCTTCAATTAGTCTTTTCGTGATGGGTTGTTCATAAGAACGCATATCTCCCTCGTGCCTTTCGCTCCCCCCTCGCGGTTTTTCGTTTCTTTTCAAGCAATCTTTGTGCACTTCTTCCTTCACTCAAGTTCTCCCCCCACTTTCCCAGATGAAGCCTAGCCTCCGTCAGTAACCCCCATTGTTAGACCCTCCTTTTGTCGAGCTTCTTCCCTTTTTCCTCAAATCTAGTAGTCACTGAGAACTGCAACCTTCTCCTCCGCAATCCCTTCCTAACACTACTTCCGGCCCGTCATCATGGGAAAGGATTCCAGTCATTTCCCTACTATCTAATCTACTTTCTATTTCCCATACATGTCCCGGTCCCGGAAGATGTTTTTTGCCCCCTGCACTTGAATTTGAAATTCTTCGTCCACCGTACTACAGACATGTGCACGTAGAGGAGTAGCAGTCAGCCATCTTCTTCTTGTTGAGACAGTGCTCCCTTTCTGGAGGATGATCTTTTTCGATGATTGCCAAAATTTCATATTTAATCAAAGAGTGAGTTGGTGATAACCCCCCCTTGTGATGAGGGATGAGGTACATTCTACCACCTAAGGAAGATAGTCTGGAGCTACTTTCCTCGAACCTAGTTTCTTCCTAGCCTGCCTTCATTCCGTCTCCCGGCGCTAATTTGGTAGTCCCACCTTTCCCGCTTTCTGTTGACGCACCGATCACTTCCTCTCCCCGGGGCTGCCCACTAGCAATGGATGGATACCTGATTCCAGCCCTTCCCAAATTACTCTAGCCCCACTACTGACTCCCAGCCCGTCTCCCCCCCGATCCCGTTCGCCGGCGCGGGGGTTGAGACCCTTTGCTCTCCCTAGAAAAGTTCCCTCCAGTGAATCTGACTAACGTCCCCCAATGCTTGCTTTCTACCGGCCTCGATACTTTCTTCCCTCAGCACCGTTTTTTTCTCCCTTTTTTTCGGTGCCGCCGCTGCTACCGCTCTTTCTCAAGTCAACAGCTCCACCCTCCTGCGTTCCTCTGGGCTCCAATGCCGTTGGGCTTGACAAGACCTCCAGCGGTCCCTTCCTTTTTTTTCACCACCGGCGAACCACTCTCCTCCGGTCTTTTAAGCTTCTCGCAAGTCATTTTGGTTTTCTGACTCTTATCTTCTCGTCTGCGTGTTGCTTCCCTTCTGGCGAGAGCCTTGACTTGGCATCTTTCTTTAAGACGTCTCACCCTCCTCTCCCTCCTCCTTAACACCTTTCGATCCCTTCGTTTGTTTCTCTCTCCCTCAGTTTTTACAATGACCTCTCTTTCATCTGTTTCAGACGTCACTTAGTGAGAATTAGTCCCCATAGCCGTCCGCCCGTCAGTTCTGCCCCCCCCCTGCCTGACATTAAATTTAGGCCGCTTATCGACGATATTCTTGATCTCTTTCCCCTGTCAGCGATTTTTTTCCCTCTCTCTTGAACATCTCTTTTTCTGAAAGGTTTGTCCTCCGGTTAGCGGCTTTAAGAGACCTCTTACCGCGCTTCTGTTTCTGTTACCGTATTAATTCTTTATTTGCCTCTTTCTCACTACGCGTCCTTTTTTTCTTTGCCATCTTTTTTCCATCTACGCATGCAGTCCGCGGCTGTCTTTTGGTTCTTTATCTCCTGCCTTAGTAGTAAAGTTTAGACCACACCCTCCCCTTCAGTAGAACCGACCAGGGATTGGCGTAAGTAGTGATAGCCTTCCTTCTTTCTTCTCCCACCTTGGTTTCCTCGCTTTTCAATCCAGTTTCCGACCCCCTTTCCTCTTCTTTTTCCTTATATTTCAATTTAACCATGGAGAGTGAGAAGCTGGTTTTGTGACTCTGAGTGGAAGGCTTTTGAATTTTTATGCTTTTTAGAGAGATTTTCCTCTCTGGTGGTTACTCTCGCGTCAGTACTCCTTTTCCCCCCCTTCCCTCCTCAGGAACGCCCTTCAGTTATGTCTGTGCCTTTTTTCCATGCCTAATCAATTTTTCCCTCTTCATTTTTTTTCTTTTACCAATTAGTTTTTTCTTTTGCTCTTTCTTTCCTCCCTGCGTCATGACTCCTCCCCTAGTCTGTTTAAGCAACCAATTGCTCTCCCTCGTGATAGGACGCCCGCGAGAATGAAGCACCCTATCGCTCCTCTTTCCAGACTCTTCCCCCTCCCCGCTCCTCCCCTTTGCTAAACTTTCCCTTCCCTTTTTCCCAGTGTGGATGTGTCTCAGATGAATTCTTCTTCTCTATCTACCTGTCCCTGTCCTTTTCCTACTCCACCCGCAATCTTCCCCCCCCCTGAATACTGTTTCGCATGTGTGTTTCTCTTCTAGTACACTTTTTACTTCGTCCGGGCCTTCCTCGTACCCTCCTTTTTCCCCTAAGTGAAAAGTCGTGCCCAATGTAGCACAACTTTTGTGCCGGCTTTACCTTGCCGGTCCCCCCGACGTCAAATTTTGGTCCTTCTTTGCCGTGACCTCCGCTTCACCGTCGTTGCCCCCGTGAGTCCGCCGATGGATGGAAACCCCAGAGACCTCCGGTTGAGCGCCCCTTGCCCTTCTTACCATAGCGTTAGGCCCCCACTTTTCCCCCATTCCCCCCTCCTTCCGTTCCAGTTTCCTGGCAGTCCCGCGTCGGACGTAATCCCGAGAGCTCCTTTAGTTTGTTTTGATCCTCGGACCACCGCCTTTTCTTCTGGCCTGTCTTATCCCTCAACAGATTGAGCCTTCCTTCCTTTGCACCTCTCTGAGTCTGAGGCGTCTGTGGCCCGTGTGTTTTGGTCGATGACTCATTATTTTTGTTCTTAGATCTATTCTTCGAGCCCTTTTAAATCTTTCTTACCTTGCTTTTTTCTTCCCCCGAGTCCGATAACTCGTGTGATCGCGTCTTCTTTTGCTTGCTCTCTACGATTTTTGTTCCCAACCAAATTTTTCCCGATCGCTCGCTTCTTGCCACCTTCTTTTGATTTCAAAAATCGTTCCACCCCTTCAAAGTTTTTGCTACCTTTCCCGCTTCGTCCTTGACTTGGACCCCTTGCGATTTTCCTTGCCCCTGGTGTCTTCCCAGATTTGCTACGACTGCTCCACGCCCTCCATCTCCTTTAGAGAGAGGCTCCGCCCTTTCTATGGACAATATATCCCCTTTCTCCTTTGGCTCCGCCCCCCCGAGTTCGCCTGGCCGATCACCCCTCGAACCGGTTGGTTAAAGCCCTTCCTCTTTTTTGGTTCTCTCGCCCCTCCCCCCCGTTTCCGTGATCCTCGTACGTTTCTTTTCTCTTTCGAGCCTTCTTTCCCCCTCTGTAGTGTCTTGACCACGGCTTTGTGGCCTAACACTTGGCCCTTCTTTTTTTCCCCCTCGTTTTTTTGTTGTTTTTCTTGTCCCTCCGGTGACCATTGTTACCCTTATCAGGATAGTCGTTCGCCCCTGCGTTCGTCTGATCACCTGCCCCCAAGGTGATTTTGTCTTCCTCGGCGCAAAGATCCGCTTTTTTCCCCCCCCCCATTCGCTGAGGATCTTGCCTGACGTCAAGAGGTTCTGAGTATACAACCAATGAGCTCTTTCCTCTTGAAGAGAGTTTTGTTTTTTACCAAATAAGTGGGAGTTTCCTTCGCTCTCTTTTCCCCCTTTGTTCTCTTGTCGCCTTTTCTCTCCATTCTGACTTCTCGCTGATCCAGTGGACCCCAGACACCCTCCGAAGAAGTCCGTACCTGGTCCAGCATTTTCTTCTCCTCCCCTGTTTTCTTTGAATCGGGCCCCATCCAATTTTACCCCCCCCCCCCCTACCCACCTGTCTTCTCCCCACCCTCGTAATGACTTTTTTCGAGGAGTTTCCTGTTCTCATTGCTTTTTTTTTCTTCTCCACCCCATCGTAGAATCTGTACCTCCTTCGCGTCTCTCTCCGTTCGGACTTCGGGCTAGTGAGTGAACCATCCCCCAGAGCTTTCTCCATTCTTTTTTTTTGTGACGCTCATTTTTCTCCAGTTCCGGCCTGCTCCTACCTGCCCAATGCTGCTTAAGGATTTGCAGGTGCATCGCCCTTCCCCAGGGAACTATAGCTGTCCCCGATTGGCCCAGTTATCCGTCTTCCGCTTTGTCCCTGAGCTTTTTCCAGATCCTCAACTCTTTTCGACCGCATTCTTCCTCCTACCTTTTTATCTAGCCCTTAATCTGTTTTTACGATCTTTCTTTTCGCGCTTTTGCTCTGATTCCTTGCTCTCTCCTTTTTCTTCCGGTGCCGTGCTGGTATTCTCATAGCCACCTTCTTCCACATCGTTATGGAGGTCAACTCGCTCCCCTGCGTGAGGCTCAAGTCCCCTCGCGTGAACCCTTCCCCCTCCAGTTGCTTCATTTTTTAGCACCCTCACGGTCCTCCCCCCACTTTAGGCCCCTTTTTCCTTTCCTTTTTCCCCGTACCCCATTAAACTTCCTTTTTCCCTTTTCGGACCCTTTACCCCTGTTCATGCGAAATGACCCACAAACGGTCTAGATCCTCCTCCCCCCCCCCACTTAATTTCTACCTAGGGACATTTTGGCCCCCTGACTTTCAGGATTCAGATTCGTTTGCCCTTTTAGTCTTTCCTTCTCACGGTTTAGAGTTGTTTACCCTGGGTCAGTTTGAGCTTTCGTATTTGATGTTCCTCGCACGACAAGACATCCCTGGTGTTGCCTTCCTTTTCCGAGCACGGGACCTCTTTTACCCTGTCCTCCCTTTCGGTTGGCTGGTACGGCTGCCACCTGCCCCTCCCTCTCCCGTAACTCCTATTTTTTCAAATAACGGTGCTGATTTTGGTTTTTTTTTTCTACCCCGACTCGTTCCTGTAGGAGAAGTTTCCCAGCTTCTTTTCTCCGACGCTGTTTCCCTCTTCTTCGAGCGGCTTGAGCCCCTTCACCTGATCCCAGAATATTACTTTTTTCCAAGCATCATGGGCTTTGTAGATCCTTCCCGTAACTGTTTCACTTCGAGATGGGTTGGCCCCCCCTCTTTTTGGATCCTCCAGTGAAAATTTCCCCCTGACTCCAACGCTTTAGTCATGTAGAAGATTTGCGGTGGGTGCGAAACCCTTGCTTAGCCATATACCTTTTAAATAAGAGACCCCTACCCCATTCTCCCCCCCTTCTCTTTTTTCTTCTCCGTGACCGATCCTCCGCATGCCTCCTTCCTTTTTTGCCTGCGCCTCTCAGTCCCCTATCGCGATTGACTTTCCCCTCCCAGAAGAGTTTTTTTCCTTCTTTTTTTTCTCTTTCCCGCCGCTAGTGATTCACCCCAGTGGTCCCCGTTGGTAGTCACACTCCCTGTCTCGTGACCCCTTTTACCTCAGCATTTCCTCTCTCCCGCTCTTCCTCTTCGTTGAGCAGCTCTATTCGAAAGGTAGGAGTGACCGGGTTTTCCTGCGGGCGCGGTGGACCTGTTAACATTCTCTTTCTCCTCTCCCACGCATAGCGATGGTAAAATTTCCTATCTTACTCTGTTTTGTTTTTGCGATCTTCCTTCCCCTTGTACACGTTCCCCGAGTTTTTTAAGAGGGTCTCGTAAATCCGAGAGACCCCCAAGTCGCCAGCCCCCCTCCTCTTTTTTCAACACTCAGACCTTATCTGCCCCTCTGCCTGGTCGTCTCTTTGCTTCGTGACATGAGTAAGCGATTGAATTTCGCCTTGTGCCCTTCCCCCCCTTCCCCTTGACCTATGACCGTTCTGTCTTTTACCTCATTGTAGCTCTCCTCTCTTTTCTGTTATACTCCGGTTTCTCCCGTCTCGAGTTTTCTTTTCAATCGTTCCCGACCCGGCTTCCCTTTTTTACAATCCCTCTTAGTCCTTCGCCGGCTTTTCTGTCCCTGTATCTTGATTTAATGCTGTTAGATGGGCTCAGCCCGCACCCCCCAGCCCCTTTCTGTCGACTTCCTCGCCTTTCTTCTTCCCTTAGTGTCCGCCTTTCTTTTCGTCCTACAGCCCTCCTTTGAATCGAGGTTCCTACAAAGGGGCTTTCATATGTCTCATTTTCTAGTCCAGCCCATGAGGCGTTCGCCCCCTTCCCTTTTTTTTTTCCTGATTCCGGATGTTGAAGGTCTTCGTTTCCTTTCCGCGAGTTGCGGCCTTTTCGGCCTCCTCCTCCATTTGGATGGATCTTATTCAAAGGACGACGTTCTTCGGCGCGTTAGTTCCGCCATTCAGATTTCCCTTTTCGCCCATTCTAAATCGCCTTGCGCATTTCGCTTTTTGCCCGCTAAGAAGACTAACCCCCTTTCTCCCAAGCAGGTCATCAACCGCTCTCTTCTCTGCGAGCGCGCTCAGCCCCCCTTGACCTTTTTTCGCTTCGATGACCTTCCCGCTTCCTTCCTTTAATTGAACTGTTTTCCGTTTTTTGGGACAAAGGTCTTTCATGTAGTTCGACGATGCATTAGCTTAATCTTTAATTTACATGAATCCTGCCCGTTTTTTTATTTCCTTCCACGTCCTGCGATCCTGACTTTCTCCGATATTACTCCGTCTCATTAGAGGGAACCCGTCCACCCCCTGAGTCTCAAACCCAGCCCTTTCATAAAATTAATGTAGCCAATGGTTTCTTCCCTTTCTTCCCTAGGGCCGAGGTTGTTCTTTACCGTTTCCCCTCCAGGATTTTCATCTTGGCAAGTTCTGCTTTGACCCTAACGCCCGCGCCGAGCGTCTGTGGAGCCTCCCCTTGCAAGCTGTTTTCTCGGATTCCACTTCAGCACTTCCACCCTTTCCCTTCACTCTCCACGGCCTTCCTCTAGTCACGATTACCGAGAGGAGGATCTTCCTTTCTCCTCTGACCCACCGAGGCTACTCGCACTCTGCTACCATTTAGCGACCCCCAAAGACTGGTACATTACCCCCCCGCTCTTCCCTATCTTTTTTTGTTCTCTTTCCCTTCGTCACCGCGCCTGGTTTAATCGATGGGATCTCGTGCGTCGGCTGCGTCGATCTCTCTTTTGACGAGGGATCCCCCTCTAGACCCTTATCAAATTCTTCGGAGGCTCCTCTCCGGCGATTATAAGATTGGGTGTCATCCCCAGCCAGAGATTCCCTACTCTCCCATCTAGGCAACCCCGGGTGAGGACCCCACTTCTTTTTCGTTTTCAACCCTTTTTGGCTCACCCTTTTTTTTTTTTTTTCCGCCGCGTCCGAGCTGACTTTCTTCCGCCGGCTTCGGCTTTTCAGTTTCCCTGGAGAATTGCTCACTTTCCCCTATTTGACTTCACCCTCTCCTCGCTCCCCCTTAGCTAGAGCCCTTTCTTCCCAACATTAGAGCTAATCTTCTCCCCCCTTTGGAACTCTCTGTCTCCTTTCTAGACTCCCGATTTTTCTTCTGGGTGGAAGAGAAGAATAGCCTTCTTGAGTTCCCCCTCTCGTGGGGATCTTTTCCTTACTTTCTTTTACGAACCCTTTTTTCTTTCCCTTTAGAAGATGGCTCTGAGACCTCGTCCTTTTTCCCTCAGATCGAGTCGTCGATTTCCAAACACCCCTTGGAAATCCCTATTTTCCTAATCATAAGTTGTTTTTTTGATAGGCTTTTCCCAGTTGTAGTTTCTGCTTTTTTTCCCCCCCGGTCCACCTCTCTAGCATAGATTGTATCCTTTTTTCTACTTTTTCCTTGTCCGAGACAGTCGTTCTTCTTTCCTTAACGGTCTAGGCTTGAGGAGAACCTAGCACGAACCAGATTTTTCCCTCTTTGATTTTAGATAGGTCCAGACGACAATTCTGGGAGTCCCGTGGGCTTCCTTTTAGAGAGTTTGTTCCATTAGGAGGATAAGAGGAGCGTTGATGTTGCATACCGTCGCTTGCGGGCGCTTTATCCGATTCCTGATGGAGTAAACGACGTCGCCGTTCCTCCCGTTTAACATTCCCCCCTCCCCCTTCCCCTTGCGTTAGGTCCCCCAGTTACCTAACGCGGTTTCCTCCTCGTCTTCCCCCGTTTCTCCCCCAAAGCCCCCATGTTTCAATTCGCACTCTTCTTTTTGGGACCAATTCCGTTTAAAGAAGCTTTTCGTTTCCTTTCCTCTTCTTTATTCGCCCCTTTATCGCCGTCGTCTTGAGTTTCTCCCGTCTATTTCCCTTTTTCTTCTTTGCACTTCTTGTTTCTCGTTTTCAACTTATCTTCTTGTCCTCCTGTGCCTCTCTGATTCGTGCCTTTTCCCCGCTCCGTCCCAATTCCTGCCAAAGTAGACTTTTGACCAGAACTGGCCCTTCGCCCTCCCCATTTTCATTAGTGCCATCCCTATCGATCTTCTTCGCGCGTGAACCTCGCTCAGAATCACGGCTTTTTTTTCTGATCCCCTGACGATCTCTCTCGAAACTCTTTCCGAAGAGATGGTCTTTATTCGCAGGACTTTTATGAGGAAATTTCGGCTTTTGCTAGTGGCATCCTCGCCTCACACAATCTTGAACTGGCGTCTCAACTCTTTTCGAGGTTGTGAGGATTTTCCCGCCCCCGCTTTTGAACATCCTTGCCTGACCTCCCTTTCCTGTTTCACCCTTCCCTCACGACCCCTTTCCACTTTTAGGCCTCAGCCGTAAACCCCCCCCTGTTTTCAATTACTTTGTCGAGTCTTAGCCCTTTTCACATATTAGAGAGGAATCACTGCCTTTTCCTTCCCCCCCGCGATGTCCCGTTTTCCCCCAAGATTCCCCACCTCGCGGACTTCCTTGTTTTCCGCTGAACTGGCCCCGATCCTTTCGAAGAACACCGCTACCTCCATGCCATCACTTTTACCCTGAACCCTTTCCGTTAGTTCCTTTGAAATTTCAGGAGGCTGTCGGCATTCTTTGTCCATCGGTTTCCATTCGACCTATCCCTTTTGAGAATGTCCCTTCGCTTTTCCCGGAACTCGCGGTTGCTGACAATCCTTTATTCTTTCTTTCTCTTCTTCCGCCAGACAATACCTGTGCAAGACCCCCTCCCCCCGATTTTTAGCGATGGTTTTTGCCCAATACCGCTGATGGTGCTGTTTCTAACCCGTCCCCTCCTTTGCGGCGATCAGTTTTACCCCTTCTTGACGCGCTGACCTCGCCCACTCTCTCAATTCATAGATGAAAGTTTCTCATTTCGTAGGAACTCACCATGCCGCCACGCCTTCCACTTCCCTGGCATTCTGACCCTCTTGTCAACCACCCCCTTTTTTTCCACGTCCGTAGTGGTATTCCCATGATGAACTGATTGCTCCCCTGGGATGTGATAAGACCAGTACCATTATGCTCTCCCTACTGTCCCCCCCTTTTTTCGATTCTGACCTTCCCGCGGTTTTTTTTTCCCCCCTGTCGCCCTCCCCCTTCCTTCTGGAATCCCCAATTGTCAGCGCGCTTCTTTCTCTTATGGCGACTGGGGTCTTCAGTTCCGCAAGTGGCCCGAACTTCCGTTTTTTTTTTCGAGACGTATTTGACCCCCTCTCTTTCCGAGACTCGTTTCCCCTCTAAACGCCTCTCTGGGCGTCCCCTGCCTGTCGGACAAAGATCTCCCATGTCAAACGCCCCGCTCTTGTATGTCACATTCCCCGGTTTTTTCCCCCCCCCTCGCTAGCTGTTCCCCCTCCCTCTCTAAAGCTCCGTCGTGCTCGGACTATTCCGAATTCTTCGTGGTGGAACCTTCTTTCTGGCTGCGGCGGGCCCTGCTTTTTTCGTGACAAACATCTCCGTACTTATTTCTAGGTCGATTGTAAACCTCTTTCCTTATTCTTTTCCCTTCTTTGGTGTTGTTGAGTCTTCGTCAGGTTTACCCGTTCCTTTCAGTGGTTCGCGTCATCCTAGTTTCGAAGACCCCCTCCCTTCTCCCCCCGTCCTCTTTCCCCCCCGTTAAGTTAAAAAGACAGACCTCCTCATCGTCCCCTGCTTTTCTTCCCCTCGAGCTTTCTGTCCACTTCCATGCCGCTGTCTAGTGGACCACCATCGTTCTTTTAAATGATTTGACGTTCTTCCCCACGGCAGCCTGCCTTTGTGCTCTTGCCCAGATTTTTCCGGTCTTTTCTGTTCTTTTTTCGTGATCTTGCATAGCGTTTCAGTCGTCTACAGGAACCCGTCCCCCTGCTTCTTTTAGGAGAGCACGCTTTTACCCCAATCGAGCATTTTTCCGCACTAACTGGAATGAATGGTATTTGGAGAGCACGTTTTCCCGCCGCCTTTTTATTCTTTCGAATCAGTAGTGGCCTGCATAATTCTTGAGGATTTTTCCCGCCTTTGACCCCGTGATTGTTTCCCGACCCAGGCTGGACTTCTCCCTTTTATTTTATCTTCCGGCCATGATGAGTTGGAGACCGGTTTCCTCTTTTTTCGTGGAGGCATCTCTACTCCAGTTCTCTTAAGCTTGCCGATTGTTCTGATTTAGAGCACCATGATTGCCGCTTCTTCTTCTACAGACCCCAGGTTCCTCATCCCCTTTTCTGGTCATTACGCCGCCCAGCCCCCTTCCTCTTCGCAAACCTCCTCTCATTTTTTTCTAGTTGTTTTCTCTTGTACTGCGTCATCAGAACAAGCTCCCCCCTACAGGTAGTCACGAAGTCAACGTGTCGTTCCGAGTGCTTCCTGCCTGACTCCTCGCTGCCGCCCCTTTTTCCTGGACAGAGATGCCGACCTTTCTGCAAACCACTCTTTTTCAACCGTGATGGAATGGCTTTTACTGATGCTTCTCCTCGCTTCGTAGGTAATACTCGACTCCTTTTTGTAATTTGGACGTACTTTTCCCCTCTGTTTAGTTTTTCCCCCTGTGGGTTGTCTTCCCTTATCTTTCCTCGCTTCTTTCACGCCGGGTCTTCATTTCCCCCTTAGGTCTCCAAAGAAGTTCAAAGCTCTCTTCAGGAGCCCAGTTAGAGGAATAGGGCTATGAACTGTTTCTGTGCTTATCTGCCGTCTTGGAAATGACTTATTTCCTCTGGGCAAGGTCTGTCAGACAGATGAGGACTAAGAAGAAGCTCGTGCCCGCCCCTTCCCTGTTTACTCCGGGATCACTTCACCCAAACAGCACTCCAAATTTCCCCCTTTCCTGCTTCGCCTCCTTCGAAATCTCTTCGACCCGCGATCTTAAGTTGGACGATCTTTTTATATTCGGCTGACAGAGACCCGCTCTTTCCCTAGCCTTGTCCCCATTTCCCCCCGCTACCTCCCCTAGGATCCCCGTGTTCTCTCGAAAGATTGTGTCCCCGTGTGGGGCGAGTGAACCAGTTTCCTTCACAGCTCCTGAATCAGGCATGGGTGGTTTTCTTCTTGCTGCTCTCTGCCTTTCATTCGTCAAGCTGAACCCGAACTTAACACGTGAAATCCGCAGCAGTTGTTGAGTCTTTTTTCTTCGTTGCTTTTATCCTCTTTTTTGCTAATCCCCAAGTTTCGACGACTACTCTAGGGTTATCCCCCCCAGGTTTTTTCTTTCCAACTGTTTTTGTTTTGAGAAACTTGTCCCCCCGCGCTCACCCCAGCCCGTAGGCGAGATGAAGGATGCAAATTGCGTCGGGATTTTTCTATCCATGAGTCCTCTCTTCGCTCCCTTGTCCGAATCCCCAAGCGACCTTGTATTAAAATCTCGCGATCCTGAGGACCGCCATTCCGTCGGGACCCCCCCATCGAGTCTCTTATCCCCCCCTTTCCCTTCATACTCCTCTTTCACGCATTCAACGGTTTTCAAAGAAGGTATTTCGCTCTTGTTCGACCCCTCCTTACCGTTTCAAACCCTGTTTTCACTTTCTCTTTTGGTCGCCCCGAGTTGCTTCGTTGTCGAGGTGTAACCTGTTCCCCACCACCCCTAATTGGAA
>Ga0179593_1277214_pt1 | contig 12578 bp, 10 predicted proteins | sample CZODoug2_1_08_16_FD_185931 | JGI IMG/M metagenome (GOLD analysis project Ga0179593, IMG submission 185931) | Vadose zone soil fungal communities from Angelo Coast Range Reserve, California, USA - CZODoug2_1_08_16fungal (PacBio error correction) | ecosystem: Environmental > Terrestrial > Soil >... | reverse complement strand
CGCCGTCAAAAACCCCCCAACTTTTTCATACCCCTTTTCCTGGACCCGGTCTGGACTCCCCTGAAGACTGTGTCCCCCACTGAAAGGTATCTTATTCTCAAGAGACGACCTATCCCCCCGATGCCAGTCAGTTTTCTGGTGTTTACTTTTTCGCCGTGATGAAGTTCCCCCCCCTAAAGCACCTACCCCCCCCTTCTGCTCTACGATTTCGAAGAGGTTTCTCCACCATCCTCGCCCCGCCGTTTATCAAGGCAAGCATGTCAACCCTCCCACGAAACATCCATTTGGGCCCAGGGTTCGCCCCGCAAACTCGTGTTTCCCAACCAACTCACGGCAACCGTTCGGTGGCTTACTGTTTCCTTGAGTAAACCCTTTTCCCCCCCCGGCGGCACTTCCCCTTTTTGTTCTGACCTGGGGTGTCGTCCTTCTTGAAATGGAGAGGCTTTCAGCAATCTACCTATGAGTTTTTCCCTTGGCAGCGAATAGAGCTGTGCCCACTTAATAGCGTGGCTATGCCTTTCGTATAGCAGTGACTACAGGCTAGATCACCTCCCCGGTCAAAAAATCCTAGGCTTAATTATCTCGCTGTTTTCAGTGTTGGCTGGACCCAGGACACAGTCTGCCCCGGGTGATCAACGAAAACCCTTTTTCGTGTTGGTCTTCGTTGTTGGACTACCGCGCCCCTTCCGATTTCCTGCTCTTCGTAACGCCCCCTCTACGTCAAAACGCCCCTTGTCCGCAAGTGAATCGTACTGTGGGCCAACGTCCTGCTTAGTGCGGCTTTTTGTCCTCCGTGCGAAGTTCTACTGATCAGCTTGCGAGCAGTTCCGACCCCGACAGTTGGTCATCGCTGCCCCTGAAATCCGTTTAGCCCCCTGCGTGTGGAGTCCGCCCCCAATGACGAGGAAATCACGTCCCCCTGCGAGCCCCGAAACTCCTCATCGCCCTCCCCTGACCTTGGGGTCTTTTAACCCATCCACCAAACCCTTTTTCGACCAAGACGGCGCATTGGGGGGCTGGCTACGGTGAGAAAGGTCGCCTTGTTAAAGCGGACACCGACTTATGACCTCTTGATCCCTTTTTCCGTCCCTCGCCGGATCCCTTATCCCCGTGATTCTTCCTCGCTCAAACCTGAAATTCACCCACCTTTTTCCCTTTTGAGTGTTGAAACTTGACTTGCTTTGTTCCGCCACGCGCCGACCACCAATCGCTTTTTTTTTTTTTCTTCGGCGAAAGTTGCCCGGGTTCTCGAGCGTTGAACCACTCACCAATCCGTCCTTCCTTTGAGCAAGCCGCTAACGTCCTTTGCCTGTACTGTGCGTTTTCAGCCCCTTTGTTGAACTTGTCAACCGTTCCTATTTCCACAAATAAGAAACGATTTAGCTAGTTCTCTGCCCACCTGCTTCTTCTCACTTTCTCGCTGCACCCTCTCTTGAAACAAGGGGAAACCCAAAAACGCTCTTCGCGAACTTCTACGATTGAGCTGTTAGCTTCCCCCCAAATCCGAGCATGGTCTTACGGTAACTCGGCGTCTCCCTGTTTCCCCCCCCCCCAAGGACACTCTTCCGCATGACCGGTCCTGTAATGTACGTGAGGTTGCCTTCTTGAAGCCCGTCTCGCCCCTTGGGCCTCTTCTCCCCTATTAAGGCAAGTTGACTTTCGTCTCAGTGTCCCCAATCCAAAACGTCTCCTGTATGCTGGCGTCGCGACCAATAACTAGAGGGCTTCTAATCCGGGCCCGCTTTTTAAAGTTCGACTTACTCCCGGCTCCTGAAATCCTCTTCCTTATTGACTAGCGCTCGAGCTGGGCAGTTGATTTTGATCCCCGGTAGTAGCCATCTCTGCTGGGAGTTCAAACCATCACACGTTACATACCCAATACCCTCCCCGTCTACGAGACCTGTTGGGTACCGCTACGCATAGTCCTTCGAGCATCTGTACCATTCTGCGTCGGCCTTTCCCCCCCCGTCCCTCCCAACTCAAGCGACTTCCCCCCCTCGTACTAGCCAGCGATCATCTTCCATCGGGGACAAAACGGTGGAGCAGCGTACATCGGACCCGTTTGAATTTTTTTTTCCGCTTGTTTTTCAGGTCAATTAACCAAATACGGCTTCACCCTGTTGTTCATTGCCTTTTATAAGCCCCTTGCCCGATGATTTGTCGCGTCGTGGCGGCCAAATGGTGAAGCCTTGTTAATCTTGCGGGTCGAAAGTTTCTGTCTCGCATCCCTCGGCGGGCCCTTGCTTCTCTTTGCCACGGTTTCGCCCCGTATGGCCAAAGCTGTTTCTGCCATCGGAGTCCCCCTTCGTTCACTTCCGCCCCCAACCTCTTCGGGGAACCCCCCCCTTAAGTTTTATTCACACCGATTTTCCCCCCCTTAGTGCAATCCGGTTTGTTTGTATTCTGCCCAACTTGCATCCGCGAGACCTGTCAGCCCATCGCCTCCTCTTACCAAACGCAAGTAAAGTATAGCTTTTTTTTTCGCATGAGAGCCACCCTTCCCCCCTCTACTGACATCCTTGTCGCGAGAGTGGTTCTACTCGGCCTCCTACGGGATTCCTCCCCTTTTTCCCGCGGTACCGTCTTTTCCTTTTGCCCGGCTCTGTTTGGTTTGAGACGAAACATGGTCGCCCCTTGAGTCGGCTTTTTTGCCCAACAGTTTGCCTTTCCAGTCGCTGCCCCTGCTGGAAAAAGAAGATCCCCTTTACGGACGGAGTCCAGTTTTCCCAGCCTCTTTGGTGTTGCTGGGTCCTGGGTGCCCACCGGCTGCCGTGTAGCAGTACCGCCGTAGTCCCATCTGGAGGCGTTAATTGGTATGCGTATCGTGAATCTTCCGAAAACCGATCCGTTAGTGCCCTCCCCCTAATTTCTTTGGTCGTTCAATCGGTCTCCAGAGGAACCGTCTGTGCGTTCGGCTTTTTCGATATTTCGACACACCCCATCTGTCGTTGCAATTGCTTGAAAGTCCCACTTCCTTATTTTCGTTCTTTCGACAACCGCCGAAGGCGTGTCCCCTCGAGATTTCACCCCCTCTTGCTGATGTGCCTTAGATTGGGCACGGTCCCTCTTGTACATTCCTCGCCTGGTGCCTCGTCCCTTATCCCCTCAGCTTTTAGTTTTCCCCCCCTTGGCGCCACTAGCCACCTTTTTGAGGACGCCCTGTGTCCTCACAAGCGCCCGGGCCCTGTTATGTCTCACAACCTCCCGTCCCCATTTTTCCCATTCCTCTTGAGCCCGTTCTGCAGACAATATTTTTTTCCCTCCGTCCGTCCCACCCCGATTTTGGGCGTCTTTTGTTGTGAGTTTCCAGTTCGCAGTCCCATCGTACTTCCCGGTAAGGCCGGTTTTCTCCCTTAGAAATACGCGGTATCCCCCTTCTCTCCCGTCTTATCAAGAGCGCAGACACACTCTTTCCAAGTTTGCAGACACCCCCCTTCCTCCGTTCCGCGTCTTTCATTTCGCGCACCGGTCGTTACCGAGTGTCACTCCCTGTCTGCTTCCAGATTCGCGCTCACCAAGCTTTTCAAGTCTGTGCTTCTTTCCCCTGCCCAGGTCTGTTACGGAGCTCTTGTATTCTTTTCGCCCCGAAACTGTAGCCCAGTATTTCCATGGCCTGGGCAGGATGGATGCCCCTCGTCCTTTGGATTCTCCAGTATAATGCAGGAGCCTCGCCACCCACTCAATCCTTTTTTCCTTCAGGACCAACCCCGTGGCCCCCTTCACCCCGCACAACACCCAAGCGACACCAAGGGTTTTCCTTCCCCCTCTTTGCCACCACGGGCCTGTTCCCTTAGACATTTTCAGCATCCCTCGATGCTCCCCCTGGGTTGTGGACCAGCTCGTCTTCAAACAAATTTCAGGTTTTTTCCTTTCGGACGACTCGACTTCAGATCCTTTTTGCTGCAGCTTCATGCAGGCCACCCGTGCGCCCCAATTCCCTCCCTAAGTTCTTTTGTACGTGATTCATGCCCCCTGTACCCTTGCCGGCTTTCCCCTTTTGCCTATTACCTGGCTTAGTGATCTCTTCTTTCCTCCTTCCTTTTTTTTTTGATCTCTATCCCCGCAAGTTTTTCCCTCTTTCCCCGTTCTCTCCCATCGGCAACACCCCTTCCTTTTTCATTGACTAACGGCCACAACCGATTTCTTTTGCTTGGCTTTCCGTGAAGCTCCCGTCTTCCTGCCCTTGTTCCATCTGCAGGCGAGTTCTTCCGCGTAAACAACTTTGTAATTGGTGGTCCTTCCTGGCTTTACAAACCCATTTCGGCTACTGTCCATGGTACTTTTGTTGTACATGTCGCCTTAACGGCAGTTTTTAACGCTTTGGTTAATTCTCTTTTCCAGCTTGTACGTTTCACTCCATTTTCGTTGGTGGGTTGCTATTATATGGGTAACCAGGGGGTGATCCCATTTCGTTTCGCGACGATTTCTTTTGGATTTTCGGAAGGCTCCTTTCCATCCTCGACTCCAGCGCCCGATTGTCCCTCCCCGCCTTCCTCAGGCCTTGGAAACTTCAACCTTATGTTGATAAAAGATCCTCTCTCCGGATCCAGTTGACTGCCGGTCATTTCCCGCCACGTACTTGAAGCTTGCCTTTTTTCCCCGCTTTTTAAGCCTTGACCCTTCGAATGACAGCTTTTCGTTGCGCCCGGGTGATTCAGCGGCTTCCTCCCTTTATTCGAGTAGTGGAGGAGCAACTTTGGACCCTAGTGGCTGGCTGCCCTGTGTTCTATCCCGTGACAGCGCTACCCGCGGTATTTCTCACTGGTTGGTTTTTTTTTGGCAGTATCGTGCGTTCTGCGACCTTCTCTCCCCCCAGACTCGCCAAAATCGTTTATTGGTGACTGACGTTCCCTTACTCTATTTCGTCTCGGCCACTTTTCCTTTCTGGTTTCGTGGCGTTTGGTGTTTCAAAGTCCCCCTGTGTGCCCCTTTCTTTGTTCAAACGGCTTCTCAAACCTTTTTTCTATTGATCCGGAGGGGTTCCCCCCTTGCTCTTTCTCTCTTCCCTTTTTGATCCTGACCGGTCCTCTTTCTGGCCCTTTCCCTTTTCTGTCTTACTACGCGCCTCGTGGGCACTCGCTTTCCCTCCGTTATGCTTGGTCGAGTCCCTCCCGAGAATTGTTTTCATCACTTTCCACTACCCCCTTTTTTTTTGAGAGAGCGACGGGCGCCACTCCGGCTCTTTCTCACCTTGGGAACGTCCCAACGAATTTTGTTTGCACGACTTTCGTTTTGCGGTTCCCCCCTCTTCCTATAAGAATACAATGAAAAGCTCCCTCAAGATAAGGCGGCCGGGCGAACCCTTTCACCCTTTCTGGAACAGCACCCACAACGAAGGAGACGGTTCCTTCCGCGGACTTTACCGGTCTTTCGTTTCACCGTTCACGTCTCCTGGCCGGCAAAAACCTGTTGTCCCTAGACGTTTCGTCCTTTTGTCTCAAACCCACCTCGACGGTGCAACTGACGACGGGTCCCATTTTGTCCTTTCTGCACTCCCTTGTCCGAGACCGCGATGGCCACCACCATTCTTTGCTCAACCATTTTTGCATCCCGTGTAATTGGTTCGCTCCGATGAGTACCCCGGGTCTCCGTACGTTCAACTTTTTGTTTTCCCGGCGATGGTTTGCTGGAATTCTCGACGCGATGCCCTTTTGTGCTCCCCACGACGGCAACACCTCTTGCCACCGAGTGTCCAGCCTGTCCCCACCTCGATTGCCAGGCCCCCCGCTGTCAAGGTTTTCGCCGATTGTTTGTCATTGAAGCGTTTTGTCTCCGTTCTTTACTAATCTACCAGTGACGGTGGCCATTCCACTTGTCGGCACCTTGGCCACCTACGCCGTTCCTCAGAGGTGAGTCGCGCCCGAACTGATTATGCAAGGGATTCACCGGAGGAAACCATTTTTTTCGAAAGGACGTTTTACCCACCTCTTGGCCTTCGGAGCCCATTTCACTGAACCCCTTTTCAGCCTTTATTTGTACGGGGTCCTGAACACTCTGAACAACCTTACCAAGCTGTCCCCCTTTTCCGAGGCTTCTCCACCGTGGTCCGTCTTTTGTATTCATCTCCGTCCCCCGGATTCCCTTGGATTTTAGCACAGTTTTTGATTTTTGCCATCGCACTACAGATCCGCCATTTGAACAGAGTCGCGTCCGGATATGGCTTAGCGTACCCACCATGGTCTCGGGGGCGTGATTTTTTATTTTGCTGGTTGTTTGCAAACCAAGAGGGTTACTCCCCTCCGTTCCCCCATTCCCTTGAACACCAGCTCGAGCGGTCTTCCTCATGCAAGGCTCCATTTTCGGCTGTTGCGGTAAACCTGGAAAGGCTTGGCCAGTCTTCTGCTCCGCGTGTTAGTGCCTGCGACGCCAGCAGAAATGAATCTCTTTTGTTACTTGTTTTTCCCGTTCCTTAGGCGAATCCACCTTTTCGTGGGGCGTTGCCGAGGTCACCAATCTAGCACGGCCGCCCAAGCCGTTCCTCGGCATTAATTCTGGAGTCTCTGTACGGGTTTAGTTGGTTATGGGCCTGGTTGTTGTTCACTGAGCCCTAGTACCGCCATTTACCCCGTCTTTCCTGTTTTTCAGAACAGTCCGAGCGCGACTGACTTTTGGTGCTTGTTTCCCCTCTGTTTCCCCGTTCGTTTCACAGAGCGAAAGTGATCAGAACTGTGTTCTACCCATCGCCTCGTTTTTTTTGTTTCCCTCGTGCCGTTCCATTCACCTGTTCTCGTTTGCTTTACAAGATCATTCTGTCCGGTTCTTCTTGCAGGACGTCTTCCCGTTTTCCTGCGGATTTTTCTTTGCTATTCGTGGAGCGGCATCGCGCCGCCCAAAAACGCAGAAACGCGAGATTTTCTGGTCGTCTCTTGGCGCTCGCGGTAAAGTAGCACCACTCCACTTCATACCTTTTGTCTTTTCATTTTGTGAGCGCCATCGTGCTTACGTGCCCCGGTTGAGAGTTACCGGCACGCATGGCCCTAAAACCATTAGGAGTCTTCCTCTAAAACGGATCCTTATCCAATCTCAGACATCCATGCGCCTTCTTTCCTGTGGGGGTGATGTTACCTCCAACATGTTGCAGAGTGCGAGTGAGAGTTTTGTTAGACCCAAGTTTTGCACCTCTCGCAGGAACGTTTAGAAATTGGACTCCATCGATCTCACTTCCCACACTAATTACATGATAACGGATGAAGGGCCGCAGCACTAATCCAAGTTGGGGGCAGAGCCACAGGATTCCAAGCGCGGTAGAAACGGTAGCAGTGAGTTAACAGTGAAGCCAGACTGATTTGTTGATTTACCCGGAGCAATTGCCTGACAAAGGTTTTATGTTCTTTCGCTGGTGGCTTACTCAGATATTGACTTCAAGCCCGCGATTAACCGCCTGTGGCACGTTTTGCACAACGGCACCCTTATTTATCCCGTTGAGTACTTTGGCCAATATTCCATACAACCGATTTCTGCGATCGAGAGGTTAAGCGGAAGGGATTTTTTTCCCAGGATGGTGAGGCCTGCGACCGATATGGGCACGATCGAGAGGGTCCCCGCAAGTCACGTAAAATCTTAGGCAGTTTCAGCAACGATCTTACGCCCTCAAGCAGCTCATCGGGTTTATTATATTACTGCCGCAATGTTACGAGAAGTTTACCGCAAACAGGGAAAGGACCCTCAATGCAGCTGACACTTAGTAAGTAATTGAAACAAGGTCCACACTCACGCCTGTACCCACATACCAGGTATAAGTCCTGTCAATGTTCGGGGGCGCTGGGCAAACGTGGGTAGGCTACAGGTCCCAATTCGTTTTGCGCCTTAGGTGCCAGGCGTGCCGCTTCACGTGGCGTGGGCGGGAGGTCTTTGTTAGGACCCTATGAGACCCGAGTGAGCGCCACGGGGGGATGTGCGTACTTGTGTCCCCCCCCTCAGCACCGGCGCGACTGGGGCACACTGGATCTGAATGCATTAGCAAGTCAATGTTCCAATGTTTGACGGGAGCAAGCTTAGGACCTGGGCGTGGGACCCAAGTGTTTTACCTGGTGCTTCTCTCCTTCCTTGAAGAAGCCGACGGGTTTTGTTGGAGAGAAGTCACGTTAACCCAAGGTTTCCCTTCCCACTTTCAGATTTGCTCCGTCCGCCCTTTGTGTCAACCCTTGTACACTACTATTCTTCCGATATTGAATCCCCCTTTTTGCCAAGGAGCTCCAGGGTTTTTCTGAAGTTGTCCAACCTAACTACATCCCCCATTCGTGCTAGATGGTTCTGCCAGACGTGGTTGAGACCCAGACCCTCCCCCGCCCAGCATTGACCTCTACTGCAACGCCCCGGCACCCCCCTTTCCAAACAGAAATGGGACCTGGATCCCGGTCCCCGCTTTGGCCTTTTCCCCACTCACTGCACACGCCGGGGAGCTTGACAGAGTTTTTGTTACCATTTTCCAGGATGTATGAAGCTTCGTTTCCTCCCCTAAAAGCTGGTTAGATGTCCTGACCTTGAACATTGCATGGCTCGGACCAGAATATAACTAGAGTGATCCTTGCAAGCTCATCAGCGAGTTCTGACCACGTGTAAGTAGCAGGTTTCGTGCCCCCCCCCTTGCGGTCTCTAGTTCCCCCTCCCAGTGATCTATTGCACCTCCACCACCCAATGGGGCAGAAAAAAGAAGAGGGCCCCCCTCAGCTCATCTCCCCCGACGCAGGGTCAAGCTGGTTATGGACATTGGCCCCCCCACCCTTCCACTTGATCACGAACCAGGTTTGTTTCTTTGACACCCTTTCTTTTGACAACGAGATTTCGGCGGTAAGAGATAAGTGATCACGCCAAGAGAAGAATTCCCTCCCAAGCATGCCCTTTAAGCAAAAGGACTAGTCGCTATTCATACCCCCCTCCAAGTGGCAAGATACGTTGCACCTTTGGGGAGGAGACAGTACAACGTCGAGGTGAGGAGTGGGAAACAAAGAAAGAAAGTGGCCGAAGGGAGCAAGCGCCTGAGCGTCGGCGGCACAAGAAACCCTTGGAGCTAGCTGCACGGTAATCCGTTCAATGCTTTGATTATGTCTAGCAATGAAGCTCCATACCGGCAAAAACTGCGACCCCTCCCGAACGCAAGAACGCGAATCGAATCGTAACCCTGTGGTCTTCACCAGCAAACACACAGGTCCTGACAAGACCGGCGACTCCCTTTCTTTTGCTTGCCGCTTTGCTAGAGCCTTTGTAATGAGGACGACCTCCGAATTATGGAGCCCCTTTCTTGGGCCTTTTCTCGCCGTAGGCATCCTCCTACCTTCTCGCGCCAAACCTTCCCTTCAATATCACTTCCCTTCTTGCTTGGTTACTCCCAGTGGTGTGGGACAGCTGAGGTTGTGCGACCCCTCAGACGACCTCAATCGTCGAATTAGGGTTTGGGGCTTCGCGCCCCGACAACGGCTCCAGGTGACCGGGCTCCTTTCGCAAATCGGAAACAGTCCACCACCTCGGATCGTCACGGCACGTCTGAGAAAGCGCTACCCTTGACCTTCATTGGAATGCTTCAGCCTCTCTGTGTCCCTGATTCCCACGGCAAGCTGTCCCACCCCCAAGCCCCCGTCTTCTGATGATCAGAGCGATGTTTATGCCACCTGCTTTGTATCACTTTTCGCTATGAGGAAAAGAGCGGGTAAAAAAAAGGGGCCCCGCCCCCCAAAAAAGATCCCTTCCCGCCTGCAGTCGGGGCTTGAGCTTCCAAACCAAATCAGCTAAGACCTGTAGAGGTTGGGTAATTGTCCTCCTATTGCAAAAAAAACAATTGACCTACTCCCCCTCACGCCCCTTACCTCAGCGATTCTTCCCTCCCATGACGACGGCCAATGAGGAGGGGGCTCTCTTTGCACGGCGGAGACAAAGACTTCCCCATATCGTCAAGGCAATTTCTTTCGGCTACTTTTCTTCTCCCCCCCAATAAAAACTTCCGCTTTCCTTGTCGATGGAGTTTGAGCAACAGAGAACTAAAAAAGGGACTTTCATCGTTCGCCCCCAATTTCTTTAACTGTCCCACAGATTCCCCATCCAGAAGCTTTCATCCTGTTGCCTGCCGGCGGGACCTCTCAGTATCGCGCTTGTGTGTCGTGATTTGGAAAGCATTTTTTGGTGTCGAAAGATTGGTTTTGTTTCCCCATCCACTGTACCCCCCCTACCAACCTCACCGCCCCCGTAAACCGTCTTTGCAAATGTGGGCTCACTCTCCGAATCTCCTTCGATCGCCTCTTACAAATTTATGCGTTCCCGCGCGTCCCACAAACAGTCCTCCCTTAGCGATCCCTGAGTGCCTCCCCGAGTATTTGAATCGCCACAACTGTTTGCCCCCGGGGAGTTAAATCCGCCTCGGAAACTGTCCTCTTGTGCCGAGGGTTCGCGTTTTAAGTTCCATCCCACCATCAGGCTTCTCTTACACTGGTTTTCAGTGTGTGCCATTCCTTTTTTCGAAGGCCCAGGGGTGGTTTTTTGCATTTAATTCTTTCGACCACCCTTCTTATCCCTCCTTATCCCCGTTCTGTATATCTTTCATGTTCGGGAGCTCCCACTCGCCCTTGTGGGGGGAGGAAAGGGAACCTGCTTGTTGAGGTTGGTTCCGTTGCCACCTGCGTAGTATTTTGCCACGGTTAGCCAGGAGGTCCCCCATAAACTAGAGCTTTATTGCCCCCCTCTCTTTCGACCCCCTAGGCCAGTAAGACCCCCCCTGGGGCTACCCAATCCTTTTTCAGCTTTTGTGGTCCCGAAATCAGGTTGGATTCACCTCGTTCATCGTTGCAGTCGTTGTACTTCTACCCCACCTGGCCCTCGCGCGAGCATCCTCCCCCATCGCCCGGTCTCCCCCAAAAATGACGTAACGTTTCTCCTGTCTTTCGACCGTAGCTCACAACTTCCGCGGCTGAAGAATTGAGCGAAGGAGTTTGTTTCCTCTCCTTTCTGCCGGGATCTGACGACCTTCCCCCCCTTTTTTCCCTTTTCTTTTTGCACCGGATTTGGTGTTGGATCCCCCCTCCCTTCCCAGGCCCCCCCCCCTTTTAGCGGCTTTCCCCAGTTGTTCGATTGACCTTCCGAGCGACAAGTTTGGCAAACGACATCCCCTAAGTCAGGCGTACAGTTGCCCATGCAGCCATCGTTTTTGTGCTGTAACAACAAAGTGTGAGAGACTTTTCCATCTTTTCTCTTTCAGCCCCCCCCGTCTCTTTGCCAAGACAGGGCTGGAGAGTTCCTTTTATGCGGATCGTTTCCAAAACTTCGTGACGCCCCCAAAACACGATACTTTTCTGTGGTGTCCATCTAATGTCGGTGGTTCCCGTTTCCTCGGTTGCTTTCCCCTCGCCCTGTTGGTTCGTTGCTTCGCTCTCTCCCCCCCCACCCCAACAACCACAATATTTCCTTTTCCTTCCCTAAATTCCTCCCCCCCTTTTTCATGGCGACCAAGACTCCTTCTTTTCCCCGAGATTTTCACAATTTTTCCGCGGTTACCTTTTCCTTGCCCTCCGGTGCACTTTCCTAGCGGACCCTTCTCTGCACTTTTTCCCTCGCGAAGTATTTCCTTCCCCAGAGTGCCTGCCCCTTTCCTGTGGTCCCTCATCCAACCCCTCGAGGAACGCACGGTGTTCCCCCCTCCACAAAGAAGTCTTCCCCCCCTGTAATGGAGCCACAACCAAGAAACGGAACATGGGAACGGTCAACCACGATTTCCTTAGGAGCCTCACATCAGAGAATGAGAAGTCCGGTCCGAACAACCCTTTTCCCCGATTTTAAGACCCCAGAGCACGAGGTATTTGGGGAGTTGCCCCGTCTACTCCTCGCTGGATTCTGCGTTATACTGGGTGCCTTTCACTGCCGGGCGAACTGAGAAACCGAGGTATCTACCGAGGTCCGGTGTTAAAGTGCTATAACAGGGCCCTAAAGAAAAGATGCCCCTGTTTGCTCCCACACATCCATCAGTTCCTTTATTTACGAGCTCTCTTTACCTGAGAGCCCCACTTTTCTCCCCCTAAGCTTCCTTGACACTGGCATGGATTACTGTCTCTCTTCACACGCCTCCCACTTGGTGTTGCTGAGATAAACAGTCCTCTGGTACATGGCTCTGTCTCTCCCAGCCCCGCCCTCCTATTTTTCAATGGTATGCTTCCTTCTTTTCTTCTACCCCGCTCGTCGTGCGTTCGCAGTATAATGAAGCTTCCCTCCCTTCGAAATCCCCCCCCCCCCCCGCCCGTCGCCCGCCTTAACTTTTGAGCACCCCTTTTTCCATCTATCCAAAGTCCCCAAAACCATCGCCCCCAAGTCTGTGCGCCGTACATCTTTCCCCAATTTTTCTGTTACGGTCTACATGTACCGTCCACCAGATACCCAGTCGCTCTGGGTTTGTGCCCCCCGCCTTTTTTAGTATTACACCACGTACCCTTTTGGTGGCTTTTCCCTCTCCCACTAAGATACCCCCCTCCTTCCTCCCTTCCAGCGGAACTTTCTGACCCACCCGACCTCTAGTATTTTGGCCTTGCTCCCTGCACCCGGGCCCATGTTTGCCTGCGTGTATATGACCCCCTTTTGGAAAAGATTCCCCCTTGGGCGGG
>Ga0179593_1261429_pt1 | contig 12578 bp, 11 predicted proteins | sample CZODoug2_1_08_16_FD_185931 | JGI IMG/M metagenome (GOLD analysis project Ga0179593, IMG submission 185931) | Vadose zone soil fungal communities from Angelo Coast Range Reserve, California, USA - CZODoug2_1_08_16fungal (PacBio error correction) | ecosystem: Environmental > Terrestrial > Soil >... | reverse complement strand
CTCGCTTTTCCTATACCTTCATTCATCTTTCCAAACGCGACCCCTTTCGACCAAACCCCGGGCGTCCCCAACCCAATTCCTATACCTTGTGAATCATTCTCTTCGAGATCATAGCGTTTACATGAAAGGAGACTCCCTTTTCCCTGAATCGACACCTTACAGGACCCTTCAGTCCTTCAAAACCCCCTTTGCCTCGCGAATGTTGTTGGAAGAGTGAACCCTTCCAGATCGTCGCTTTTTAGTCTGTTCCCATGACTCTTCACCTTTGAACGTTCTCCGCCCATGGCTCCTCGGTCAAGTTACGAACCTTACCCCCTCAGGCTCCTCGTGTAGCTGGTGATGACTACTTACACTCTTTGTGGTCTTTCCACGTCTTTTTGCCTGCCGCTTACCTCCCCTTTCCGCTTGCTCTGATTAAGTGCGTCCGTTGCCTTTATTGATTCCAATGGACCTCCCCTCTTTGATCGCCGAATTACTCCCCTTCCTCTCTGAACACAGGTTGCTTGTTTGCTTCTTCTCCAATCCTTCAGCGGTTTCTCACAATGTTGGGTGAGTTCCCGGTAAGAGTACGCTCGTTTTTTGCGTCATTTTCCAGCCCTCCTTTTTTGTTTCAGCGTGAGTAAGTCTAATTAATTCAACCTACCCCCCCGAAATCCTTCTTCTCCCCCTGGCGATGCTTTTTTTCCTCATCAATTCTGAAAGAAAGGGGTTCCACGTTCCCCCTACCAGCCCCATTCCACGTTTAGTTTCTTTCTCTTCTCCAGTTGGCACACGTTTAACGTACCCCGAGTTGCCACCACCTGATCAAGAGCTGGGTGACTATCACACCCGTTTATCTAGTTGTCCTCAGATACCTTTCCTCTCAAACTTCTGGCCTTTTTAACAATTTTTTTCTGGTAGCTGCCATGCTCTTCCTTTGTCCAATTCATGACGGTCCTGTACGAGCAGAATGGGGCCCTTCCTCTCCCTTCCCTGTCGGATTCACAAACCTCCCCTTACCTCGTAGCCCTAAGTTCGCACTGTTTTCGGTCCTCCCCCCGGTCTCTATTAACTATGGACAGGCAATACAGACTTTCATAAGTCCGCCAGTCCCATTCCTGACGACTGCGTGATAGCCTTTATTTCTTTCCTAACTTAACCTCGTCCCCATGATCTTGCGTCTTCATTCGTTCCTTCAGTCTTGTTTCTCTAGCACATTAAGAAGTCAACAGGGCAAGCTTTATCTAGATCTGTCATTGCCCTTCCCCCCAACCCTGCACAATGTATTTAATTATTTTTCTCATTGTTGTAATTGGGGTCTATCAAACATCGTTGTCCTACTGCTCCGTTACTTTTGACAATTGAGGGCAAGCCCATACCCTTCCTTGACTGCCGAAGCCCCCCTTATTTCCTCACGCGGTGCCACGCCTCGTTTAAAATGGCCTTCAAATCTCTACATACTTTGATTGGAGGGGTTCCACACAAACAGTACCCCCTGTCCTCCTTCTCCCATTTGCCTTGAAGGCTTGTACGGTTTCTTTCTTCCGTGACTCTTCTCCATTCCGATGTCCTTATCTCTCTCGAGGCTATGAGGGCCTTCTCCACTATCTTTTCAGGAGCTCCGCGATCTTTCTCGTACTCCATACGATGTCATTTGGTAATTTTTTTATTTTACTGAGCGGTCTTCCCAACCACCACTTCACCTCTCCCCCTGCCAATGCCTCTTTTCGTCGGACCGCATCTATTTTCACAACAATCCTATCCCTGAACATTCTTATTCTCTCACTTGAGAAACGGCGCCGCTTCTTTGTTGGAAGCACCCCACTGTCACATCCTACTCCTTCTGAGGGAGTACCCCTCTCTTTTGTTTCCCGCCCCACCCCCCCCCTTTTTGCTTGGACGTTTGATCGATGTCTTCCCTGTCTACGATAACTGTTGAAAGAGTCCCCCACTTACGACTCTCGAACCGAAATCCTTGAACTTAAAAAGTATTCTCCCCCTGACCTTACGCTCTGCCTTGCCCGGTCGGCTATCTTCCCTCCACCACCTCTCGACGCTTCTGATGCCAGGTTCCCTTATGTCTTCCGTTTTTCGTACATTCGCGTGCCACAACCTCTCGTCGAGCCGTGCTCTGAACACCACTCAGTCGATGGTACCCTGCCCCGGTCCTGTAACAGGCTTGGCAGCCAATTCCTTTCTCTTCCCTCTGGCAGTCCCCCCTATCGTGGTCCCGGCTTCCCTTGTTAATATTGCACCCTTCACTGCATATCACCGTCTTTTGCCTCCGTACGACTTTGCATTTGTCATCCCGCCTAATTCCCTATTACTGCGCCTTTCCTCCTGAACCTGCCCCCTTTCCGGGTACGTGTAGCTTTCTTGCCAACTCAGGCCCGTCACAGTACCCACTACACCTGCCGTTTCCTTTTTACGTCCCCCCTGTTCTGCTTCTCTGGAAACTCTGAACTCTCTCAACTCATCCTGTCCCTCCCGTCCTCGTTTTTGTGCCCCTTTATTAAGACGCTTCTGGCTACTGTTAGCTTAATTTCAAAAATCACTTTTTTCGTTTATATCCTTTACTTCTTTTCCCCCCCCTAATTTTAATTATTGTTACTTCTGAAGACTATGCTATTGCCTCCTTCCTTCTGTCGTAAGAAATTTTCTTCATCTCCCCCGCGTTTTAAAATGCACAAGCGGGACGCCCTCCCCAAGGTTTCCTTTATTCTGCACCAATTGCACCCTCCCCTTAGGAGTGTTCCCCTTATTTTTGTACCCTACAATCCTAACCTCCGTATACTCTCATACGCTATCGGTGAAACACCCCCCTCCTGAGAGCTCTTATTTTGAAAAAGTTCAATTACGCAGTCTCACCGTCATTTCCAACCAAAGGTTTTCCCTACCCTTGATAGAAAGAGATCATCCAGCATTGTACCTTATATCTCGTCGGAGATTGTTCAACCCTGTATTCCCCCCTTACTGCCAAAGCAATCTTTCCCTCGGCCCCCAATTCAGTACTTGGCGCCCTTACCGCTTCCAATTCAACGGCATATTAAGAGGGAGTTTTGTTGCAACATCTCTCACCTGAATCGTATGCTTAGTTTTGTAACCCCCAAAGGTCCATCCCCATCCGGTAAAAAAAAAGTCTCAGATCTCTGATGACCGAAACTCCTCTCCTTCGGCATATAGCAGACCGATGAAAAGATCTGTTTCGCTAAAGAACCCCCACCGCCATTCCCATCTGGGTATTTGTGTCTCCAAACGCTAACATTCGACCCAATGGGGAGATAATTCTTTTTCCTCCCTACTCGTGTGACTCTCTATTACCCTGTTCTTCGATTTCTGTTTTTATCCTCCCTAGGATTGCTGAGTGGCTTTTATCTCTATACTCCTTTGTCCACGGTTCTTGCGTCATATGAAGATTCCTAGTATCTGGCTTAATCCTCTTTGTGCTTAGATCTTGTGTGACCTTCTTTATGTCCGTTGGGGGTTTCCAACTCCTCAACTATGCGGACGAGTATGCGGACGAACCATTTCCCGCTCCCCCTTCCTTTACTTGTCGTGGAAGCCGGTCCCAGGCCTATTCCTTGATTCTTCCCCGACCATTCTGTCCTTTTCGGTAGGGGAAACTGAGTGAACGCTGATCGAGCTCTCCTTTCCCCTACGGGAAGTCTCAGCGACTCTTAGGCCTTTGTTTTTCCCGGATTTCTCACTTCGCAATTTGAATGTTTGAAGTACCGGTTTTTCTCTCGTCCATCGTCTAACCCCCCCTTCTCAGTCTTTCTCGTATACCGGTGTTCTTATCTTGACGCTTCCCGTCTGTACTCCCTACTGCAATTGTTTTCTGACAGCTCATTCACCCGTGTAGTTACGTATACCGTTGGTGAATTTCAAACAACCGTCTGGTGAGATGCTCTTTTATACGTCCCCTGACAGGACTCCTTTCTCGTCGTCCTCACTTGAAACATCCCTTTCCAGTCCCAAAATTGACAGATCAAAAGACTTTACCTTGCTAAACCGGGAATCCCCCTTTTTGCTCTGTCCTTTCTTACCTTAGCCCTTCCTGCGTTTCCCCTTCCCTGAGAATAAACAAACTTACCGCTCTTTTTCCTCGATATTCGCCAGATCTTCTATTTCACGGATTCGAAGTGCATCCCCCTTGGGTGTGTCTTAACAGTTCACTTTCCAGGTTTAGGTGTGTCCTTCACTATGCCTTCGTCCTTACCGATTGACCCCCTTGAACAGCTTTCTTCATTTCATGCTGAACATTTTCTCTTCAGTATGCATTTCGGTGCTGCCCCTATTCCAAAGCTTCGTTACTTCAAACATTTGGATATCCTTTAGTTTACTTCTAAGAAAACAGTTTCCTCCGGGTCCTCTCCCTTCCCTTCTTTCCTTGTCCCTGATCACCCCTTGTACCTGCGTTCCACCGTCAACATGCAAAACGGCCCGGCTCACCCAAACTGGAGTGTTTCTCCTTCCCCATGATTTGTCCCTGTCAACCACCTATTCCAGCCCATTAACATTCCTCCCTTCTGCTTCCTTTGCTAGTTGTACTGACGACTCGACCGTGCAAGTCGTATATTCGAGTTGTTTCTTGGTCGGGTGCCTTGCGTAACCCCTTTAGTGGCGCCTTTTCTTTTTTAATCTTCCCACAAGATTCATGGCCATTTCCACCCACCACCTCCCCTCAAAAACTTTGATCGAAAGAAGACAGCGGGTACCACCCTTCTCCTCCTTGTCTTCTTTCCTTTTTTGCCGCCCAACCCCATCCTTGCGAGTTCATTTAATATATTTGGTCCTATATTATGTTCACTGATTGTTGGTGACGTGATGGGTTTCGTCAACCTCCCTGCTGCTGAATGATCCCGATTGGGGCTCCCGGTGCTCCCCCGTTTTTTTTTTGAAACGTCGTCGACCGGAGTTTCCTTTACGCGACTGTATTTCCGAGTAACATGCTTCAGTTCCGTTTCCATGCATTTGTTAGTCCTTCAGTGTCTCGCATCCCCGATCCGCATACGAACCGCTTCATTCGACGAACCCATCACGTGCCCCCTCTCACCTTCCCCCGCCGTCAATTCAATCTTAGACTTTCCTGTAGGGTGAACCAATCCCCCCTTGCTCCCCCATTTGTATCTCCTTGCTCCTGAAAAATCTTTGCTGGGTCGTTCCTTTTGCCTCTTACTACGTGTTTTTTCTACTTCAGGCAACGATAAGTATTGTCTTTTTCTGCACCTGGTTATGACATCGATCGCCTTGCCCGCTGGTATGATAGACCCAAACCAAAATTCCTATTCTTCCCTTGAAAAATACAAAGCCAGCGCACTTCCATTTTTGTTGTCCGACGTTTGTACCACAAAACCCACCCACCCAAATGTGGTGCTTCTACGTCCGTTATTTTTATCGTCCTTTCTAATTTAAGCCATCCCTTTTCTTACCCTCCCAAACCTCCATCCTCATGTCCAAGTTTTTCTTCTCATTGAGAGTTTCACCCGCCCCCGTCTTAATTCATTCGCTTTTCTTCCTAGTTATACTGATCAATTCCTAAGTTATACCGGTCTGTTTACTTACTTCTGGTAATCGTTGACTGATTGACTGGGCGAGTCCCTCACCAGTCCATTTTCAGATAGGTCCTTCCCGCGTCCCGTGTCAGGTTTTTCCGTTTCCCTATTACCCTTTGTGACAGAGGATGTCACAATTCGGTTACGGTATGTCACTCCTCCTTTTACCATCAGTAAAAGTGCAAGATTGCTCCCTGTCCTACGACCCCTTCCCATGTGCTCGGTTAACCTCTATTCATCGCCCGGTGATCGTGTCCCCCAGTCCCCTTTTTACCTTTATGCCCAATCACCGGACCGCTTCTCCTTTTTTTCTAGTATTCTAGGACTTTCGTGAATTGGACCCTCCCCCTGGCCACCGACACTGCGCCGCAAGATAACTCCCCTCCTTTTCTTTATTTGTCCTCCCAGTGGACTTTGGCCACCCAGTTGATGCGTGCGTCCAGAGCTCTGCCACTGAGCAGTCCGGAAGAGTCTTTTCCTTTTCTGTCCTAGGATCGGACGCCTCTTGACATTTTGCTCCTCCTGGCTGCATGCCCTGATCGTCTCTCCGTCAATATTCTCTACAAACAGAACCACAAAACTCTGTTGAGAAACCGCGTCCCTTCTGTATATTAATTGTAGATGTCCAGGCAAAAAGGGTGACGCTTGATGTGAAGCTTTACCTGTGGCCTGTCTCTGGCTCCAGACATCTCGAACTTGATTTCCAATTTATCCCTCCCTCAACTCGTCGCCCTTATCAAGCAGAAAGTTTAGAACTTCGGCTTCCTTTGACACCGCAGCGTGTATTACAGCAGTCTGCTTGAGGGGCGGCGTATTGCGTAGAGTTGAACTTACCCTCTCTCTCCTTCCAGGTCCTGAGCGGTCCAAGGTGTAGCGTCTTCTCAGTCCAAACCTATACGATGGTAATGGCCGCGCCAACACCCCAATCTCGGACTGGCGGTTTGACCTCGTCTTTCCTTGTCCGTGTTTCTAGTTTCTCCCCCAGTAGTATCTGACTTGGTTCAATCATACTACTCATGAGAGCGGGACCATTTCCATCAATACTGTGGTAGCGGCCCCCTGGTCTTCTCTTTGGACCAGCGGAATGCCGTTCTAGTCATCGGTCATCCTCGTTGTTTTTGTTGATTTGACTTTTTCCCCCCCCTCACGGATTCTTTGAAACCCTTCACCCAAGTGCCACCCACCACTGGAGTTCATTGCCTCTCCCCTTGGCCGCATTTTCTCTCTTATACTAATACCACTTCCCAGGCCTTGATCCAGAAGGGACTGCCGACCCAACTTTCATGTTCTGTCTCCTTTTTTCCCACACCCCCCTGTGCCTTCCTCCTTATGTTTTTGGCGCGTTGAAACCCGTTTCCCTATCGTATTCGGTGATCCTTTCGACAAGCCCGACCACCTTGGACCTCTTCACCTGTCTTCCCCCGTCTACGACACTTTTTCGCCCCCCTACAGTTAGGAGCCAGCGGATTCCGGTTTGATTTCCACACGCTGGAGGGAGAGGCGTGGCCGCCGTTATCCCCTTTCCGGGATCAGGTACGTCCTGCCTCTGTTTCAATTTATTTGCCATGGACATCTTCTCCTCCTTTGCTGGAGAGAAGCCACCTTACCTCTTCACCTTCATAGTGCCCCCTTTTGTCGGAGGTGATCGTACTCTCCCCGCTCCGCCATCACCTCGGTTTTTTGGTGGCGTTCCGTGTACTTTTTGCGAGCCGGCATTTCACCTCGACGGTCACCTCTTTTCTCTCCCAGGTCAGCACCCGATCCCCCCTGCCCATCTACAGTAATGGGCGAGCGCTCTCAGCATCATTCGTCCTCGTTGTCCCAACTGCGCCCCCTCCACTACCCCCTTCATCCGTTCGTAGCCATTTTGTGGGCCCTTTCTCTGTCACGCCCGCTGCTTACCAAAGACTCTAAGTTTGTGGAATCGAGCCAACCTGTCCTATGGTGTAGATCACCGGGAGCATAAAACCCTCTTTGCCCTGCAACTGTCTCCTTTTTTGTCTGAATTGTCCCTCTTTTTTCCTTCTGGCCACTTCCCTGGAAGGGCTTTCCCCCGAGCATGTGTAACTTTACAGCTTCAAGGCCCCGTTACTGTTCCCCTCTCACAACCTTTTAACCCTCAGCCTGGCCTCCCCCACCTACTCCTGTATCCCTGGTCGGCTCTCTTGCGATAACCTATGGACCCCCCTTCCCCGACAACGGAATCTTGCCGATCACGGTCATACTTGATGATGATCTTTGAGTTTCTTTCAAGACGACCAGCTTTAACATATAGGTTCTTTCATTGGCGGTTCCTGTTTTCGCGCTTCGTAATTACCGACATCCCAAAACCCCTAAGTAGCTCCTTATCACTATTGCCAGTCCGTCCTCACAACTTTCAACCCTTACCCTCGGATAAGGCTGGATTTTGAAGTTTCATTTGGGGTGATCAATCCAGTCTTCTCTGTTCCGCGGTACCCATGTATGCCCCCCAGACCAGTCCCCTACTTTTGACCTTGACGACTCAACCTTTCGCGCAAACGCCGTTGCCCCCACCTCCTTCTTCCACTTTGAACGGTGCCACATCTCTCCAAAGCCCTTATTTTGAGGGCTTTACCAACAACGCCCCTTCCCCCAGTTCCCCATGTTGACCCTTTTTTAGTATTTTTCGGGGAGGCCTTTCTCCCTGCAATTGAAGCTTTCCTTCAGACGAGATCGCTGTTGATGCACCAGCCTTTGTTCACCTGGAGCTGTACTGCGCTTCTTATAGGACGCCAAAGTCCGACCCCTGTTTCTAATTACTCGAACGGTGATATCCCACCACCACACGGCACCCTCTCCCCCCTAAAATCAGCCGCCTTTAGCTTGTTTCAAACGCTCCTCCCCACCCGCAGGGCAGCGCTCCGCAAACACCTGTTTGGTCCACTGCCGCCGGACGGGAAGACCCCCCCCCCCTTCCAGCCGAGCGCAGTTCTGTAGGGGTTTGAGTCACCTTTTTCCCCCCCCTTTCACCCCCATGTTTTGGTCCCGTTTTTTCTTTCTGAGGCCCGTGACAAGTATTTGTCCTACCCACGGACGAAATGCGCCAGAAGGAGGGAATTTCAAGCAACCTCCGCACCTCCACACAATTCTAAGATCCCTTATGAAAGTATTGCTCAGTCTTCCAGAGTATTCCCTCTACGTGATTCCTTTCCAGCTTGATGATAGGGATTTGCATGGTCCCACCTAGCTTCCCTTCTAACCCCCCACCCTGCCAGTGTGGTAGAGCAGTTTTGTTTTTACTTCTGCCGGCATTCGTGATGAAGGCCTGGCCCCTATAACCTTCCCCTCTGTCCACACTTCTTCCCTTTTCGAATATTCCCCCGTCAAGGCCATGTTCACCTGTGTTTACTTCCCCCGACGACTTTCCATTTGCCCCCCTACCGTCGACTTCAGCCAGTTCCCCTTACCTCCTTTAAAATTCCCCCTTGGACTGGGTCACCTTTTTCACCGGGCCGGAAGCATGATAGTTTAACTTTGCCACCCTCACCTTGACGGTCATTGCCTGTCATCAAAACCCCCAAGGGTCTGGCGCATCGTTCCCTGGTAACCTTAGTTTTCGAAACTCTTTCCCGTTAACTTCATACCAATGCTCGTTTGATGTCGCTTTGTTCATTTCCTCCTACGGGAGCCTTTCTCTTACATTTTCACCCATCTTCCAAAACTCTTCGCCCACGTTTAGCCAAATGCGGTTGCCCTACGCTTTGGACTCCCCTTGTTGCAATTTACGACTCTACATTTTTAAGCCTTCCTTTCTGCGTATTTAATTCCATCTCCCTCGTTTGTCTCCGGAAAACCGGGGGTATGATTGAAAGTCCCCCCCCCTTTGCACGTGATCTTTTGCACAATTGCCCATTTCCGCGCTATTAGGTTGGCCGTACCACTCTCCCCCCCAATGCCCCTCACCCTTCCCCGCGCAGACTGCGACTCGAGTTAACCAACCCCCGATCCCTCGATTTTCCGTTCCTTCAACATTTTCCCCTTAGAGTTCAAGGCCGTTCCCCCCCCCACCCAACGTGTAAGATAGTTTCCTCCTTGCCTGTGCCTTGCCCGCAGCTCTTTACCTGATCCCCAAGGGATTCCCCTCCACCTGACAAGCCCCTTTGAACTCGTCCATGTCCGTGGCTCCTCTTCCTACCACAGCTTTACTGCAACCGCCCGAGTGAGCGTTGCACTTCATCCTCGCCGGACAATACCCCTTCTTGTCGCGGTTGCCCCCCCCCATTCCATCTATCTGTCAACAACCCAAGTCTCTCCCCCCGAGCAGATGCTTCAATGCCATTCGCAGGACGCGCAGCGTACTTTTACCTTGGCGGCCACGGTGATCTCCTATCACTCGCAATCGCCAATAGGTATGATCTGCCCCACACGGTCCCTAGAAAAGGCCGTTTTCCCATACTTATATTTTCATCTTTTGTTGTTTTTTTAGAGCTTCTAATCCGCTGCATGTTTCCTCGTATTGCCCATTCCACTGAGTGAATGGGAGATTGGAGAGTCCCTCTCCTAGTCCTTCGTCACATTTTTAATTGATGGATGTATTCGTTCCTACCTTGTTATCTCTGTTGGTGGGACTCGGAAGCGTGTTACACAAGATGGAGCACACGTCTGTGATTCGTGGTTATGTGACTCCCACCCAACCCTAACGTCAGTTGCCCTTTTTCGTGAAGATTGCCTTCCCTCCGGACCCTGAGCTTGGAAGACTTTCCCCCTCAAGCGTTTGCTGCTTTTATAAAACCTGTTAACCCCTCCATGACAGAGTCTTGAAGTTCACATCGGGCCATGTCACCCCTCTCATTTTTTTTTGCCTTACTTTTGACTCCTTAGAATTTGACCCTGTCAGGCCATTCAGATCTCTTCGCTGTTATCAGAGGTCGAAAGCCGAGTGCCCCCGGGTTTCTGCCATTTTATTGGACGGAATTCCCCCCCCCAATATGCCGTGTGCACTGTGCCACGTACTTCAACAATTGTATTACCTCCCCGCTTGTCCTACCGCCCAAAGGCTTTGATCTGCTTCTACTCCCCACCCTGGGATTTAATTGTTAGTGTACTCACATTGACAACCCTTAAGTAAAGTCCCCCCATTTTCTGGTCAACCCCGTCTGGTATCTCCACTTGTCAATGCTTGATTTGTCTGACGGGTCCTGCTAACAATCTCCGGTCATCTGATCCGGTCCCTGACTACATCCAACTCAGTTCCCCGCGCTTCGCTATACCGCCTATTTTTCCCTCATTCGCCAGACCCTTGTTTGTGGACTTTTTCAGCCCAGGACTTCCCTTCAATTTTGTTGTTTTTCCGTGAACCCTATCTCCAGGAGCGCTTGTCACACTACACGGACACGAGTCTTTTTTCAGGCGTCCCCTTTCCGTACGATTTAACGCTTCGGAACGGTTCCCAATTCCCCCGGTCTCCAACACTTATTTGTTTCCTTTATGTAACAACACAGGGACGCCGGGTTTCCCTCTCATAGGTTCTCTTGCCCTGGCTTCATAAATGCCACCTGCCCGTCCTCCCTGTGTCCTAAATTCCCTTGCTTCCCCCCAAACATGTGTCAGTACAATTGGCCTACTTTGTTGCCCTGTCAACACGACCATCATCTGTACCTCACCGTCTGCGCCCTCTTTCTTTTCAATGTTGACGAACAAGATTACTACGGGTAGTTCGTCTCGGGAGACTTGCTTTTTTTCCGTTTCCCCCTCTAGTTTTTTCGCAATTCTTGTACTTTTCTTAAGTATTGTCTCTCAGTCCTCCCCCCCACACAGCCTAAAAACATTGATTGCAGCCCGACGCCGTTTCCCCCACTCCCTCGTGCTTGACTTGGCGTCACACCCCCCTTTCTTTCCGTTCCAGTGTGATACGCCCTATCGGCTGGCACTGCTTTGTAGTTGAACGTTCTTTTTTTGTAGCACACTCCAGGCTGCTCAGTTCCTCTGGGTTTCTCTTCCCTTGTTTAACAGAGAATGGCGGTACGGAGACAGCGTGTTTTTCCGAGCTCCAGAATGCTCATCCTTTTCCATCCTTCTTTGTATCAGTCCCATCTTCCTAGAAGTCCGAATCATTGCAAAATCCTGCCCCAAACCTTCACCACCGCCCTCCACGCTCCCCATTGTCTCGTTTGGTCTCGGTTTCTTATTGTTTTTTGAACCTCCTCTCCAAGTTAGCGCTTGAAGTATGAACATCTTTGGGATTTCCTGACCCCTGTGCCGCTCCTCGGTTCTTCTTCCCTGCCCATAAGGTCTTGGCTTGCCTAATTTTTGTCTGAACGCCTTTGACGTCTGTCTCTTTTGTTGTGGAAGGTCCCTGTACAACACCCCCCTGTACGCGTGATTGAAAAATCCACTCCGTGATACTCAATTCCCTTTATTTACTTTGGTGCGTAAAAAAGATATTCTACGTCGATTTTTCTTCTTCCTTTTCGTCCTAGTAATCAAGCCGCTTAACATCCCTCCCCTCCGCCGATTTTACCCGCTTTTTTCGCAGGACACCTTTTGACCAGGTTCCTCTCGGCGTTTCTCTCTATTCCCCTTCAGGATTGATCCTTTTCTGTCAGGCCCATAGTGTCATCTGAGCTCTTTTCCAGGCCAGTGATAGAGTAGTTTTCTTCCGCGTCCCTTTCAGTTTTCCGCATCTTCCTCCTCCCTTTTCTCCACTCTCTGTAAGGCGTTCCCTCTGTAAAGCATTCCATCCGTTACCACTATGAGCCTTTACCTAACAGAGGACACCCTCTCTTCCGCATTTTATGACTGGTGATCGCTTCCCGACTGAACTTTGGATTCTCACCCCCCTCCTTTATCCCGGTGTTGTCATCGGTTCTCTGTTTTTTTTGAAAAGACCTTCACTTACCCAGTACATGGCCTACTCATACCCTAAAAGGGGGGGAAGAGTGGAAACATCGAAGAACCTTTTTCTTTTACATCTCTCGCAGACCGGCCGTAATAGTCTTGTCCTTGCCAAGGGAACTGCCTTCTTATCCTTTACATCCTTAGTACTTCAATCTCCTCGAGTAGCAAGGCCCTTCCCTAACCAAA
>Ga0179593_1610465_pt1 | contig 12579 bp, 12 predicted proteins | sample CZODoug2_1_08_16_FD_185931 | JGI IMG/M metagenome (GOLD analysis project Ga0179593, IMG submission 185931) | Vadose zone soil fungal communities from Angelo Coast Range Reserve, California, USA - CZODoug2_1_08_16fungal (PacBio error correction) | ecosystem: Environmental > Terrestrial > Soil >... | reverse complement strand
ACTTTTCTTTGGTCTTTCATCCCAGTCAGTCTGATTTGGCAGCACACATTGGGGTATGGGATGGTGTCTCGTCCCCTTTTCTTCCTTCGCGAAAACTACGCGCGGAGTCCACGCGGCTCCCGAATGCCAAGGTCGATGGCTGATCGCGATTGCCGTTTCTTGTTCCTTCTTCTTGCTTGGGGCCTGCGACATGCCTTTTCCCGCGATGGGTACTTCCAATGAGTACGTTCGGCCGTTTATGATCGCGGGCTGCCCCTGAGGCGGCAGGAGCAAGGAGTTGTCCACTGCCGTCATTGGCGAAAGACGGTGTGGTGCGGCGCGCGTTGCCTCGGGGGACCGGAGGCTCGTTTTGGCATCTACGAGCGTGCGAGGGAACTTCTGCGTCGGCTGTTTAGTCTCCTCTCCTCCCCATCCGGGATCCATGGAAGAGCTTAATTAAAAAAACTTCCCCCCCCTCCCTTTTTCGCTCAGCTTTACCTGGCGGAAAAGCAGGGAGGTTCCCCCCTTCTTCCCCCCCCCGGGGGGCAGGCAATCTTGACGGTCTGGGCCCAGGTTTTCCGCCGATCTTTTTCCCGATTTCGAACTGCAGGAGATCTCGCGCGCCTGAGGTCGGGCAGCCATGTCATGACGTATGTGTCCACGGCCACAGCCCATCTCCGGTGATCGTCACAACCTTTTCGCGGCTGGCGCCTCCGCCAACTATCTCTGGTGCTGGTTCACTCCCCCCCTCCTTTCCCCTGAAAAAAACATTTGCTGTGCACTCCGCGCCCCTCCCCCCACCTCGAGAACTTTTTTCCATACAGTTCCTTACTCGCGCCTACAAGGAGGAGGGCGATCGTCGACGTCTTTTGTTCTTTTCACACCTGAGCGAATGCCAACGTGACGTCAATTGCCACCCCGCCGCGCAGGTCAACCTGTGGTATAATAAGCCCTCCTCCCTCCACATCCCGCCATACCGCTATAACCGCTATAATCCCCTGGGCTCTGAGGCTTGAACTGGGCCCTCGTCTTGGTACCCCTCTTTTCGTTTGCGGCACGTCAACGCCTTAGTTCCGAGCGCCGGAAATTTATCAAAGAGTTAGATCATCCGTCCCGTTCCAGGCGCATCGTGTGGGTTCGGCCGTGATACAACCTCGGCGAGTTCCTCCCGCCGTCACAGGCCGTTCCCGCTCCCCCCGACCGTTTTGACCGTGGTTCTTTTCACACGGCGAGATCTGTCGAACCTGAAGCGTCATGATCGATCGCAGACACCCCCCCACCACACCAGAACACAGACGAATGCAAAACCAACCGCCTTAAGACCGGGTATGTGTTTAGCGGGTCGAACCCCTCCCGGAAAAAGGCCTCGAGGCCGCACCGCGCTGGACGCGCTGGGGGCACAGCAGGTTATTATCTGTCTACGCGCATCCCGCCGCCTGCTTTCACTATTCCTTACACGGCGATGCCCTGGCACTCGCCGCGCGCCGCCCTGAAACACACCGCTCTATGTCGCCGCCCCGCCCTCGGACCCGTCGTGGTACCCTGCCCGTGGCGGCGCTGACGTTTCGTAGATGCGCTGCGTGTTGGTTGGGTGTGTGGGTTCCGGCAGCCCGCCCCGCTCGAGAGTAATTCATTCCTCCCACGCGCCGTCAAGGTACAAAGTTTTACTCGGCCTAACACGGTGCAGAGGCCAGATGAGTCGTAGTTCCTACTGGCATCACCCCCCGTTCAAGTGCCCTGGCGCGGGATGTCTCGCGGCCACAGTGACGGGTAACGGCGGAGAATGCCATCTCCAGCAGACAGCCCTGCTTAAGGATGGACCACCCATAGCATAGGGACTTTCAAAGCCTAGGATGGTTCCCGAGAAGAACCTAGCAGCTAGGGGGGATGTCTGCGGCGCCCAATATACGGCGCGGGACGTAAGCGGGCACCGCATCGCTCTTGTGGAGCCACCCCAGAACCCTCGACGAGGTTGCGCGAAAATCTTATGCGTGGTATCGCTTGCACCCCTTATCCGCCCCCGCGGCGTCTATGGCCCGCTCCGATGCGCTGGCGAGGAAATCCGCCATAGTGGCGGTCGTTGGCAGCGTCCCCTCCAACCCCCCCCCTTGTCATCTTGTGCGAACTTGTGGCAACGTTCGGGTGTTCTAAAACGGCGCCCATTACACCGCGTCGCCGTTGTTCCCTTGCGGCGATGAGGGGGCGGAGAAGGCCGACCTTTGGTCTGCGGGCGGTCACACGTCCTCCAAAGATGGTCGGATGTTTGCCAGGCTTGTTCTCCGTCCACCAGATAGGACGCGTCGCGCCGTATTTCTGAGCCCTCCAACGCCCGCCGAAACCCCAGTCGGCCGCCGACCACGATGTCGGGGAGACTTCACTTTTTGCGGGACCCATCCACCACGCGCCAAGAAATGCGGCTGCCTGACAATCATATAGATCTTTTCCCTCTTTCTTGAGACTTATGTTGTCAGCATGACGATCCCCCCCCCGCGCGTTGTCATCCAGGTGTAAGTTCTCCGGCGGACTCTTTCCGGGCGACGCACGCTTTTTTCTTGGCGGATTTTTTTCGGTGGCGCCGCTCGTAAAGCTTTATCTTAGCTGTCGGGGCGAGGAAAACGCCTCCGACCATTTTCTTGTCGTGTGCTTTTAACCGCCGCCCGCACCTAACTCTTTCGCACGTCATTTCTCCTCCGAAAAGTAGACCTAGCTGTTGGGGCCGATTTTTTGCTTTAACGTCCCTTTTAAGACCTCTGTTGCCAAGCACCTGGCGCACATAGTCTGCCTTTCTCCGGGGCTCTGGCAATAACGCCTGCTGCGGATTTTCAGCAGCGCCCTCGGCCAGCGGGCTGACATAGAAGACGTTTAATTGGCTGAATTGGGGCGCAGAGCCATGACGCTTTTCCTCCGAGAGCCGGCGAGCTGGCGTTTTACCCAGCTCCCCAGCGATGCGGGTTTTAATTTGACGCCTAGAATTGGCGCCCGACGTCGCCCCCCTCGAGGATTTCTTCCATCTCTCGACCCCGGCTCAGCCCCTTTCATAAATCTTCTGGCATATGGGAGTTGTCCTTTTCGTCCCGGGCTGGGCCCTGCTGGCGCTCTTATGCAGGCTCTCCCGCCTGGCACGGTGGCGGCGTGCATGTCTTCCAGTTCGGTAACCCTGTTTTGATGAAGGCGTACCCCTCCCATCGTCGCTTGCTGCCCCGCGGCCGGGCTGCCTGTCGCGTTTGTCCAGCACTTACCCTTTTGCCGGGGTAGAGGCGGGGATCTTTCGAGCCGGGCCGGTCCCGATGATCCCCGCGAAAGTCAGCGGTCCCTGAACGGCGAGAGTTAAGGTTCTCGGTTTTCTCGACATAGTACGGACCCACGCGGGCGAGTTCGAGGCCAGGCTGGTCCGGTGGGGCAGGTCGAAAGGAATTAAATGAAGTCGTGCGGCAGCTCTGTTCGTCCTGTAGTCATTCCCGCATGTTGGAAGTGACACTATCCAGCGCTTGCTACGCTGGAAGTTTTCCCGTTATGCGGTGTGGCGAACTTTGGATCTCCCGCTTCGACTATTGGGGCATGTTCGATCCTTTTGTGCTGCCGGTGTTTCGGCCGGAGAATGGAATTTTTTTTTTGATCCCAGGTCTCTGCGTTTGTTGCCCCCCCCCACGGTAATCGGTTGTCGCGGTGCGGGAGTTAACCGTTCCGACGAGGTGTTTGTACCCCGCCCCGCAACCAAATGACACGATGGGGTCCCTGGGCGCTCTGAGGTTGATGCTTGAAAACTTGTGATCCTTCGGGCGGAGTTTTGACATCGCGTGACTTCATGCTCACCGGTCAAGGGTCACCGTCCTCCGTTCTGGTCTACAAGAGTTTTCAAGTCCGGCTGGATTTAGGCGGGATTATAGTGGATTATTGGGTTTCTCCTTATCCCCAGAGGCCCCCTTCTTCTTCCCGTACGTGATCACAGTCTCATTCGCCGTTCCATTGCATAGAACAAGCGCGACGATAGCCTCCCGTTTGCGCTGGTGACTGAGGATCCGCTCAGGAAGGTCTCCCCCAAACGTATTTGTGTTTAAGGAGCGTAGGGTGCGTCCCAAACCCCTGCCCAAGGTTCCGGCACTTTGAGTTGTTGCTCCCTTTGCCCCGCCTGAACCATCGAGGCTGTATGGCGCGCGCCAACCGTTGATGCGGAAGTGCTCGTCAGGGCTACTTCCTCCTGGCGAGATGCTTCCCCGACGCCAAGCGGGCACGATCCTCTCTCTCCCGTCGACCGATGATCCCTGACTCTGGCTAGCCGGTGTGGCCCCACGGTCAACTTCTTTCGGACGTGCCACATACTGGTACCCCATCAAATGCTTTTTCCTGTGGGCTTGCCGCCCAGGGCAACGAATTTTTAACTCTTCTTCCCGGATGGTGGACGAACATTCTTTCCCCCCTCCCCCTACCAAGAGTTTTCCGTACGCTCGTGGAATCTCCCCAAACGCCTTGATCCTTCCCGAGACAACCGGCAGCTTTTTACCACCCCTTCTTTCGCCAGATCGTCTTTTTCCCCCCCCTTTGAACACTGCTCATGATACGCCGGTCAGGAGTTTACCCTTTTGCCCGTCATACAGGCCTGGAAAAACGCTCATCCCCAATCGCTTCCTCCTTTGACGGCAAATGAGCAGGCCCCCGTTCCCCGCGGACTAACACGCTACTGACAGTTCCCCCTTTCGCGCTCTCAAGCATGTAGCGATGAATTGCTTTCTCCCTTTAGTTCCTTCCGTCAGATACCTACTGGATAGATACCGCACCTCCCCTCCCCATGTGTTAGTCCAAAGCATCGCATCATGATGGCGATCCCTACCCGATGTTCTCTCTTCTACATCCTCCCGTTTTTTTCTGCTTTCTTCTGGTCTCCCGAATCAATAACGTCTGGTTCCTCTGTGGCATCCAATGGTTCTAGGATTTTTTCCCCATCGATCACGTGTTTTTTACGCACGCCGCGGAGGCCACAGCGGATCGATATGCCTTCGCCATGATTGCGATTCGACGCGATGGACGGTCATTGGCTCCTTTTTTTTCTTTCCCTGCACGTCAGACGCTTCGCGATGGGACTTCGCTAAATAGGGTTTGCAAGGCCGTTGACTTCCCCCGGCCATCATGACCGTCTGCCTTCGGACGAAGTTGTTCACCTGGGTTACCCGTCCCGATCTTTGGGCGCCAAGGATTGCGCCGTCCCTTTATCTGCGCCACGGAGAAAGTTTTCTTTGTTTTTCCCACCTCTCGCTCGTCGGGACACTTCTGCGTCGTCCTTTTTTTCGCACGCCATCTTGATCGGATGCGAGCATTCCCCTCAAACACTTCTTTGCCCTTGGTAGAAGGCCGTCTCCTTTCACCTCCCCTTCGTTCACAAGCCTTTGCTTTCTGCGTATCTGGCCTTTCTTCCGCAAGTCACTATGACCCGGTTTTTCACGCGTCGGGTTTTCCCTCGTTCCTTCATCTTTTCGTCCTGGGTTATCTTCGGAGCCTTGCACTGAGAGTGGCTCGCATGCCGTTTCTTTTGAATATCCCTTACCTGAAAGCGATCTTCGCTTGTGGGGGGATGATCATTCACCACGTCGTTTCCCGATCCCCCATACTGATCATCGATGGGCTTCCCATTCCCCAACCATTGCTGGTACAACCGTGATGTTTGGTCCCCCCCCCAGGTCCTCCTTACCCCAATCGAGCCCGTTTGTTCCTTCTCTTCTCTCCAGTCAACAGCGACTAATATATTCCTTTGAACCCTTGTTCGATGCCTTTCAAACCTGATGATAACTCCCTCTCCCCTTTTTTTTTTTCCCCCCCTTTCCTCTCTTATAAGGTCAAAATTCGGCCTATGGGATACCTCCATCCCCCATAGCACGCCTAAATCGCCTTTAATTTTCCTCTGGGGGCTGAGGCTCTGGGGAAATCTTTTTCAACCAGCCGTGCTTGTGCCCCCTTTTCGGTTCCTCATCCGTCATGCCGGAGTCGTCCCCCTCCTTCAATTCCCCCCCAGTTTTTAGAGAATCAAGTCGCGCCTCCTTCATTTTTGGTTTCGGAGCGTTGGGATAAAACACCTCCCTGGCCCTCTTTCCTACCTCCCGCCCTCCCGGCCGTTCCCGGCCCGACGAGACCGGGGATTCAGCTCGCCTCCCCCCGGTCGTGTCAAAGGAAGCCGTTCCCCCACCTTTTGACCCCACCCACAAAAAAAGACAAGTCTCCCCTGAACCCCTCTAGTATTCTCCCCGGGGATGCTTTCAGCTGCTTTGTTGACCCTGTAAAAGGCATCGAGGTCCTCATGCCGTTTCGCCTATAACTTGCAGGTTCAGGCCCTTTGGTAATATCTGCTCGTCAGACTACAGATCCCTTACCGATCCTGAACGGCGATGCCCTTTTGAGAGTCCCCCTCGCCTCTCTGCTTTTTCCGTCTTTTTCCTTGAAAAAACCGGACCTCTTGCACCTCCCCTCGGTCGTCGTCCCTTCGTATCCGACAGGAGTTGTCGGCAACCAGGTTTTTCTCATCCTGCGGACCGCCGGATTCGCCCTTTTCTCCCCCATGCCGGCCCGGCGACCGCCCCCAGCTTTTTTGGAACAATTCGGACACACATGCGGTCTTGCCCGGAGCGACTAGATTCCGAAGCCTCACCAACGGTCCGAAATTGTCCTGTCTTTCTTCACCACCCGTGCCTCACGGCGGAGGTCCTTCCCATTAACTCGCCAGAACCGCCCGTTGTACGGAGGGTCACCCGCCTCCTCTTTATATCCAGGGCCTCCTCTTGGTCGCGACTTACTGCCGCACTTCGGGGTTTCTGGACCCTTCTTTTCACAAGTCTACCCTCTCTTCCCTCAGGGCTTTACCCCTCAGCTGCGGACTTCCCCTGTGGCTCCCCCAAAGAACCGCAATGTCCCCCGCGTTTCGCGAATCCAGGTCGTCCGAGTCAGTATAGATCCCCCCCTATCGATGGACCGCGTAGTCTATGCATCCCCCCCTTCCTGAGGGCTGGCTTCTTCTCATGCCCCCTTTCCCAGGCTGTCTACGTGACCAGCGGCACCCTTTTGATTTTTTTTTTCCCCGTTTTCCTCCTCTGTTCTGCCCTGTGCTGGCAAAGTTGCTGTGTCTCGAAAACGGAAATTCCGGCCCGTGGTCGCCCCCGGAGGCGAGACGATTGTTCCGACCCGTTTCCGTAGCGTGTTAGCACTAGCAGCCGATGGGCGGATTGTGCCTTTCAATGGTGTCCCCCCTCGCCCCCCCAGCTCACGAGTTTCAGCGCCGTGCCTGGGTTGGGGTGGGGTTTCGCCCGAACCCTCCCGCACCCAGCCAAAAACCCTTGTTCCCCGTTGCAGGAACAAGTGTCTTCTTAGATTTCCCCCTTTTATCTTCATGAACAGAACGCCCATTGTTCCTTAATTTCTTCGGCCTCCAACCTCCCTTCCTCCTAGTTGTTGTTGTGTTTTTTCCGAGTCCTTTCTGCCCGCTCTTACTTAAAATGGTCGAGTGGTTCAAGGCAGCCCTTATAAAACGTGATTATCCCCTCTGGCCGGCAAGGCGACATTCCCAGAACCTCTTTTTTTGGGTTAGTTTTCCTGGGTTTGGATCGTTCTCACCGACGGTTCCGATCTTTCCTTGCGAGGAAAAGCCAATTTTCCGTTATTCCCCCCTTCTTCTTCCTCACGTCCTCCGTCAGGCCCCGATTGGTAGTTGACCCTTCCTTCCCTTCCTAGCACCCCTTTCTCTGGTTGTCCCCGATTCCGCCCCCCCTCCTTTTAGCCAAGCACCTGGCGCACATTTTTCGATTTTTCCCCCTTTTCGATTTTTCTCTGTCCCTCATAAAGTCTCTCCTGGGGATTCCTTTTTCTTTCCCTTCCCTCCCCCTTGGTCACTTGATTGCAATCGATTTCCATGGGGCGGAAGGTTTTTTTTTTCCTAGTTCCCTTACGACTTCTTATTAGCGCCCATTTCTCATGCCGTTCTTTTTTTTTCGACACCTCCGTCTCCTCCCCTTTGGGTCGCTCGGCCTCTTGTTTTTCTTCCTTTGTCCCGCCGCGGTTCCCCCCCCCCTCCGGTTCGTCTTTCGTCCCTTCTTCGACCTCCCTTCCCCCTTGGACACATCATCGGCATTTCTTTTTTCGTCCTCGTACAACGAGGGCTCTCTCTTATTTACCAAGGCCTACGACGGGCACAGGTGTTCAGCCGTTCCTCTCTCTTCAACCTCTAACCCCCATTCTCCCGCCCCGAGCCAGGGCGGGTGAACCCTTTGATTTCGTTTCCTTATTCCTTCTTTCCCCTTTTCTCCGATCGCCTTCCTCCTTGGAGTCTGTTAAGGACTTCAGTGTTCCAGAACTTTTCCTTTTCGTTTCCTTTCCCTGTAGATGTTTGGTACTATTAGAGCGGGCCTCTGCGTCTCTCTTCCCACTCCCTCTTCCGACATTCACCACCCCCCCCCCCACCCCCCCCCCGCTACTTTTGACTCGCCCCCCTCTTCTTTCCGATTACGCAGGCCTTCCCCGTTTTTTCTTTTGAATCGACATAGATCTTTTGTTCCCCCTTTCTCAGATTTTCTATTTTTCGGCCAGCTCAGGGCCTCTGTTTTGGCGTCATTCCTTCTTACAGTCGCAGGCGGTTTCTTTTCCTCTGAGAGCCGATCCCTCAAGCTTTCCTCTATTTCCCCGGCTTCCAGCGCGGGTCTTCCCGACTTTCCTTCTGCCGGTGGCCCGACCCTCCCTCACTTTTTTCTTCCTTCTACGTCTGTTTTTCCTGGTTTAGATCTTTTTCTTTTGTTTTTTCTTCCCCCCCCCCCGTTGGTGTTCGCGATCCCCTTTGGTTCAGTTTCTTACCACGATACCGATTTCTTTGTTGAACGGTAAACTCCCCGTCCGTGCGGTTGAGCGTCCTTTCCACGGCCTTGTTCTTTTTTTGAACTCGTTCCGATCGATGTTTACACGGCCCGAACCCGCCCCCCTTCTCTCCACGGGGATTTTTCTTTTCTCTGTCCCCTATGTGAAATCTTACTTGCTTTTTCCCCTGTTTACGGCATGCCCCGCCCCCCGTCACGCTCTTTCCATCGGCAGACTTTTCTGGTTTATCCCTCTTTTTTTTCCCCCCTCTCCCTCCCTCGGGACTCTTCCTTTCTTATAGGCCGGATTAGGTTAGGCTTATTTTCTTTCTTATTACTACCGCGGCTCTTGACTCTGCGTTTTTTTTGTTGGTCAATTCTTTTATCCTTCTTCTCCGGTGCCTCGCACAAGCGTCGCTGATCGCATCCTTCTCTTTCTGAGATAATTGATCTGTCCTTTCTGACCTATCCTCATTTTAAAGTTCTGGCGCTTTCTTGGTCAGTCGCCAGCAAAATTTTGCACCTCCCGGTGGGGCTGCCCTGTTTTGCCAGCCAGCCATTCTTTTATTTTATTGTCCCGCCCGAGGACAAGTTTTCCCCTTCTTATCTTTTTTTTTCCGTGCCAATACGGCTACTTTTTTCCCAAAAGAAGACAAGAGACTGGAATTCTTTTTACCCAGGAAAGACCCTCTTTCTTCCCGAGCGCTTTTTTTTGTTGGTCCCCAGGTAGGATTTTGCTGGCCTTTCCTTTTCTTCATTTGGCTAGACCCCCAAATGTTTGGCCGCAATTCCGGTGCCTGTGCACCTCTTTTCCAAATCTGCTCATCTTCTCCCCTTCTGGCTTTTCAACTCCTCGCGAAAATCAGACGCGACTGTTTCCCTCTCTGGCCCCTCTCCCCCCCCAAAACGCCCTTGATCGGTCCCGACGACGTCCTCGACCCACACTGCTCTTTTGTTTCCCCCAGTTTTTTCAAACTCGTCTCCTGACTCCGCGTTCCTTCTTTTCTCCGGTCTCCTCGTTCATATTCCTGGCAAACTATCCTTTATCTTCACAGACCCGCTTCCCTTTCGTTCCATGCGCAGGCCCCCCCTCCCTTCCCCCTTTTTTCCTGCGCCATCCCGATCGCAAGGCATGTCGCGATTCTTTTCCCCGCTGGTGCATCCCCCGCGGGTAGTTCCCTTTACTCCACCCTTCTTTTTCGATAATTACCATCCATACCCCCCTTCCCTTCCCCCTCCTCCTCTTTCTTGATGGATTCGGGAAAGGACCTTCCATTCTTTTTGTTTGGAGGAGTCACGTTTTGCTTTCCAGATTTGAGTCGACTCGTTTCCAGTTACACATGGGTATGGGATTTGCCCTCCCTCTTTTTCCCATTCTCTGTTTTTTCGCGCGGATCAGCGATCGAATCCTTAGCCGCGTTATCCTTTTTTCTCGCGATTTTCCAGCTTTCTGGTCATGTGAGTTCCGGCTGGGGCCGTTCTCCACTGGACAGTCGGATTCTTCCGATACCTTTTTCGTACGTTTTTCGTCCTCACGGGTCACCTTTGCCACTCCTGACACGGTTCGCCTTCTTCTCGTTGTCAAATGTGTTGAACCCTTTCCCACGCTGTCCCGGTGTGGTTCCTGGAGCAGCGTTTCACCCAGTTCCTGACAAGGATCGTTGGCGTTTCTCCCCTCTGGTTTCCCCCTGCCCGGTGAATTTCTGAGAATACTTGTTCTTCCCCTCCCCTGGTTTTTTTGGTTCTCGGTAGGAAAATATTAGGTCACTTTGCCAGCTTAAAGTCCTATTTAACCGCAGTTTTGAGTTATGGTACCCCCTTTTCTTAGGCTTTTTTTTCTTCCAGCAGGCACTCTGACCTTGCCAACTTCTACCCCCCGGCGTCGCCTGATAATCGTTACTTTTTTTTATATTTTGCGCTGCCGTCGCTTTGGGCGTCGGGTTTCCGCCCCGGCTTCCATCACGTCCGAACGAGGCATATCGAGGTGCTACTTTGGCTGGCGCCCTCTAGAAAAATGTCTCTTTTGGACCCCCTTTCGCAAACCCCCAAGGTTCTTCCCGGTCTGCCCGACTGTCCACCAGTGCCTATTAACCACTAGAGAACGTTTTGTTTCATTTCTTTAATTATCTCAGTCCCCGTTACTACCCTTTTTATGAGGAGATAGCGTTTTTGCCTGTTCCTGTTCGGTACCAACCTGCTAATGCAGATTCTTATTTTCCCTGAATAAATCTTAGTAAACATCTAGGGCACGTGGCCCCTCCCTCATCACCTCCAATAATTGCCTATAATCCCGAAGTCTCAACCGCCCCCTCTTTCCCTATTTTGAGGATTGACCCCTCTGCGGCTCCCCCCCAGCCTTTTTCTTTTGGTCCCGCGTGACCGTTTTCCGGTCACCCGCCCACAGTTCGACCGCCCCGTCCTGTATCCAGAGTTTCAGAGCCCTAGCCTCTCGCGTCGGTCCATAGTATGTGGTTATTCTGGCACACCCATCGTTTCCCTCCCGTCCCGAAAGGAGTTTTCCCCAATCCCCTGACCGGACCGTGGGCTTTATTTCCAGACCAACTTTCGTAGCCCTCTTACGTGTCAACATTAGTATACCCGCCGAAACACAACGGGGCCCCTCCCCCCCCCCCCCCCGACCCATGAGCGAACCCATGCAAACCTTTCCGCCGCATCGCACGTTCTGGTAGGTCTGCACCACGGAAAAAGTGTCCCCTTCACAGCTCTTTCGGCGCCGGCGCCTAGATTCCCAAATCAGTCGGGTCCTCGTGCGTTCTTCCCGCCCCAGAGACGAATGCTACCTTCCTCATTCCCCCCGGCGATGCTGAATGTCAGAAAAATCGAACCCTCTCGCAAACCACGCTCTCAGATTGCAACTTATCTTTATGAAAGTCACACTGGCGTTTCAGTTGCTCCCAGCGCAGAGTTAGTCGATGCGTCTTTTTTCGGACCTCGGCTATGCACGTCGATAGAATTCCTCACCGGTAGGCCTAACCGGCGAAAAGGTCAAGTGCTGTCAAATGAGGAAGCACGAAAGACGGCCCCCACCAGGTCCGCGTGATTCATCAGAAGGAATCACCCCCACGGGGTTCCACGCCCTGTTTCTTTTCCTGTCCGCGGCCACACTTCCTCCCGTGCTTGCAGGCAACTCCCGAAGACCATCTCGTTGTACGGTCTCCCCCTCATTGCGAGGATGTATATACTCCCTGCGAGATGGTCAGATGCCCCAGTGGGAGTGAGCGGCGGGGCCAAATGCCCTGTACTAGCTTTAAACCGCTCTCTTCGGTGGCGCCACAAAGAAACCGCCATGCACGCTGCGTCCTCTTGTGGTCTATGTTCTCCAGTTCCGCCCTGCCCGGCGTCTAGGATTGCGAGGCGAGGACCATGACATTCCGAAGACCGAATTCCCCAGACTGTAAGTGATGGCACAGCGGAACTCGCCGGAGAAGGGGTAATACTCCAGACTCTTTTGCCAGGGCCTTGCACCCGTAGGAGGCGAAGCGGAACCCCGTACCTACACCCTTTCAAGCTCTGGTCGCGAATGAGCGCTCCAGGTCTCCATAGGCTGACCTGTCGGCTTCGTCCCTACGCCGCCAGTGTAGCCTCGGCCTGGGTTCCTTCCCGCGCCCGACCGCTCGACGCGTTGCGCTTACGCCTCTTCCGACAACCCCTGGCCCACTAACCCCGGCGTGCGACGTCGCCGTGCCACGCCTGTCGCGGATCACATGGTCTCCGGCTGCCAACGACCCCGCTTGAAGTAAAGATTCTTGCCTGCCCA
>Ga0179593_1433883_pt1 | contig 12579 bp, 17 predicted proteins | sample CZODoug2_1_08_16_FD_185931 | JGI IMG/M metagenome (GOLD analysis project Ga0179593, IMG submission 185931) | Vadose zone soil fungal communities from Angelo Coast Range Reserve, California, USA - CZODoug2_1_08_16fungal (PacBio error correction) | ecosystem: Environmental > Terrestrial > Soil >... | reverse complement strand
TCTTCCTTTAGGAGGAAACGCTCTTTATATTTTAGACCCCCCCCCGACCTATTCGCTTTCCACGAATACACCAGGCCAGAGGTCTGTTCGAGCGTTTCTGTTCATGTCCACTTGACAGTTGGACAGCTTTTTCGATTCCAATTCTTAGGGTTCGCTTCTGCCTTCACTTTGTCCTCTCCCCCCCTCTGCACCCCCATCAGGCGTCGTTTTTTCTCCTATGAACCATTTTCAGGTTCTGTTTAGAGGGGTTGGTGTCACTCCCGCTTTTAAACTTTGGCTTTCCCGTGATGTTTTTCCCCATTCGACACCGCGTTTCCTCCCACTTTCCTTTCTCTTCGCTATTTTTCGGCCGTATATTATTCCCTTTTGATCCCATCGAGCACTGCCCACCACGCTTTAAGAAGACCAACCTTGTTTTTCTTTTCCTTGTCGAACCTCTTTTTCTATTTCTCCCCCGACCCCTGCCCTCTCCACCTTCCACTCACCATGCGTATCCCTCCCGCGCGTATTTCTACTTCCGAAGTGAACTGACTCCAGCTCCCCTCCTTGTCCCTCTGATACGTTCACCCCTCTTCCCTTCTTGCTGACCAACCCACACTGATTGCAGAGTCTGATACGAAACGGCTTATATCCCTCTGATACAATTCCGTGTGTTTCTCCCGTTTATGCGGTTTTTACTTTCGATATCGAAAGAAACTACAGTCAGGTAAAGGCCTCGTTACGTTTTTCCATGATTTGCTCATTCCAACATTGCAACAGTTCTCGTAGTTTCTCTTCTTTTCAGCTTGTCCTCAGTGCAATAGCCCGGGTGACAAGCTCAGCCTAGTCAGTACTGTTCTAACTCCTTCTCCTTTCCGACAGCGGTCCTTAACAAAGGAAACTGCTCCCACGATTCCCCCGTCTGCCTTAAACTCTCCTCTTTTATTTTCCCCTTCTGTGGGGTTTGAGGATGAGATTTGATATGGAATTCTCCAGAAGATGAAACGTCCTTGGACTCTTTCTTGAAGCTGACTTCCTTTAGTTAGGACATGTCTGAAATATGGACGATTCCCTTTGCAAGTTCTTGACCGGGCGTAATTTCTCCTGCCCCTGTACCCGTACGTTCCGATTCAGCCGATTGCCCAAGGATTTCAACACATGATCTGTCTAGTACAGCCCCTTTGCCTGAGGTAGTGAGTTCGATTTATCAAAACTATCTTTTCTACACCCCCTTTCTTTCCTCCGGCTATCTCGCTTTGCGATTAATCTCTTTCGCAAGCTGTTTGTGTCTTCTCCCCCCTCCGGCAGCTGGTCCCTTTATGCGTTCTTAGAGATTATGATCGTCGATCTTAATTAGAAGAACAGCTTTGTCGATGCACGAGGGATAAAAATTTTTTTCAAGTTTGTATGTTGCATTGTTTTTCCTTCCACTCCATTCGTCGCTTCCCCCCCCGTCTAACGTAAATGGGGCGTAGGTAGTTTAGTGTGTGAACATTTTCTAGGCATGATGATCGTGTCAGTCCTTCGAAGTTTCCGCGATTTCTGGGTCGCGGAAATGCCCGTTTAAACTCAAAGAGTCTTAGGCCATTCCAGACATTGTCTTTGGGCTTCCGGGGTTTAATTTTGACCCACAATGATTTCACCTTGCGTTTCCCAACCCCCAAGATAAAACTCCCCTTGGACAAAATCACTTCCACCGCAACAGACCTCGTCTTTTTCATGGACCGTTCTTTTTTTACCTCCTGACAGAAAACACCATTTTACCGCTCCAATCTACCAACTGTCCCCCTCCCAATTAAAAAGATCAACCCTCCGCCTTGTTCTTTCTGTTAGACCCCCCCTCGCTTTTTCCCTCGCAGCTGTCTTCCTCCCCGCGCAACTACGAGACCTAGACTCCTCCCCACACTGACGGTAGCCCCATAGCCTTGAGGAGCCTTTTTTCGCTTTCAGCATCCGGCCCCCGTTTTTTCAACACAGGCATAAATTGCTGGGTGTAAAATGAATTCCCCCTTTGCTTTCTTCTGCTTGACGCCGCCCATACGTTTCCAGCGCCTTCAATGCACTACCTTAGGTTTCTCTCTTTTCCCTCGGAAAAGTAATGTATCAGCAGACCATTTCTTTTTCTCATCTCATCTAAGATGAAATTTTTTTCTGTCTCTCCAACCCAACTTCGATGTTAGATTACCGTGGCCACCGTCAGATGAGCTAACCTACTTTATTGAAAAGGCCCATTATTCCTACCTCCTCGAGTTCTTTTTTTTCTGCCCATGTTTAATTGCTTGATCTCATCTCCCTACCCTAACTTTGTATCCTTTCCACCCCTTCAACAAGCCTTCCCTTATAGTGGTTATGCCGTACCCACCTTTTTTCTTTCCCTCCCGATATTCGCTTTTCTGACCCCTTCCCTGGAGATTTTCGCCTTCCCAATGGGCCCCACTTTACCTACCGACCTTTTTCACCCAGATTCCTGTGTCTTTACTGGATCTAGATAAGGGTGATCATGATTTGTTCCCAGCCCCCCCCTCCAATATCCCGCAACTGTTTTTTTGAAATCGCCTTCTCGCTGCTCTCCTTCGAATCTTATACAGAGATATTCTTACCTTTGCAAAGAGGGACTTAGAACACCTCTCTCATGAGCATTTTCTTTTTTGGAAAATGAAGAACCCCCCCCTTCCCTTCCTCAGTGATGGTGTCCTCTTATCCTCCAAGCCTCCTGTGGGCCACTTTTTAATTCTCTCCTTTTTCAAAAATAGCGCAACATACCTCCTGTTGTCCCTATTACACCTAGGTTTATGACCTTTTCGAGGAAAAGGCAATCTTCACAGCCTCATCTATCCACGTTTCTCCGATCACCTCCCCCTCCCAAATAGACGGTTAATTCGTACTTCGACTTTAGTTGTCCCCCAGACAACCAGTCCTTCTCTCTCGCTTACGACATTTTCCGTATCCCTGAGAAATATCTTTTTCCTCATACAGTTGTTGGTTGTTTAGACTTTATGGACACTCAGCGGTATTACGGCCTGGCATCCTCACAGATCGATCTCCTGTTTTTCTAGTGTTTCTCGGATTGCGCAAGGTGCTTTGTCCCCCCACGGTTCCTTCGCTTTATGATCTCCTTTCGCGCGGCCAGCTGACTGACGTTTCCCCCAGCCTGCTACTTAGCACCCGCTAGTCCGACCGTTCAAGCTTTTGACCCCCCCCTTATTGTGACGGTCCCCCAGTTGCGGTGCATTTCCTCTTTCCCCAGACTAATACTAAATTGCCATTTCCATCCCGATGCATATAGTGGTGCGATTACATCTTACTGTAAGATCCTTTTATCTTTCACAAGTTGTCCACTCTCCGATATAGTCCGTTTCTATTGTTAACTATCACGCGTTTTGGGTGCTTACGTCGATCCGAGCTCACCTTTCTCGAAGCGCGACTTACTCTCTTCCCAAAACATCGAGTTTTTTCCATTTCGATGCGCTTTGTCCCAATCCCTGATAACCTGTTTCTCTCTACGAGTCAAGACGACAGGACATTCCCCCCCCCGGGTCCTTCTCCCTACGATCGTCCCCTAGTCTGTGCATGTCATTGTTGCAATTCCGACACTGTAGTGCTTCGCACCCATCCTCTTCTCCGACAAGCTCGAAAGTCATCCCACCCGCTTGTCTTTAATTTTCTCCGGTTTTCGCCAAATAAGGATACCGGTTAGACGTAGTACGCTTAATCCCCAGAGCAGAACATGATACTTATCACGTCTCTTGTATCAGGTTGCTGCACCCTGGGCAGGGCTTTTTTACTTTTACAATCGACGGTTCACGTTTGACTACACCTCAATTTGCTTTTTTTTCCTCAATCCACCCCCCCCCAGACCATGTGCCTCTTGCTAGTCAAGAAAACCCCCTGTCTTCTGTCTAAATCCCCTTCTCATGTTTGGCCCACTCAATTGTCTGTCGCTGCTCCTCGGCAAGGCCTCTTCCCCCTTTTTGCCGTAGCTAAAATGACCCTTCCCAAGTGTTGCTGACCTTTCCTTGCCCAAAAACCCAGCAGATTGTATTTAATGCCTTTGTTGTTACGAACGTGGTTTTCCCGCCGTGCTTCTCCCCCCCGAGGAATTAGCCCTGCAATGCTAATGTGTGTCACGTACTCGCTAGCGTGTAGGTTGCCGCTTGCGATGTCTAGGGTACGTAGTTGCTGGTGCTCCGTATCTTCTATGATCACCTCGCATGCTCTTACCACTTTTTAGGTGTCGCTGGTTTCACGTATTTTTTTCCCCCTTTGGCACGTTATTTTCTTGAAATGTTTGCTTGATACAAAATTTTGATTTCTGGAGTCGCTTCTCCTTACACTCTGCTGTGTAGTCCCCTTGAACAATCCGTGGATTTTAGCACCGCCCTAATTCTGGCTGCACTGGATCTTGAGCCTGCTTGTGGGGACCCACGCAGCGTGTTTACACTTTTTCCCGACTTCCTCATGTCTATTGCAGGCAATAATACGCTTTCGAAATAGGGGTCCCGACATTTTCACTGATACTAGCTCGCCTGCGTATTCTTTACTCAGTCATCCCTCCGAATAACTTCCCCCCCGCCTCTGACCACCTGTCTGTGAAGCCTTTGACGATAATGCGGACTTCGAATTTTGGTGAGGCTCCCTTCCCTTGACCCACTCCCGTTTTCTCTTGACCGTCGGCGACTCGATCTTCCTCATTAATGGCCCGCCCTTCCAGATTTCTTGGACTTTGGCAGCATCGTTTAACCCCGATTCCCGGCTTTCGTCCCAACAAAGCTTTTGTCCCGCTATTTTCGCACTACTCTCTCCTCCCTGTACTTCCCCCATCACCGGTTTTTTCCTCCCCCTTTTGTGCTATGTCTCCCGTTTTGTTTAGGATTATCTCATGCAACTACTCTTCTTAGGCATGTTCCCAGTTACGTATTCGTGGGGTTTTTTTCTTCATGTGTTACCCTTTGGCACTCTTGAGAACGGTACACATTTCTTCCTCCCTACATCGCCCCTTTCCGCGGAGCATCGTCACTGGAAGCGCCTGTAGTGAAGGGCAGGAACAACTTTGACCTCTGTCTGCACGTGCTCCCCGTCTTCCATCTTCCTCATTCCATTCCCTCCTCCCTTTTTTTTTCTTCTCTTCCCCTTCATTGATACATTTAGACAGTGACTCCGTGGAACGGGATCCTCTCCTTCTTTTCCCTGCCCTGTCGAAATTTCCAGTATTGCTCGCGAGATTACGTGGCGGATGCATTTATCAACTTGACCCCTACCTTCCTGAAGATCTTAGCCAGGAGTCCCCCCCCCAGTAGCATTTTGATGACACGTTTCAAGTAGCCTTCCTGCCCTGTCTAGTTGCTGCTAGCACAACACCACGTATGCCCCGTCTCACCGGAGAACCATAATTGGTCCCATCTTTATCGAGCGTCTGCTCTCCCTGTCACTCCCCCTGAACTTTTTTTTTTTCGTCAATCCCTCTCTATCGGTGGTTCTTATGCGGATTCCATTCCCATTATCGCGGCATTTTACAGTCATGGAAGATACCGAGCAGGTCCCCCCACTTTTCTTTCTTTTCGGTCAGTTTCACTGTGGCAGGTGGATTGACTCCCGATTTCCCTTCTTTTAGGTCCGAAGTCCAGTACCAGGTTGTTGTCGAGCGAGTGAGTGGTGCAGCTCTGATGGATGCTCTTGTTTAAGAACATCGCTCCTCCAGATACCTATTATGGATCGAGTAGGTCTTGTCCACTCCGGCCGTTTTTCAATTGAGTTTCATTTTCATCCCACAGCGGAGTCTGTGCCCCAGTTTAGACGCGTGTCCTTTGGGACAACCCACAGCTCAAACCCACTGCCCACCCATCATTTTCCAAAGCTCCCCGCCCTGCTTAGTTTCTTTATCCAGAATCTTACTTGCCCCCCCCCCCTTGATCGCACTCAACTTGTTACCCGATTACCAATTTTCCCCCCACCCCTTGGTCCAAGACCATAACGGTCCCCCCCCTCCTGTGAAACAAACTTGAATGTGTATTCGGCCTTTTTTCCTCGATTGTTATCCATCTTTCTTCCCATTTCCTACGGCCTAGCCCCCCCAACGGCAGACGCGTCCCAGCAAACATAGCATGCGTTTTTTCTAATTTCAGTCTTTTAGCCCCCTTTTCCCAATCTTTTTCCGATCCCACCCAGGTCATAAATCTCTAGGGTTCAACATTGCACCTTTCCCGTTGCCTTAGTCCGTGTAGGACGATCAACTTTTTTCAGTTCTTCGAATTTCCCCTCCAAGTCGCTCCCTTCCCTCATTTCTCCTCCGACCCTTTTTTATTCTCTTCGACGCGCGCGTTATTGAAAGGATTCATTCCCAACAATAAACGTTCCGATGTTTTCCCTTTGAAGTCCTTTCGTCTAACTTTCCCCCTTCCCCCCTTCCACATTAGTACTCTCCAGATCTTCCGGTAGGGGTTTCTTCCTTTTGATTCGCTTCATCCAATGAATGAACCTTTTATCCTTATGGCCCACCTTTGACTCCAAGTTCTGGTTCTGCCCTTTTTCTCCACCAAGTATGGGATATAGCTGTTGTTTTCGTTACACTTTACCTGATCCTCTTGCCTTCCCCCAATCTTCCCTCTACCCCTTCCACTCTCTTTTCCCCCACATGCCGTGTCTTGCCGTATCTATACGGAGATCTGAGTTGTCCCCGCCCGTTCCATTGAGATCTTTCCCTTTTCTGCATAGATTCTCTTTTCGCAATTCTATCCCTTCTTCTAAAGCAGCTCTTTCTTAAGCACCCCTGGTGTATTCTCCACAATCGCCGGCGAAGTATATCTTTCTTTTCGTTGAACACTTCGAACCACCTTCAGGGATAGAGGCTCTCTTTTAAGTCAGCCATGCTATCTCTCTGTCCGCCAAATTACTTTGAGTCTACCAAATTTCCGCAACACGTTTTCTTGATTCGCCCTTCCCCCTGCGTCTTTTTGACTACGTTGTCGTATCCAGGGTCTCTTTCTACCCTCGCCTGTAGGTGATCGATCACAATCGCCATTTTCTAATTCCGTTCTCGTTCAGCGCGGTCCCCCCCGTCCCCCTTCTTTTTTACGAATCGCATTTTTTCCTGTTTATTTTATTGGAGCCCCGTACTCCTTTTTTTTGCAATCACTATTTCCCTCCTCTTCCCCCTTTGTTATGTTGTATTGAGAGTATGTTCGCTTTTAATTTTCGCATCAATGTTTCCGATCGATAGTCAGTTTTTTTTGTCCTCACGAGTGTCCGTCTTCCTCGGTCCTTCGCTTATGCTCGACCCCCTCTCTCGTTCTGTCTTACGATATGGTATCATCTTCCCGCTTCCCGAAAGCATTTAAGCTTTTCCCCCCCTTCATGGTTGACGGCCACCTTGGGTTCCCCTCCCCCAAGATTAAATTGAGCCTCAGCATCTCAGCTTTGCTTAAAAGCTGCCCTCCTGAAGAGAAGTGTCATCCCCCGTGTCCCCGCATATGCCTTACTCCGACACTCTTCTCTTTTTTCAGGTCCTAGGCTGTGACTTCTTAGACTACTAATCTCTAGCTTTATCCTATTCGCTAGCAGCTCCACGCATCCTAGTCCCACCCCCTGGAGGGTCCTTCCCCACCTGCTATTCCGCAGGGCGTTACACATCAATGATCTTTTCCCCCTGCTAACTTCCGACCCCTTCATGCCCGAACCTTAAGCTTTTCCTCTTCCGAGTCCAGTTGCCTTTTTTTTTCCATTTTGACAGGCCCGACTCTTCCTGTTCCTTCGCCCAAAATCTCCCAACACACTGACCTTCGGTGCAAATTCCATTACACGTACGTGGAGAGGCTGGTCGCCGATGCTAAATGGATTCCCCGGTCCCCCCGGTAGTATCTTGCGTCTCACAAGGCAAGAAAGCTCCCGTTTCTGCAGCTTATAAGTCGCTAGACCTGTTCTTTTCCCGGTCACCTTTGGACTCCCGTTGAACGCTTCTGTCACCAACATCGACGTATTTTTGGATTCGCAAAGTGCCAATGTGAATCGCGAGTCTTTTCGCGCCACCAGGATTCTTGCATTCCCCCCTTCCTTTCCCCGAAGGGCCAACCGAGTCTGCTGCATTCTTTACGTCCTATCTGGAAAAACGCTTAGTAATGCTCCAATCCATGCCTCTTGTAACATTTCAATTTTGTAAACCAAATCATCTTCCTTTTTCATGCCTTTGTTTTGTTCTTCTGACCGGGCCGCGTTTCTCCGTCCCCCACCATTCGGACATTAGCCGAATGCTAATGGGCTACCGCGCTTTGTGCGTCTAGGCTCGTTTTGTCGGAACGCTCTCTCTCTCCCACATCTAATACCTGCTCTCCTCCACATGGCGAGTGTTCGGCCTTTTACAGTGCGATTTCACCCTTTTACTGGGAATTTTATGGTATCGTCCCCCATTCGGTGCCACGGTTCTGTTTCGTACAAAAGTTATTCCTTTCCTTCGATCCTTTCCAACTCCTGTCGTGTAGCATATGAATAAGTCATTTGAAGTTTTAGTTTGTTGAGTCCCCCCACGCTTTTTTCCACTGGCTTTCCACTAGGTGAATATCCTTTCCCCATCTTTTCTACTGCAGTTCCCCCTACTGAGTCCTAGCTTCTGCCTCCTTCTTCACGATCCCGACCCTACTCTTACTAGCCTCACCATTGCCTCTTTTCCCCCAACCACTGTCGTGCATAATGCTTTTCCTCCCTCCGACTTTCTCCCTCCCCTCCCCCTGCCCCTTTTTTCCAAATGCCCCACCGGTTTTACTCTTAACCGAGAAGAGTATCCCCCTTTCCTCAACTCTTCTCCATAACGAGATCGTTCACTGGATCCTCCCCACCTCTTTCCCCCCTCTTTCGCTTTGCGACACCCCCAAACCAACCAAAAAAAAAATTAAAAAATCTTGACGACGCTTTCTATTCCATCTGCCTTCGACGAGTTTACCCCCCCCTGGGGTTTTCCTCCCCCTTTGATCCTTTCTCCTTAAGTTCAGGCTAACTATCGAACATTTGCCCCCGGTTCCATGGAATGGTAAAGTTACTTCCCGGTTCGTCAGACCCATTTGTCGTTTTCCCTTTTTCATGGTGCTTTCTCCCCGCCGCCCCCTCTCCGCACATTACCTCGACCTTCTTCCTTCTTCGACTGGAGCGTCGTCTTCCTTGGCCGGCAACACACCTTTAGATTCCTTGACCTCCTTACCACTGACGTCACTTATTTTTACGATATCCCCTCTACCGGTTTGTTGTTGCTATAGTCTGTTACTCTCCCAGTGATTCCCCCCTTTCGTTCATACTTTCCAGCCGACTCGGTCCCTTTTCTTTGTCCCCCCTGTCCTACAGGTCCTACCATTAGTGACGTATAGAGACCCGCTCCTCCTCTTGTATGCGGCCGTTACCTTTCCCTCTTACCAAGGTGCACTTTTCAACACTTGAGCACATCGTCTGCACGCTTCCTTACTGCATTCTTAAGTTTGATGTATATCGTCCCCAACAGTGAAATTTATTTCCCCCCCTTTTTTCATGATGGACCGCTTTTTCTTGACCTAGAGTGCTGACCCTTTTCTTCGCAATCTTTTTTTTGATTGACAGACAGCATCGGGGGTTTTAGTCGACGTCCTTCCAGGCTATCTGGATCGTGACTTGTTAATCTTCTGGAACTGATACAGCCTTTTTCCCGTATGGTCCCATTTGAAATGTTAATTTTAGCCCGTCTTCATTGTGTACCCCTCCTCTTCTTTGCGTACTCAGAAGGTTAGGTTACCTGATTTTAGGAGTGTTGCAGCGTATTCTTTGCAATAACCTCTCCACGAAGGCTACCTTTTTTTGAGATATCTTTTCTTGACCTTCGTTTTCAAAGAGTTTTCCCTGCTATCAACTCCCCTTAAGTCTGGCCCTTTACCAGATAGCGTGGCCCCCCCCCCCAACAACACAGCCCCCCCCCAAACCTCCCTAGGACAAATTATCATATGATCAGCCTTCTTCTCATATTTTCCCCCTGACAGTTTTTCCTCTTTTTACTGGATCGAAGGCATGCCTACTACCTTGGGACCGATACCAACCACAAAGGCTACAAATTTTGTGATTTGACGTTAAAACCCTTCCGCAAACCCCTCCCTTTGATGTATTCTTACTTCCGCTTGGTTATCATCTCCAGAGAGTTCCCTCCAGGCACATATCTTTTCCCCTACCATGAGAACGTGCCAACAATAGTAATTGAGTTCTAATTTTCTTTCCTTGCTGTTTCAGCAGCAGGCACCCCCCCTTTTTCTTCCTCCCCTCCCCAAAACAGGTGCATACAATATCTGTCAGGTGGTTTCCAAATTAGATCCAGTTTTCTCTTTATCTTCAGATGACCCCAACTTTGTTCATCTAGGCATGAGAATTATAAGAACGCACTTGCTCTGCAAGTAATCTTATCCCTCATGAGCCCTGGGTATATTAATAGTACCACGAGCCTTCCTGCGGGCTTTTGCTTTCTTTCAAACAATCTTTTTTTTTTTGTCGTACCATCCCCCTTTTCTCTTTCCCAGCAAGTTCTGCCCCTCCGACATCTTTCTTACCACGCCTCTCAGATAGATCGTAAACGTTCTATCTTTGTTTTGTTTTTTTTATGTGAGGCTGTCCTCCTCTCCCTTCCTAGTACTGCGTCGTATCCTTACCTCGTACCCCCTCCCCCTTAAATTCTCGGTTCTTGAACCTTACTCCAAGATTTTTTACGTTCTTCCTTATCCTTCGATCCTTCCCCCCCGGTACCCTTCGACGATTTGCAACCGTCTTCTCTGATGAAGATGAGATTAAGTTATCCCTCCTGTCATCGCCACCCTAGACGCAATGTTTCTTCTACTTTTCTTCCTTTTCTCTTCGTTTACTATTCATCCAGCATCTCTAGCCACCCCGCTGGCGCCCCCCATTCTTTCTATCTTTTTCTCTTGGTCCTTATAATCTCTTTTGTTCTTTCTCGCCCCTCTTTCTTGGCTCCCCATTCCTTAGTCTCTTTACAAACAAAATCTCCCAAACCCGATTTTCCCTCCGCCCTGAAGGTTTCGGTCTCCTTTTTTATTCCATTTTTTAGTTACAGCATCTCTCTTCTCGACATACCTCCCTTAAGTTTCAGTTTCTCCGGTCTCAACGTCTTCAGAGCGTTCTTCGCCCATGCAACCTGTATCCTCGGTCCTCTATTTTTTTTTGCTTCGTCGTAGATTTGACCTAATAACTCCCCTCCTTCCGTTTTTTTTTTCTCTATGATTTCTCCCTTATTCTTAACTAGCACCCCTTTTCCATCATAGATAGAAGTGTTGTCTGACAGGTGTTACCCCGTCCTATGCTTCGAAATTGTTGTCTTTGAGGCCTTCCATACCCCAGATAGAAATGGTCGCATGATCTTCTATTACCGTTTGCGGCGCTGTTGAACGGAATTGAATGCTTTTCCCTTTTAGTCTTTGCCGACCCCTTGTGCGAAAATCTTTTTTTTTTTTTGCCGGCCACTTTTTGGGGACCTCATTGCCCCCTGGTTGAATCCCCCTGCCACGAACGCCGCAGCTGGCTTTAACAAGATCCCATTTTGGCTTTCTTTTGCTTTTTATCCACGTTCCCCACTCTCCCTTGAATCTAATCGAAGTCTCTTTTTTTCCCCGGGGTTATATAGTGTGCTAATTGAGCTGGAACCTGTATCATTACTTCCTCTCGCCTCGTCCACTTCTGCTGATAAAAAATGTTGGTCTCCAGGCATGGGCGGGTGACCCCCTCAGGCCTAAATAGATCTTTTTATCCGGATCATTTTTGACCCCCCCTTTTTCATCCGGTTCTTTTTGTTCCTCTTCCTGGCAGGTTCCCCCCCCTGTCCATACCGGCAGGGGACCGGAGATATTCCTGCTGTTTCTCACCCACAGATATACCCTCTTTTTCGAAAACTCTCCATACCCCCTCTACGTTTGATCCTCCGAAGTTGCTGGCCCCAGGATATCACGGTTTCCCCTTTCTTTCTTTCTATGCCAGCATCATCCCCACTTTCCAATCTGCCCCTTACTGAACGTTTGGACGCTTGCTAAGCGTTTGACCGGTCAAGCGATATTCTTTGACACTCTCTTTTTAATTTCTCCCCTACACCGACATTTTTTGCGACAGAAACGCCTAATGTGCAGCGCCACCCTTCCCTCTCCGTCCCCCGTGTGAGATTCTCTTTAGACTTCCCCGACCTCCCCTTGTGTGCCCGCAGGCACCCTGAACCAGTTGCTGGTTTCCGCTCAAAGAACGCCCACGCTGTCTTTGGAACTGTCCCTCTCTTTGAAGCTTCTTTATATCTACTCTTTTGGTGAAAGTCTCAGCCCCGACTAGTCTTCGCAGGCTTTCGCCAACGTCGTTCCGTCGACCAAATGACTAATGTCGGCTTTCCTTCGTCACCTTTTAGTTAAGTTTTTTTTACTTTAGTGTATTATTTTTAGTTTGGGAGGACCTTCAATAAGTTTATGTTACCCCCAATTCCTCTGTCCCCCCAGTTCTTTATACAACAGGCTTGTGAGCGTCTGTTTTTTCCGATTTCCCCTGACATTTGGAAAATGTTGATTTGTTCTTACTTTCGGGGTGGCGTAGTTTTTGGGGTTCCGTTCTTTCCTCTTC
>Ga0179593_1320709_pt1 | contig 12579 bp, 6 predicted proteins | sample CZODoug2_1_08_16_FD_185931 | JGI IMG/M metagenome (GOLD analysis project Ga0179593, IMG submission 185931) | Vadose zone soil fungal communities from Angelo Coast Range Reserve, California, USA - CZODoug2_1_08_16fungal (PacBio error correction) | ecosystem: Environmental > Terrestrial > Soil >... | reverse complement strand
CACGGCTCCTTTTTTTTTGAACCGCGGACCGTTCTTTCCAGTTAACTTTTTCTCCCCACTCCCCCAAACCATGTTACAAAGGGATCCTCTCCACCACCGCCGGTCCTTTTTTCTTCTTCTTTCCCTTCTTTCGGGCAAAAAGAGCCCGCCGATCTCTCCAACACTAGATCTTCGAGGGGGCCTACAGTTACAGGTTTCTCCAAACAGGATGATTTTCCTCCTGCCTACTGTTTAGGCTGTTGTATCCTTCCTTTCCCTCCTTTTGCCGAACAAAAAATGCTAGATGGCCAGATGGTCGGCTGCTGCGAGTCCCCATTTTTTTTTCTTCGTGGAACCATAGACCAGTTTATCCATGTTTCTTCAGTTTTTTTTCCAAGCCTTGACTGGTCCCCTCTTCTCCTTCTTTGGCGGTATGTAGCTCCCCCTACCCCGGGATAATCGCGTGGATCTTTGAGGGTGTTAACGTTTCCCTCGGCTTTCTTTTACTAGAATTCTGTTTCCCATCTCTCTCCTTTTTTGGCTGCGAGTGATGGGTCTTTTTCCTCCTTGTTTTCCGCGTGCGAGTTTTGGTTAAACTTGGCATTTCCCGGCCCTTTTTTTTTCAAATTGCGTTGACCGTGTTCGACCTTTAGTTCGTGGGCTTTCACCCCTGCATTTTTTCGACGGCCTTTTTCCCCCCCTTTTTTTTTTTTTTGTTCTAGGAAGTACTATGGGGCCGGGTGCTGCGTCCTGTGGCTCTAAGAGGTCACCGCTCGACGGCTTTTTCCCCCATCCCACGTCTAGTTTCTATTCCTTGCTGACCAGTATTCGATTTTTTTTCACGAGACCTGAGAGAACTGCACCCGCGCAAGTTCTTCCGTGTTAACTGGTTTTTTTTTCGTGAGTTTGTTTTTTCCCCGGGAGGACTCCAGGAAAGGTTTTCGACGGCCCATCTTTTTTTCCCAAAACAGGGACTGTGATGTTCTTCGACGGCCCGTCGTCCAACTCCCTCTGCCTGAAAGAGGTTCTTTAGATGATGCTTTTGAAGTACCATCCAGCGGCCAAAAGCGCCGTGAACCTTCCCTCAGGACAACCCCTTCCCCCCTTTTTCCCCCTCGTCTTCGTTTTGAAGTTTCCCCGGCGATTCTTTCGCTTGGGCAAAATCATTTGGTGAACGCCGGCCCCCTAGCCGCGCCTTTGTCGCTCGTTTGGACCCCTTTCCTTTTTTGAGAGGACAGCTTTTTTCCCATGCGCAAGGTGTCGGCAATACGCTCTCTCTCTTTTATCGTGTTGGTGTTGAGAGAGGCTAGTATTGGCCCTCCCCCCTTTTGAAGACGAACCCTTTCAAATTTTTGGGCCCTCTTCCCCCACTAACGGGGTTTTCCACCGGATGATTAATCCGAGCTTCCTCGGGTCCCCTTTTTTTGTCACCGAGACGACTTTTTCTCGGCACCCTAAGCCTAGTCAGCGACGGTCCGGTGCTTCCTGAGTCCAGAGATTGTTCTTTGGTTTCGCGGGGTTTTCCTCCGTACTGGTACTGAGTTTGCTCAGCTGCTTCTCGAGCCAACTTCTGAGCCCCGCACCGTCTTCTTTTTTCTAGGAGGCGGGAGAAGTGACCCCTTCGACACTTTCTGTGTTCCCTTTTTGAGGTGAGGATCCCTTCCCTACGGGCCGAGTGGCCCCGAAAGTTTACACCCACGAAAGTAAGCCCTTTTTTTTTCCCAAGTATTATCAGCCAGCCTTTGGTGTGCAGTTTGTCTTCATATTCCCTAGGCAGAGCTGTTTTAATTGCAGCTTGAGGTCCAGCTAATTTTCCCTCGCAGGTGGTTTTCCAATAGAATAGTAGAGGCGTCCTCGCTCACTTTTTCTATCGAAAAGAAAGCCCCTTCTATCGAGAAGGACCAGTTTTAAACCGGATTCATGCAAGGTACTTGAAGACGAGTGTTCTCCCCCTCGACGAAGAGAAGGGCTTTTGTCCCGTTTTACTCCTTTTACAGTTTTTTTTCGACCCGTAGTGAACCATCGATCCCTCCTGTTTTCATCTCCCAGTGAGTTACCTCGACGGAGACAGATTTTCCTCAGCTCTTTTGATTTTCTGACCCCCTTCTGCTTTTCCCCCCTTTTTTGAGAGTTTCCCCGGAAAGATTTCCCGGCGCTGATGATCTACCGATTCAGATTTTTTCCGGTACAGACGTCCCGTCCCCTCCCCCCTCTCTAAGGGTCATTTTGATTCGCCGGACTCCCTGTTTTGCCCCGTCCTCTCACCTCTGGTTTTCCACGATCTCCCCTCTTGCGCTCTGCGCACCCTTTCAGCCCCTTTCTGCTGCCGGCGCGGTCAAGACTTCGCCTTCTTTGACGCAGTCCCTCTTCTGCCGCGGTGGGAGCGTACCCCTCCCTTTTCTTTACCCTCCTATCTGGTTTTGGCGAGAGCCTCTTCTTTTTTTTCCCGGCAATAGGAAGCTGCATGCCTTATGAGGTTGCGGTTCCCGGGTAAAGTACCTTTTTTTTTCCTTTTTTGGGAAACTTCTGAGGTGACCGCCAGTGGTCACGGAGCCTTCCCTCTTTTTTTTTCCCCGTAGATTTTAGGTTCTCCGTTTAGCGTTTAGACTTATGGGCGTTCTTATACGAGGGACGTTGTCGTCTTGTCGTCATTTTAACCAAGCGTTTCCACCTTTCCTCCCTAGGGAGGACAGGATTTATTTTGGAGACGTCTAGCGTTTGCGGCTTTGTCCTTTATATCCCCTCTCGAAAGAGATCCCACCCAGCGCCAACTGACCACCGCCCGACCCTGGGTTTTTCTTTATTTTCTTCCCCCCGATTTTTGAAAGTTTGTACTTTATAGGCCGATTTTCTTCCCGTTGCGCCCACGGCCGTTCTTTTGAGTGTCTCCGAATAGAGGGAAGTGAACCTCCTCTTTAACCATCCCCCCACTTTTTCTTCGGACGTTAATCATTACTCGGCCTCTTCCGCTGGCTCCTTCTGTGGCTCTCCCTTTCCCCTGTGTGTACGTGCATCTCGCTCTTTTCTCCTTGTTGTGTCGACTAGATTTTTCCCTGTACCTTCCCCCGAGCCCCTCAGTGATTCCCCGTGGACTTTTTTCTTATTTTGGATTTCGATGCCCCGGACTTGTCGGGGAGTGCCGTCGGAGCGCTTCGGGCAGAGCCCAAGCCCTCAGCCCGGGCCGCTCGCCCTCGAAGAGAGGATCTTTCCCTTGAGTTGACCATGCGTTTCTCCCACCTACTGATTCTTCTCCCCCTCCTTCATTTTTGATCGCATTTTTGTGGCTTTCTTTTAGTTTTGGTAGCAGTTTTTTTCCCCGTAGGTTTCCCGCTTTTTCCGGTCACCCTCCTCCTTTTTGAAGTTCCTTCTTCCCTTGCGCGGACAAATTCCGTCCGGACCTAGCTTCAGACCCCTTTTCTTCCTTCGACCGATGAGACTGTCGACCACTTTCCTCGTCTTTCTAGAAGTATTCTCCCTCCTGGGGGATGCCCAAGTGAATTGCGGTCCAGCCTGAAAGGGTTAACGACCAAAACCTTCCCGTTGGAGAAAGAGCAAGCGCATTCCGCCCTGCCTTATTTTTTTTTCCGTTTTGGTGCCCCCGGACAATAGACAGCTCCCCTCGCCCGAGGAGCCATACGTTGAATTCTCACCAAGGAGGAACTTTCCTTTTATCTGACAAGAGGGACAGATTTTGGTATTTCTCGCAGATACTACCTTTTGTGCATTTCTAATATGAGAGAAGCGGCCCTCTTTTGCCCCCCCTAGTTGAAGTGAGAGTATCGTGCTTTTTCCATTAGACTGTGTCGTCCACGCCTTTCTTTCGCTGGGGAGGGGAGGACTTCCGCTTTTTTTCGACGAACCTCCTTCTAGTTGAATATTTCCCCCTCTTTTTTCCTAAAGCGGCGTTTGACATTTTGATCAGAGGTTTTTTCCTACTTTTTTTAGAGTTTGCGAGGAAGACGTCTCTCCGCGATTTGCGCACCGGACCAGTATGGTCACCCTGGTCTCCATCTCATGCGAAGTGACGGGACCCCCCCTGCGTCGGAGTGGCCCCCGTCTCTTCCTAGAAAGTAGCCGTCCTGCTGTGTTATCTTCCGCTCGCGATCGGGGGCGGCGCCTCGTTTTTCGTTTAGCTGGAAAGGTCTAGACCCTCGGCAATCCAATGGTCTTCCCCTTAGTACCTCCCTTTCCTTGGAGTGACTCAGCCTTTCTTCCTCCTTCGACTCCCCCCGAAATGCTGCGGAAGTTTTTCCTAGTGACCGTTTTTTCCCTGGCGGTTTTTCCCGGCCCGGTCTCAGGAGCACTAACAGCCGCACCCCCCCCCCTCTTTCGCGATCGTCTTTCCCGGCAGCGCCACTGACTCCCTTTTGTTGTGGCGCTTTTTCCGATGATTGCGCTTTTAAATTCCGTCTCCCTCCCGCCGAAAAATCCGCTCGCTATCTCAAATTGCCCCCCGTCTTCGGAGTTCTTGGTTAAGTTTTTCTCTTTCCCAAAGAGTGGACCGACGACGGCAGCGTCCCTCTGTGGAACCTTTCTTTTTTTGTAGGTCCCCCCCCCCAGTTTGAACTGTCGGTTACCTCCCTTTGTGGTTAATAAATCTCTCACGTTTGTTGAGAGCACTCTGGCGAAAAGGAGGTAGTCCAAAAGTTAAATTTTCTTCTCCAAACTTCTTGTTATACCCCCTTTTGGTACCTTCCGGAGGATCTCCTCTGCCCCCCCTATTTCCCACCCGAGACTCAACTTCGTGTACGCCAGCACCCATGGAAGATCCCTGGGGGATGCGGCGCTGAGAGAGGATGGCTGGTGGGTGGTTCCAGGAGACGAGTCTTGTTGATTTTCTTTTTTCGCCACCATAGGCTCAGAGACACCCCTGTATTTCGTCGTGACCGAGGGCTCCCTTTTTTCTAAGCCCCCTCCCTGAAAGTAGGGGTTTGCCCCTTTTTCTTACGGTGCCGAGACGTCAGGGAAAGCTTTGTTTCTTTTTTCAAGTCAAATTGAACACCCCTTCAAGGCCCGGGGAAAAGGCGGGGTGCTTTGTAGTGAGGCTCTTCATTCACGGAGTGTAAAGAAGGGTGGTCTCTTTTCCCGATGCGATGTGTTCTGACCGAATATAGAGCAGTCCCCTTTGATAGTTTTTTCTATCGACCCTCCCCTTAAGCCAGGGATCCGTGAAGGCGGAAGGCATTGTGAGGAACCGGTACTATGCCTCCTGTTTTCAACAGCAAGAAGAGACAGGAACGAAAATTAATATGGTAATAGTTACCTCACCGAAAGGGGTTCCCGCACTAAGACTTTCAGCCCTTAGGGTTTTCAGTAAGAAGAAAGTTCCTCAGATTTCGCATAATCCTCGTTTTTTTGTCCAGGGTTTTTCCCCGCTGACAGATGTTCACCCTTCTAGGTCCCTTCCCCCCCGGTAAGGGGCCTTCGACCCAGAACCTCTTCCCTGAGATTTCTCCATTTTAGGATGGAAGAAAGGAGCGACCAACCCCCGATCATGAGACCAGAGTTGGTTTCCCCCCCCCTCTAAGGTCCGCGTCGCGAAGAGCTTTACCTTCTCCTTTATAATTGTTCTATTTGCGTACGCAGCCTTTCCCCATCTTGCACGAGAGTTTCTTCGTCTCTGTGGTAGTACAGTCCCTCGAGGTACCCGGAGAGCTCTTTTCCGGAGTCCGAAGCAGGCTCGTGCCCTTAATAGGAACTCCTGCCCTGAACCTGTAGTCGGTGCGAGGTCTCTTTTTCCCTCAAAGCGTTTTGGGACCTTTCCTTTGGAAAGAACTCTTTCTGAAGCCTGCTCTTTTTCCTTTCGATCCCTACAGCGAAGCGATTCGGTTCCCGACCGGAGAGCAGCAAGGGGTTTTTCTTTCTTCGGAAGCCTGTCGTTTGTGTAAGCGAGACCCAGTCGCCCGAAACCCCAGCTTTGCTGCCCTGGTTTTACCCGGGCGTCAGACTTCGTTCCCCTTTCCTTTATCTCACCCCTCGAAAGAGTCGTACCCACCTGCCAAATGCCGAACGCCTGGCGGCTTGAACCGCCCTTTAAAAAGTAGGCTCTCCTCCTGGCGATGGAGCTAGCTCCTTTTCCTTTCCATAGGTTGCGTTGTCGTACGTGCCGCGCCGCAGATTATTGGTAGGTCCTTCCACGACTCCGTCGGGTCACATACGACCCGCGGCCTTTGGCAGCGTACGAAGTATGTGTGCTTTCTCGCGGTCGGTGTGCTTTTTCCCCCCCTTCCCTATACCTCCTTTTTTTTTTTTGTTTTCTGAGATTAACAAGTCCCCTAGTCCTTTTACCTGCCACAATAGTCCCTCTTGCAGCCCTGGTTCGATGGCCCGATGACGGCCGACGGACGGGCTTTTCTTCACGACCTGCGGAGCGTTGCTTCCCCCTCTCTTTCGACCCTCCATTCCTTCCAGTTCTCCCCATCGCCTTGGGTCTTCGGCCGACGTGTTCTGGCACCCCGTGCTTCTTTTCCTCGTGCGTTTTAGCTGGGCGACTCTTTTTTTTCTTTTCGGTGCGGCTCAAAGATTAATCCCGTCTGCCCTCGTTTACTCCCGCCCTCAGCGGTTGGACGGTTCTCGTACCCCAGCGCTTCCAAGGAGGGCCTAGCGCATCAGCCCTCCGCACGTCCCATCGTTTTCGTCTTGTCTCACGTCGACATCGACTCTTTTTATGGTCCTCGTCGACGTCTGTAAACCTTGCCCGGCCTTTTCCAAACTGTTTTTTTACACCCTTGAGACAGAGACCCCGCTCCCCCCTGTTCTGCCCTATGGGGTTCCTTTTTTTTCCTGGATGCCGAGTTGCGGATGTAACTACGGGGTCCCCCCCTTGCTTTCCGCACTCGCGCGCCAATGGATGTGGTATTTTTTGGATCCGGCTATCTTTTTTTTTTAGTCGTCGCGCAAGCGAGGCAGGTCTTTGTTTTTACCTTGGAGGTTAATCGCCTCCCTCGTGTGACGGAGTCCCTTGTTTTTTTTTTTTTTGTGGTACCGTTTTTCTCATAGATATAGAGAATTTGTACCTCTTTTCGAGTGTGACCCTGCAACACTTTCCTGTCTCGAAGGTAGGGTGCTCCGGCTCTTTTTGGACGCGGGGGCGCGAAGATGTTGATTTATTGTCACCGAAGTTCACTGAGGGACCAGATCCTTCCGTGTCGAGGCCTGCGCCTTTTATTTGCACCCCCTCCTTTTTTTAATCCTGACCGGGGCCTCCACCAAAGAGGGTTTACGGCCCCTAGAAGCGGTCCGTGAGAGCTTTTATTTATCTCGATTGACCTTTTATATATGTCCCTCCCCCCTTTTTTCTTCCCATGCGCGACCTTAAGGAGTGACCTCGCTGCTCTGGCATAGAACGGAAAACCCCAACAATGGAAGGTCCTTTGTTTTTAGTTCGTGTTTAAACTTGCTTAATCGGAACGTCGCACCCCGTCGAAATAAACCCCCCCCCCCCCCCATTTTCTCAGGAAACCCAAGAGAACTGGTAGCTGCGTAGACTTCTTAACGAAGACCCCTACCTTTCTTTTTTAGCTGACCGCCGGTTGAGAGTTTCTTGCTTTTTCCCCTCCTCGACCAGCATTGTCGCAGGACAAAGCCCAAGAACCTGCCTCTATAAACCCCCGGTTTGCTCTTCCTTCTTGCGCCTTCCTTCTTACAAGGCTATTAGTCTTTTGTGTCCAAAAGTTAAAGCCGAATCTCAGCTTTTGAAACTTAAGCGTGGAGCCATGGAGGTTTTGTCGGCCCCAGGAAGTAATACCTGGTGTCGGTCTTACGATCTATCTATTGTACTCCCCTCCCCCTTTTTTAGTTCCCTTAGTATGAGGCCGTCACCCCTTTTTGCCTTACAGACCCTGTTATCCCTCTCCCCCCACGTCGGTGTTTTTTTCTCTTAAGACCTGCTCCGGATAGTGATTTTCCCAACAACCTCCCACGAGACGAACCTCCTTTTCGGCACCACAGCCCATCCCGCCAGCCAGCGGACTTCGGGGAGGATCGTCTTTTCTCTCGTGGTTGCGGGTTTCTCCCTTGTAACGAGGTTACCAGAGCTCCAGCTGACCCAGTAGTAGACCTTAGAAGTGGATTTCTTCTCTGGAAGTAGTCCTACCCCCAGAGACAGTAGCTTGTTGTCCTATACGGTGCGGATGCAAGGTGCGGTCCTTCTGTGCCCTCACGGGAAATCCGGGTCAACCGTTAAGCCCCTTCCGCCGGTGTTTAGTCGATGCAGGTCTTCTTCTAGGCGAGAGGGTACCACCCGATCCCTCTTTCCTCCAGAGAACCCTTTGATGTGCGCATCTCTTAGAGAGAAATAGAAGCTGCTCTCCCCTTAGATCAGGCTTTTGAGTAGGGAAGAAGAACCACGGGAAGGCCGGCAGGTTTTGAAAGAGCACAGCCTCGTCCCCTTAAACCCTGTTCTTTTACGTTGAAAGCATTTGCTTCAAGAAGCGATTAAGAGACCACTATCAGCAGAGCAACGCAGACCCTTACTCTTTTTCCTCCCCCCCAGGACCCCTAACTGCAGCTCTGTGCTTGTACCCCCCCAGAGAAAGATGTTCGGCTCGATATCGATTGGCTTGTCACAGACCCGCCAGCGACTCGGCCTTTCCCCTCCTCCGTCGAATGACAGCTGCGTACCCCTCTTCCTTACCGAAACCTCTTTCTCCCCCCCGATCAGGTCCCGAGTGCGGCCATTTACAGGAACTCAGACTTGCTCGCTTTCCCCGTCAGTAACCCCCTCCCTGCGAACGAGGCTTCTCGTCGAACGAAGTGGGAGGGATTTTTAACGGTACCCTCTCCCTCGGCATCGGGCGCTGCGCTGTAGTTTTTTGTTTTCCCCCCTCACATCCAGCAGGAAGAAGTTCGTTTTCTACAGGTTCTACCCTTTTTGTGTTTTACGGTGAATTGGGAAACGGCGTGCAGGATGACAGTACGTCGTAGAGGGGACCTCAGGAAGAATTTCATGTATCCTCCTCTCACCTGATGTCGAGGAAGAAAGCAACCGACCGGGCCGGGATAGGGCGAGGTCCGGGACTTTTATAGTGGCCAGTCTCCAAAGTAGAAGTACACTGTCCCCCTTTTGTGGTGATTAGGGCTGTATATGGTGTCCTTACGAGCGGGCGATTACGTCGCCTCACGTTTTTCCCCTACGAACGTGAGGCAAACTTCTTTCAAATGCCGGAGCTCCACAAGGGTTTACCCCGCCTTTCACAACGTCGGGCCGCGCGACTTTCATTCTCTGCAATTCGGATTCTGGCGTTGTCGTATTCCTCGCCCGATCCTGTCGTTTTTTGTCGGCCCCCAGTCAGGTTCCTTTTCAATCGCCATCCGAACACCAGGCTTTTTGCGGGTGACCTCGCTCGTTAAGGCGGTTCGAGTTAAGTGGAATCTCTCCTTTTCCGCCTTTTTCTTTTTTTTTTTTGAGAGTTTAAGTACACTTGAACCGCTCCTCCCCCTCGCTCCCGCTGCCCGCCCGGGCCCGGTTCTTCTTTCTTTATGACGGCCTCGCCTTTTCGGCCGACCTGAAGGCTGACTTTTCGCGGCCCGTCTTGTTCGCCTCCTTTGCGCCCTTTTTCTGAGCGTCCGACGTGTTCACTTTAAACCATCCCTTCCCCTTTCTCCTGCCCTTGTCGCTTTGTTTAGCCGCGTTCGATTCCGGTTGGAGTACCTTTTCCTTCGAGTCGCCGCTGTCATCCCGTGAGCTTTCTTCTTCCCATTTTCGCTTTTTTCGTTTTAAAAGACGCCGTCCGGTACTTTCCCATAAGAACTTGCTTTATGCCCCGGGCTTCCAGAATACTATCCCCCCGGCCAGCAGTCGCTCTCCTCGATTCAATATGTAGTGGAGTAAGCTGTTTTACACCTCCCCCACAGGTTCGTTTAAAAAAGGCCTTTCCCGCCGCCAACAGATCTCCTGCGGATGTCAAAACTATATCGCTCTTCGCCTGCCTGATTTGTTTTTCTTACCTCGGATGAAGTCTTTCCCCTTTAGTCCGCCTCCTCCGACTAGGGACACTTTTGGTATGACCCTACTCCGCGCTGATTTTTTTTTCAGTTTGTCTCCGAGATTTCTTCTCTGAGGACTTTGCACACCATAGTGGAGGCTAGTTTCCCTCCGCCTTTTTATGGTTTGAAAAGCCCTTTGATCATGGGGTCTTGTATGCCTACAAGGTAAATTCCTCGATAGCTCCTTTAACCCTTTCTTTAGGGGGGAAGGCAAGTCCATCCCCCCTAGCTGCTGCAGCCGATGCATTTCTCGTTCTCTTCTATGGACTCTGGCGTCCCCTTCGTTGATTTGATGGTCCGAGTTTCCGGTCTTTCCTCTTACAGATAACTGTACTCCCCCATAAGAGCCGGAGTTTTGTTTTTTCATGGCCATCTCAGGTTCCTTCCCAAGGCTGTCCGGTAAGAATCGCGCCCGCCGGCGGCGTTTCCCCTTGCGTAGAGCTCTTGACCGGTTCTCAGCCTATTCTATTGTCACAAAAACTTCCGCATCTTAGACCCGAGTAAGCCGTCTCCCCTCGATGCGAGGGTTGACAAGGTTTGTTTCAACCGGCCCCCCTCTCTTGCCGTCTCCTTTTTACCAGTTCCCCCTTTTCGGGTCACCGATTGAAGGCTCGGCGCCATGTAACCCACCCCCCCCTCGAAGGTGAGGCGTTCTCTCCTGCCTCAGAGAACCTCTTTCCTTCGTGACGCGTTCCTCGGATGAGATGACCGAGGTACCCCCTTACGTCTCGCTTCCAAAAGCCCTCTCCTTCGATAATCCCCCCCTCCCCGTTTCCCTCCCTGCGTTTCGGGACGGAGTGAGACCGCCCCTTTTTTTCGTAACGCGTGGTTCAAGATTAGACGCTCAGATCCCTTTTTCCGGCCTTTGGCCCCAGGTCCGTTTGGATATTTCCCCCCACTTCCGGAACTTCCCCCCTTTTTCCGGTGTGACCTCACTCTCTGCGAAGAAGAAGACGTGGTTGGGGTTAGATTCTTCTTAGGCCGACCCAACCCCCCCCCCCCCCCCCGTTCTTTGGAAGCAACGACCTTCTTCTTTCCCTTCCAACAGTTTCCGGTATCCCCCCGTGGGTTTACGAGCCGTCTTTTTTCGCAGTCATTTACCTTGAGTGGAAAAAGACTCCTCCTTTGGTCCGACCCCATCCAGACGCCGTCTATTTAAGGTTATTGCCGCTTTCTTCGGGGTATTGGATTGTGTGCGGTTTCGACTAATTTCTTATAGAAAAGCTACGTTTTCGTGTCACCGATTCCTGTAGTTTCTCTGTCGGGGGCCTCCTTTCTCCGCCCCCCCAATGACCGTAGCTTTTTTAAGGAGAAGGTGCGGTCGGAGCAAGGTCGCTACCGTCCCTGTTGACACGAACCTTTTCAAGCCCGGGACATTTAATAGAAGTCCTTGGGGTGCTGGGGGTCTAGGTCCCCTATTTTTTCCACTGAAGAGAGGTTCACCTACTTTTCACTCCTTTGACAGGCCACGCGGGATGTTTTTCCCCGTAATAGTTCTGAGTCCCATCGACTGTAGCACCTCAATAGACTATATCGCGCAGGATTCGAGGTCCCGGGGCGGAAGCCCCCTTTTCTAGCAGTCTTGTGCACGGTACACCCCTGACGGCAGGGCTTCGACCCCTTCAGGAATTTGATCTGCAGTTGTCCGACATGCCCGCCCCTGGACAAGACCCCCTCTCACGCCCATTCCCCGGCGCCTCGACCCTGAGCCTCTCAGCCCTTAGGGCTAAGCAGATCTTCGCCCTTTTGCCACCCGGCTCAAGATTGACACTTACTTCCTGTCGGCTAAATGACAGACCGAACCCACATCCCTGAGGAGTTCGACAAAGGATCCCTCCCTCAAGAACCTCTACCGCTCCTGCGCCAGAGGGTTGTCAACGATCCGTTCTTGATTTCGTGCCCCCCATTCCCTCCAGTAATGCTGAGGACGGCCCCTCATCATACCAACCTTGGAAGCGGCGGCTCTCCTTGCGTTTGGACTTTTTCCCAGCAGTTATGACCCCTTCATAGCCTCCTTCCCTTGATTCGGTTCGGGCTTGGTGTGCCCGCGCCCATCTGTTCCTCAGGTCTTTTGAAGTCGTGTTGTTCGCGGTTTCTCCCCTGTTTTTTTTTGTGTACTTCCCTGTTTGGCGTTGACCCCTCTTTTTTTCATGCTTTTCTCCCGTCGCGAGGGGAGCGGCCCGCGTCGATGTCGATTTTCCGACAGTGGAGCGTTTGGATTTTTCCAAGCCTTCAGAATCGTTTTTTTTTTATGCCTCTATTTTCGTCTGACGGCTCGTTCGCTGCGAAACCCGTCTCCTGACCTCCACCGTCTCGCGGTAGATGCGTCTTTAAGCGTTTTTCGAGCCTTGAACTCCTCCTCACCGTCCCTCGAAAACGAGTTTTCGGCCCCACCATCCCCTGTCGATGAAGAGTAAAAGTGGCAGGATGTTCCCTGCATGTGTGAACCTTCCTGGTCTAGGCGATGGATTCTTGCCGGCCTCCTTTTGCCCTCCTCGCGTGCCCCCCCTGCATTGAGGAATACCCAGTCAGTTCCGGCCGTCATCGCTCGCCCACTACGCCTTCCCGTCGGTAAGACTTGTGTCTGTCCCCCTTTTTCGAGGTTGTCTTTGA
>Ga0179593_1216595_pt1 | contig 12579 bp, 13 predicted proteins | sample CZODoug2_1_08_16_FD_185931 | JGI IMG/M metagenome (GOLD analysis project Ga0179593, IMG submission 185931) | Vadose zone soil fungal communities from Angelo Coast Range Reserve, California, USA - CZODoug2_1_08_16fungal (PacBio error correction) | ecosystem: Environmental > Terrestrial > Soil >... | reverse complement strand
ACCCCCCTTTTCCCTTTCGTCTCAGGAAACTGCTCAGCGCCTTAAGTTACCGGGACACTTCAGCTCCCCGAACGTCTGACACTCCAAGAGGCGCTGATCCCCTCCCCTTCATTGTATCCGTAACTTTTTAAGCTCCCAATACGGGAGAAAACGGATTTTATAGCGGCTTTCACGTTCCAGTCGTCCCCTCCTACCATAATTTTTGCCCGACCCTGCTTCCCATTCCCGACTTTTTTCTTCAAATCCCAGGGTTTGTTTTTCCACTTGTGTTTGCGCGTGGACCATGGATTCGCCCTCCCCCGTCCAACCCTAACTAGTTACCCACTGCGAGCGCATTCAACATTTTCTACCGACGCCGTTCTGGCGTCATCAGTGCTTTTTTTTTCCCCGTATTCCTTTTTTTGAACACTGTCAGGTTAATCAGTTCCACTCGTAGTTTTTTTCCGTGTAGTTCGCTTTACCCTCTTTATGTCCCCTTCACCTTTTCGTTTTCAGAGAAATATTTACTTCCGCCTCCCGTTTTTTCCCGCTTTTAGAGCAAGGCACTTATTTTACTGAGGCAATTTAATAGCTCTGTTCATAGCAGATGATTTAAGGTCGATGAACACGGGTCCTTTGAGTCCTTCACGTCGAGTCTTCCTCACTGGTTGACAGCAGATTCCCCTACTCTTCCCCCTGCTTCTTCTGTTAAAGTCATTCATCCACCCCCCTGCCGTCCTGTCTATAGATGGTTAAGAGCCCGAGATTACAATACTCTGTATGTGTCCACGCCCTTTCGTCCAAACAGCGATAAGGTTACTTTGACCCAATTATCTCCCCCCGTAAATAACAGGATATCAGGCGAAGTCAGGCGCTTGACAGAGTTCCACGTTTTTATGCATTCACTATGGCTATTGTGCTGAATACATACTCTTCTTTCTACCTGTTAAGGCCCGATCTCCCCCTAGACCGGGAGATGATGTGACTCCTTCCTGCTTTGGGGTTTTTTTACGAGACCATCGATCCCCTGACCCACGCGTCCCCCCGTCGAAAGTAGTAGATACCCCCCCCCGCGAAAATTGCGTTACCCTCACTTCTTGCCCGAATTCGCCCCCCCCACTACCTTCCCGTTTCCCCCCTTGCATGACCCCCGCCTGAAAGGTATCGTAAGCCATCCCTCCTAAACCTGAAACCTTCTGGACATCCCCTCCCTCCCGTTTCCCCTCTTTCAATTTCATCATTCCTTCTCATAGGCATGGGTTAAGTTAGCCTCACTTCTGCGCCCCTCGGGGAGAATCAAACACCTAACCGTTTCTTTTATTATGCACCATCTGCTCTACACCTTCCTCATGGCTTTATAATCTTCCATTGTTTTACTCTCATATCGCATGCCTGCTGCTCAGATCTTCCCTTTATCCGAGTATTAGTCGTGTAGTTCCCCTCATAGACAAACTTAATAACCCCTTACGACAATTTTTTCATAAATTCCCTACTCGTTCCCCCGCTATGCCTGATTCCTTCCGCAAACTGATGAACTTCTTTTGCGCCCCACCCTCTCTGTCTTTTTGTGAAGCCCCCATCCGTTGATGACTTGGACCGACTGTCTTCCTTCTGAGACACCATAGAGTCAACGCACTAGCCTTCTTCTCCCGAGGATTTTCCAATTCCTCGCACCACTAGGCCCTCGCTTCTCCCCTCATTTTTCCCCTTCGAGGCCTTTGTTTCCTTTCTTGCATCTTCTTCTAATATCTTTCAGATAGTTTCTTTTCCAAAGCCCCACGGTCTTTTTGAACCACTTCTTTTGAAATTGACACAGTCCCAATCTGACCCAGGAGTTCCCCCTTACATTCCTTTCCCCAATTATTCCTACACGATGATGATGAGGCCCAGTGTCATTTTGCTCATGTTTCATTTCCGCTCCTGTTTATTCCTGTAGAGCTCCCTCACTGCGCCTTTTTGGCCCCTCATTTTTCCTAGTCCGGCCGCGTGACTGATAAGTTACCCCAAACCGGCGCCCAAGGCATTGTACACCCCGGACTCGTTGACACTTGGAGTTTTCCTTTTGCTGCTTTTTTTCTCCCCTTCGTATTCTTCCGCGCTACATGCCTTCCTCCTCTCATCCAGAGAAACTTCCTCTCAAAACCTCTCTCCTCCTTTCTTCGTGTCTTGCGCGTTCCCACAATAGTGGCCTTGTCGCTCAGACTTTTCCCTTGCTGCGAATTGTCGCCCCGAATGCGACTGCCACCAACGTGAGAAGAGTGAAGTCCGTGTTTCTACGCGTTCATACACCGCCCTCATAACCTGCATTCCAGCGTTCCTTCCTTAAGAGAATGATTCGAGCAACCCCTTTTTTTCTTTCCTCTCGAACTCATCCAGGAAATGTTGCCCCTTTTTAAAAAGCTGTCGTAGTCGTTGCCGAATTCGACCTACGGTCATTTTGGAGGTCCACACCAGTCTAGGGTGCTTTTTCCCCCCTTTTTGAATAAGTGCCCATACGATTAAGCAGCTTTTCTTTTTTTTAGAGCGTCGGTTCCTAGAAGAGTTTTCCCCTAACCCCCGTATTCTGTTGCCGATCATTTCTTCAGGTGTTGCAGAGATTCTCCCCCTTTTCATTGCATTTTCCCATTTTCTCCTCGGCGACAGCCTCTCTCCGAGAGAAGAGGTCTTTTTCCTTTGAGACCTCTTCCATACCGTTAATTCGTAGTCATACTCCCGAACGAATCCCTGCTCTTAATGACGACTCTTGTTGCCAACGGTTGGCCTAGTTTCGCTATTTTTTCCGCTTTTCGTGCCCCCACTTTTTGAATGATCCTAGTCTTTTACTTCTGCGTTTTGCTTTTTTACGTTCCACTGGGTTTTCCTCGTTGCAATCTAGTAAGTTCCCCCCCCCTGTCTTTGTTTTCGGCAGCGCACAAATTTCAAGTTTCGACCTTCTGCTTCGAAGCTGTCCAAGGGACCCTCATCTGTAGAATGTTTTTTGTCCCTCCCTAGATTTTACGACATTGCTCTTCCCGAGACTCACTAAGTCATGTTCTCTTCCAACCCCCCCACGTAGACTCCTTCTTCCGCCTTTTTTTCCCATTTTTGAAGCTTCTTCCCGCCTTCGCCTGGAGTCACCTTTTTGGTTCTTTTGCACCTTTTTCCTTTCGGATATTGAATCTCTACTTTCACTCCCTAGGGGGTGTTTTTTTTATGAGATCCTCTTCCTACGGTCACAACATAGCAGCTTGCCAGGCTTCTCCCCCCACCCTTTAAGGACAGCCCCCCCTTGCCTTCCCCCCTACAACAAGCCTTTCCCCTAATTCTGACCCCGCGCATTTCTCGGCCGGTTTGGTGGGCCAAATAGATTCTCCTCGGTTCAGGCGCATGCTAGGGCGTCGTCCTTCTATAAGGCGCAAGTCTCCTCTCTTACGTTTCTGATGGTTTTCCTAGATTTTTCAGAAGTGAGATGCGAATACATTCTTTTTTTTGCCTGCCTGAAGTTTTCTCACGCAACCTGGGCCCCCTTGAAAGCAACAGATTTCCTCCTCCCACTTTCTGGATGGCAGTGCTTCACCTACCTCGACACCTCGCTTATCTTTCTTGCACCCTTTTTTTCAAACAAACTCTTTGGAGTACAGTTTCTTTCCTTCTCGATTCGACGACCCAATACCCCGGTTCTTTTCTCCCGGACGAAGCTCCTTCAGATCCTGATCTCTTCTTACGCTGGCTCCCTTCAAGCAGCTGCCTCTGCTTTAAAGATCGATTCCCTGATTCTTCGCTTTTTTTAAGGGTTTGGCACGGAACTTCCCTTCTCTCCGCCGACTGCGATAGTTCTTTATTTCTCTCGGGACCCCCGTATCCCCAAATTGACTCATCCTCGAGGTGGCATTTTTTTTTTGCCTCCATTCGGTACTTCCTTCCAATTCTGAATGCTATCTTTCGGTGGGTCAGTTCCTTTACCCCTTTGTTCCCTTCGTTTATTTCTCTAATAAGCTCTTGTTCCAGTCGCAGAATGCGGACGACCTGCTTCTAGATGGTTTATGCATTTTCTGTTTCCCGGTTTCCACCGTACAGAAGGACCTTATTATTCTTTCTTGGCTTTCTTTTCCCCATCTCGGACTGACGGTCCTGAATTTTCCCTCTTTTTTTTGAGAGAAAATTCCGCTCCTTTCTCCTCTTTCCGTAAGTTTTTCCCCTAGATTTTATATTTTTCTCGATGGTAAGTAGCACGCATTCTTCTCTAGGTAGCTTTATTTCCCTTCCTGCCACCCTCTAGAAACTCCATGATCGCGTCCCAACCGGACTTGTGCGCCCGTTTTTTTCCCAGACAGGAGGCTCCCCCTTTCCTTCTACGCGCGTCGATGCATTATCTCATTCGCGCCGATCTACTTGAACGCATTCTCAACTTCTTCCTGCTCTTTTCGCGTTTTTCTGCCCGTTTTTCCTGGAATGTAACGGGATTCCCCCCTCCTCTCCCCTAAGGGGAGGTTTTACCCACTGTCTTTTTCCATATATCGTTGTAACCTAGAGGCGTTCTTCAATGCCCTCCTTCCCCAAGTCCGTAGCGCTTCCAATTCGCTCTCGACTTGCTGAATTTAGTGCGGCAATCTGGAACTGAAGCTTTCTCCCCCTCCTTCTATTCGTTTTTTTTCCTGTTTTTTTTTTTTTCTCGAATTGCGGAACCCAGAAGTAGTAATTCCTCACTTTTTTTCCCTCGTATTTTGTTAACCCCCTCTCTCTCGTTTTCGAATGCGCGCCCTCGCTAGCTTTTCAGGGTGGTCCTTCGTTTTCACCTTTTCCGTCGTGACGGTCTACACGCCTTGCAAAAGAGAAGGAGCCGCTGTATTCCCTCTGCGATCAAACCCCACGGGCTACCGGCCCGTCCTATCCCTATGCCAATTGGCCTACGACCCCTTGAAGTGCTTTTTTGCTTCTCCCCCCCCCGTGGCGGAATCACTCTTCCCTCGACCTGTTTCCCAACCCCCAGAGCATCCTGTCAGACAATGGTATCACGGTCCGGACCCCGAGTAGTTCTTAACCTCATTTTTGATGCGGGATTTTCCCTCTCCCATTTATTCTCCAGTTCAACCCCTGTGAACTCTCGGTGTTAGTCCCCTCCCTCCCCCAAATTTCTCTTTGAAACCGTGAATTTTCCCATCCGTGATAGTTTTTCCACATTGTCTCGGGCATTTGCGAGCTTCTCCCCCAGCCCGGCCCGATACTCCAGAAACGTCAGGTAGAGATTTTAATTGAAACTGTCATCCTCACCTTCGAGGTCAGCTTTTTCTTGCTAGTGTCTGGCCTGCTGCGTGCCCGGTCCCGTTTCTCTATCTATCCTGTTTTGAATTCTTTGTACTATTGACCCTTAGAATGTCCCCGTCTCTCCCCCCCTACGCTTTACCTTTCTTCAAGCCGTTGGGCTTTGGGTTTGGTTTGCCCTCGAGGTTCTCTTTATCGGAAGCCTTCTCACTCTTCTTTTGCTCGAGCGCGCTGAACTCCGCTGCCTTGTTCATAGGTACCTTGATTTTCTACTCACATAGTTTTATAGGCGCTTTTCCCCTTCCCGTCGAGGAATATACTGAACAAATCCTCTCTGGCCTTCCTCGGTTTTTGCCTAACTATCAGAACTTCCTCGCGGGACTGCACCCTCAGTTTTTTTGTCACCACAAGACAGCATACATCTTCCTCAGCGGCGATTCTCCCCATACTTTTTTCTCTCTCCCTGTCTTTTCCGTTTTTAGATAACTGTAAAAGGATCCCACCGTACCCACCCCCCCTTGCTGTTAGCTTTTTTTATGACCTCACGCTCTCCGACCGGTCGGAGTTCCCTTTCTGGTAGTTCTCTCCGGCCTGAAGTTGCAAGAGTTCTCGCTCCCTCCTTAATCATTTCTTTCCTCTTACGGTTTTCTATCCCTTTGTTTCCTCCGCGAAGCCTTTCGGAGTCCCTACCTTGCTTGATTCCATGTTCAGTTCACTCCGGCGCGATCAAGTTTACTGATGTGGCACGAGTCTATTTTTTTCCGTCGTATTCGTTTGACCGCCAGAGGGAGAAAACTTAACAGCCGTTCTTCTTCCTCTTCGCCTGTAAATCTTCACTTTCCCCCGGGGTGGGTTCCTCCTATGCATTGGTCTCCTTTTCCCAACTCTCAGTTTTGCCTTCGATGATCCCCCCCCGTGATCCGCCCTTTTTGGCGATTTCGACGTCTGCCTTTGATCTATGGTAAATCCCGAACCACCCTCCCCTTTTTCGCCGAGCGTAGGTCTGACTACTCTGCCTTCTCCCTCAGCATATTTTCCCTTTCATCAGTTGTTTTTTTTCTCTCGATAGGAAGTTCCATTTCGCGTCATACCCCCCATTCTGGAGACCCGGGGCGTTTCTGTGTTTTGGGTATCACATCCGCTACCCCCCCCGCGATACGCCACCGGTTTTCTAAAATTGTTTCATCTTCCGCACGTCGCTTGTCCCCTGGCGTCCCAACCCTGAAGTTGCTTCGTACCCCCCCCCTCCTTGTTCTCCCGTTGTAGCGGTTTTCTTCCCCCTCCCTCCATAACGGTTTCCGGTTCTCTCCGGATGGCCGTTCCCGAAAGTGCCCCGATTCTTCCCCCCAATAATACTCTTTCGCTTCCTACACTAGCTGGCCTTGGCACCCCGACTCTCACACGTCGCCCCCGATGCTCGCGGTCTCCCCCTGGACCCTCATTGCTTCTTACGAAGAAATGGTCCTCTTCGTGAATATTCCTCCTCAGATAGATTGTCCATTGCCCCCGCCGTTTCTCAGACCATCAGGTCGCGTACTTTCTTTCCTCTTATCGTTCACGCGTCAACAGAACTTGTTTTTTTCTTTTTTGCTCGTGTTTACAGGTATCGCCGCAGAAAACGAACTTCCCCAATTGCGCGATGAGACCCCGTGGATGCCTTTCCCTGCTTCCTGAAGTCTTGATGTTGGTGTGAAACCTCCCCCCTTTTTTTCCTTCCCTGCGTCTTTTCAGCTTGAGGACTATCCTTCAGCGCCCAGTCCTTAAGCCGCGCTTTTTTTTCCTTCTGTTTCCTTTTGGCAGGTCCAGTAAGTGATGCCCTCCGCGTCCGGTCCACTACCGCTTGAGTCGCATGTCTGAGAGGTTCACGGTCCGCGAGGTCCTTGCTTATTTCCCCTACATTGTTCCGCCGATAGTCATTCCGTGAACCCTGGATATGCCCCCCCAAAGGCTTTCCTACGGCCATCGTATGTTTTTCAGAGACCTATGCTTTTCTCCCCTTAAACGGTATCAAAAAGATTACCTCCTCCCCCCCTCGATATCGAAAGCAAACCCCGGCCTTTCCCCCTTCCTCTGCTACTCCCAGTGATGCGTCCCCCGAGGATATTTTCATCTAGAAGTTTATTGACCGGTTCAACCTCTCCCTACCTCCGAAGCGGATCTCTTCTTCAACGGCATTCCTAATTCCCTACACGAGACGTATTAGATATCCCAAAAGACTGTTGACGCCCTCCTTCGACCTTGTCTCCCCCCCCCCTACTTCTTTCCCGTTCAACTTGGTGAACCGCTTCAAGTCCCCCTTGACCGAAGCAAGTCCCCTCCCCTTTCACTTCTGGTCCTTCTTCATATCGTTACGCCCTTCTTGCCGCGGATTAGGATTTGGGTTTTCAAAGTTCTCTCTCGGTCTTCGCACATGAGTTTCGTTCCCACCCCAATAAAAGAGTTCAATTGCTTGATCATAGGCGAGTCTTTTTTTAGGATGCTCCCAGTGTTGATCGCCTGTTCCTCAGTGATTGACTCTTAGTTGCGTTCGGCGTTTCTCCCCCTTCACGCCTTATACAGTTCTTCCCCCCCTTTTTAATACCGGACCCCTCCCCCCGGCTTATTCTAGCTGTCAAGTTTTTCCCAAAGATCCTCGTTTTTGCAAACTCGAGGGGAAACCTCTGATGACGGTCCGACCGTTCTTCCTGTGCTTCGAGACCCACTCCCCTCCCGCCCCTACGCTGTCTCCCCCCCTCCGGTTTGGATAAATCAGGACCCATGCGAATTGTCGAGCTCGGGCCCTTGGTCTCTTTCCTGCATTCTTGGCCCCAGTGAAAATTTCCCCCTTCCCCCCTTCTTGATTGAAAGCGTCGTTATATAAGTTGACATTCCTTAAAACCTCTTCTCTTACCCTTTTCCTATGAATTTGATTTTTTCCGGCGTGAGCATTTCTTTATGCGTCCCGCGGCTTCCGAACTCAGTTACCCCCCGCGCAAGCGCTCGTCGCTTCCTGCTTACTCGACCCCCCGTCCTTTCCCCTTACTTTGAAACCGAGATAAGTGCCTGTTGGCATCGGTGCGTTCTTGCGACCTTAGCAGTCGCTCAACTCTGTGATTTTTAAGAATAGAGAAATCTCTCCCCTCCTATCAATTCTTTTTTCTGTTCTGATTGTCGCCCCCCCCAGAAAAATCGTCTTGTTTTCCTCTCGCTGCCCTCGCCAACTTGACCCGCTGACTTTTTTTTCCTGACTTGGATTGAGGAAAGGAAAGCCTTTCATAGTTGCCTCCCTTTTTTTTTTTCTCGCTTCTCCTTCAGCACACCGCAAAAGGAATCCCCTTATCTTTCCGTCCCTTATTTTCGAAGTCGCCGTCAGTTGATTAGCGAAACTGGTTTTCTCCTGAAAGCAAGGAACTCGATTCATTGTTTACCCCCCCTAGCCAAAATATGACCCCGATTCTCTTTCTCCTCAGTCGCCGAATGAGGAGAAATCACACAACCTCAGCCGTTTATAGTGCACCCTTTTTTGAATACTTCTTCCTCCTCCCAGCTTTGCCTGTAGAGACCTCGTAGTATGTCTGGCGAGCCTTCTCTATCAAGCAACCAAGGAAGTAGGTTTCTTACCTTCCTTCTTGGTTATATGTTGCCTGATTTTCTTTTTCAAGGCAGGCAGCTCTGGGAATGTTTAGCGCGGCGACAGCGCTTTTTCCCGCTCTCCTTAGATGTCTCCGGTGCGCAAGAACGGTACATTGTCCCGTCGCAACGGACGCCTGCCTTTTTTGGCACGGAATTTGACTCATCTTTTTGCCCAATTTTACCTCTGATCTGGGTCTTTATTTGTTGCCGAGTTAGTGTTTAAAGCTGAAGACCCCCTTCTGTTCTTTCGCTTTGCCGTATTAACGTGGGGTAAGAGTGCTTATCCCTCCCGCCAACTGTCCGCATTTCCCGCGCAAACCTCCGTAGTTTCGCGCGCATTCGTCCGTTGACGTTGCATTTTAGTAATCAGGGTCTCCCTTTTTGTTCGCCGAGAGTAGCACAGTCCAGCCCACCCCCCCCCCCCCCTTCCCCACCACCCTATTTCTCCTTCCTCGTCCCTCCGCCTCCTCCTCCCCCGTCAGTTATCTCTTTCCACAACCTTCCCCTAAGAACCAGTCACCGCTTTGTCGACATTCAACTTCTTTCCATGCTTGTCTCTTAATGCTGCTGAGTTTTTTTTTTCTCTCGGCAAGAGTGAATTCGGATATGACTCTTCTTTCCGGTTTTTTTTTGAGAGACTTCATTTCCCCATTCTCAGCTTTCCTCTTGCCCGCGGCTCCACCCCACTTTTGCAATAAATTCCAAGAAATTTTTTGACAAGCATGACATGTGAATTCGCCAAATGCGCAGCTAGACGTTTTTTTCCTCCCATAGGGAGACCCCTTTCTTTCCTTCGCTTCGTTTTTGGTTTGGGGTGGAGGGTTTTATCAGCCCTCCCATCTGAATTTTTTTGGATGAAGGGTAAGCCCCTCCCCTTTTGCGCGCGACTCCCTCTCCTTCTTTGCAGTTTCCTTTTTTCTTTGCGATACCTTTTTGAAAAAGAGTTGAACCCCCCCCTTGAACTTCCAAGACTCCACCTCCTCCACCTCCTACTGTCTTCGTCGGTCACACGCTCCCCCCCACGAGAGAATTCACCTTTTCAAACTCTTGCGTCCCCATCCTCTCCTGAATTATAGATTGATGAGACCTAAAAGATTTTTTCTCTTTGCTTTCACCTTCCTAACTCCTAAGGACGCCGTAGCTCTGGATGTCAGTCCTTTTGTCCCATTCCCCTCTTTAATGACTTCCCTACATTCTTCACACCGGGAACCTTGAGGAGGCAGCAATTCCTCCGTCTGGTTTAGGAACGCCCTGGATAGTGCTGACGCTAAGTCCCTCCTACTTTCTTTTATATGTGTGCTCCCCCCCCCAAGGTCACGATCCCGTCCTCGTGTTTGCTGGGATAATAAATTAGTTCCCTCTAGGCCCCCCCCTCTCTACGCGAGCTTTTTTCCCGGTGGTGGACAATGTCTTTTGCTGTTTTTTTTTTTTGGTAAGGGTGCGTGACGCTCCTTTCTAAGTTTCAGACTTTTTTGCTCGTTCGGGTTATGAAGGTGTCGGTGCTCAAGCCTCGAGACCACTGCCGGCACTCTGATTCCTATGGCCGTTTGCTAATTCCCGATCCCGCGATATCTTGCATCTTCGGCGGCCTAGGAGACCCGCAAAGGCTTCCTTATTTGGCGGCGCAAGAATGAGTCTTTTTCATCCTTGTATCAGACCTTCCGTATGCGTTCCTAGCCGGAGTTTGTCGATCCCTCTTCTCCCTGTCGCAAACTAAGGAAACAAGTCTCTTTCCTTTTTCTCGCGGTGTACCCAGTCTTGGTGCTGGGTGTTAAGTGTTTCTTTCGTTCCGTACCTGTCTCTTCCCCGCGCTTGGCGCTGCCCGCTTGATTCCTACCGTCGCCCTCGTTGCGCCTGATCTCATTTTCAACGCCGTTCGAGCTTCCCGCTGCTTTTTTTTTCTCTCCTGACGATTTTTCATGTCTTTTTCAACGTATCCGCCCGCTGTTCCTCCAGACCCAGGTTTTTTCAACGTTTCTGTCCAAAATATCGGCCATCAGATTTCTGCCCTTTTTTCCTCAATTCCGCGCGGACAATTAGAGAGAGCCTTTTTTTGTCCTGTATTATCTCCTCTTACTTTGCCAGCGGTACTCTATTTTTCCCTGGTGACCGCTTCCCCCCCCCTTTCCTCTCACTGAGCAACGGAGGTCCGTCATCACCTTTTAAATAGCTTTTCGAAAGAGATTCTCTTTCTCTCGACGAGCTCACGCTCATATAGATTACCCCTTTGTTTTTTTATGAACGGTGCTCTCCCCGCGTCTTTACTTTTCCAAGCCCTCAACGCGATTTTTCTCTCAGCCCGCTGAACTATTTCCAGATTCCAACCTGGTATCCTTGCCTTTTCCTCTCCTATGCAAGCAATTGGAGAAGTCCCCCCACGAAGGTGCTTTTTGATTTTCCACTTTATCCAGATCTCACCTGGTAAAAAAACAACCTTTCCCGCCTTACTTTTTCCCCCAAGAAGTTTCTTACTTTTGGCTTCCAGCGAGGGACCTTCAGTTTCATGTTCCCCCCCCTCGATACCTTCTTTGTTCCCCAAAGGTAACGTGGCACTATTGTGTTTCTCTGTCACATTTTCGCCAATGCACGTAACTGTTGTTTATCCGTCCTACTTGGTGCTGTTAGTCCACCCCCCTTGTGAGGCCGTCACTAAGGAATATCTCCACCAATCCGACACTTCCCCTTTTGAGCGATCATTGCTCAGAATCCTTTTCCCCCCTTTATCGCATCACTGGACGTCACCTGCGCTTTTCCCATGCCTTGCTTCCTTTTCCTTCCGATCTCTACGTAAACACTGCATTTGGACCTTTTGTCTCGCGCTTTAAACGGTACTCTTTTTTTCTTCGTCTCTGGCTCCGAAGTGGCCCCCCCAAGCCCTCTTCGCTGCATGATCCGGAAGCATGCTCACTATTCATGATGAGCGCGCCTTATTTTCGAGGTTCCGTTCATTCCCTCCGTCCCTGACCTCTCCCCCCTTTGCGGCTGTACCCTACCTCATTTTTTACCCCCGACTTCAGGGCCTCTCTGAGGACAGCAGCATGACCACCAGCGCGTACCTTCGTCCGTATTTTCGAGAATGTCCACCTATCTTTTCCTCCGCCCAGCTTTTTCCTTTTTCTTCGCGACCTGATTACCCTCCCTTTTGTCCCATAACTCAGTCCTTCCATCCGCAGACTTCTATGCAGAATGTCGTGAGAATGTTCCTTTCGTGTAGGTCATTCCGCCCCGTCCCCACATTTCTCACCGCACCCACCCCCCCCATTGATGTCGTAGTGAGAACCGACTGAATGTGTCATAGTATCGAGAGCCATTGCTTTGCTGACTGTTTTACACTGCCTTCCTTCCCCTTCGCGTGCTGCCTGGTCATCTTCTTCGATCTTACTATCCCCAGGAGGGTGACTGACTCTTTTCGTTCAGTCTTTTCGTGCGGCGTTCTATCATTCCTTGTACTTCAGGCTCTTCTTTACGGATGCTGACCGACCCCTGACGATAGTCTTTTCTTCTCGGCGTTTTTAAAGGTTCCTCCCAGACGTTTCTCCCAGAATGAGACGGACCCTCTCTCCACGGCCTTCTTTTTTTTTCCACTATGCAATTAGACCGTGGACACTCGACGTGTCTGCGCCTTCACCACCTTTAAGACTTCCTCCTATTTGGCGGATTTTTTTTTTTTCCTTATCTCTGGTACCCTCCTTCCATCCCGCCCCTTTTGCTTTCGCGTGGTCGTGTATGCCGCGAAATTTCTCAGCC
>Ga0179593_1729040_pt1 | contig 12580 bp, 13 predicted proteins | sample CZODoug2_1_08_16_FD_185931 | JGI IMG/M metagenome (GOLD analysis project Ga0179593, IMG submission 185931) | Vadose zone soil fungal communities from Angelo Coast Range Reserve, California, USA - CZODoug2_1_08_16fungal (PacBio error correction) | ecosystem: Environmental > Terrestrial > Soil >... | reverse complement strand
GGTGCACCTTTTTTCTCCTCTCCATGGCGCAGGCTGGAGGCTCTTCCCCTCCCCCTTCCCCCTACGCCGCCTGCCGGTGGCGGCCGGCCGCCGAACAGGCACAACGTCAGCCCATTCGAAATAAGGCGCGCCGCCAGGCTCTTCTTTTTACTCTTTTTTCCCTTTTTTTCTTCCTTCTCACTTGCAGGACGTGCCCCCCAAAATCAAAAAAAGTGGAAGTAAAGAACACGGCTCCTAGCCCTTTTGCGCCCTCGTTTTTCTCTTTTCCCTTTTTTTTTTCTTGTAATCTCGATCGATCGACTTTTCCAGTGGGCGAGAGCGGAAGTTAATCCATACTTGTCGCTTTACTTTTTTTTTTTCTCTCTTCCCCCCTTCCCCCCCCCTCTCCCTTTCTAATCGCATGAACTTTCAGGGGTAATTATAGTGATCGGTGAAGTAACGCCGAGTCTTCGCCTTTGACTCTACGCAGACCTGCCTTTCTTATCCCTCCTCCCCCTCTTCTTTCTCCTTCCCCTCCGGCACCCGGTCGCCCGTCGGTAAAAAAGGGTGGACAAGATAGGATCTCCTTTTTTCTTTTTCCCTCCCTCCTCCTCTTTTTTTTCCCCTTCCCTTTTTCTATTGCCCCTTCCTGGCCCGTCGGATGACGGTCATCCCGCCCGTTAGAGAATGTGAACGGAGGTATGCGCGATCGGGGGTTCCCCTCGACTGGGGTCCCCCCTTCTTCCCCTTTCCCTCCCCCCCCCCTCTTTTTTCTCTCCCCTTTCCTTTTCCCTTTTGGGTCGATAGCACATCGCCCTACCGCGATCAGATGAAGAAGAGGGACAATCACGTTCCTGTGATCCGTGACCCCCCCCTCCCCTCCTTCCCCCTTCTCTTCCCTCCCCTTTCTCTTTTTTTCCCAAGGCTGGGTAGGCGCCGTCACGACAGCCAGCTTCGCGACGTTAAGCAATGCGCCACAAATATACGAACCTTCGACGCCTCGTCCCTCTTTCTTTTTTCTTTCTTCTTCCTTCCCCCCCCCCCCCCTCTCCCGGACCCCGCGATGCGGGAATCAAAAAAGCACGTGGGGTTTTTTTCTCCCGTGTCCCTCCTTTCTTTTCCCCCCCCCCCCCTTTTTCTCCCCCCTCTTCTTGGCCCGGCCCTGGTCCACAAGGGTCGGTGTCCCCGAGGCGAGCCAGCGGACGAGTCTCAGCATTGCTCTTCCCTTTTTCTTTTTTTTTTTTTTCTTTTCTCGTCAGGGCCCCTAGGCCGCACCCGCCTTTGAGGAGGCCAAGAAGCCGCCCCCCCGCGTCCCCCGCTTTCTCCCCCCTTTTCTCCCCCCCCCCTTTTTTTCCTTTCCCCCTCCCTCTTTTCTACCTTTCTCGAGTTCCGCGAAGGTGAGACTCCGGTCGCCACGGTAAAAAGGAGGAAAGTCGGGGTTTTGCGGGCCCTTTTTTCCTTTTTTTTCTTTTTTTTTCCCTTTCCCCTTCTTCCCCTTTTCAACCTCCTTGTATAACTATAGGAAAGAAGGGTTCAGGGTAAGACCCCCTGGTATCTCTTTCTTTTTCCTCCCCTCTTCTTTTTTTCTCTTTCCCTTTCCCCCCTTCGGTGAACCGGCATAGGCGATGTAAGGACAAAGTTGGAAAGGGAAGCTCAGCCCCCGATTCACGCAACCTTTCTCTTTTTTTTCCCTTTTTTTCCCCTCTTTCTGCCCGGAAAGTTAACATTAGAGGAAATAGATGCAAGTGGGTCTACCCTAACTTTCCTTTTCCTTCTCCTCTTCCTCTCTGTAGACCGCGTGAGTGTTATTACGAAGAGGGAGTCGACGGGTTGCGTTTTTTCCCCTTTTTCCCCTCCCTCCACCTGGCCAAGCCCTCCGCTTCATGTACCGAGAAGAAAGAAGAAGAGCTATGGTCTCTTTCGCTTCTCGCCTCTTTTCCTCCTTTCCTTTTCTTTTCCTTTTTTTTCCCTCCCTCATTCAGCGGCCGGCGCCTGAAGGAGCAGGAAGGGAAGAGGAGAGAATATGTCTACAAGTCCGGGTCTCTTCCCCCCTTTTTTCCCCTCTTTCCCCCCCCTTTCCTCCCTTTCCCCTTTTTCCCGACGAGGTTCACCTGCTACTAGAGCGAACTAGAGGGAGATTGAGAGAAGTTAGAGCTTTCTTGGGGGCGTCCTTTTTCTTTTTTTTTCACGGGCGCCCTACCCATAAATTGGAAGACATAGAAAGGCAGATTTAGCGGTTTTGTAACCATCTGTGTCTCCCTTTTCTCCTTCTTTCCTTTCTTTTCCCTCGTTCTCTCTTTCTTCTACGTGTATCGCCCCCCCACATTGAAAAGGGAACAGGAGGCGATGAAAGAGGAGGACAATGATCAACTGCTACGGACCCCCCCCTTCTCCCCCTCTTTTTTCTTTCCTCCCTCTTTCCTCCCCCTTCCCTCTTCTTAACCCCGATCGCGAATACCTAAGTTCAAATTATAGAAGAAGGAGGGGTTCCCTTCCCTTTTTCCTCCCTTCCCCCCTTCCCCCTCACTCTACTAGCTGAATGAGGGAGAGATTTTTTTCCTCTTCCTTCCCCCCATCTTCCTTCCTTTCGAACCGGGTGTCGGCGGAGAAAGGAAGGAAAAATAGAGTTTTGGTCGGGTAGAACCGGTCATTTCCCCCCTTTCCTTTTTTTTTTTTCTTTCTAAGTCCCAGGTCGAAGAAGAGGATGGTTCCCCTCCTTTCCCCCCCCCCTTCCAAGTCATGCCTATGCAAATGGCCGGGGAGAGGAGGCGGCTAAGAGAGATAAGAATTTTATTAAACAATCGCCCGACTACATGATTCCCTACCTTTCCTTTCTTCTTTTTTTTTCCCCTTTTCTTCCCTTCCTCCCTTCTCCCAGTGCAGCCGGCCGGGGGAATGAAAGGAGAAAGATGATGCTAGAGATAGGGAGAAAACCTTTCGGACGGGAGCCTTGGGCTTTACTTCCCTTTTTCCTTTTTTTTTCCCCCCCCCCCCTTTTTCGTTTTTTGACAGCGTCTTGACCGTGGTCGACCTCTTCGAATACAAAAGAATCAGCGCTTCTTTCCTTTTTCCTTTTTTCCTGCGGTCGCCGCCAAACGGCAGGCGGGGTATTGAAAGATGAGGAGCGGTCTTTCCCGCCAGCATGCTTCCTTTGCCTTCTTTTTTTCTTTTTTTTTTTCTTCCTTCCCCGAGGACGAAAAGAAACCCGAGAAAAGTAAGGGAGGGGGAGAAATCCATATTTTTTCTTTTTTTTTTCTCCCCACCCACTCTCCTTTTCCTCTTCCTCGAGGACAGGTTCGGCGCGGAGATAAGAAGAGAAAAAAAAGGATTCTTTTCCCTTCCCCCCCCTTTTATTGATCGTCGATCAGTTCGACGCGAATTCTTTGGAAATGTAAGCAAAAGAGGAGAGATGACCTCTTCTCTCCGACTCTATATTTTCCTCCTCCCTTCCTTTTTTTTTTTCTCTCTCTTGAGGGAAGCTCGACCTTCTTTTTGTACATCCCAGAATTCGTCGTGAATCTCTCTTTTCTCTTTCCTTTTTCCCTTTCCCCCCTCTTCTTTCATCTCTTATCGACTCGGACACGGCGCAAAGATTGAGAAAAACTATGAAGAGGGATGGGAAAACATGTCGGAAAGAAATTGCGATGATGGCGGTACCCTCTCCTTTTTTTTTTTTTTTTCCTCCCCCCCCAACACAAAATGGTGGTACGCGCTCGTCTTTGCGCATGCTGGCGTCGGCTCCCTTTCCCCCTCTTCCCCCTTTTCTTTTCCTTTTCCCCCTCCCTCTTCCCTTCTCGCCCGCCAGGGGCGCTGGATTCGTGGTATGCGAAGAGGGCGAAAAGGTAAGATCGCTTTTTCCCCACCCGACTCCCCCTCCCCCTCCCCCTTCCCCCTTTGTCATTCAAGCCCAAGGTCCCCGTTGCCGAGACTTGAGAAAGAGCTAGAGAAGAATGTATAAGGTTCATTCCTTTCTGCACTGCGCCGGGCTTGCGGTTCCTTTTTTTCTCTTTTTTTCCTTCTTCCCCCTTTTTTTCCCCTTTTCTTTCCTCCTGTAAGTCGGCGGCCTTGGTTTAAGAAAATGCGGAGCTCCGCGGAGACGGACGCCCGAGAAAAAGCGCCCTTTAGGCATGCCCTTTTCTTTTCCCCCTTTCTTTTTTTTTTTTTCTTTCCCCCCCCTCCCCCCTGTGCGTTATTTGACATGCCGGTCTAACCTGACCAAAAAAATAGATGGTGAAGTAGTGAGCGCAGGCACCCCCCTTCACGTCCGTACAACCTGTTGTCCTCTTTTCCTTTTTTTTCTTCTTTTTTTCCTTCCCTTTTTTTCCCTCTCCGGCGTAGAGTTCCCCTTCCTGACCTCGATTGAACGGTACTAAAGATAGTAGAGAATGGGAACGGTTTTATGCGCGATCGTTGTTTCTCTTCCTTTTTTCCCCCCCCCCTTCCCCTTCTTTTCTTCTCTTCTCCCCTTTTCGTAAGCCGTTGATTAAAGGGGAATAAAGGTATTAGCCGCTGTTCTTCCTTTTTTTACATCGCTCCTCGATCAGCTGAAGCAGAGGGGAAAATAACGTTAGGCGGTTTTTACAATTCATATTACCCCCCCCTTTTTTCTCCTTTTTTTTTCTTTGCTTTCTCCTTTCCCTCCACAGCCAGCTTCCGGCCGTCAGCAATGCGCCCCAAATCTCGAACGTAGAAGCATCGAACGAGGGGCGCTCGTCGCAGGTTACCCCTTTCTCCTTTTCCCTTTCTTTTTTTTTTTTTTTTTTTTTTTTGGGGGGGGGCGAAGGGAGGCTAGAAAAACCACGCGAACGACCCGCCTATGCTTCCCCCCCTTTTTCCCCTCCTCTTCTTTTTTTCTTCTTCCTTTCCGCCTCCGCTGCATGGCGCTGCGTTTAAAAACCTTAGAGGAGAAACGCATGTAGTGGAAAAGGAAACGTTCCACCCCTCTGTTCCCTCTTCCCTCTTCCCTCCTCTCTTTTTTTTCTTTTTTCCCTCGGAGGAGCTTGGCCGGGGAGGATGGAGAGAAGGCCCAATAGGCGTCCCCTCTTTCTCCCCTTCCCCTCTCCCTCTCTTAACGGCGAGAAAAATAAAAAGGTCTCACGGACTCCGTTTTTTCCTTTTCCCCTCCTTTTCCTCCCCCTTTTCCCCTTCCTACCCCCCTGTCCACGGCGCCGGTTCGGGAAGAGGTGAGGAAAGAGAGGCTCTTTGCGTGATCGATTTTTGTTCTTCCTTTCCCTCCCCTTTCTTTTCTTTTTTTTTTTTCCCCCCCTCGTGGATAACTCTAGGACACGCCGTGTTCCGGGTAAGACTAGACAGGGGAAGAGGGAGGGGAAGACTCCTCGTTTTTGAGAGCGTCCCCGTTTCTTTTTCCCTTCCCCTCTTTTTTCCTTCTTCCTTCCTTACAACTTTTGACAGAGCTCCAGAAAAAAAAGATTCACGCCTGTTCGCCGCGCGTTCTCTTTTTCTTTTTTTCCCCCCTTCTCTTGAACTCTTTGCTTCACGGTAGACAAAGAATAGAGGGGTTACCTGGCCCCCCACGGAGTCCGTCGCTTTTGCTTTTTTTTTTCTCCCTTCTTTCATCTCAAACGCTGGTTCGGACTATGTGACTTAGATAAAGACCTTACGGCCAAGCTTCCTCCTCCCCCTCCTTTTTTTCCTTCCCTCCCCCCCCCTTTTGACCGGTCCGTGTCCACGACATGCGTGGCGCAGCCGAAGGGGGGGAAAGAAGAAGGAAGACGCCGGCTCCCCCTGCCGGAACCCTTCCTTCCTCTTCCTTTCTTTTTTTTTTCGTTTTTTGGATTCCGCACCATCGCGGGTCGTTCGAGTGGTGCGGAGAGAAGAAATTCGCCTTTTGCCCCGACGGAGCTTCACCTTCCTCCTTCCTTCCCTTCATTTCTCTTCTTTTTCTTTTGACGGCGCCCTACCAATCCATTGGGAAGACATAGCAAAGGAGATTTAGCGGTTGTTTACCACTCTGTGGTCCCCCCCTTTTTTTTCTTTCCCTCCTTCCTCTTCTCTTCTCTTTCGTCATGTGCTATCGCCCCCCCACATTGCCAAGGCACAGGCGGATTAACGGTCTCAATATTCCCCCCCCCTTTCCCTTTCCTTCCTTTTCTCTTTTTCCCTCTTTCCCCCCCTTCCGCTCGGCACCCCGATCGCGCAGAACGAAGTTAAAATTCTCGCCCTTTCGGGAGGACTTCCCCCCTCCTCTTTCTCCTATTTTTCTCTCCTCCTTTCCCTGTATCGCGCCGACTGACTGCGGACGATAGTCGCGAACCCTTCTCCGAGCGGGTCACACTTTTCCCTTTCTTTTTCCTCCTTCCGGCAAATCGGTTTTTGGGAAGGTAGAAAGGAGGTAAAAAGGAAAAGAAAAGCGTTGTTGAATTGATAGAAGACTGTCCTTCTTATCCTCTTTATTCCCTTTTTTTTTTCCTTCTCCTCTTCCCTTTCCTCCTCTATTCAAATTTCGCGTTGGAGCGGGAGGAGGATAGAGGAAGAGAAGCATTCTCCCAAGAGGCTCCCTCCCTTTTCCCTCCTTCCTTTCTCATCTATCGAGCTTACCCGGCCGGCAAGGAAAAGACGAAAGGAGAAGTGAAGACGGCCGCTTTTTTTTCAATGAAACGGAGACGATGTCTCTCTTTTCCCCTTTCTTTCTTTTCCCACTTCCTTCTTTTTCCTTTTTTCAGTCACGTCCCTGAAATTGATAAAAGGTCAAGAAAAAATTGCGTCTTTTGACAGCGATTGACCGTGTTTCTACCTCCCTTTCATCCCCCCTCTTTCTTTTCCCTCTCTTTTTTCTTTTCTTTCCTTTTCTTTTTCTTCGTCGTCGCCAACCGAGAGGCGTATTGGAAAGATAGAGAGGGAGAGCCGGCCCTGCGGCAATGGCGCGAGCGCTTCCTCTTTTTTTTTTTCCCCTGTTTTTTTTTTTTTTTTTTTTCTCCTCTCTCCCCATTCGGGCTGTGTTCTCCATCAGCGGCATGGCGGGACGGTGGCAATGGGGGCAAAGAAATAGGAAGAGTTTTGCTCCTCGCCGTGGTTCTCTCCCCCCTCTCCTTCCTTTTTCTCTTTTCCTTCCCGTCCCATTTCTCGGACGTCTATCGTTCGGACGCCGAATTCTTTGGAATGGACGCAAAAGAGGCAGAGATGACCGATCCTATTCTAGTTTACTCCTCCTCGTTTTTTTTTTCTTCTCCCTTCTTTTTCCTTCCCTTCTCTTTTCCCCCTCTTATTTTCCTTCTTATCTCCTCGCCTGAAACTGTCCTCGAGTTCCGAGTCCTGGCAAGAGAGTTATAGAATAGAAACCGGCGCACCCTCGCAAAACTTTCGGATGTTCTTTCTTCCTTTCCTTCTTCTTCCTCCCTTCCCCTTTTCCACCCCTGCCGCAGGCTGGTCCGCGATAGAGACAGGAGCATGCTGGAGGAGAGAAAGCTCTGGTCAAGACGCGCCTGCTTTTTTTCTCTCTCTCCCTTCCCCCCCCCCTTCTCTTTTTTTTTTTTTATTCGCAGCGGTCGCCCACGGGGTCAGATAGATGTAAAAAACCGACTCCCCTTTGCGGGACTGGATCCCTTCTTTCTTCCCTCCCCTTTCTCCCCTTTATCCTCTCCCCTATGCAGATCGTCTCCGTTTCATTCCCCGCGGGCCGGCTCATGCGACGCGGCGGCGGGTCAGTGAGCGGCGAGGTTTTCCCGATCGATCGAATTTTCCCTTTGTTTCTCTTTCCCTCCCCTTTTTTTTTTCCCCCTTCTTTCTTTCTCTCCTCCCTTCTCCGCCTCCCGAGACCACGCGCAATTTGAATAGGCAGGAACCGGGGCCATTATTCTTGTCTTTTCCCCTTTCCCTTTTCCTCTCCCCCCCTCTTTCCTGTTGATTTGACCTGCGTATAACCTGAAAAAAAAGAGATGGTGAAGTCTTCGCCGCACCGTCCTCCCCCTTTTTTCCCCTTCCTTTCCCTTCTTTTCCCCCCTCTTCCCGGTAGACGAGGCAAGGGAAATAGAAGACTCAGAGTTCAACTTACCTGACCTTCTCTTCCCCTTTTTTCCCCCCCCCCCCTCCCTTTTCTTCCTTTCTTCCCTTTCCCTTTTTCCCTTCCTTCCTCTCGCTTGTATCTCATAACAGAAGGTAAAGGTCGTATTATAAGTGGGTAAGTAGCCGTTTCTTCAAATTGGCACCCTTTCTCTCCTCTTTTTTTTTCGTCCATTTTTTTTTTTCCTTTTTCCCCCCTTTCTCCTTCGTTTCCTACCCTCAGAGAACAATCAGAGGTGAGAAAAAAGAGGGGGTACACCCGCGTAAATAGCCTTTCTTCCTTTTCCCCCTTCTTTTTTTTTTCTTCTCTTCCTCTCCTCCCCCCGTTCTAACGTCGACGCATCGAACGAGAGATCTCCTTTTTACCCCCCCCTTTTCGTCGGGCCCATGGAGGCAAGGGTTATAGACCACAAAAAGAGACGCGATGCGACCCCCCTTGTTTTCCCCTTTTTTCCTCCATATTCTATGATCGTGGAAAGGTTTTAGGAAGGGAGAAGGAAGACCTTCTAGGAGTTTCCACCCTTTTTTTTCTTCCCCCCTTCCTCCCCTTTTTCTTTTTCCCTGGGCGAGCAGCGAAGAGATAGAAAAGCATCCGTCGCTTCCTTCCTTCCTTTCCCCTTTCCCCCTCTTTCTCTAGGACATAGGCCGCACACGATTGAGTATTAAAAGAAGGGCCGCCCCCTTCGTCGATCGACCTTCCTCTCCCCCCTCCCTTCTTCCTCTTTTTTCCTACCGTTCATCGAGTTCCGACGAAGGGGAGAATAAGGTCGCCACTGTTCCTCCGACCCGGTCGGGTTTGCCTTTCCCTTCCCTTCTCCTTCCCCCCCTTTTTCCTTCCCCCTTCCTGGGTTTCAACTCTTGTATAAACTCTAGGAAAACGCCGGGTTCCGGGTTAAGGAATGAAAGGGTCTTCCCTCCTCTCGTTGTTGTTTTTTCCTCCTTCTTTTTTTTCCCTATAGTTAACAAGGAGTTGAAAAGGCATAGGAGAATGTCAGGGAAAGCTTTTATGATGAATCTCCTCCCCCCTTTTTCTTTTTCCCCTTTTCCTCCCTTTTCGCCTTTAATTGGCTACCGAGTATAAACTTAGCGGAAATGATGAAATGGGTCGACCCGCACCTCCCTTTTTTCTTCCCCTTCCTCTCTCTTCCTTCGCGGAGGACCGCGTGGGAGTGTTATCGCATAGGTCTTCTCTCTTTTTTCCCCTTTCCCTTCCTTCCCCCTCGTGTTCGGCATATGTGCAATTCGATAAAGAATACCCGGCTGACTCCTCGCTTCAGTACCGCTCCCTTTTTTTCCTCTCTCTCCTCCTTTCCCCCCCCACCCCTTTGGACCGGTAGGGCAACGAAATTGAGTGAGAAGAAGAAGGTCGGTTCTTTCCCCCTCTCCCTTCTTTCCTCTCCCTCTTCATTTCCACGTCGGGTCGACGGGAAAAAACAGGAGTGTGATTCCGCATCGCCCTCGGCGGTCGTTCGCTTGTTTTTTTCCTCCTTTCTTCTACCCTTCTCCTTTCGTATATGGGGGAGAACCCTTGATGAAAGGAGAGAAGGCTTTCTCTTGACGGCCGCCCCACCCTTTCTCCTTTCTCTTTTCTTTTCCTTTCTTTTCCCATCTGATGGTCAGATCAACGGAATAAAGGGATTGGAAAGATGACCTTCCTCTGATCGCGGTAGGGCGATTTTTTCCTCTTTCCCCCCCCCCCCCCCCCTCTTTTCTTTCCCCACTGAGTGATACGACCTTTAAAATGAGTTATAGATCACAGACGAGAGTTGAGAGGGCCCATTTTTCTTCTACGGAACCCCGATCCGGCGTCATCCCCTCTCTTCCCCCTTCTCTTTCCTTCCTTATTCCTCTTTTTTCCTAGGCCTTGCGCCGCGCTACCTGAATCGCGAAGGAGATGGAATGCGTATAGTCTCGAACCCCCCTCCTCTCTTTTCCTTTTTTCTTTTTTCCCCTTCCTTCACATGAGTTTGGGCAGGGGAGGAAACGGAAGGTCGGTAAAAATAAACGCAAGTTTTAAATTGGCGAGATCGAAGCCTTCTTTTTCTCTTCCTTCTCCTCCTTCCTTCATCTTTCCTTTTTCCCCCCCTTCTCTTTTCGCGTGCTGCGGATACGCGAGAGCTCCGGAATTTTAGTAAACAAGAGGCCGCCCTCCCGAACTACATTATTCCCCTCCTCTTCCTTCTTCTCCCTCTTCCCTTCCTCCCCTCTTCTCCAGTGCGTCGCCTCGGGGAATGAAAGGAGACGATGATGATAGAGATATGGAGAAAAGTTCTCTCCCTCCGTGGGCTTGACTGGCAACCTTTTCTTTTTTTTTCTTTTTTTTCCCCTCCCCCTCTTTTTTCCCCCCGTGGTCGACCTCTTCGAATACTCCAGAATCAGAGCAAAGGGAGGCGCGATGATTTCTGCCTTTTTTTTTTTTCTTCTTTGTCTTGACCGCTGAGGAGCGGGCGCGCCGCAAGAATTGAGGCAAGGGAGAGATTTTTGACCAGGACTGCGGCGGGGGTTTCCCCCTTCTTTTTCTTTTTTTACCCTTTTTTCTATTCCTCCCTTTCCTTTTTTCCTGTTGCCTGTGGCCACGCCCTCGGAAGAGTTTTGGAGCCCCACATCACCCCCTTGCGCCGGGTCGAGTCCCCTTCCTCTTCCCCCTTCTTTCCTTTTTCCCCTCCTTCCTTTCCCTTTTCTTCTCGGACGGTCGATCAGTTCGACGCCGATTCTTTGGAATGTACGCCAAAGAGCAGAGAGAAAGATCCGATCTCTTCTCCCTCTCCTCCAGTTGTGTTGTGTCTCTCTTCCGTCTTTTTTCCTTTTTCCCTCCCCTCTTTTCCTTTTCCTCCCTCCTTTTTTTCTCTTCGATTCTCCGCCCGAAAACTGTCAGCAGTTAGAGTCATGGAAGCGCGTTCTCTTCCCCCCCCGGCGCAAAGATTGCGCCCCACCCTTCTTTCTCCCTTCCCTTTCCCCTCCTTTCTTTCTTTCTCCCGCCCGTGAATTTCGGCTGGGGTCTGGTTAGTCATCGCGATAAAGAAAGATGGTGAAAAAGCCGCATTCTTTCGCGATCGAGCAGGGCCGCATTCTTTTTTCCCCCCTCTTTCCCCTTCCCCCTCTTTCTCCCCCCCCCCCTTCCCCCTCCTTTCCTCCCTTCGACCTCAGGCGCGAAGAAAAGGGCAGATGATTAGTGGGTATAGAAGTATTTCCACGGTCAGATCGCTTTCCCCCCCTCCTCTCTCTTCTTTTTTTCCACCTCCACCCATTTGTCTTCCAGCCCACGGCTACCGTGCAGAAAAAGTGAGAAAGAGAATGACGCAGCATCGTCTACGTTTCCTCCCTCTTCTTCCTTTCCTATTTTTTTTTTTTTTTTCTCTCCCCCGGCAGTTCATCCATCAAGGTAAAAGGGTCGCGGGAATAATGGAGTAGCGGCCTTCCCTTAGAAAATGCGGAGCCCTTCTCTTTTCCCCTTTTCTCTCCCTTTATTTTCGTCCCGCCGCGTCTAGACCAGGGGAAGTAAAGAAGAAAGGAGGAGATATCGTCCCCCCAAAAGCTTGCAGTTGATTGTGACCTTTCCCCTTCTTCCCCCTTCCCCCCCCCCTCTTTTTTCCCCTTTTTTACCCGCTCTGCTAGAAGGGGTTAGAGGAAGAATCGCTCGCTCAGATCGTAGCGCTTCATTTCTCCCTCCTTTTTTTTTTTTTTCCCCTTTTCCCTCCCTATGGACCGGTCCTCCCGACTCGTACGAGAATGGGAAGGAGGTCCCCCCGAGGATCGGTGTTTCCCTCTCTTCCTTTTTTTTCCTCCCCCTCTTTCCTTTCTTTTATCCCGTGTGGTCGTAGAAGTGATCAATGGAATTAAAGGGAGAGAAAGTGCCGTGGCATTGGGGGCGATAGCACATCGCCCCCTCCCTCTTTCCTCTTTCCCCCCTTCCTTTTTCCTCCCCCTATTGTTTTACACCAAACCTCGAAATAGCATGGGCGAGTCGTACAAGAGGGTAGGGAGCAGTAAAGACAGCCTTTTGCGCCGTTCACAATGCGGCCCCCCCTCTTTTCCTTTTTTCTTTCTTTCTTTCCTTTTCTTTTTTCTCTTCCCTTTTTTTCTCCCCCCTCCTACCTACCCCGCGATGACGGAATAAAAGCATTGGGGTGTAAAGTAGACCCGTTTCGTGGACATGACATTCTCTCTCTTTTCCTTTCCTTTCTTCCTCCCCCTCCTTTCGTGGTCCCGGTCCCTTTCCCCAAAAAGGTCGGGGCCCGAGGGCGAGACTGACGTTTCCTCCCCCCCCCCCCCTCCTTTTTTCCTTTTTTTTCTTCTTCTTTGTCTGGAATCGAAGGGAAAATAGGCAGAACCCCTTTGAGTATTCCCCCCCCCCCCCCCCCTCCTTCCCTCCCCCCCTTTTCCCTCCCCCTCTTTTCCGGCGAAGGACTTACGTGGTGTGAAGGTAACCCTCTCGGGTCTCCTTCTCCCTCTTCCTTTTCTCTTCCCCTCCCTTCTCCCTGTCGTGCAGCGGTGAGGGAAAGAGAGTAACGTTGTTTCCTCTTTCTTTCTTTTCTCCCTTCCTTCTCCTTTACTCTTTTTCGGTTAAGGACTCTCCCCGGGT
>Ga0179593_1638842_pt1 | contig 12580 bp, 8 predicted proteins | sample CZODoug2_1_08_16_FD_185931 | JGI IMG/M metagenome (GOLD analysis project Ga0179593, IMG submission 185931) | Vadose zone soil fungal communities from Angelo Coast Range Reserve, California, USA - CZODoug2_1_08_16fungal (PacBio error correction) | ecosystem: Environmental > Terrestrial > Soil >... | reverse complement strand
GTAAACATGAGGAATCCTAGTCGGTAAAAGAGACCTCGCTAATGGGTTGGTGTCGAAAAACATTCCGATCAGCGTCATCCCTAAAGCACCCTTTCCTCCCATCTTTGCTTGGGGATCCTCTTAACTTGAAATGGTGTTATTTTTTAGACTACGGAGAACAGCTGAGTCCTTTATAGGTTCTCCCCCGTTCCCCATTTACTTTTTTTCTTAGACCGAGCTGTCTGGATTAGATAATGATTCTCTTTCTTTTTCCCCACAGCAAAAGATAGGCCAGCTCCCTTTCTTCGAGGACTTTTCGATCTTTTCCGCCCTTCGCTCTGCACGCCTCATAGCCCCCTTTTAAGTCCAGAGACCCCGTTCATTCTTTGAGCAGGCCCAGAAAGATTCTTCGTTTCATAGTATTTTTTCTCTTTTTTCCAACGATTCCAAAAAGGCAGTCCCCGCCTTCGAACCACGCCAACTCTTCTTCTCCTTGTTGAGTAGAGAACGCGCCCCCCTTGTAGAGACTTACATCCGATGCTACTATCCTGCTCCCTCCCTTTGTCATATTACCTGCCCGACGCCAAGGCTTAATCGCCTTCATGGTACCCAAGTTACGTCCACCCCTCTTCGGCCCCGTGGGACTACTGGTCCCATTCGCCGCGTTCTTCCCCCCAATATCTAGAGAGACCTCTCTCGCAACTCATTCTTCCTTCTGCCCCTCTGTGTGCGCTTTATCACATTTTTTTAAGAGAGACCCGATTGATTTTTTTCCGTTCACTTCAAGAAGATAGACGAGGGTCTCCCGGTCCCCCCCCCCACCACTCGATCCTGGCCTGACTAATTTTGCTTGAGCGAGATTCTTTTGTAAGAGCTTTCCGAATTCATATTTCTTACTCACTACGTTTCTGTATGATGATTCTTTCTCTTCTTTCCTCTTTTGCTCCTTTTAAAGCCTAGTAGAAAGTCGTTTAGGGCTCGCTTTTTATACTCCGTTATTCAGGACATTCAATTACTAGTTCCCCTCGTGCCCGAGTTTCTAATGTACTTTCAATCGGTCTTTTTCGATAAGAAGAGCTTTCGACCTTTCTTATTCGTGATGGGGAACATGAGCTGAATGTACCCCTTCGGACGGTTTGGATTTCTTCCCCTGTGGACTTCTTTCCCTCACTTCTTTCCCCGCGGGCTTTTTTACCCCGTTGGTACATATATCGCTCCAGGGCAGACAGGCCTTTTCCTTCCTTGAGGGGAAGCCGGAGCTACGATTCTTGTGAGGCTTCTACCCATTGGAGACGACGTCTTTATTAGATTGGTCTCCGACTTTTTTCCAGCTTCGCCCAGATTAACGAATCATTCCCACCAAAGATTGCCTTATTTTGGTTTCAAAGCCCCCCCAAAGATGTCTCGGAAGCTCACATGATTGATTTTTTTGAACACTTCGAGTCTTTTTTCGTGATGACGAACCTCTCCTTCTTACCTGAGTCCTTTCCTAGCCTTTTTTCTTGCTGTATTAGTACTCTTTATCAATTCTAAATAAAAATCCTTGTGTGCCCCTCCTCTGGACGGCGAAAACGTAAGTATCGGTTTTACGTTGAGCACAACCTTTGTTCCAAAAAAATGTCCCGTTGATCTCTCCATCTGGTTTTTACAATTACTCTCTTCTTTTGGAGGATTTATACAAAATTTTTTTTTTCCAACCCGAACTCCTCCTCAGCGCCTAAGTACTATTGGGGACCACCCTTCCATCTTAAGTTTGCTTAGTTTCATAAGAATCAATTCTGATCCCACTGAAAATATATTTCTTTAAGGGAATAAGAATACTTCCCCCTGGAAAACATTTCACTTCCAACCATCTGGGGCTGTGTACGTAGAAGAAGCTCCCTCCATTTTACATCCCCTTCATAACAAAGACACACCACCAGGCCCGACTTGATATTTGTTTTGGGAATTCTTTGTAACCCCCTTCTCGACTTACTTCCCTTATCTCCCGGGGCCCAAGAAGGGCTTCGACTACCTAGCAATTTTTCTCGCTTTTTCCTTTCCTCTCTTGTTCATTCGTCCCTTTTAAATTATCGTGTTCTCTCCGCACGAAGGGCTGTCCCCATCTTTTCCTGCTTGCAGTCCTTCTGCCAGACCCTATCTCCGTATTCGGCCGCCTTTCTTTCTCTGTGGACGACCGGTTTCCCGGCGCAGGGTATCGTCCTTCCCCTTTTTCCCGTGAACGCCTTTCCGCATCTTCCCTGACTTGAAGGTTTCCCCGATTTACCCTTCTTCGGCCTTGCTGCTAGTCCTGAATTTTCATTCGTGTTTTCACACTCCTCACTCTCCCTCCTCCCTTCGCCGGGATGGACCAATGTCCTTTTAACAGTCTGCTTCTTTTGCGCCCGCTGACTGGGACACGTCCACGTCCTTTCCCTTGAGACGGTCTGCTTCGGCTTCTCAGGTGGCAACGGTCTTGAAACCCTTTCTTTTCTTTATTCGACATTTTTTAGCGAAATGTTCGAGGCATCCAGTAAATTTTAAAAAAAAGCCCTTTTCCCCCATCCCCCCTTTTCCTTTTACTTCCCCCCCCCCCCTTTTTTTCTTTGAGAGAGATGAAGGTCCATTTCTTGGTTTTTCCCCTCTTTCCCCTTAAAGGTATCACGTGTCGAAGCTCTACTTACTAATCGTTCAGCCCCTTTGACTCAGGCTTCCCCCCCTTAAGGAAAGGCTCGTAGAAGAATACCCTTAATCGACTTTCTTTTCCAATTTCTTCAGTGGAGTCCCTGTCCCATTTGACAGCAACTTCTTTTCCTTTCTCGAGGTGGTTTCACCGATGATGTCTTTCTACGAAGTTGAGGAACGCCAGGCGTCTGGTCTTTTTCCCCCGAGTGGATCCCTGTCAGCCTCAAGCATCCAGCGTTGCCCGGTTCCCCCTTATTTTTTTTTCTCCGTCCCCTTTGAGAACCGTTAGTCCCTAAATCTTTGTCTTATGGGTGACTTGGCCGAGATCCCTGATGCTGGGAGTTTGACATTTCTCCCCCTCTTTTTTTCACCTCCTCTCCTCCTGACTTTGATGGACCGAAAAGAGTTCTTCCTTCACTGCTACGTGACGTTTTTCGTCCCCCTTTCAGTCGATCCAATGGTAGGTCCTCCTTCCAATAAGTGTATCTTCACCGCGTGCTCTTTCAGCCGGGGTTCACCTCTTTCCCACCCTCAAACCCAACATCTTCCCAGGTTTTATCCGTTTTTTGTTCCCCCTTAGGATAGCTCCCAGTTCTCCGTGTGAGTCGAAGTCTTCTCCTCAATTGTCTTACGGCAGCGCGAACTGTTGGACTCGCTAGCTCGTACCCGGCGTACCCCCCTCCTCGTGGAGTTCTGGCAGCCCTTTCTCCCCTCTTTCTGAAGAGTCCCGTCAGAGGTGAGTTGGCTCGCCCTGAGTCACTTCTCAGGCAAGGGGGTAATCTCAAAAAGTTGGTGATTTTGCTCAACCTAAAGACTCAACCCTTCTTGACCATCCCACTTCTCCCCCTGATCTTACTTGTTTCCTTCCTCTTTCTGCGACCAAGAAAAGAGGAACAGGGCCTTGCTTCCACCGTTGGATTTGGCTTTCCAATCTCATTTAGATCCCTTGAGAAAGAGCCTGATTTTCCCATAAAAATGGAACACGCTCCTGAGAGGCCCATCCACCTTTGACGAGGCCTTCTTCTTTTTCAAAGGAGGGATATGCAAGCCTATCCCCATGTGTTGATTGATTGAATCTAAAATAGTCGTTGTTAGAGGGTCCGGGAACTCCCCCCTTCTTTGGTTCAATTCTTTCAGTGCTTGGTCTGCCAAAAGATGAACTTCTTACATTCCCCCCCTGAGAAAAAGGACTCAAGAAGTCTTTCATTCCTTTTGGTGGATTAGTACCATTTTCCCAGCAGCTTTTCTTTATTAAATGAAAAGATTAGATAGACAGAGTTGAGACAGCATACCCCCTTTCCAAATACCCTTTCCACTTCACATGCTTTAACCCTTCGCCCCCCCCTGTCTTGACGAAGACCCCCTCCAACCCTTCGTTTTTTCCTCCTCTATGAATATATGAAGGAGGCCCGCCGTCCGTTGCTCTGAGTTAGTAGAAACCCTACCTTTGGTAAGTGGCCGCTTGCCTTTTTCCCCCCAGTATTTCCTCGGTACCCCTCCCCTTTATCCCCTGATAATGCGCGGGGGCTCTCTTTTTTCTCCTCGGAAATATATCTCTTTGCCCTTACCCTTTTTTTTTTGACTCGGAAGATCTCTTTACTTTCCCCCCCGAGGAGGTCTCGGCGCCAGTCCCTCTCTAACCTTTCTCTTCGCTCCACCTTAGAGATGCCATAAATCTTTAATTCCCTTTCTTTTTCCCTGCGAGTACAGAAGAGGAGATTACACCCTGGTACGACTAGATTGACCCTTAGAGGACTTCTACTCCTCCCTCAGGCGGAGGGCATTGTCCCCTTCTTTCTTTGGTTAGTATAGGACGGTGTGATTTTTGAACACCTCCTTCTGGTGGCACGCGTTTTTCTTTTGAGGCTTTGGTCTGTGAAGATGCGTCCTTCTTCATTTGAGCTCTAAAGTTTCTTCCTTTCATTTTTTACAAAGATGGAACGCGGGTTTTTTTTTTGGTTCCCATGCCCATTTTTTAGCCCCTCTCTTGTGGTAGTGTGTTCGCCGACCAGTGTTGCAGCGTTTTCTCTACATTCTAAGCCCCGACACGTGAAGTGGTCTTTGGGAAGGCCAAAGACAGTCTATCTTGGTGGCACAAGGTCTTTCTCTGGTATTAATTCTTTTTTTTTTTCTCCAAGTCCCTTTGTCTAGTGAGAATGCATCTGTTGTGTTTAGAAACGTTTTTCTGTTAATACAATGCCTTACCCCCCCCCTTCTGTTCTGCAAGAAAAAGTCATTGTACAGAATTCCTTCCAGAACTGTCTCCAGTCAGAACCCACCCCCCTTATGAACACTTTCTGGAATAGGGGAACATTGACCCTTCTTTTTTCTCATGTCTGTGGTTCGCTGCTTGTATTCACTAACCCCACTTTGGGTGAGATTTTAACCCCCTTCGCTGTACTTCCATAATTAGTTTTGAGTCTTCGTCTTCTTTCCCTCCGCACTTTTAAAAGTGCTAGGAACCCGTCCCCACCTTTTCTCATTGTGGTCATGCATTCGTTCCCATAATGCCTTTCCTCAACGTAAAAGGGAAAAAGTTCTCGTTTTTCCGTAACCCCAAATGAAATGATATTCTACTTCACTCCCATCTCTCCCCCGACTTATAATCATCTCGGACAGGCGAACGATTTTTTTTCTGAGTTTTGGGTCTTTTCGTTAACCCCCTTTCGATATAAGGGAAAGGTGATATCTTTCCAGAATGTACTAGACCTATCATTTCGCAGCGGATCAGGTACCTAGTTCTTTTTTGGAACTACAATCTAGTTTTCGTCAAAGTCGGCGTGGGACCCTCTTTTTCTTTTAAAAGTTAATCCCTTGGCCTATAAAGAGTCTGATGAAGGAGCTTCCTTATGAAAACGAACGACACCTCTCCCCTACCGTTTCTACTTCCTGTAATAGTCGAGTCCCTTTCTTTTTCACGTTTTCCCCCTCCAGTCCCTTTACATTTCTTCTTCGACTGTTAGTTTTAACAGATTTTCTTGCTTCCAGCTCGGCCTCCTCTTCACCTCCATATTGTTCACCCCTATACTAGCCAGAGTGAGACTTTTTTTTTCCCCCCTTCCTGTTTTCCAGTGGAGGAGATTTGGAGAAACTTATTTCCCCCTGACCTTCCCAGTCGTCGGCGTTTGCTTTCTCAGGTCTAGTTGATCTCTTAGACCCGTGAGGGCAACGTGCCCCCTCTTTTTCAAGTATCTCCCCGTATAAGAGTAGGGACCTAAGTTTTTTTTTCCAAGGCTCCCCCCCTCCCTCTTCTCATTCTATGTTGTTTTGTTGATCTCTATGTACTCCAGGTTGTTTTTTCCTTAAATTAATGTTTCCTAACGACAGGTCAGCGAAAGCCCCCCTGAATGACAGGGCATAATCATTTTGACTTTCCTTTTCCCTAGATACCCTGATCGTCGAAGCACTACTTGAGTGATAAAAATGACCGTTTCCCTTGGAGAACTTCCTTTTCCAAATGAAATTGGCCAGCATCTCCTGATGCGGGGTTTTCAACCTCTTCTTTCTTTAGTGCTCACATCCTCTAAAGGACGCTTTGCCCCCTTTATAGAGGGTCCCAACTTGTAGGACTAACTTCTGGCATGGAGTGACAGTTCTAGTTTTTTTCCCTCCTCTTTTCCGGATGAGGAAACAGGGTCTTACACTAGAAATGATTTTGTATGTTGGTGCCCGGAAGAGATACTTCGATGTTTAGAGGGCTCTGGAGCCGAAAGATGACCCTCTTTTCTCCCTGACACTAGAAAGTATTAAGACCGCTCCACCTAACTTAGTAATTTCCCTCTGAGCCCTGATTCCCGAGGCGTATAAATGAGTCCGATCCTATTATCTCCTTTACCCTTTGTCCGGTCCAGCCTTGGTGTCCCCGCAAGCCCCTAGAACACCCCGCTTCCCTCTTTTTTTTTTTCCTTTCGATGCGCGTCTATTTTTCATGGCTCAGTCGGGGAGACGGTAGTACTCCCTTTTTTTTGACCTCCAGACTCTATGGGGCCATGTTACTAGTCTGTGTTTTTCGAAGAGTAACCGGCGTCCACTGTTGACCTTTTGCTATGCTGAGGAGGAACCATGTAAGAGTCTTGAGGTAGTCCCGTATGGTCCTTCCTTCCTTGTCGGTGGTAGCCGAAAACCTTTTTTGACATCAAGTCATTCTTCTACAGCCCCCCCCTTCCCGTACCATAACACATGTTCCAAATGTGGCCTTGCCGTGTTGGTCGTCTACTTCCAGAACACCAGTTCACTGCTTCCTCCCTTCCCTAAGGTGATGGGATAGCCCCCTGCTTATGGGTGTAATTCTACATGCACAAGGTATACCCTTCCTTTACCTCGCGGACAGGCTCAGAGCACCTCCCTGCTCTTCGGGATTCCTGACTTAGTGTTTCTCCATTTAAAGGGTTCGTTCACAGGAGGTCCTCCATTTTTCTTGTTTAAGTCAGGCCAGCGTGATCTTTTTTCATTCTTATAGGATGGCAGAGCAGCTGCCCACCGGTGAAGAAACTCTATGTCAACCCTACTGCGTCCTACTTCCTGGTTAGTAGAGAAAGTCGTCCCTCAGGTTTCTCACTTCTCCACAGATAGACTCTTTTCCCCTTCCTTAATGATAAATCCTCGCCCCACTTCACCCTCAGCTTCCCATCATAGTTCCAATAGTTTTCCGTGGGAATCCCCCGCACCTTTGGGGTCCCCATTTAAGCAGGTGTCAACCCTTTTAGCCAATTCTATGCATTCTAAAGCTCACTGGGGCACGTTGAATCTCCTCGTACCCTCTGGACCTATGAAGGAGGTATTCCTTCCCCTCAAGTCCTTCCTACGTCTTTTCTCTTATAAGATAAGGGATGTCCTTTCTCCCTCTCTTTTCCTTCCGTAATATGGGGGACTCGCGTCTCCATTCCTCCGTCTTTCATCTGAGTCACCCTTTCGATAGGACTGAATAGTAGACCCGTTCCCCTCCCCGGATAGGGTTAGCCCTCTCCCCTCGTTTTTGAGATTAGGAAGGACAAGCTCCCCCAATCCTCCTTCGCCCTAGGTGATCGCACTTTACTCGTTTTCCTTTTAGGATACGCCCCTTTGGTAGTCTGCTCGTTCGTTCATCGGAAACTAAGGCATAAGGTCCCCCCCCCCCCCCCCTTTGTACCCTTGGGATCGGTTAGAGTTTACACCTTCCTGCCGGTGGAGCCCTTTTTCTCTCTGGATGGGTCTCGGAAATCCCTCCCCTCTTTGGGAAGGAGACTCTCATTTTTGGATCCCGTACCCGCGCTTCTTCTCTCATACTTCAAACCGGATGGAGCCTCCCTTATTCCGGTTTGTTTTCAATAAGGCGATTGGGGGCTGCCTTCTTCTTTGTTATTCCAGCCTGTAAATACCCTCAAACATCACTTTGCTTTGGTCTTTTCCCGAAAAACAACTTTGCTCTCTTTTTTTTAGTTCCAAGCCACCCTCGTTGAGTCCCCAGACGTTGTGCCTCCCCCATCTAGGGTTTTTTTATTTCTTCCTTTGATGGAGTGATACTCGTTTTTAAGGGCCCATACTTATCGGGCTCTCACCAATGTGGCCCGCCGGACGGACCGTTCTCTTTTTTTTTGAGGGAAAAACTCTTCCTGCCCCCCCGTACCCGGATCCATTCCATGGGTTGAGGGGTAATATTATTTTCCTTAGACGCTTTCTTGGAGGCACATCACTTGTGTCTCTTAACAGTCAACTTCCCTGTTCTCTCCTTTTTTGAACACTCTATACGGACTTTTTCGGTTTTTCCAAGCCTTCCTTTATCTTTCCCGCCCAAGACTACGTGACTAAGTATTAAAGACACCGTTTTTATCTTACATTGGGCCCCCCCCCCCCCTTTTTCCCTTACAGTTAATCCCACTTTAAGACCTTTCTTACCAGTAGGACCTCATTCCTTCCTCCTACTCCCTAACGAATTATCTTAAACACCTGCTACACCTCATCCTTTGTTTTCCTTTGCCTTTTCCCCAACTTCCCGCTCACCGGAAAAGGTTCTCTGAAGGTCATTCGACTCTTCTTGTCACATTTTTGCTCGCCGCGGAATACTTCAGTATATGGTACTATCATAGCACTTTTTTCATGTAAAGACTTTCTCTTTTCCATCGTAGTTTCTCTCCAATGCTTCATCGCCAATAAGACCCAGTAGCCGCTCTCTGCCGACTGACCTCACGCCCCCCTGTGGGGTCCCTTTTCTTTCCTTGATCCTTCGTCAATCTACGGGTCCCTTTTTCCGGCAATATGATTACAGTTCCCCTGGAATAAATCTTGCCTCACTTCCTCTAGCCTTCGGTCCCAATTGAGGCATCGTCATGAAAGCATTCCTTTCCCCAGCCCCTGAGAAGAAGAATCTTAGGGGAACCTTTCCTTTTCCCATAAGGATAGTCCTTTTGACCCCTTTTCCACTCGCTTTTCAAGTCCAAAGTAGGAACGTATGTCTTCCTGGGGCCGTTATCGTCTTCTCCGGGATCTTAGACCTTCTCTTTTCCTTATGAAAAGATGAGGTGATTCATTCTCTCCCTATTATCTAGACTTCCAATTCGAGGGCCTACAGGTAATTACGCTCTGCCCCTTTTTTTTCCCTCTTTTTTCTCTCGTTTTTGTTGGTGTTGAGAGATCTGCACTTCTCTTAAATTAAGGTATTACCTAGTTCCTTTCTGCCCTTATTCGACTTCGTTCCCTCCTTTTTCAGTCCTTTTTTTCCCCCCTTTCCCTTCTTAGTCTACTGACATACGTACAGACGCACTTGGTCAGTTCTCGAAGCGGTGAGACGTGCGAACATCTCCGGCCCCTTTTTTCTTCCCTTTTCCTGTCTATCGCGGCGGCGCGAGGTATCTTGGTTTGAACACGATTGATTAGTTTTAATAGGTCTTAACGACTATTCCCTTTCCATCTTTCTCGTGAGTAACGATCCTCCCTTTCCCTTTGGTCCCTGGTTGATAGCAACGCGTTCCCTTTGCTTTTTTTTTCGACGAAGAGAAGGCTTTTTTGACCCTTTTGGCCCAGAAAATGTGGGGGGTATTGGGTCCTTCTAAGCTTTTGTCGTTTTCTGGTCGCTTACTGACCGCTTTCCCTACCCCTTTTTCCCGAGCCCATTATGAATGGACGGCCAAGAGATTTTCTGTCACCTTTTTTTCTCCCCCCCCCTCACGAGAAGTAAAGGATGCCCTTTTTTGAGGCATTTATCAGGACTTCTTCTTCCTTTTTCTTTTCCCTTTAGATCACTTTTTCCTTCTCTCTTTTTTGTTGAAAAGCCAATCCCTGACTCGACCAAACCACTCTCCTTTTTTGTTGTACTGTGATATAGCTTCCTTTCTCAAGGCACCGTTTCAGAGACTTTCACCCGTGGTCTTTCCGCTTGATACTGAAGACAACTGGGGGACATGAACTTGGCTGTAGCCCTAGTAGTCCCGTTTCTTTTCCCTTTCCCTTAGTCAGGTGGCGTCCTGACGTCGGAAAATCCCGCCCTTCGGGAGTTAGGTGCGACTTCTTTCTTCAAGTTTTCTGCGTGGTAGCCGTCAAGGTGTGATTACTCCTTTTCCCCTCCAAGTAATTAACCTCCCCCTTGGAATTTTTGACAAGGCCTTTTCAATTTTTTGTCTTTTCATTCGGAGAAATACTCTCAGGCCGGCCTGGTCTCGGAAACATGTTATCGGGCTAGAATCCTTTTGAGGTTTTCTTCCCTTGGAGACGAGAGTACCAGAGGTCTCCCCCCAACAGCCTTCTTCCAGTGATCCAATCTACCCCGCGAGTTAATGGCGATATAACGTGCCCACCCTTTTCTTGAAAACCCCATAAGAGACTAAATATGAGATAAGAGCTCGTTTTTTTTTTGTGAGAGGAAGCAAACTTTTTGTTAACTTTCTTACTTCCTTATTTTTTACCAGATGAAAAACCTTGTTACATCTTCCCCCACCAAAGACCTTCTTCTGTTGTTAGTTACCTTCCTTCAAAGAGCGTGTTGAGACCCTAGACTATTATTTTTTTTCCCCAGAAGTCATCTCCTTTCCCTTATGACCACTACAGTAAATCCCTTCTAAAAGCTCCCTTCTTTTTTCCCCCAACGTTCGTAAAACGCCGATTGACTTCAAGTCCTTGGACACTTATTTTGTTCCATCACGAAGGAGGGTCCCTTTTTTACATCGACGAGAATACTCTTATATGCTGAGATAGCTCCCCCTTTGTTACGCTTTTTCTCTCCCCCCCGCACGAGACCGGAGGTAATTGAAAGCCTTTTCACTCTCTCTCGCTCGGTCTAAAGAGTATAAAGGGCTTTGTTCGTACGTAGGAGAGCTTTCCTTTCCTTTTCAAATATATCCTCTTATCCTAAGTTGTTTTTTCAAATTTTCTCCCCTTCCCCCAGAGGAGATCGGAAGCCCCCCTAGACATTAGGAATAGAGGGGAGTAGATACCTTTTCTTTCCTAATGGAAGATTTACACCCCCTCCTTTTTTTTTGAACCAGATCTACGTCTTTCCAAAGGTAAGTGAGGACTACCTATCCTTTCACTCTGCATTCGTTATCTTTGTACCATAGGAGGAGTGACTATCTTCCTGGGTCGTACCCGTAGTTTTAGCTCGGTTAGTCCCCTCCTTCTTGGAACGGAGTGTTAGCTCTCTTTGGTCTCTTCATTGATCCCAGAGATTAGGCAGTCTCCTCATCTTGGAAGAAGGCCTCTTTCCATCCTTAACTGAGATTTCCTTCCCCCAGGCTGTAGACGACTGCGTTTTCTCACTGCTCGCCTTTGTATCCGCTCGCAGCAGAACTCCAAAATTCACTCTTGCGTCGGAATTGGTCTCCCCTCCAAAACAACGAGATTTCTTTTGAAGATCCAATGTTTGATTCTTCGAAGACTCCTCCTTTTTTCTTTCTCAAGGATAGAAGATGCGAAGATTCTTCCTTTCCCTGATGTTCCGGTAGACGATTGACCTCTTATAACACATAACGATTTTCCCCCCCCCCCCACAACAGGGGGCTAGCCCCCTAATGTGCCTGAAACCATTGATGGACATGTTCCGTTCCCCTATGGCTAACCTTCCCTAACGGCCTTTCTAGGTTAGTTTACATTTCTTCTTTCGGGACTCCAGCGAGTCCTTCCCCCCATTGCGATACCCAAGTCCCCAGACCTGGGGCAAAAACCCGAGGACTGTCTTTCTCATCATCTAGTGCTCGACCGGACCAAGCTATTCTTTTCCGCTCAGCGAAAGCCCCGCCTTCACAAGTTAGAGCGTTCACTGCACAGCCCCTTTATTCTCCATCCCCTTCCTACGAGTCCTCCCACCGACTTTCACCCTCCCCTCCTGATCACTCCCCTGACACCACGGATAATTTGGTGGGCCCTTCTGCCTTTTTGAGTGCTGTTACCCCCCGTTCCCTCTACCGTGATTCCGAAAAGAATCCCGGCGCTCGACCGGTCCTCACTTTCGTCCTAGAGCCCTGGGACGTATTTCACCCTCCTTTTTTGGCCTGCCATTCAGATTTCTCTTTTGTAACAGGTGGGCCCTGAAGTCAATCGGAGACAGCAAACCTACATGAAGTCTTCTGCCGCAGACCGAAAATTTATATTTGTCTCCCTTTTCTTCCTTTCAGTTCCCCCCCTTCTCCGTTATAACACGAACGCTTCATCCCTTTCCCCTTTGCTCGTCATACGGGTTTCCCTCGTGAAGCTATTCCCATCTTCTATTTTTTGACAGCCTAGTAATCCCTACTTCATTTCTCCCCCCCCCCTCCTCCGAGCCGAGGAGATCTCTTTCCTGCCTTGGTCAGCTTGAGGATCTACAGTCTCACCGCTGCATTGGTTTCCACTTTCTTTCAATTGATTAGAATTAACGGTCTTCTCTTTTTATAGACCCGAGGGGAGGTTTCAACCGATTAGGCCCTTTCCCTTTTCCACGTCTCATGACTGTAGGGATCCCCCAGTTCCCTTTCCCACCAGCCCACGGCTT
>Ga0179593_1531949_pt1 | contig 12580 bp, 25 predicted proteins | sample CZODoug2_1_08_16_FD_185931 | JGI IMG/M metagenome (GOLD analysis project Ga0179593, IMG submission 185931) | Vadose zone soil fungal communities from Angelo Coast Range Reserve, California, USA - CZODoug2_1_08_16fungal (PacBio error correction) | ecosystem: Environmental > Terrestrial > Soil >... | reverse complement strand
ATGCATTGTTCTCTTCGAGCATCTTGCCCCCCATTCACACAGTTCTTGTTCAAACCTTCTTTCTTTTCTTTAAAAGGGTGGTGCCCCTCCTTTTTTTTTCCAGGCTGCTCTCCTTTTTTCCCCCGCTTTTCCACCAGACTTGGTATGAACTCCGTTCCCCCTCCCTCTCCATCTATTTTTGGCACAGGGTCCTTTTTTCCTCTGGAGACCTCTTCTCAGTCCTTGTGCGTTCCAGTTTCCCCTCTTTTTCAGCGAGTAGATATGAGATGAGCTCTTGCCGTTGCGGTTGGCAGGACTTGTTTTTTTTTAAGGTGGCCAGGTAGCGGATCTTCTTCGGTCTTGCTGAATAGAGCGTGGTTCGATCTTTTCTGGGTTAGGGTCCTTTTTTTCCTTTCTTTCCTTTGGATGAGTTTTTTTTCTTTTCCTGGGGACGTGGAGTCCCGCCCGCCTCCATTTGAGTAGTGACTGGCGTCGTTCTCAATAGGCCGCTTCTCCCCCCGGCCCCGCATAAAACCTACCCCCTTTTCTTTTTCGAAGGGGAACTCCTCTTTGCCTCGACCATAAAATTCGTTCTTCTCCTATTCCTTTCCGCGTTGGCAATGAGATATCCGATCTGGGCACGAGAGGGCCCTCTTTGTGATTTATGTGTACGGCGCCAGGGCTGACTCCTTTCTTTTTCCGTTTCCTTTATTTCCTTAGCCTCTGTTCTTCTCTTTTTCGTCTGGTTTTTTTTTTTTTTTTTGCCCTTCCCTCCTTTTTACTTTCCCCCTCCCCTTTTTCTTTTTCTTTTCTTCCCCCCTCCCCTTTTAAAGGAAAAAAAAGCTTTCCTTCCCCCCCTCTTTTGTGCCCGTTTTTTTTGCCGCCCTCCCGTCCTTAGGTCGTGCGTTCTTTTCGATTCTCCCCGGCACGTCTCTTTCACGTTTTTGTCGATAGCTGTCCCCTCGAGTAAAATACGCCACTTTCCTTATCCAAGTCAAGACTCTCCCCCTCTCTCCGTTGTTCCCCTGCCCCGGGAGCGAACGAGGTGACGGCTGTCCCTGACTCACACCCCTCCCCCCCCCCTTTGATTTTCTCCGTTAAAAAACCTCTTTCCCTTTTTTTCGAGAGAAACTTCTTTTTTTCTCTCCCTTCGGACGGCCCGGTTTTTTTCCCCTCCCCCATTTTGTAGAAAGAGGAGGCTCGGGTGTTGAATGTACCCCTCTTTCTCCCTACGCTGTTGGATAGATTTCTCCCTTCCCCATAAGAGAGCTCTTTTCTTTCTTTCTTCTCGCAGGTGTTATAATCGCCCCTTTTTTTTCCTCCTTTGCAGGTAGGGAACCCTACCCCTTGCTCTTTCCTTCCTTGTCCTGCCCTGTTTCTTGAAGTTGTTCTCCCCCTCTTCTGAAGATATATATCATCCTTCCTCTCTTTGTTGTTTTGAGAGTCCTTTCTCGTTCATGATGAACTTTCCTCTTGAGACCCCCTTTTCCTAATATAGGTCCTTTTCCTCTGGATTGAACGAATTTTTTCTTTTTTTTTTCTTACACCTGAGGGACGAGTTCTCCTTTCTTTTTTTCTCCCTTTTTTCCGAGTAGGCTTCTCCACTTCCGTCGAGCTTCCTTTTCCCTCTCATGGTTCGTTTTTTCTTTTTTTCCCCCTGGAGATAAAACTCTCCCCCCCCTTTTTTTTTTTAATGGGTACATTCAACCCTGCCCCCCTTTCTCCCTGGCAGTGTGAGAAAATGGTTTTATCTGGGCTGCGGTCCTTTTTCTTTTCTCGCCTATCGAAGGCGGAGCCCCCTTTCCCCCCCCTCTTCCTTTTTTTTTTCTGGATATATTTTTTTTTTTTTTTTGGGATTCTTCTTTGCTTCTTTTCTGTTTTTTTCATGTCTTCGAAGTGAAAAATATTTCTTTTTTTCTATAGGGCTTAGCCCGTCCCCTTCCCTTCCCTTTTTTTTCCCTATGAGAGGCTCTTCCCTTGACCGCGCTTGGAGTTGATCTTCCCCTCACCCTCGATCGAAGCGCTCTCCGTCTCCCTTTTCTCTTTTTTGGCCAGAGATTCTTTTTTTAAGAAAGGGCTTTTCCCCCCCCCTTGTCCGTGACAACGTTTTTTCCCTCTTCCCCCCTCCGATTCCCTCTCCCTCGTCTTTTTCTTTTCATGGCGGTACCTTCTTTTTTTGTAGAAACGCCCTTCCCCCCCCCCTCCCACCCCTCATCGCGGTTTCCCCTTTTCCTTCATTTCGGCTGAAGCCTTTATTCCCCCCCCGCGCGCCCTTTTCTTCCTTGATAGATTTTTTCTTTCGGATTTTTTCTTGTGAGCGCCGACCCCCCCTCCTTCCCTCTTTGGGCTCCGACGCGACACGCCCCCCCAGTGTCCGCCTTTTCCCCCCGTTTTTTTTCCCCCCCCCACCAGATGCTCCCCTTCTTTTTTTTTCCAAATTTGGTTTGGAAAACCTTTTTTTTCCTTTCCTGTTCGGTCCTCGATCGGAACCCTCCCCCCTCTCCTCCTCTCTCGATTCCCCCCAAGCCCGCCCACGCCGCATCTTCCCCTCTCACCCATCGGAGGATCACTTTTTTTCACAAAAGATAGTATCCCCCCCCTCCAACTTCGACCCCGCAGTTTTGCTTCTCCCATTTTTTCTGTTTTCTCTCTTCGCGCTCTTTTCTCCCCCCCTGCCGAATGGAACCTCTTTTTCTTTATCAACGAGTCACTTTTATTATTGTATTTCGTTTTTTCAGTTGACTCCAAACGCCGTGGCCTTCTACTTTTTGCAGATTTTTTTCTTCCTTCCCTTTTGAAGAGACCCTTCCCTTCCTTACCGAACGCACGCCCTTTTACCCACAAGTTGGAGCCCCCGCTCACGTCTCTCACGACGCTTTTTTTTTTTTTCCTGGAAATAGGGTGTTACCCTTTTCCCTCTTGGTAGCTTTTTCCTTTTTCGAACCCCGCTACCCTCCCTCTGTGATGCCACCTTCTTCCGTTGTTCTATCGTGTTACGAACCTCTCTTTTTTTTTTTTCCCCCTTGTTCATAAGGAGGGCGCCTTCTTCCCTTTTCAAACCGACTGCTCTTTCTTTTTTTTTTTCCCCCTAGAAATCGAGTAACCTCTGCTTTCCGGGTGCCTTTTTCTTTTCCCCCCCCTTTTTACGTGCTCTTTGCAAGCCCACCCCCTTTTTCCCTGGAAGGACGGGAATCACCTCTCCCTTCATCTATTCTTGTACCTGGTCTTTCCCCCATTTTTCCTTTCCCACCCCAGGGAAAACCTTAGTTCCCGCATCAATCCCCACTTTTCGCCTTTTTTCACCCGGACTCCCTTTTTTCAAAAAACGCCCCCCCTTCCCCTATATCGACCAAGACACCTTCCTGATCAAGGGACCGCGCCCACCCGACACCCCCTTTTCTTCCCTGTTGTTTCAAACCCTGTTCCCGGTTTGGCGAAAGATTTCTCCTCTCCTGGTTTCTTTGTCCCCCTTTCTTCCCACACTACTTACACCCCCCCCCCTCCTTCCCAGATAAAAATTCCCCCCCCCCCTTCCTTTGATCCCCCTCCGTGCTGCGAACAGTTCCTTTTTTTGAACTTTGATTTTTGTCCTCACCCACCGCGCTTACGAAGCTTTTTCCCCTTTGAGACTATCAGCGTTTTTTTTTTTTTTTTCTCGGGTCGGAGTCCTTTTTTTTTTTTTTTCTTTTTCTTTTCTTCTCGTTTGTTGCGTCTCTTTTCCTTTTTTCATGTCCTGATGGTTTTTCCTTTTTTTTTTTTCCCTAAAAGAGTCCCTTCTTTCCTAGACCTCTCCGTGATGAGAAAGCACTTTCCCTCTCCTTTTCCGTTTTATAGAGGATTCCCGCTCCAGCGCATCCCCCTCCTTTTTTTTTCTTTTGAGTAATCCCCCGGTAGAGAATTGCCTTTTTTTCCCCCCCCCCTCTTTTTTTTTTTTTTTTCCCGGTACATCCTCGCGCCCCTTTCTCTACCTTTTTGTTTTTTTTATGAGAGGCCCTTTTTTTTCTCCCCATCGAAGAGGAGCCCCTTTTTTTTTTTTTCTTCTTCACGAGAAGAGATTGTCGGCGTTTCCCCCCTTTTTCCTTGATGATGAAGTCCTCCCCAGCTATCCGGGTTGAAGAGTTTTCCCCCTTTTCATTTTTCTCCCCCTATTTATCTTGGAGTATCTTTATTATTGAAAAAGATGATTTCCGCAGTAGTCCCTGTCCATCTCCTCTTCCACTTCGTTTCTGTACGGGGTTTCCCCCCCCCCACATGGGTAAGAGCTTCCTTCTAATCCCACCGTCTTCCTCCCGGGGCACATCCTTGATTCTTTCACTTTCCCCCCACGTCCCCCTCCAGGCAGATGCCGAATCTCTGCGCAGCACGAAACGCCCCCCCCCCATCCGCGTCTGTCCTTCAGCGGAACAGTTGGCCTTTATTCCTTTTTTTTATCTTTGTTCACGAACAAGGGTCTTTTTTACTTTTTTCGAGGAACTCATTTCTTTCCTTTTTTTTTTCCCTCCCCTTTTTTTCCCCTCTCACTCATCTCGTAGATCTTTTTTCCCTTTCTACGTTTGTCCCCCGGGTTGACTAATCCTGGATTGGATCTTTTCCCTTTCTTTTCGTCTTTTGTGTGAAGTCCCCCTTCCCCCTTATGAGGAGAGGCACGAGAACTTTTCCCCCTCTTTTGTTGTGAGAGAGTATTTTCTCCCCCCCCCCTTCTCCCCCCGAGCAGCTCCGCCCCGGCCTCTCTGGTTTCTCTTCCCCGACGTTCTATTGAGGCGAATAAAAACTATTCTTTCGTCGTTCATAAGGATAAACGTTTTTTTCTTTTCTTCTTCTTCGCTTCGAAGGGCCTTTCTTTCTCCTTCCTCCCCTTCCTGTAGCCGGTACGTCGCCCTGTTCTTGTCATTTCTCGCCGTCACCCTCCCATTTTTTTCGCGACCACAAGTTTTTCTCTTGTTTTCGGTAAAGAGGAAGAAAAACGACTCGCGGCGCAGCGGAATCTTTTTCTTCTGTTACCTTCCCTGCATCGGATTTTTTCACCGATGGTGGCGTTTTCGTTCCTTGTCAAGTCTTTCTTTTTTCAATGAGGGAGGTTTTTTCCCCTTTTCATCTTTCAGCGATACATCTCCTCCCCCTCCCTGTTTTTTTCCGCCCCGTACCCTTCCCTTGCGCAAGTTCATCGGCTCATCTTCCTTTTCCTCTTCGGGATTTTTTTTTTCCATTTGATTGCACTTCCTTCCCCCTTTTTTTTTTTTCTCTTTTTCCCCCAAGATCCTGTCCCCCCCTTTTTTTTTTTCACCCGGAGATAATGTTTCGATACTGTCTTTATAATAAGTGGGACCTCCCCTCCAAGTCTCTTCTTTTTCTTTTTGATAGAAGTAGGCTCTTTTCTTCTGGGCATAGCGGGCCCTCCTTCCTCCCTCTCCACCTGTCTTGGTACACCCGAGTATCCGCGGCCTTCAGGTCCCCCCCCTTGGTGGTGGAGTCCTTTCTTTTCCTCTTGGAGACGAAAGTGATCTCTTTTTTCCCTTCCGGGACTAGCCTTTCTCTTTCCCTCTACACAACAATAGTCTCCGAGCTGACGAGTCTCCATTTACAGCTCGCTACGAGTCCTTCTTTTTTCCCTTCAAGGAAGAGAAACGCTTCTCCCTCCCTTTTTTGGCGACCATCTCGGCTTTCTTTCCCCCTTTTTTTCTTTTTTTTGCGTAGCTCGTCAGGTTAATTATCTGCATACTGTTTTTCCCCCTTGAAGACTTTTCTCTTTCTCCAGTTGGTAGTGGGTTTTTCCCTCTGTTTCCAGGGTTGTTGTACACTTTTCTAGTTTCCGGACGAGTTCTCCCCCCCCTCTTTACTTCTGTTGAAAGGTTTTTTTTCTTTCCTGTGGTTTGACATTGGTTTTTCCTTTTTATTTTGTGGTCGAATTTGTGCACAGTGATCCCTCCCCCTTATATTTGTTTTCGTTTATTTGTCCTTTTACTACCCTTCCGGGGGCGCCTCCGTGATGGTTTTTACACTGTCCAGAGATGATGGGCCCTTCTTTTTTTTACAGAAAGGATCGGTTGTCCATCGTTTTTTTTTTCTTTTGCCCCCTCCGAGCTTAATCAAAATTACTTTTTTCCGCTGAAGTACCTCTCCTTTTTTTTTTTTCGAAAAGCACCATTTTTTTTCCCCTCATTAGCTCCCCCTTCCTGGTCGCGATTCTTCCCCCTCTCCGAGCCAAGAATCTCTTTTCCTTTCCCTTCCGGAGAAGATCTTCTCCCCTCCCCTTTTGTTTTGCCTTTCGAACTTCTTCCCCCCTCAGGTGGCATCACCTTTTCCTCCTTCCGTCCCTTCTTGGGTTAGTTCTCCCCTCCTTATAGACGCGAAAGCTTTTTTTTTTTTCCTCCTTGGACAAACACTCTTTTTCTTTTTTCCTCCTTGCCTGAAAGAAAAGCCCTTGTGCTTGGGGATGAGGGCTTTTCCTCCCCCCTCCCTCCTTTTCACTAGACTGGCTTCGTTTCTCCTATAAATGACCCTTCAAAAGGAGGAGTGTTTCCCCTTTCGGGGATTCGTAGTTGAAAATCCCTTTCTCTTCCTTCGCATGAGCTTAGAGGAGTCGTTGGACTAGTAGTGTTCTTTTTTTATTCGGGTGTTTACCCGTATTCAAGGTAGCTTTTCCTGATCGTTTCCCCCTTTTTTTTCAGAGAGAGGGGTTCCTTCTCGGTTAGAGGTCTTTCCTTTCTCATACGTTACCTCGAGGTGACGCATTTTCCCCCCTTAGTAGGTTTCCTTTTTTATTATTATAATTCCCTTTTTCTTTTTCTTTCGAGTAGGATCCCTCTCCCCTCCCCTTCGATAAAAAAGCCACTTGAACCGGAGACTCTCCTTTCCCTCCCCCTTATTATTCCCATTCCTTTCTTTCAGGAGGGGAAAAAGGCCCCCTTTTTTTTGCGAGTTCCTTTGTTTATTTTTTTCCCCCCCCCAGCGACCCCTTTCTTTTTTTAGGGGCGAAAAGACTTCTTTTTTTTTTTTTTTTTTTCCCACACAGCCGAACCCTTTTCCCTTTTTTTTCCTCCGTTCTTGGCGCCCGCCTTTTTAGTTTTCTGATCTTAGGTTTTTCGCCACGATCCGCCCGTCTCTCTCCCTTTCCCCCTTACGTTGCCCTTCTGCTACTGCAGGTCAACTCTTTTCCCCCTTCAAAACCCCCCTCTTCTCTACTCTTTCTTTCTTTTCCCAAACACCGTCCTCCCTCTCTCTTCTTTTTTTTGTCGGGCTCTACGTGGAGCTCTTCCCTTTTTTGGGTGGACGTTCCTTTCTCTCCCTACTTCTTTTTAACCATTATCAAAAGCAGAAGCCTTTTCTCCCTCTTTAATTTATTCCCAGATGATCTTCTTTTTTTTCGCCAGCGAACTTGCTGAGGGAAGGCACTTTCCCTTTTTTTTGTCCCTTTTGGGACCTTTACACCCCCCTTGTAGACCGGCCGTTCCCTTTTCTTTTTTTTTTTTTTTTTTTTTCCCTTTTTCCCCCTTTTTTTTTTTTTTTTATTATTCAACAATTGCCTTTTCCACCCGGTGATCCAGTTTTTTTCCCCCTTTTCCCCCCTACTATTCATCGACCCCCCCCTCTTCCCAGCTTTAACTGAGATTCCTCCTTGCTGGCCGCCCCTTTTTTCTCCCTTTCTAATCGCCCCATCGTCTTTTTTTTTCCTTGTCGGGTCAAGGCCGCGCCCTTGTAACCTTCCCCCTTTTCCCCTTTCGGAGAAGTTTTTTTTTTTTCCCACGGTAATACCTTTCTCCCCCTTTTAATCCTCCTCCTTTTTTTTTTCTTAGTTAGAGATCTTTTTTTTGCATATGTCCAGTTGCCCCAACTTCTCCGCCGGCCTTTTCCCCCCTTCTCCCCCCCGAGAGTTATTCCTGCCCTCCCGGCCATCCTGCGTCTTTTTCTTTGAAGAAGGCGGTTTTTTCTTGTAGAAACACTTTTCCCAGAGGGAAGTCGATTCTCCCTTATTTCCGGTGGTTGTCCCCTTTACGCTTTCTTTTTGCTCCTCCACTTTCTTTTTTCTTTTTTAGCCATGGCCCCTCCCCCCCCCCCGGTGTTACTTTTTTTTTTTCCCCCCCCCGGGGGACCTTTCATCCACCCCGAGGGCTGCCTCCTCTTTTTTTTCTACCCCGCAAATGGAGGGTTTTTTTTTTCCGCCGCCCCGTACAGAAACCCCTTTTTCCTTTAAGTAACGCCTTTTTTTTCCCCCTTCCCTTGCCAGATGTCCGTCTTTTATGTGTCATCTTTTTTGTCGGATCCCCTTTTTTCTTATCCTAGTTATGGTCCTCGCCTTCATATCGCTCCTTAGGGACTCTCCCCTCTCATTTTTTCCCTCCCGGAATCTTCCCTTTTTCGTTCCGATCCTGTCGGCCACTTTTTGACTTTTTTCAGAAAACGAGTTCTTTTTCCCCTTTTCGGGAGGATCGTGTCTTTTTTCCCTTTTCCCTGATTTTTTCCCTTAGACCACTATTTCCCCTTTCTTCTCGCCCCACACACGAGCTCCCCTTTCCCTTTTTTTCCTACAGAGTTCGGTTTTTCCTTTTTTTTCCGGCGTGTAAGCCCTCCCTCCCCCCCTTCCAAGATTTCTTCGACTATAAATTCCGGCCATCTTTTCCCCCCCTCTCCCTTCCCCCTACCGAGTTTCCCGCTGACCCGCCGATCTTCCTTCCTTTCACGAGGGCTTTTCCTTTCCCTGGTCGGGTGACTTCCCCTGGACCGTTGTCCTTGTAGTTCTCCCCCTTTTTGTCTTCTACGAAGACTTTTTTTTCCCTTTTACATACTTCCTCCCCCCCCCGATGCGCCCCCCCTGCACCCAAACTGGACCCTTTCTTCTTCCTCTGACGATCCTCCTCCCTTTTGGAAAACAGGCCCCCCCTCCCTTCCTTTTTCCTCAGAAAGAACGCCGACCTTTTTCCCCCCTCCTCCCCAGGGGCCTTTTTTGGTCCGTCCCATCCCTCCTTCCGTAAATTTTTGGCAGTTTTACCACACCCCCTTTCTTTTTGCCGCTAAATATATTTCTTTTTTCACTTTCCGCTTTTTTTTTTGAGAGCCCCCCCCCCCCCCAATCATTCTTAGAAATCCCTGCTCTTCTTATTCAGATCTTCCCCCTTTTTTTTCCCTTCTTTGAAGAAAGGGCCCTTTTCCTCTTTCCGTTTGGATGTCTCTATGTATGAGTGGTCTGATTTCCTTTCCTCTTGGGAAAGTGTTTTTCCTTTTTTCTTTTTATGTAGATGCCCCTTTTTCCCCTTCCCCTTGTAAAACCCCCCCCCCCCCTCTCCTCATTTTTTTTCCTTAGGGGTACTTCCCCTTTCTCACGCTTAGACTTCTAACCATGTTATTTTAAGCGTTTCTTTTTTTTTTCCCTGTTTAAGAAACTTCCCTTCTTTTCCCCCCTTAGGCTATCTTTTTTTCTTTTCTTTTTTTTTCCCTTTTGTATTGACTTGTAACGACGCCGATGCCCAAATGAGAGTCCCTTTCTTCCTGAAGGATTTTTTTATCGCACAGGACGTTCCTCTCCCCCCTTTCAAAACGACATTTTTCGCCATGGTTTTTAATAGAGCATTCCTCTCTTCCTCTGAAGGGGTGCCCTCCCTTTTTCTCTTCCCCAATTTTTACCCCGTCGAAATGAACCACCACATTTTCCCTTTTCTTGTTTTGTACAGGAGGTCCTTCCCTCCCCCCTTTTTTTTTTTCCCCCCCGTTTTCTCTCCCTGAGTGGCCATTAATAAAGAGTACGGGTCTTTTCCCTCCTTTTTTTTATACAAAATTTTTTCCGGGTCTTTAATTTTAATCTTTTCCCCCGGGATCTTTTTACAATATTTATCCTATTCCCTGCAAAAAGATCTTCCCCTCCCTCTTCCCACACATGGACCTTCCCGGTTTCCTTTATTCCCCTTTTTTTTTTCTCGAAAAAGAAACTCTCTCCCACTTCTCTTACCCCTCGGCACTCCCCTTTCCTTTTTCCCTCTGTCCGACTGGGTTCTTCCTTTTTCTTCTCCCCTCCTTCCCTATCCTTTCCCCTTTTTTTTTTTTTTGTTCCCTTTCTTTTTTCTTTTTCCCCCCTCTTTTGGTTACCAATCTTCAATTACCCCCCCCCACCACACGAAAAATTTTTCCCCCCCCTTTCTTCTTCCCGTCTACCCCTGTTCTAAGGCTTCCCCTTTTTTTTTTTTCCTTTTTTTTTTTTCACTTTTCTTCCAAAAGGTCAGATAAGCCTTCCCCCCCCCCCCTCCCCCCCCTCAGTTATCCCCCCCCTCTTTCGAGGATGGCTTCCCTCCTTTTTCCTTTTTATCTCATCAAGGGTTCTTTCTTCCTCAATTTCTGTAAGACGGGTTCTTCTTCCCCCCTAGATACAACTCGTTGGTGGATCCTCTTTTTTTTTTTACCTCTCTCTTTCCCTATTTGTTATAAGTAGATCTGCCCTCTTTTTTCTTTTCTTTAGTATGACCTGCTCGGCAGAAGATAGTCCCCCCCCCGCAACCCCCAATTCTATTGAGTAAGCCTTTTCTTTTTTTCCTGGTACCGACGGATTTTTCTCCCCTAGGGGGTAGATCTTGCCTTTTCTTTTCCGTAGATAGACGCTCCCCCCCCCGGATACCCTTTGATTGAAGAGCTTGTAGGCGGCCTCCCTTATGCTTGTGAACAGGATCTCGTTTTCATTGCGTGTCTTTCTTTCCCCCCGGACACCCTTTTTTCTTTCTTAGTCGAACTCCCCCGCTGAGAGTTTCCATCCCTGGAAGGGATGAGCCTCTTCCTTCTTCCCCCCCTGTCGTTCCCTCTTTTTAACACAACATGTTCAAGCTCTTTTTTTCTTGAACCCACCCGCCTTTGTCCCGAACTTTTTTCCCCTCTCCACAGGATTCTTGAAATCTCTTCTTCCCCCTTTCCCTCATCCTCTCCCCAGATTTTGTGCAGATGCCGAAACTCTTTCCCCCTTCCGCTGCCGCCTTTTTGTATCTTACCTGACATTTACTCATCTCCCCCCCTTTGTTCCGTTGGTCTGCTTTCTTCTTTTTCCACCTCTTCCCTTCATAAAAGTTTTTTTGGGGAAGAGAGTAACTCCCTCGGTCTTCGTTCCGTCTTTCCTTCCCTCTATGCTGAGGAGTGGAGTTTTTTTTTTCTTTTTCTTTCCTCCCTGGGCCTTGAAGCCTGGATTTGGACCCTTTTTTCCCCTTTTTTCGGGCGGAAGGGAATACCCCCTTTTTGTCGCCTCTCGGTTTTGACTCTCTCTCCTTCTTCTTCCTCCGTTGTTGTGGTTTCCCCTCCCCTTTTTGAGTCCCGCCTCTTCCGGTGTGGTGATAACTCACGACGCCGGCAGGCCTCCCTTTTTCTCTATTAAGGACAAGGTATTCTCTGTCTCCACGTACAAATTCCTCCCTCTCTCCCTGTAGCACGGGACGTTTTTTTTCCTTCTTCTTTCCTTTCTCCCCCCCCAATACGGGCGGAACAAGTTTTTTCTTTTTCCTTTTTCTCTCCGCATGACCACCTTTCCCTTTTTTCCCGTTGTCGGTATGCCATCGTGCCTCTTCTTTCTTTTTTTTCCTGTCAGTCTGTTGCAACGCAGTGGTAAATCTTTTTTTTTTTCTTTTACTTCTCTACTTTTGATCAGATAAGAGTTAGGTCCTTTTCCCCCCCTTCTCCCTCAAAAATTCTCTACATTTTCATTACCCCCTTTTTTTTGGGGGATTTCTAAAACCCCTTTTTTTCCCCTTTTTTCCCTGATCCTTCTTCTTTGCCTAAGAAAAGTACACCTTTCTCCCCCTTCTTTCGAGGCTTCCTTCCCCCTTCCCATTCCAGGGCCCTTTGCTATCGCCGAGGGGTTTTTTCCTTTACCCTCCCTTTCCCCGGCCCGAGACCGCTGCACCCCGGAGATCCTGTCTTTTTTTCTTTTTCAGGACCAGGGCGCCGACACTTCTCCCTTTCTGCGCCACGGAGCCCCTTTGATCGACGCATTTTTCAGCTTTTCTCCCCCTCTTTTGCGGTTTCTTCTGCCACGCCTGTTCGTCGGTAACAAGCGCTTTTTTTCTTTTATTAGCTGGACAAGGGGGTTGCCTTGCTTTCTTTTTCGAGCGGCTGCTTTTTTTTTTTTTTTTTTTGAATTCCCTTTTTCCTTCCCTTTTCTTCGCGTATCTTGGCGATAGACCTTTTTTTTCTCTCTCTGAGGTATGAGAACGTGATCCACTCCCTCCCCCCAAAAAGAGGAGTCTCCTCGATTCTCCGACAATTCTTTTCCTCTCCGAACCTTATCGACCGTACAGGTAGGAGCAATCCTCTTTTCCGGAGAGAACCTTTCCTTTTTTTTCATGTTATGGATAGACCTTGTCTTTTTTCCCCGAGAAATTCTCTTCTTTTTTTCCCTTTCCCTTCCGGTTGGTCTTGATGGGGTGGTGGTTTTTTTTGTACCCGGGTGGTCCCTTTCCTCTTTTTCCCTCGGCGCTTCTTTCCTTCTCTCCTTTTTTTTTCTGCTACCCGGACAGTCCCTTTTTGGGTGACTTTTTTTTTGGTTCGTTCTCCTGTCTAGTCTCTCTTTTCTATTTCCACCCACCCGTTTCTTTTCTTTCCCCCCCCTTTAAGTAAATAGTATTTTCCCGCCTTGAAG
>Ga0179593_1358459_pt1 | contig 12580 bp, 25 predicted proteins | sample CZODoug2_1_08_16_FD_185931 | JGI IMG/M metagenome (GOLD analysis project Ga0179593, IMG submission 185931) | Vadose zone soil fungal communities from Angelo Coast Range Reserve, California, USA - CZODoug2_1_08_16fungal (PacBio error correction) | ecosystem: Environmental > Terrestrial > Soil >... | reverse complement strand
TCTTAGCACCAACTTGGCACCGGTGAATACGTTCTGACAGCAAACTGCCTCACCTTAATGCGGCCGCCTCTTTGCCCCAACTTGAGAGATTGATGAACGTGAAGGAACTACATCGGGATTCACGCACTCGAGCACCTCATCGGATTGACGACTGCAGGGCGGCTCGCGCGCAGTCGACGTCGTTCTGAACCGTGGGGCCGCCGCCTCACGCCGATCGCCCCGACAATTCGCCACCCACCTCGATGGGAAAAACCTCACCCCACGCGGCCCATAAGCGCCAGCGTGGGGATGCCGGCAAAAGCGACGGTCGCCTTGGTGAAGTTGAAAAAAGGCCTGCGTGGAGAGCCTAAACAGGCTGTATACGCCTTTTCTGCGCCATCTCAATAGTCGGAATTGGCGTCCCATCCATCCGGCGAAAGGCCTTGAGATTGCCGCCGGTCATCGAGAATCGCTACGTTCTCAGGCAACGCCAAGATTCTCTGGCCTTCGCCACCGCTGCATTCACATTTTCTGTGCTAGATAGAGGAGATACTCGGCTTCTTCACTCTATTCGCCATGGACACCTTACCTCCATTTGATATCTATGGTGTTGATCTTCCCCCTCGGTCGATCCAACTGCGCGTTCAACGCCCCCTTTAGGCGTTTCATTCGCCATCCACGGTAAGGTTCGCCCCGGTAATTGTTACGAGGGACTCGGGCCGGCGACAAAGCGCACCATCGCGGCGATCTCATCCACCACGCCGTAACGATTCAAGCCGCTGTGGCTGCTTCTGTGGCACCGCCAGGCGCCCGCGGACGGGATCAATTCCGTGGATTGGGACCAGGCTGCACGTTGGTTGACGTGATGCCCCGGCTCCCGATCTAGGCCAGCGCCTGCGTAAACATCTTGACGGCTTCCCTTCGTGCCAGCGTTGGCACAAGCACGGGCGCCGCGACACGCTCACCCACGGCGCGAACCGATCATGATGACGCGACCGCCGCTCTTCATGTGCTTCAGCGCGGCCGGCGTCGCGACGAATACACACGGAATTGCTGGCAATAAGCGATCCATCTCTTCCTGCGTCGCTCCTCAACGTTTCGGAATGGCCGGCCGGAGTGTTCACAGCACATCCAGTCGGCCTAACAGTTTCCGCGCACGGTTTGTCGACCGCGGCTTTCGACGGCTTTGGCATCAGTGGCGTCCGCCGGAATTGCGCGCCTTTCCGCCATCACGTTCAAACGCTTTGACCACGGCTGAAGCAGCGATGGCGTCCTTCGGTACGTGAGGGCCACGGTCGCTCCATACACGCAGCCGACGTTTCGCGATCGCTGCGACAATGCCCGCGAACCACCGGTAACGAGCGCCACTTTTCGCTAACTTAGACATGTGACTCCTATGTTTCTTGAAACGATTACAGTCCTCTGATATCTGTTGGAGCTCCAGACTCCTATCGATGGTGATGATTGCTGGCAGATTTGGCAACTGTTGGAATACCCCCTACCCAATAGGAATGCATACCGCAGAAGAGAAACTCGTTGGCATGTATCTTTACTTCACTTTACATCTGGACTATAAGGCGGAAAAGCGCTCTCCTCGCATAGGAATCCATTCCATCGAGGAATAAGGAGGCTGTGTGACAAATTCGATGCCAATGCAGATATTTCCTTTCTCTTTCTCCATTCGAGCTATTGAAAAAGGGAGCTTCTCCGCTGTCGCAAATGAAAGTGGAATGGCCAACCTGCTTCAGCAAACAAATCTGGCCCTGAAGCTGCGCTCGGAACCGAACTTATCACCGCACTCTCGTGCCATCGCGCTTACTGAGGCAGGTCGCGCACTTTACGAGTCTCTGCTTTGATTCTCGACGACTTTGAAAGCGGCTTCGCCGAACGGTCGCAGGCCAGACTGCCACGAAAGGATCATTGTGTGGACCGTCCCTTCCACTTTGGCCCGCTGCCATATGGGGTCAAGAGCCTGCTTTTTTGTGCCTATCCCGCTATGGCCGTGAAATGGAGCCGAGAGCCGGCAACGATCGTCCGAGGACGGCTTCGAATGTAGCCATCAATATGGTATTTCCGGACTCCACCCTGGTTGCGCGAAGGTTCGAGCAGACGACGACCGCTCGTCCGAGTCTCAATAAATCACACGCTAGGTGCGCCGCAATCGCCGGACCGATCTCAACCACCTTCGCTCGGTCGTTTCTTATCGAGCGTGGTCCGTCAGCCGTGGAGCTTGGATCTGGGCGGACGCCAAGCGGGTGATCCCCCAAGGGGAGGTCTTTCGTAACCAGTGATATCGAACGATGCGCATGGCGTCCTTGACATTGGGGATTGCCCAGGCCCCGGCATGGCGTTCTACGCAGAACTAAGAGAAGGTTACCGTCATAGCATCTGAATCCTTTGAAGCGAACAGTGCCCAAAATCCTTTGCCGTACGGCCTGCCAGCCGCCGACGTCCACCAAAGTTAAGCATTTTCTCGAGCACTTGGAGAAAACTTTCGCGCTCTGTTCCAAGTTCAACCGCGACCAGCTAACCTTCCTGTTCGGATGATCGAGGAATGCGACCAGACCGGGGTATCCAATCGGGCAGGTCAGGGGCCGAGGGGCTTTGTCCGATGTTGCTGCGCATATTGCAGCAACAGACGAAAGGATCTCGGTATGCTCGCGAGGGTGTGGGGGCTCACCTGTCTCTGCGCATGAGGGCGGTCCATGAAGAACGCCTCCAGAAGAGCGGGGACATGTATTGGCGGCGATCATAGGAAGAGCCTCCCGCTCGGATTGCTCCACCCGCAGTAGCGCCTGTGCAACAAATCTGGCGTTGCAGTGAGATACCAGTTAGGTGTCGGTGATGTGTGCATGGACGAGGTAGGTCGCGAGATCGGGAAGGTGTCGCTCGACATCGACGCCGTCGCGTACCCGCGCAGGAGCGTTATTGACGGCCATTCGGTGGCGAAGATCATGCCAGTCGCGGCCCTCGGCTGTCGCCGGCACCGCGCAGGCCGATCTGATGAGACAAATTTGACGAACGTCCATCGGACGCTCCCGTGGGTCAGGCGGATGCCGCGCTCGAGAAGAAGAAGCTGGGCTGTCAGGGTGCGGCCACCGATCCCGGCATGTGCGTAGCCGTGCATGGCGCGTTGCGTGGAAACTGCAGCGGACAGATAGCGCGATTTGCCGAACTTCTGCCGGGATGTCAGCACGCCGTCACCAGGGCCACGTCATCGCGATCGAGATGCGGCTTCGCTGGCAGCGCAGCCGGTTCACTGCATACAAGCCGAAGAGCGTCGGAATAGGTATGGGGCCGTAGCCCGGTTGCGGAGGGACAGTTGGCGCGCCGACCCCGAGTAAGCGGGTGAGCTCCTTCGTCGCGATAAATGTAAGGAGACTGGACGCTGGTACCGATGGGGAAGAGGCCGAGTTGGTCGGTACGGTGGTCGTGGGTCCGCGCGTGTGGAATCGTGCGAAGCAGACGAGCAATCCCAGCGGCGGGCCCACTCGGAGGCTGCGCGCTGGCAGGTGGGTGCCCATGCCAATGCGAGAAAGGTGGTGGACATAGGTCGCGCCGGATTGGTCGCGAAAAGCGGACGGAATTGTGCAAACAGGTGTACGCGCCAGCAGAAGCCTTGTGCCCGAGGGCGCGGAGCATGGCACTACTCGTCGAGCGCCGTATGTACGGGCTCATTGAACAAGATCCCGTCCATGGGAGCCCGATGGCGCGTAACGACCGATATACACCTGGGGTAGATCGGCGTCGTGGTCGGTTGGCTATGGAGCAGGAGTGTCCGATCTCAGTGAGTGAACGCCTCGAGCCCGAAGACGGTAGCGAGCCGAGTGGAGTCAACAGGTGGGCTCCTTTGAAACACTCCGGGTGCAATCCGGCACGCTGAGAGCGCACGAACGACACAGCGATGGCGGTGGGGCCGACCAAGCAGCGCAAGGCGCTCGCATGCGGATAAGGCCCCTATGAGCCGCCTTTCGATAGCGCCAAGCGTCCGCCGACCTGGATGGTCACGCTCGCGGCGGCTGAGCAAAGGCCACATGGTAGTGCGCTGCAAAGGGGGCAGCCAATCCAAAAACCGCTGATGGACGCTCGCGAGCTATCGCGGGTATGGGGGGGCGGTCTAGTCAAGACCTGTGGGTTCCGATGGCGATGCTCGCGGAGCGGCTGCAGGGGGAATTGCCTGCCTACGCAGTCGACAGGTAGGCCGGCGGGTCACGCCTAGCCAGTACGGGCATGGCGCGGCCGGCCAGTGGTAATGGCCAAGGGTGGGAGACCAGCAGTTAAGTCTGGAGCGTCGATCTCGCGATCGACGAGCCCAGCTTATCGTCAAGCCGTCCAGCGACGCAGCCGACCCTTCAGACCGGTAGACGCCTTCGGGATGCTTAGCGACAGGGTGGAGGTCGAGCGACTGCCGAGGATCGTGGCAAGCTCTTGGCAGGTTTTGAGGAACAGCTGCGGCAGCTATGCGATCGCTCTCGACGGAGTGCCGCTATCATCCGACGGCGGTCACGCAGATGATGCGAGAGTGGTGGCGTTTCAGGCCGCCGGCAGGTTGATCAATGACCCCAAGCTGCATCCGGCTTTGAAACCTTGTGGAGAAGCAGCGGCTCGATCTGTCGGCGATGCCTTGGTGCTCAAATCTCCTGGCGGACTTCTCCTCCCCGGGAGCTGCAAAGGCGCGGGAGGCGATGAAGCAGGCCGCTACCCGACCTTTATGCCCCTGCCTCGACGGCCGGAATGGACGGGACGCGCGCTCAGGCGCCATAGCCCAGTAACTCTGATTGCAGGAATTGGGACGTTGACAGTCCGTCGCTAAACGCATAAAAAATTCTTGCAAACGGGTTTGGCAAGAGTCATGTGATGCCAGCGGAGGCATAATGACGACCTAACTCAATCGGCGCGCGGATCCAAGGCGCTGCGCGGACGCGAGGCCGTCTCAGGGGAGCTCGCACGCTCTTCGCCTTCACGATCGCCAGACGGTCTCGGCATCGGAGACCGGGAACGGCGCGGACGGCCGAGGAGCTGTCATCGCGTCGAAAGCTGGGGCAATCTCGACTATTTACCGATCCCTTCGTCCTGGTCGGCGCGGGAGGTTTCTGGCGGCAGGACGGGCCGTCGGGCTGAGATCTCTCCCGCCTACGAGCGCAGTGGCCGGCCGCTGGATAGCCGCCTTTAGGACGATGGCGCCCCAGGTGGCCAGCTCTGCCGCGCTGCGGCGGGCGCTCGGGCTCTTAACCGTCGCAGCAGCGCTTCGAGAGGCGATGGCAGCGGTGAGCGCCTTCGCGATGAGTTCCAGCGGGCGAGGTCCCGGAGGCGCGTCTCCCGAGGTCATGCAGTTGCGACCTCGGTCTTTATCGTGCCCTCATGGTCGAAGCGTGAAGGCGTGTCGGGCTGCGGCTTGTCGGCTGCGCCTCGACGTCGTCTGATCAATCGCAAACGAGGTCCCCGGCCGCCGCCTTTCGACTCGCCCACGAGTGTTCATCTCATCACATGGGATGCAATGCCGCGGAGCAGTGCGAGGCGGCAGCGGAAGGGCGGCAAGCGGGTCGAGCAGTCGCCAAACAACTTCGCGTCGGCGTGCTCATGCCAACCGCCGCTGCTCGATCGTTCGGCGAATGGTCGCGGCTTGACGACGCCGATCTCGCGGTGGGGATAAATGCGCGGGCCGACGCGCTGCAGGTCACGGCCTCGGCGGCAGGTGGCGAGGCCCGCCTGGCCGTGAAGGCCTGCGGCGGAACGCGCGATCTCGGACGCGACCTGCGCCGTATCGGCGGGATGGAGCGCGGCGGAGGCGCCGCCCCCGTTTTCCCGCCGTTCATGCAGTATGTACTCCGGTGCTCGACGAGGGGCACGTCTCCGCCACGCCGCGCCGCCGGCCTCGTCACATGCACCATCGAAGATCTCGCCGCTCGTTCTCGACCACGGGTCGAGGCGCCGTCGAGCTAGGAGGTCGGCATGGCTCGTCATCGCGGTCCGTCGTCGTCGACACTAACGCGATTCTGGAAGTGGAGCATCGGCGCATGGCGAGCGCCTTGCTGGAGGCTATGCCGTCATCCGTCGAGGGATGCGTGAGAGACCCAGACTGGAATTCCAGCGGTCGGCGGCGGGAGCGGCAGATCTACCGGCCGCGCTACCTGCGGACATCGTCGCCCGGGGTTCATCCGGTCGTGGATACACGCGCGCCGTGGTCTTGATCCGCGCGCCCGATCTCGCACTCGAATTGTTGGCGAGCGCCGAGGATCGGGCGCGCGGATACGACCACGGCGCGCTGGGTATCCAAGACCGCGATGAACCCGGGCGAGCGATGTCCGCCAGCGCGGCGGATAGATCGACGCTCGCCGCCCGAGCTGGAATGCCAGTCATGGGGTCTCGGTCACGCAGTCCGACGGTATGGACGGCATAGAAGCAGCAAAGCGCTCGGCAAGCGCCGAGGCTCAGCATTCCAGAATCGCGTTAGTGTCGACCGCGGACGGGGACCGGATGACGAGCATGCCGACTCAAGCTCGGAACGCGCTCGACCCCGTGGGTCGAGAACAGAGCGCGAGCGAGATCGTCGATGCGTCATGTCGACGAGGCCGGCGGGCGGGCGGTGCGGAGGAGACGTGCCCCTCGTCGATCGCCCGGATCAGACCTGCATAAACGGGAGGGAAGGGAAACCGGGGGCGGCCGCCTCCGCCGGCGACTCCATCCGCCGATGACGGCGCCGGCGCAAGGTCGAGTCCGAATCGCGCGTGCCGCCGCAGGCTTCAGACGCCGAGAGCGGCCAGTCGCACCTGACCGCGCGAGCCGTGACCTGCAGGAGTCGGGCCGCGGCATTTATCCCCACCGCGGAGCTCGGCGGCGTCAAGCCAGACCAGTCGCCGAACGGATCGAGCGCGGCGTTGGCATGAGCAGCGCCCGACGGTCTGGGGCGAGCTGCCGACACGATGCCGCCGTTTCCGATGCCGACTCGACAGCTCGGCGGGCATGGCATCCCAGCGTGAGGAGGATGGAATCAGCTCGTGGGAGAGGTCGAAATGGCGGCGGCCGGGGGGACCTCGTTGCGAGTGATCAGCGACGACGTCGAGGCCGGGCAGCCCGACAAGCCGCGCCCGACACGCCTTTCAGCGTTCGACCATGGAGCAGAGAATGACCGAGGTCGCACGCAAAATGACCTCGGAAGACGCGGCCGGGACCGCCAGCTGGAACTCAGCGGCGAAGCGTCCTACCAGATGCCATCGCCTCCTCGAAAAGCTGTGCGACGGTGAGCCGAGGCCCGCCCGCAGCCGCGGCGACCTGGCCGACCTGGGGGCGCCATCGTCGAAAGGCGGCGATCCAGCGGGCACGGCACGCCGCTGGAGCGGAGAGACGCCAGGCCCGCCGCCGGCTGCCGCCAGGGAAACCTCTGCCCTCGCCCGACAAGGAGAAGGAGCGGTGAACTAGTCGAGATGGGCCCCCAGCTTCTCGACGGCGATGAGCAGCGCTCGGCCGCACGCGCCGGTTCCCCGGTATCGATGGCCGATACCGTCGGGCGATTCGTTGAAAGCCGAAGAGGCGTGCGAGCCACTCATGAGACAGCCTCGCTGCTCGCGCAGCGCCTTGATCGGCGCCGATGAGGTAGGTCGTCATGAGGCCTCGCTGCATACATACTCTGCAAAATCCGTTTGCAAGAATTTTAGGCGTTGCGAACGGACGGTCAACGCCAATAGCTGCAATCCCGAGCTTACATGGCTATGGCGCCTGCTCGCCTACCAAGTCTGACGCTCGTCATGGCAGGGAAGGAAAGGCGGGGTAGCGGGCCGCTTCAGTCGCTCCCGCTCCTTGCAGCTCCACGGGGAGGAGAAAGAAAGCCCGCACCAGGGGAGACTTAGCACCAGGCCGCGACAGACAGATGGCCTATGCTTATCCCACAAGGGTTACAAAGAGGATGGCAGCTTGGGGGTAATTGATCACTGCGCGCGGCCATGAAAACGACACCACTCTTCGCCATCATCTGCCTGAACGCCGTCGGATGAATAGAGGGCACTCGTCGAGGAGCGATCGCATAGCTGCCGCAGCGTCATCAACACCTGCCAAGAGCTGCCACGATCCACGGCATTCGCTTCGAACTCCCGCTGACGCTAAGCACCAGAAGGGCGTCTACCGGGTCGGAAGGGTCGGCGGCGTAGTGGACGCTTTTTTGGGGGGACGAGAAGCTGGGCCGGCGAGCGACCGAGATCGACGATCCAGACTAAATCTGCCTGTCTACCACCCTTGGACATTACACGTGGCCGAGCCGCCCAGCCGCCGCCATGCCCGTACTGGCGAGGCCGTGACCGCCGGCCTACCTGTCGACGGCGCGAGTAGGGCAGGCCCAAGCCGGCGAGCCGCACACCGCGAGCAAGCAGCGCCCGCGGACACAGTCTGAACTAACCGCCTCATCGCCATCCCGCGCGGACTAGCTCGGCGAGCGGCCAGCAGCGTTGATGCTGGCAAGCCCCTTGCCAGCGCACTACCAGGTGGACTTGTCAGCCGCCCGAGCGAACAAGCCAGGGCGGCGACGCTGGCGAGGTATCGAAAGGCGGGCTCATAGGGGCTTATCCGCATGCGAGCGCCGCGTGCGCGCTGGTCGGCCCCACACGCATCGGACTGTGTAGTTCGTCGGCGCTCAAGCTTGCCGGATTGAACCCGGGGAGTTCAAAGGAGCCCACTGTTACGCACTCGCTCGCTTACCGATCTGCTGCGTCGAGGCGCTTCACTCACTGAGATTCGGACAACCTGCGCCATAGCCAACCGACACGACGCATATCTACCGCAAAGGGGGACGATCGTGGCGTACGCGCCAGAGGGCTCCATGGCCGGGAGCGGTGTCATGACCCGTTCATACGGGCTCGACGAGTATAGGGGCATGCGCCGCGCCTCGGGCCCAAGCTTGTCTGGCCGGGCCATGTTGCAGCAATTCGTCGCTTTCGCCGACCAAGCCGGCCGCGAACTATGTCACCACCGATCTCGCATTGGCATGGGGACCCAACTTGCCAGCGCGCAAGCCCGCCGAGTGGGACCGAAGATGGGGATTGCTCGGTCGCTTCGCACGATCCACAGCATCGCTGGACCACGGACCACCGTACCACACTCGGCCTGCTCCCATCGGTACCAGGGTCCAGATCCTTAATTTATCGCGACGAGGGAGATCACCCGCTACTCGGGGCGGCGCCGCAACTGTCCTCCGCAACGGGCTACGGCCCCCATCCCACATACCTAGGCCACGCTCTTCGGATGTATCAGTGACCGGACATCGCTGCAAGCGAAGCCATGCATCTCGATCGCGATGCCGTGGACCTGGTGGAACGGCCGTGCTGACGATCCGCTGCACGAAACAGAAGTTCGGCAAATACGCGCTACGTGCCGCTGACACGTTTCACGCAACGCGCCCACTGCACGGCTACGCAACATGCCGGGATCGTTGGTTGCCGCAACCCTGACAGGCCCAAGCTTCTTAGTCTCCGAGGCGGCATCCGCTGGACCCACTGGAGACGTCCGATGGACGTTCGTCAAATTGTCTCATCAGAGATCGGCCTGCGCGGTTTTGCCGGCGCAGCGCGGGCAGCGACGCATGATCTCGCCACAGAATGGCCGTCATACGCTCAGGCGCTGGTATCGCAGACGGCGTCGATGTCGCGACACATGCCGGAGCTCGCGACCTACTAGGCCCATCGCACCACATCACCGACACCGTACTGGTATCTCACGGCAACGCCAGAGTTGTTGCAACAGGCGCTACTGGGGTGGGCAATCGGGCGGGAGGCTATGCCATGAACGCCCCAATAATTCCCCCGACTATATGGAGGCGTTCTGTCCTGGACGCCTCATGCGGCGAGACAGGGAGCCCCCAAACCCCTCGCGCGCCTACCGAGATGCCTTTCGTTGTGCTGCAATATGGCGCAGCACATTGGAACAAGCACCGCGGCCCTGAGCTGCCCGATCTGGATACCCCGTTCCTCGGGCGCATTCCTCGATCATATCGAACAGGAAGGTTAGCTGGGTTCGGAGGTTGAATGGGAACAGAGGCGCGAAAGTGTTTCCAATTTCTCGCGAAAATGCGAACTTTGGTGACAGCGGCGGCTGGCAGGCCGGACGGCAAGGATGGCAATTTCGCTCAAAGGAAGTCCAGACAGACGGAGAAGGTACCGTGTCTATGAGTATGCGTAGAAGAGCCATGCGGGGCATGAGGGGCTTAATCCCAAATGTTCAGGACACCATGCCATGTTCGATACACTGGTTCGAAGACTCCATGGGGATAAAAACACGCTTGGCCGTCCCGCCCAGAGCCAAAGCTCCACGGATTTGTACGGAGCCACGCTCGATAAAAACGAACGATCGAAAGGGGTTGAGATAGGACGGCGGTTGCGGCGCACCGTAGGTGTGAGGGATGAGGACTGGCGACGAGCAACGGTCGTCGTCTGCGCGAACCTTCGCGCAACCAGGTGGAGTCCGGAAGAGCACCAGAGTGGCATGGCTAAATCGAAGCCGTCATGACTATCGGTTGCCGGGTCTCCGAAGCTGCCATTTCAACGCCAATCGGGATAGGGCAGCAAAAAACGCAGGCGCTTGGACACATATGGAGGCGGGGCAAAAGTGGGAGGAACGGTCACACGGAATGATGCATTGCGTGCAGTCTGGCGCGACGATTCGCGAGCCGCGTTTTCAAAGTCGTTCGAGGAATGTGCAAAAGCACAGACTCGTCAAAGTCGCGACCTGCCTCAGTAAGCGCCGATGGACGAGAGGTGCGGTGAATAAGTGGTGCCGAGCTCTCTTCACGGGCGAGATTTGTTTGATGACAGCAGGTTGGCAATTCCACGTTACTTTGCGAAGCGGAGAAGCCCCTTTGTCAATAGCTCGACACGAATATCTGCATGGCACGAATTTGTCACAGCGCCTCCTCTTCCTCGAGGGGAATGGATTTCTATGGCGGAATAGCGATTCTTCCGCCTTCTAGTCAGATAAAGAATGAAGAGGAAAGAATACAGGCCAACAAGAGGTTCTCTCTGCGGTATGCATTACCTATGGGAATGGTTGTATTCCCCACAGTGCCAAAATCGGCCAGCAATATTCAACATCAGAGAGATAGGCAGGGCGAGAGCTCGAACAAGATGATCAGAGGAGCGGTACGGTAACTGTTCAGAGAGCCATAGAGGTCACACGTCTAAAGTTGTTTAAGCGAAACAGTGGCGCGCGTACGGGGGTTAGCGGGGAATTGGGCGCAGCGAATCGCGAAACGTCTGGAGGCGGTCCGGAGCGACCGTGGCCCATCAAGTACGCGAAGGACGCAGCGCGGCTTCAGCCGGGTTCAAAGCGATTTTGTTGAACGTGATGGCGGGAAAGTGCGATCTCGAAAATCAGGCGGACGCCCCTGATGCCAAAAGCCGTTCGACCGCGGTAGAAAAAGACCGTCGCAACTTTCGGCCCGACTGGATGTGCGGGTGACCACGCCCGGAAAGGCCATCCGAAAAAACCGTTGGCGTAGGCGACGCAGGAAGAGCTGGATCGCGTGATTGACCATTCAATGTCCGTGGTGTATTCGTCGCGAACGAGGCCGCGCTGAAGACATGAAGTAGCGGCGGGTTCGCGTTCATCATGATCGGTGCGGCCGTGGGGAGCGGTTTTTTTTGTCGCGGCGCCCGGGAAGTCGCCATACGCGGGCACGAGGGAGCCGTCAAGAGGTAGTACGCAGGCGTGGCGAGCGATCGGAGCCGGGGCAATTCACGGTCAACAACGTCAGCCATGGTCACTCCGACGCGGAAATTGAATCCCGCGCGGCGACTGGCGGCTGCCACAGAAGGCAGCCCAAGCGCTTGATGCGTTACGGGGTCGTGTGGCTGAGGTGAGATCGCCGCGATGGTGGAGTTTGTCGCCGGCCCGGAGAGGTCCTCGTTACATCACCGGGGCGACCTTACCGTGGATGGCGGAAAAGGAACGCCTAAAGGGGGTTTTGAACGCAAGTGGATCGACAGGGGGAATATAACACCGCAATAGATATCAAATGGAGGAAGGTTGTCCAATGGCGAATATAGTGAAAAAAAAAGAAGCAGAGTAATCTCTTGAGAGAGCACAGAAAATGGTGAATGCAGCGGGGTAAAGCCGAGACTTGGCGTGCTGAGAAACATAGCGAATTTCTCGATGACGGCGGCAATCTCAAGGCTTTAGCCGAGAAGATGGATGGGACGCCAATTCCGACGATGAGATGGCGCAGAATAAGGCGTTAATACAAGCTCTGTTAGCGCGTATCCACGCAGGACTTTTTGCAACTTATCCAAGGCGGACCGTCGCTTTGGCCGGCATCCCCACGCTGGCGCGTATTTTTGCCGCGTGGGGTGGAGGGTTTCCCATCGAGGTGGGTGGGCCGCAAATTGTCGCTGCGATCGGTAAGTGAGCGGCGCGCCCACGGTGCCAGACGGACGTCGACTGCGCGCGACCGCCCTTAGCAGTCGTATAGTTCGATTGAGGTGCGAGGCGTGAATCACGGATTGTATTTCCTTCAACGTTCATCAATCTCCTCAAGTTGCCAAAGCAGGCGGGGCGAATATAGGTGAGATGCAGTTTGCTGGCAGAACGCTATTTCACCCGTTGCCCAAGTTGGTGCTAAGAA
>Ga0179593_1278452_pt1 | contig 12580 bp, 12 predicted proteins | sample CZODoug2_1_08_16_FD_185931 | JGI IMG/M metagenome (GOLD analysis project Ga0179593, IMG submission 185931) | Vadose zone soil fungal communities from Angelo Coast Range Reserve, California, USA - CZODoug2_1_08_16fungal (PacBio error correction) | ecosystem: Environmental > Terrestrial > Soil >... | reverse complement strand
CCCGAAACGTACTGTCCATTCCCTTGGCCAGTCAGCGCCCCCGAAGTTTTCATGATTTTTTTGAGCTCCCGCTCCGCTTGGCGGGCCCTTTTTTTTCGGTTCTTGTTGTGGTGTCATTAACCCTCCCTATGTACGGACTCCCAGAGCCCTGTCCTGCTCCTCTTCACCTTTTCCTGGTAAAGTAGAACGTGGGACCCCCCCCCGATTGAAAGTCTTGGCTTTCTGAGGCGACCTCTACTTTTTGTTTTTAATCTCTCGGCGCATTCGTTCCGTCTCCTACTTTTGTATGATTTTTTCCCCACCCCTTCCCCCTTTTTTCTGCCCGCAACGGGCACGTAATGCCCCCACCCAGCGCCTTCCCTTGGAGCTTTTCTAATGAAAACATCCCCTGGAGTGTCCCGTCTTTGGCGCAACTTTATATTCGCCGTCACCTTTTTACGAAACAGCGTGATACTTAGTTGGCCCTGTAGTCCTTGTTTCCCCCCCTACGCCATTTCTTTTCACCCATTTCCCCTTCCCGGTTCAAGTGGACCAATCCGTCGACCTTCGTTTTCCCCTTCCATCCCTTCAACGCGCGTATTCGGACCTTTACAGCACCCCGATTTGCAGAAAATTCGTCCTTCCCCCCCCCCCCCCCCCCACACGCCCCCCCAAAGAGAAGCCCCTGATCTTCCCGCATTCCCCCGTTGTCCCAACCGCGCTGCTGCGTTTCAAGTGAACCAGCCCCAGATCCCCAGGGTGTGTGCACGAAGTCCCCAGTCTCTCCGCCCTCAGTAAAACCCTTGGTCATTTCCCTGCCGTTGGATTTCATGTCTCCTGACCTGATTGATCATCCCCCCACCCGGAAATGTCCTTCGCCGCCTGTGATAGTCCGCCGATTTTCCCCCACCTTTGAACCCTAACCCTCCCCCAGGTTGCCTCTCCCCCCCTTGCAACCTAAATCTGGCATTCCAGTCAACTGCCGTTTCCTCACGGGCTAAACCCCAAACATATAAGTTTTCCATCTCGCAATTGAAGAACTCGTTCCCTATGCCCTGTGTTTTTATTTCACGTCTTTTTTTGCCCTCTCTCCCATCTCCCCCCAATGTTGGCAGGGGATGAGTGCCTTTTTCACCTTCCCTCCAAGTAGAGCGTCCTGCTTCCCCTTCCCTATACGGGCTCCTATTTCTGTGCCCGATAATTTGTCGAGTTTTTTTCACCCTCAGAACCAGTTGTAATTTGTAGTTTGCCCCCCTCCCGTCCACCCGAATTCGGCGTCTATCCAGTCCGCTTCCCGCCGGTTTTTTTCGTGGTCCAGGCCTTAGTCTTTAACCGTCCTGAACCGCTTTTCACCAGTAGATTTCCCACCTTCTACTCCCCCCCCTCCGCCTTCACCAAGTGCGTTTTTTAAATTCTTTAGTTTTCTTTAAAAGGAAATTCCCCCGTCCCCAAGCGTTCGCTCATTTCCTCAAGGTTTTTTCTCCCAATGTCCCTGGAAGAGAAACCGCATGTGGACTTGAGGGCTTTCGTCCCCCCCCCCCGTTATTGTCGTCACACGGCACTCCTCCCGACCCCTTCGATGTAAAGTTTTCCTTCCTCTTCCGTGGCCATTGATGCCGGATACCTTTCTCTTTGTAAATTTCCATTACCAAGTTTGAGGCAGGACCCCCCCCCCTCTGTTCAAATGTGCCTTTCCCCGTCCTCTTCCCGAGACATTTCTGGTTTTCGCGTTGCATGCAGTCGCCGTGTTTTTCCTTTTCGTCACATCCTCGCGAAGTTTCTTCCCTGCCGACCGAAATTCCCTTTTTCCCCTTTCTTGAGAGCCAGTCCGGTTTAAAACTTCTCCTCCGGTTTGTCTAAATTCCCCCCCCAAATCGCCGCGTCCTTTTTTTTAACACCCTCCGCGTCAACCCCTTGTGCAGCTACCTCCATCACACCGGCCCGCACCTTGCGCCTGGTATTTCGCCCTTGATATTCTTCCCCCTGATTAATTGTGAATCGACTGTCGAAATGCCGCTGCACCTGCCCCTAGCTTTTCCTATTCCTCAACCCATTCTACATTTCCCAATCTTCCGAACTTGCAGTCGCCAGTCAGTCCCCTTTCCCATGTTTTTCAGCATAGGGGGCCTAACTGCGCGCCACAGTTGTCAGCACCCCCTTGTCAAAAGTCGGTCTCTGCTGTCCTTCCACCGAAATTTCCCTGCAACGCGAACTTTCGTTTTTCCCCTCACCCTCCTTTCGGGCTTTGCCCCGCTACCGCCCCCGCTTTCAAACTGCAATTTTTACATTTACTCTTCACTAATGCGTCCGTTCAAGGCCTCCTTCCCACCGTCGCGGGTCCCCCTTCTCCGCCGCGTAACAGGATTCACAGTTCCTGCCTAGCACGAGCTCTAGTGGTCCACCCTTTTCCTTCTTCATACCCATCGCTGGAAAGTCTTACCATTTTTTCATCGACGAACCTTTGTTTGGTATTCGACGTTTTCCTTTCCCCCCCGGCGCTTTCCCCTTTGTCTTGGTATCGCACTCCTGCCCCTGTCTGTCCTAGACCTACGTCACGTCTTTATCAAGATAGGTTCCTCCACTCCCAAAAGTTACCACTCGCACATACCCTTGCTTCTTTTGACCTGGCGTCCCCCTTACCCCTGTCTTGTTATGCTTATCCGAGTAATTTGTGTCGCCGGGTACGTCCCCTGATGGTCACTTTTTTTTGCTTCTCACTCCGCTCTCCCCCCGGCAATTTGTTTTTTCATTGACAGAGCGCGAAGTCGGAAATTCCTGCGTACGTATTATCCGACTCAATTTCGGAATACCACTTCACCAATAAGGATGCCTGTCCCCCACTCCGCTGGTCGGAACTCTTTCCCTTTCCTTCCTAAGTGTTTTTTTTATTTCCCGACAATGTTCGCTGTGGTTGGGCAGTTGGCTCTGGTTGGAAAGTTGTCTTTGATTCGGTGACTCCTTTACCCTTCTCTCGGCGTTCCCGCCTTGATTTTATTCATGCCGTTTTGCGGAGTCCGGTGGACCCGGCAGCAGTCTTGGATTTCCAAAAGTCCTCCATTCCGTACGCTACTCGGCTACAATTTACCGCCCGGCTCGTCTGTTATTTTTTTTTTTTTCCGTCCCCTTTCACTAAGAACAATCCCCAAAGTTTCCGCGCTCCTTCCCTAAGGTTTGCGCCTTTCTGCGTCGAACATAGTTTCTCAGGCACCGTCTCTCCTCTTTCATAGACCACGTTTTTTCGTTCCATCCAGTGCGCACTTTGGAAACGCTCGGGACCCAGTCCCTGTCGTCTCGCAAACGCATTTCCCTTCACGGACCGTCGTGGGCGAATCTCCACTGTTTTCCCTCATTTCGTGCTTGCGAATTAAGGTGTACAATCCCATTTTCCAGTCCTTGGGCGTTCTTGCGCCCCTCTCGTGTTTTCGGCTTTCCCGGAATGTATTACTACTTGACCCCCCTTTCCCCCCTTTTGGCTCCCCGGGACGGAGTGTAATGCTTTTTCGGTCTGGCCTTACGAGTACCCCGATGCTGTTGATTATGCCCTTTTTTTTGAGCTCTTTTCGCCTTCTTTCTTCTTTTGCATTCCGAGGTTGCCGAAATTCGGACACAAGTCTCGATTCTCCATGTCTGACTCCGGAAGGAGTTTGGCGCCGCCCCCATTTTAGTCCGGTCTTTGATTTTCTATTTTTTTCATTTCTGACCGCTATTCGATTTGGCCAATTACCAATCCTCAGGTGTGAGATTTTCCCGCGCCTTTTGAGTGGAGTGAAGGGGACCCCAGAGATTCCCCTCAGTTTCCCTGTTAACGTATCCCCGAGTCCTCTCTACTCTCGCACCTTTACGCGCCCTTGGTGGGACGGGAATCGTGTTCTATTGAACCCCCCCCCAATACTTGAGTTGTTTATGCTCCATAGAATTCATTTTTCATCCGGTCCCTCCGAGTGTTTACTTGGGACCTTTGACGAATCCATTTGGAACCTTGATTCCCTTTGTCGGGCCGGGAGTAGATGATCTGTTTAATGATTTCACGAGCAGTGAGGCCTCAGGATTTGCATTTCGCAGTTTCCCCCCTCCTCTTTGCCTACGTTTTGGTGATCCGACTCTGGCTTGATTAAGTTCGACTTCTTCTCGCGTGTTTGGTCTCATGATTACTTGAACCTGTTCCATAGTTTAAAGGCTCGGGATACCGCATCCTTCCCCCCTGGCTCTTTTTCCAAGGTTGACGCCTTCCCAAGTGGTCGGTGAGGAGTGGATACCCGTTTTCTCCTTTACGTTTTCGCTTGCTTAGACGACCGTTCCTGCTTTCCTCTCGTCCCCTCTGTGCTCCACCCTGGCTCAGTGCTTTTCTAGCCAAGCTTGCTGAGCGGTTTCCTGGGAACTGCAGCTGACCCAATCCGCGGAGCCGGCTTTTTGCGCACGTTCACATTTTAGTTATTTCAGCCCCCAGACTTTTTTCCGGGCTGTTTACGATCCGCATCCCTTTCTTTGGCCATCCACTCGCCGGTACCCGTAAGGTTCGTCGTTTTGGGGTGGGTTGACCCCACCTTCGTTTTGTTTCCCTCCCCCTTTGTTTTCCGGGAACTTCTTTTTCGGAATAACCACTTTTCCTGACCTTTCCCTTTTGTCTGACAAATGCCTCGGTACACTGGAGGAAGTTCCCTTAGCTTACGTGGATCCGTACTCCTGCGCGCAACTGTGCCGCGTGGTTGCACATCACACGACGCCGTTGGACCTGCCAAAACCTTCGCTCGCCGTGTCCGCTTGGCAATACCGCCAAATTGGGGTCGGAAACCGGGATGTCCTAACGATTCCCCGAACGATTTATGGTATCTTTTTTTGCCCCCCAAAGTTGATTACCGGCCTTTTATATGTACTGTAGATTTCCAGTTCGTGAATTCCACACTGGGATTTCGGGGTTCTTCTCTTTGGTTTGGTAATCAGGCCGGTTACAGTATTGCTTAAGGTCCTCCGGCCTGCCCCGTTCTTATGGAGCGCATCAGATTCCTGCGACGCCGCAGAATTTCCTGAAGTGCCATTTCCTCCTAGTGTTATATGCCCTCTGTTCGCATAAGACGTTGCGCGGGTTGTCCTTTTGTTGTACTCCACCTTTTCCCGCTTTGAGTGTTTCAATTTGACGTTGGTCTCTTTCGTTTCCGAACCGGGGTACTTTATTTTACGTACATTTCCTTGAAGCTTTTTTCCTTTTTTTGCGAGTCAACTTTGTAACGCAAATCGTTCTGTCTGAGCGATCCCGAACCCAACCTCTTTTTTCGATTGCGTTTTCAATTGGAACTGGTTAAGTGCTTAGGATCGTATGGGGGGTCTTTTTTTCCCCTTTCTCTCATGGTCTCGGTAATTTTCCTGGGTCCCAACGCCGACGCTTGCGTTGCACTACGGTTTCACCGCCTGGTTCGAAATGGGACTTGCGTGAATCGTTTCCCCGAGCGGGTCAGAGATGGGAAGTCTTTTCGCAAAGCTACCCGATTTCCACCTTGGCGTGGTTCCCCGTTCACCTTTTTACGAACGCCTGCGTGATTTGACCCCCGTCCCCAAATGCCGGTTGAATCCCAATTATCCCGTTTCATGAAGAGGTCACGGAACCGATCGCTTTTTCCAACTTGGAGACGTCCCAGAAAGCAGTCCTACTTTCCCGTGTTCACAAGTTCGACTGCACCGTCCATTGAGCGCCATGCGACGCCCTCCTCTATGGGAGCCTGAGGTCGTCAACCCCAACCAATGGGTCGGGCCTCCCACAAAATTTTTGAACCCGTTATCCCTTTTTTTTTTTCTTCTCAAAGTGCGCTTCCAGAGGGAAACTCTTGCGTGGGCCAACTGCACCTTAGCTTTTTTTGTGATATATCTCTTCCCTCAGTTGTTGTTTTTGAGTCAACTTCCACTGTTCCCGCCGTAAAAACACCCTTTTTTCCGACCACTAGTTCGCTTTGAATTCTCACTTTTTTTCGATTGAGCGAAAGTTATCGTTTCCGTGCCCCTTTTGGCCTTCCGAAAAAAGAGTTGTTTTGGTTCAGTAAATATTCTGTGTACGGACCCCCTAGATTAGGGGAACGTACTCCTTCCGAACAAATTCTTCCCCGGTGACAGTGTCGTCCCCCAAACCCCCTGGAACCCACTTTCCTTTCTTTTGCTGGCTCCTTCTTTCCTTATCCAGTTTTTTTTGTATCGTTTTTCTGCATCCCGGTCCGTCTCCAGAAATCTTTATATAAAGGGATTCAACCGGACACTTTGTAATGTCCCGCTCACTGTTCCGTCGATACCAAGTTTAACTCCCCTTGACCCCCCGTTGTTTCCCATCGTTGGGCCTTTGCCTAGAAATGAAAACCTCTCTGTATTTGCGCCTGAGCCTTCTAATCACTTTTAATGACCATGCGTGATACCTTTCGTCCGGTGACCCTCAATTTGTCGTCTTGTATGCACAACTTCCACCAGACCCTCTCTGCATCCAGCTTTAAAAACCCCGTGCAGTCTTCATCCCGTAGCCCCTTCCGTAACATTAAAGTTTCACTCCCCCTCCTTAAAACGCTTTTGCCTTTTCAGCACCCCCCGATTTGAGAAGGCCCCACCCAATTCTAAACCCACCGCACCTCCCCGGAACTATCCTCCATTCTCCCCCGGTAGGCCCCCTACGCTTTTGACTCAGTTTGTTCAACACTCTCCCGAGAGGTGTTTCCTCCCCTTCACCTTTTATGTCTTCCATACCACTTCACTCGAATTTCCCTGCCGTGGCGCGGATTTGAGGGACCTGTGCTTTCTCAGCATAACCGGACCATGCGGCCCTAATCAGTGCCTCACTCACTTCCCCCCCCCCTCTAGGCCCCAGACCTTGTGCACCCGCTGGACAAATCACCCCTTAGGGTCAGCTACCCTACAGTGCCATTTTGACCTCCTTTTCTTTCCCAAATCCCGCCATTCTCCGTTTCGAATGCCTTCTACTTTCCCCGTTAAGACCTGACAACCTCTGTTTTGTCTTCTTTAACGCTTGGCCCCCTTTTGCCCCTCCAAGTTTTGCCTGGGGTCTCTTGTTTTTGATGTGAACCAGTCGAGGCCCAGTGGCGAAGTTCTGACCTAACCTTTTCCCTATCCCTTCCAGGAATGCCCCCCCGTACATGTTCGAGTTCCGCTTCAGCCAATTGTTTTGAAGGTCGTTTACGCAAGCTGTACGTCCCACGAAGTTTATTTGTTCTTCCCCCAGTCAGTCTTACCCACGGAGAGTCTGGCCAGTCCCTTCCTGATGCGGATCGTGGCCGAAAATCCTTCTCAACTTCCCCACCCCCAGTTATAATTTCCTCCCTTTTTCCCCCATTCCGTTCTCAGGAGTTTAACTTTCCCATTTTCTCCCTCGCACGATCCATCTATTCTTAGGCAGTTGTGTCAACCCCGTACAGGGCCGTAAGTTTACCCACCGCCTTGTCGATAAGTTTAGTAGAAATCAGCCTTCATTATAGTCGCACCCCCCGCTACTTCCACTGTTGTCCGGTCCGCCTCCCCTTCTCATCAGGAATGTTAACCCAGTTTGTTTTCCCCCTTTTCCTCAGTACAAAGTGGATGCAACAAAGATTCGCTAACCTGCTGCCTCGCTCCGTTACCCCCTCTTCCCTTTGATCCTTCCAGAAGGTGTGAAGTTCGGCCGGTTTATGAACGAAAGTAGCTGGTCATCGAGTCAGCCGTCCCGACCCCGTAGACCTTCCCTGGCCAAAGGGCCCGTCAGAGTCAACCCGATTTCCCCAACTCTCTTTCGTGTTTCCCCCCCCAATCTAGAATCACCTCCGCTTCCCAATTGTTGCCACGATTCCCCGTCCCCACCCCGAGCCCCTTGGTTATCGGTACTTTTTTGATCCCCTATCGCTTTTTCTCTTCCTGTTCACATTTCCATTTTTGAATCGCCCCTGGTGCAGAAAGCAAGCTCCCCTTTCCCGCGTGCCGGTGTCCGTCACCTTTTCCCTTCGTACCCATTTAAATCGTTGCTCCCTCAGCGTCGCCAGCCGTCACTGCCGTCTAATCCATGCTGGCAATTCCTTAGCTGACCTCTTCTTTCTGAAAATTTTCCCACCCCCCACCGCTCTCCACCCCCACTCACCTCCTTACAACTCCCTCCTTTAACATTTCTTTATGCTCTCTCCCTTTCCTCTTCGTCCCTCCTCTCCAAACTGACCATCCTCTTCCCTCCCTCCTTTACCCTGCCCCCTCCTTCCCCTATCCCCCGCCCGTCCCTCCAATCCCCCCGTTATCTCACTTTCGCTCTTCTACTTCCTTACTCCACTCTTATTTTCCTCTTCTTCCTTCGCTCCCCCACCTCCCCTTATCCTCCTCTTTTGCCCACTCCCTCCGCTACTCCCCCTACCCCCCTACATCTCCGTCTTCCCCCCCCCCCCTCATCATGCCACGACGTCTCCCCCTCTATTTAATCTTCCACGTTTCCACCCCTCAACCCTTTCCCGCGTCCCCTCAATTCCACTCGCACCTCTTTCTCCCCTCTGTTCCTCCCATTACAATACTCCTTACTTCCTTGTCCACTAACTTCCTTATCCTTACTCCCCATGCTCTTCCCCCGTCACAACCTCCCTCCCCCTCCTCCTTCTTACCCCCTCCTTTCTACCGCATCTCCCCTCCTCCCCCTATCCCTCACCGCTTCTCCTCCCCTGGCCTACGCCCTTTTTCTCTAAACTCCATCCCCCCCTTGCCTCTCTCCTCTCTTCTACCTCCCCCTCTCAACACCTACCTTTTTCCTGTGTCACTCCCTTTTTCATCCTTCGTTACCTCTTGCCTCTTGTCCTCCCTTGCGCCTCCCCCCTCCGCCCTTCTCCCCTTCCGCACACCTTTGCCCCTCCTTCAGCCTTCTCCCCCCTTACACCCTTTATCTCTCCCTCCACGCCCTTTTACTTGGCCCTCCCTATCCACCCCTGTCCGCTCCTGTCCCCCCTTCCCCTCCCCCACTTTCCCTCCTCCCCTAGTTCCCGATATAAAGTGCCTCATTGCGCCCCCTCTTATCCTTCCCCACCTTCGTTTCTCAGAATGCGAGATTGCTCCGGCGTAAGACACTGTTGGAAAAGTTGTTCCTGCAATTCCCCAAGCTTCCTGCACGTAGAATACTCTCTCTCCTCCCTTCCCCCTCCCCCTTGATAGGATTTATTTTTCTCCCCTACCAGTTTAACTCCGTCCCCGGACAATTGGCCAAATTTTTCCGCTCCTATTAATCGTCCTCGTGTTCTCAATCCTAAACGCTTTTTTCTCCATGGATAGAAGAGTGAACCGGTCTGAAAAGGAATGCTCTTGACAATTTACTTTTAGGTTGCCCCGTTTTAATCTACCACTCTTTACCTCCCTCATGAAGTGGGGTTCGCCTTGTGCCCGGGGCAGGCTTACTTACCCCTTTCTCTGGTCTAATAGTTTCTAAGACAGGTTCATGACGCGAGTCAATTCTCTACTTCTCCAAAGAGGGAGTCCCCAAATCCACCCTGAGACAACAGTATTACCCCCAGTTTGTCTTATCGAATTATTCAGTGAATTCTTCGAACGGAATCTTGCTCCGATCGGTGATTAATGTGTCTCTTAGTCTTCGCATTGATGGGCTTTTGCCTGCAGCTGATGATTTTTCTCATCGCTGTCCCCAAAAGGCAATTGCTCAATGCAGGGCAACTTTTTTTTTTCTTCTGGAGGACCGCGGTTCCGCTTTTCACGGCACCAACTTCAAAACAACCTCGCACCTATCCTTCAATGAACCAAACCCGTTAAGTCTGACCCCTCTCTTTTATCTCATTTTGTTTGTTTCTTTCGATCAGTCCCCCCCATTTCCCTCTTTTTTTTTTGTGGACATTTCTTCTTCGACTTGTGTTTCCGTTGATCAAATCGTCTTCCGCCAAATCAGGTCTCCTTCTCTCCTCGTTGATCAGTTTGAGCATTGTTTTCCGGTTTTCAGGCTCAGCTCTTTCTCAAACCCGTTGACCATAAGGAGATCACCCGATTTCAAAAAAGAGGAATCTTCTTGATCCCCAGATAAATTACAGTTCCAATCAATCCAACACTGCCTCCCGCATATCATTTTATTTTCCCCTTTTTTCCGTTTTTGATTCAGCACTTTTATGTATAATACTACGTCTCGCCCCCCGAGGAGGGCTATTACACTTTGGGAAAGAGACGGGCCCTTCCTCCCGTGACGCAGGCAAGTTCCATTTTTTTTTCCCCCTCTTTCCCCAGAGTTCTCCCCTTTAAAAGTGCTTGTCCCCCCCTCCAGTTTCTCTTTCTCAACCTTTTCAAACCATCCCGCCCGTCGTTTTTTTCTGTTTCTTGCAAAGAGCTTAGGATTTCGACGCGTTCGTCCCTTCACTTCACCCGTCTCGGTCGAGTTTGTCAATGGGACCGGTGACGGATAACATTTGCCGTAATCCTTTTCTTGCTTTGTCAGTTTTCCTCGATGAGCAGTAAGTCGCTTGAAGGGAGTCGAAATCGAGGCCCAACATCCTACCCGTTTCAAAGTTTCTGCCGCCCCTCAAGGTTGGTCCTTTCTCGCCCGTTGCGATGCGGACATCATTTTGATTCTTTCTGGTGCCTGGAGGGATTAATTTGTCAAATTCCCTCGGGAAAGCGGTTTTGAGAGATTTCAGCCCCGCGCTGTGGCAGTTTTAAGTCCATCAGACGATTCACCAATTCTAATTTTTTTTTTGCCCCTAAAACTCTTCGCCCTGATGTTATATCCCATACCCTGGGACTGGGTTGGTTCAGTTCTTGTCGTTTTCAATTCAGGCGTGATTTCATGCTCGCGATTTGGAATTTGCTCCACCGCTTTTTTTTTCCCGAGACTGGTTTTGACTCGCCCCTAATCCCTGGACAACTTATTTTTGGCCGGTTTTCAAGATCGACTTCGCTGGCTCCGGAGTCTCGGACATGCTTTGAGGGGGTCCTCCTGCATTCCAGGACAGAACGTTTTCGTCCTCGTGGGGGCGTTACTCATATGGCAGGTCACCGTTTTGACTCAGTCCGCAGAGTGTTGCTGCCCCTCCTTCCCGCGCACATCCTTTCCCCTTCCTCTTCTAAGGGGCCTCCCTGGATTTAGGGTTGGTAGGAGGCCATGGACCACATCGTGCCGGATTGTTCCTTGTGTCCCGGCTCCTTACGTGGGCCGACATCCGCTCGCACGGTTCTCCCTTTAATTGTGGAGAACCACTTCATCGTGATGTTCCTGTAAATCTCTGGAGCCTGTTTTACTGCATTTTTCCCAACTCCCTTTCGTAAACTGCCTGTTTTCCTAGGGCGTAGTTTTTTTCCGGGATGGTTTTTTTTGTAGGTTTAAGGTTGAAGACTTTTCCTTCCGGTTCCTGACCTATTCCTTCTTAAGTCCTTTCCACTCAATTCGCTTCTGTAAGCGGACTTGCCCCGCCTCCCCTACAAATTTTTAGGTGTGTCCCTTATTTACGAATCAAAGTTTTACCTCCTCCCCCCCTTCACCTCTGGTACTGGACCCTTCTTCGAATTGGCCTCCTTATATCCCGTGGACGAATTCATCTCTTTATGGTGGCGATTGCCCCCTCAAACAAGACGAACGGTCCCATAAATTGCGAGGGCGCCCTTTCTTGCCATCGTGTCATTTTCAGCAAACCGAGTGGCCTGTCTTACTGACTGGATGCACGACACTGATTGAACCGGATGTTTGTTGGTCAGCCGGTGAACTTTAATTTATCTGTCTTTTCGGGATTTGTAATGCTTGCACCTTTTTGCGCTTATTTGGGTCCTTTAGTCAGTTCAGCCGACGTCCTCGCCCTCCGAATTTGCAGGTTATTATTCGCTCCTAACTGAGTCAGTTTGACCTGACTACTTCGCCACTTTTCAGGGAACATGCATCGAGTCTGGGTTCATAAGAAGTTTTCTCTTCGTTTAGATCCGCCCGAACCTTTTGCTTTGATTGGTTTTTCCAACGCCCTTACTAAATTCCCCTCAGATCCATTTTTGCCGACCTTGTTAAGGAATGGTGTTTTACATCAGTGCTTCTCTTTTTCCTCCTTTTTTTGTCCTATCCCCCTGTGCACTCTGCTGGCCTTTGACCATCTTGTTAGATGTTGGTTCATGCTTTCGTTTCCGTCTGTTCCTGCTTTGTTTCTCTGACATGTTCGATGATCAAGTGGGTTTTCGCTTCTTTCCGCAAACGCCTTTACGTGCGTTGTCACCTCCTTTGCCCCGTCTCAAGCTTCTTTGCCCTCTGCCTTCACTTTTTTCCCAATTTTTCCTTTTCTTTTTTACGATAGATTTCAACTTTCCCCCGTTGGTCTTTGTGAATTACACAGGCTTGAACGGAAATGCTTGACAGTCACCCACCCTTGAAGGTGGGGGCTCCCTATCCTTCTCTCCCCTTCGGCGCCCCTGCCTAATTCCGACCTTCCCCACCTCTGTGAGTTTCTCTCCGACTTCTCTTTTCCCCCCCTTTTCGAGCCACCCCGTTCCCCCGTTCTCTTGAAAGGATCTTTCCCCCTTCCTTATTTCAGTCACCAACAAGCCTTTTCGGCCCGCACCTCCTCGCTGTCGCGCCAGCACTCTGCCCCCTAGCTTCCTATTTCTTAATGACCAAGGGTGTCTCGGGGTTTGTTTTCTTTTT
>Ga0179593_1483892_pt1 | contig 12581 bp, 11 predicted proteins | sample CZODoug2_1_08_16_FD_185931 | JGI IMG/M metagenome (GOLD analysis project Ga0179593, IMG submission 185931) | Vadose zone soil fungal communities from Angelo Coast Range Reserve, California, USA - CZODoug2_1_08_16fungal (PacBio error correction) | ecosystem: Environmental > Terrestrial > Soil >... | reverse complement strand
CTTGCCACTTTTCCAGTTCTCTTTCCTTTAGCCTACAGTAAGTCGACTCTTTTTTCTCTCCTTTATCTTCTTCCTTCAATTTTTTCCCTTCCTCCAGCGTGACTGATTTGTGACCCCCCCCCTTCTTATTCTCTTTAGGTAGATTTGGGGACGATCCTTCTGCACCGCTCCCACCCCTCGAACATACGATGTGATTACTTTCTTCTGTCCGTTTTTCCCTTTTTTGACCTCCGGCCACCCCTTGATTCGTTTTGGCCTCGTTGTTTTACTTTCTATTCTACACGCCGTCTTTTACTGAACTTGAGATGGACTGCTTTCCCTCGGCGTCGATCTTCTTCAGTCGCCTGATACGTATTCCTGCTTAGCCTTTATTTACCGGCTCGCTGCGCCAGTGGTCCTCTCGTTGAACTGTTTTGCGATTTGTTTTTGCCACTTTCGCTGTTTTATCTCACCCATTCCCTTCTCGGCTTTTAAGAGAAGAGCCGCATCGTTTTGAGTTTTTTTTGAGTTCATCCCTCCCCCAATCTCCTATTTCAGCTGGACTGAAACGCAACTGAGGTGCCTTGAAAAGGGTCGAAACTACGTTGTAGATTAAGCGTGCAATATTTTCCCATTTATCTTCTCTGGACATAGACTGTCCCTTTTGTATTTGATCGGTCTCTTTCGCTGAGTTAATGACAAGCTCCCTGAAATGAACCATGCGGAGCACCGTTAGCCTCGCGGTGCTGCTTCTACTTCAAATAAGATCCTGACACTTTAAACCACGACTTTTCGGACCATCTTGCCCGCTTTCCCTTTCCTAGGCCCACCTCTCGCGGCTTTCACCGGCTTTCCCCAAGCTTCCTTCCCGACACTTCCGTCCTCCTCCTTTTTTCCGAAGGTTTTGAGAAGTTAAATGTTTGGCAATTTGGTTCTGGTCCTTCTCCAGACCCAGTCTTTGGAATGGACTGCATAGACTAATAAACTGGGCCCCCCTCTACCCTCGGTCCCTCCAGACTCTGATTTTATCGAGAGAGACGTCCCTCATTCCTCCCCGGATGGTCTCACGGTTTCCCCCCTTCTTCCCCTTCCATCCCTCTCTTTCTTCTGGCGCCCTGACTAGCTCTCTCCCCGGCGGACCTGACGAAATTATCCCTGTCTGCTCTTAGTTCGCGATTATCGCGACGCTGCCGCCATGAACCCCCCTTTTTCTTTGAGTATGTATGATCCCCCCAATGAATTACCATCTTCTTAGCGTCCTTGCGTCTGCACGTGGTCACCTCGATCGCTCGTACCGCTCGCCACGGAATTTTCATTAGAGTTCTCTCCAGTGTATCAGCTCTCACCCTCCTTTTTCCCCAATGCGTCCACTCCCCCCACTTTTTATTTTCGTGGAGGAATTCATCGGTGAATTTAACTTTCCTGGCACCCCCCCCCCCCCTTCGAGCTGCTTGTCTCCCCTTCTTAGATCTTCCCTTACGATGGCGAGTGTACGGTCTTCTCCGTCACCCCGGTTTGAAGCCCAAATAGGACTGGCATCTTTTTTTCTCCCGTCTTGTGACTCAAGTCCTCCTCCCTGATTGAGCCTGGTATTAGACACGCCGATTTGGGCCCCTGCCTCGATTGAGTTAGTCCCACCCATGTGCTTTCACCTTCCGGACACTTCGTATCGCTTCCTGGTCTTTTCAGATGTGATTTTGTCTGTGTGCGCTCTTGACCTTAGACTACCGAAGTCGCCTAGGTATTTGGCTCCTCCCTTGTTCCACCTTTTAATTTTTTTTGGCTCCCGGTTGTGTAAGCCACCCCCCAGAGCCCACCTTTACCCACCCCTTCCCTTCTTGAAGCTTCCGAGATCGATCACAGAATATTAACTGATTATTTAATTTTGATTTTCAAGCCGTACTCGATTCGATCCTAAGTAGTTAGAAGAAAACATCTTCTGCCATCCCCTTTTTCTCGCAGTTTCCACTACGCCCCCAAACGGTTCTTTCTAATCATGCGGTTCCTATCTAACCCCAGAGTTGTTTACCTCCCCCCCAGGACTTTTCACGTCCCGTCCCTTTTGTTAGTCTTTTGCCGGTTTCCGGTCGATAAATTCATTTCTTGACTTAGCCGGACGTTTCCTGCATTTTCTGGAATTCTCGGGGAAGACTATGTTTGAGAGAGACTCTTCCCTAATACCCTTCCTTCTCCTCCCAACCTGAATTCCGGCCTCCCCAACCTCTCTACGTTCGACGGTTTTTAGCATTCGCCCCGAACGCGACAACACCTCCCCAGGATGTTTTTTCCCCCCTTCTGTCCCCGTGACGAGGCATGTCTTCTCAGCCCTTCCCCCAACATGTTGTTGAGCCCCTTCTCCCGACCGTTAGTTATTCTGTTGGAGGGAGTTTTGGTCCTACTGTTTTACTTTGTTCAGCGACTTTGTTGCAGGTTCTATCTATTAGGCTACACCCAGTCCCGCCCGTAAGTTCTCTCTAGATCTAGACACTTCCTTCGGTGTGGTCGGCTTTCTGTTGAGTTACCCGACACGTTTACACCCCCTATACCCACTTTTGTCCCGATTGGTTACAATCCCTCCTTTCGAATTGTTCCAATTCTCTATAGTGGGAGACAACCCTTTTTCTCTCACCCTGTTTCGACTTCCTACCCGAAGGATTCTCCTCTGCCTAAGTTTCAACGGATGGAATCCCATTCTTGTGCGAGAGCCCGTCATCTCTTTTCATTGACGGGGAGAATTTACGAAGAAGTCCAGTGCATGTTGAATGAAAGGCCCCTATTGTGAACATTCTCGGTGATTCATCCTGATTTGATGCTCCTTCGCGCCTTTTTACTTCCTTGTTATAGTCTGCTTAAGGTCATGGTCTGCCTGCTATGCATTTTGCCTGTTTTTGTTCGTTTTCTTCCCGCTGAAATTCCTCACACCGCCCCTGTCAGACTTTTTTTCTTTGCCAGACATGTTACGGGTGATTTTCGCAGATTACTAACCCTTCAGTTACGGAATCTTGAATTTTTTTGACGGCTGTATGATCGTCGTTGGACCTCCCCCTTTTCGCTTCTAGTTTCTCTTTCCAGATTGTGGCGCACTTTCATCGTATCTTCGGGTTCTTTCCGCATCTTTCTCTCCCATAATCGCGGTCATGAAACGCCCTTTTTCTGTTTTAGTCGGACGGGCGATCTCCCGCCTCCGTTCTTACTCCTTTAAAGTTCCTCCTTCTGTACAAAGGCTCCCTTTGGGAAAAAGATATCCCGTGGTTGTCCTCGCGTGAGACGACGCGACTGACTTTTTTCGTTTCGCCCTTTTTTCGATGCTTCGCACCCCTCTTTTTGCAGATTCTCCAACACCAGTTATTCCCCGGTCTTTACTATTTTGTGGGCAATGGGTCTCTGTCTGCGCTTGGTGCGCCGCGTTGCTTCCCCCCCCCTGGTTCTGATTTATTTGAGAACTATGCGAGCGCCTTCGCCGGGGCTGGTACCGTTTAGCGTTTCTCTTTCTGCGTGCATTTGTACACGTCGCGCATTTGGGATGGCAGGTCGTTTTTCTCCTTTATTTGTTTTCGGTGATTACAGCGTCCCCTTGCATGCTATGGCGAAGCGGCTATGCGATGGCTACTTTCCTGTCTAGCACCTTTTTGTTTTTGCTCTTTTTCCCGGGTTTCGTGCGGTCTTTACTTAGATTGCGGTGAGTTAGCAGCCTGCGGTCTTTTTTCCCCTCTTCGAAGTACTCGGAACTCCCTTTTTCTTTGTAACTCTCCCAAATTCATTTTTCAACTCCTCGCGGTTCGCGAGATTTTACTTCTTGCGTTTTCGTGAGTCTCATCCTCGTCGTTTTTCATTTTTCCCGGTACTACTTGTTTCGGACGTCTCAGTATTTTTTTCTTTTGTCCGCGAAGATTTGTCGACTCTTCACCATCCTACACCCTTCTCACCGACTCTCCGGGTTGATTTGCGGCCTTTCTTTCTTGAAAGATTTTTTTTTTCCTTGATAGCCAGCACCGTTCTTTGCCCGTCTTTCCCTTGCGCGAGTGCCTAATTACCACATGATGTGGGCGGGTCAAGCCCGGTTACGAAACTTGGAGTGGACTTTTCCATTCCTCCCTCTCTAGTCTCGATCCGGTCCCCCTATCACCTGGGACTTTTCTGCGCGCATGATCTTGACCCTGTTAGTGATTCCTCAGGTTCGAGCTTCCCCGTCGCTTGCTCTCTATGTTCCTTCTTCGGTAGCATTCACCCCTTTTTTCGACCCTTCTCGATATGGGGAACTCTTTTTCCCCTTTCCGCTTTGACTGAGATCGCTTGACGCCACATCATTTGGTCTCTTCTTCCTGCGGGGTGATTTTTTAATCCTGGAACTTCGCTCCGTCGGTGTGTCGTTAAAATTCTCCTTCGGTTCTCGCTTCACCCACAATAACTTCATAGTCGTGTGGTCCGCAGGGTATTTTTTACGGTTTTTCTTCCAGAACGTCGTCGCTTTACTATTACCGGATACGTCCTCATTTGTATTTTTTTTTTCTTCGGACTTAGATTCAGCTCTTTCTAGGCTTGTGCAGGAAGACAGCTCCCTTTTTCCCTCGACCTCTGCTGGATGTGTTCTTTTGACCATTTCGCGGTTATCGAAAATCAACTCTCGGACTTACCCGTACTCCTCTCAGTTGAGGTCAGCCCTAAAGCGTTTTCTGCTCACGTTCTTTCCTGCTCCCGCCAACTCGTTGGCTTAGATTACCCTTTTCCCACTAGCTATACCGGTTTACCGATAGAGACCTTCGCCCCCCTTTACCTGTTCCAACATAGACTTTGATTTTTTCTCCTTTACTTTTCCTCGTCCTTCGAAAATCCAATGAAGGAAACGCGACCCCTTTTCTTTCTGTCTGCTGTTTAGAGGTACCCTGGCGACGCCCGTCCCCCCCCCCCCTGGAGAACTTGGGCTCCCACATTTATGCCCCGATCGTCGAGCTCCGTTTGGATTTCAAGTCCTTAAGGAGCCTCCTTTTCCTCTTGACTAAGTCCTTTCCTGTTTTTCCTTTGTGAACCGTTTTTTTTTTGGTCGGGGGAATCGGGTTCCATTAGGTTTTCGATGCCTCGATGCAACTGGCTATTCCAGATTTTTTCCCGCGTCAGATCTCGTCCCCCCCCCTTTCGGTCGGCTCCCTTAAGTGTGTGAAACGTCGCAAACTTTCCGATCTGATTCCCTTCGGCGTGCGGAATTTTTTTTTTTTTCAAACCGTCGACGCTTCGAAAACCCCTCCAAGGTAGCTCCATCCTCTCGATTGATTCTTCCTCTCCCAAGCCTCACCCCCTTCCCGCTCGGCCTGTAGCTGTTCCACCCCCGGTCCTTGACCTGCGTCTGGCGCTCCCTCGAGGCCGTTCAGATCCCCGAGTCGATCTCGATTTCCCCGACACAAGCTGCATTCCCCAATAGCGTAAAACAGCGGCTCTTTCCCTTTCATCCAAGGCGCCCCTTCCCCCTCCCCCCCGTTTTCTTCATTTTCGGAGTACATGTGTTTTAGACCCCACCAATTTTCCTCCCCCCAAAAAACTTGCGATATTGGCAGTTCCTTGGTTTATGCGTGTATTGCCGCCTATGTGTACGCCGACCGCACGGTCCTTGTAGGCAGTCAATAATCCATGGCATAGCCGAGTCCTTTTTTTCTTCTTTAATTCGTGTCCTTCGTTCTCGCCCAAGGCCGGTGCCAGAATCTTTTACTCGCAGCCCCCCCCCCCCCTTTTTTGCATCTTCCGACTTCTCTGTCTTCTTTCCATTGAAGATTGTTTTATTTAGTTGGCAGGTGTTGTCGTTTCCTACTTTTTCCGTGATCGGTCGAATGACGTTCCCTTTTTCTCTGCTCGGGTCCTGCAGCCCGCAGTTTTTTTTTTTCCCTTCCCTTTTGGCAACTTTTGTTCGATTTGCCACCGATCCACGGTTTAACCCCCTCCATCCGTGCTGTCCTTTGTTTTTCGATGATCCTCTCTTTTTTCCATTTAACGTGTTTTTTCGGGATTGGCTTTCCAGCCGACTCGATCGATCCTCATCTGCTTTCTTGCTTCCCTGCCCCTTTTTTCCCTCGTTTCCCGCGCCGTGGAAACTTGTATCACACACGGTTTTCCCTTGGAGACCCGTTTTTTAGAGTAACAACCATCTTTTATGGCGCGTTTTCTTTTTTCTGGCTCCGTTGAGTCTATGTTTTCGGTACCTTTTTTTTTTCCCCCTCGCCTTGTTTTTTTCCGTTTTCCTGGGCTGGACTATCTTAATCCGTTGGTGTTTTTGAGGGATTGCGGCTCCCTTTCCTCTGTCCTCACCCTGCCACTGCATTTATCGGCGACCCCCATTCTCGACTTTCGCTTTCCCCTCTCCCGGTCCGCTTCGATACAGGATGTTTGTTTCCGAGGTTTCTTTGCTTTTTGTATAATCCAAGACACCGTGTTGGTACCCAAGTTCCATCGACCCGGTTGTCAGCCGTTGTGCGGTTTTTTTTTTCTGTTTGTTGCATTTTATGATTTTTTCGTTGTTCCATCGCCATTCCCCGTACCCTCTCCTTTCCCTTTCTTGATGATATCGGACTTCTCGTATGGTTTGTGGGAGGTTTTTACTTGAACCGTGAGCTCCAATCCAATTGTGTCCATGTTTTCTCAACTGCACGTGCGATTGTTCCCCCCGCTCCTTCTTTTGCTTTGAGACCCTGCACTAGCTGCATTCAGGCCTTTTTTTTTTTTGAACAGTTTCGTTTTTCAGTTCCAATCGCACAGTGTTTAGTTTAGCCGTCCGCCAGGATTCGAAGCCGTTCCTTTTTGACGAAGTCCCCAGTTTCCATCGTCGATGCTGATCAGCAGGATAGGCCTTTATCGCTCTTAAGTCGAGCTTCTGGACCCCCTCGCGCTTTCCTGCCATCGCCCCTAAGAAGGCGCCCCCCTTCTCTTTTTACTTGTTTTGTAACTGATCAACCGCATTGAAATTCCTCCTGTGACCCCACGGCCTTTGGGAAACCTTGGTTTTGGTAGTGCAGAATTTTAACGTTTTTATCTTTTCCCTGCTAACCAATTTACGATGACTTGCCTTAGATTTGTTATCAGGCTGTCCCCTTTCTCCTATCTCGTGGAATAGTTGCAGAAGTAGTCTTCTCTCTGACAGAGGCCCAGTTCGTTGGGCGCAAGACAGTTCAACTCTCCGATCTAGCGGTTTTGCGCTTTTTTGAGCTAGGTTTTTTTGCCCTTTCCTGCATGGACCTCCGTCCCTTCGTTCGTACCTTTTTTCCGTTTTCTGTTGCCGTTGCGCGGAGCAGATTTCCCTTTTTCTTTTCGAGTTTTAACCATTTAGTTTTGCCGACGTGATTCGCCCCCTTTGCCGCTCGATCTGCTACCGCATAGCGCTTTCGTCGTGAGACTTTTTTTACCGGCTCGTGCTCGGCCAGGTTTTTCTTTTCTTTCACTCTTCCGACGGGCTTGCCTCTTCCGTCCACGTAAATCTCAAAAGTTTCTCAACCGTTCGACCGACTTCCTGCGGGTGCACTTCCCCTTTTTCTGCCCTGCGCGGTGCGCCGCCGAGAAAACCATTTTTTAGAGATTGTGAGCGCAGTTCTTCCCTTTTCGTTGGACCCGGTCCCCCCTTTTTTTTTGCTGACCTTTCTGCGCTTTCCCTGGTTTATAGATTAACCGCAGAAGGCCTTCCCTTTCTCGTTTCATTTGTCGCGGTTAGTTTCTCCTGTTTCCTCCCCTGGCAAGCCTCCTCTCTTCAAGCGAGGAGAAGACGACATATGTCTCTGGTATTCTCTCTACCCCCCACCCCCTTTACTTCTATATTTTGGGGATTTTTTTTTTTTTTTTTGTTGCCTACCCTCCCTAGTTGGGGGCGTGGTGCGAGTCCCACCCGAGTTTGCGTGCTGACTCCCCTTGATTGTTTCACTTTTTTTTTACAGAGCTTTTTGATAACCTCTACCCCCCGCAACCAATTCCGCTCGGTTCCGGACTTGGAGTTATGGACTTTAGCCTCTGCTTGCAACTCTCGCTATGGCATACCTCTTGTCCTGACCCCTGGACGAGGTGTTCTGATACTCTCGCGTTTAGCGTCTTTTTCTACCTTTTGTAGATTCGTCTGTTCGACAAATTCACTGGACCAAAGAAGGAGGGACCTTCTACCCTGTCCGAGAATTTTGACCGCCCTCCGTGATCGGGAGTTTTGGCGAGCAGGCTCTTTAACGTTTTGAGAGAACGATCCTCTCACTGATGCTGTGGCAAGCCGTTTAGCCTTAATTGGAGGGAAAAGTCTTTCCAAGATTTCTCCTCCATCTCCCCCTAGACTTTTATTCGGTGACTGATTGAGAGCGTACCACCAGTGCTTAGTGATCATATATTCAAATTTTTTTTGTTTTCTAGTTCCTCCGTCAGCTCACGAGCCCCCGATCCCTCTTCATGATCTCGAGTTTCTCTTCGGTCCCCCATTTATGGGAAAAGAATTTCAATAGATTCCGGCGCCCTTTTCAAGAACCCCCCCCCCCACTCCCTCTTGGACCTTCTTTGTTGAGAGTCCTCGTTAAGAGGCTGCCTTTAATATTGAGAAACCCCGCCCCATCATCCCTTTTGATGCTCCTTCAACTTCTCCGTTTCCCTCGTGACCACTAAGTAAAACATACCCTTTCGTTGTCTTTCCGCAGGGTAGGTTAATGTTTGACGTCCGTCCACCGTCTGTCTGTCCTGATTCGAAAAACTTTCGATGTCTTCCCCATCCAAAGGCCGGTGTTTTTAGCCTGCCGGACGAGGTTTTTGCTTTGAGTTTATTTACGGGCCTGCCTGTCCTCGCCGCTCATTCCATCCCGCGCACCGCGAGGATGTTGTGCGGAAATCTCTTTATTTATAAAGATAGATTTTAATTTCCGCATCGGAGGTCAGACACCCCGTTTGCTTCTCCTTTTCTCCTTTGCCCCCTCCCAACCGTTTTTTTTGTCGCGACCTCCCTTTCACTCTCCGTGAAAGGCGATGGGAGCGCTCTGTCCCTGACCCTCGTTCATCTCGGTGATGTTTGCGGTTCTTGCTCTCCAGTTGCCACTTAAAGGATTTCCTTTCTAATCCGGCGCGAGTTTATTGCTATTGCGGAGACATAATACGGTTTCCCTTTCCTTTTCCCTTTCCCAGTCGTCCACCCTTGCGCTCGCCCCCCCCCCTAAGCTGGTCGTGAGTCCTTTTTTTCGTTTAGTTTTCTTTGAGGAAGTAGTTTACTCCCGCCATGTCTGTACCCATTTTTTTTACAACGTTTGCTGGTCTTGTCCGTGTCGGGATCGGCTCTTCTTTGATTTCATTCAAATCAGATTAAAAACGGTGACGATCGCTTTCGCTCGATAGCTCCCCCCTGCTTTGTCGCGCAGCTGCGAGCCTGAAGTGAAATTTACGGCCCTGGTTTAACCTAGTGGCGCGGCCTCTCCGTGCCCGGCCCCGCAGACCCGCCAATTTTTTTTCGCACCCCCTTTTTCTTCCATGACCCTCGATTTTAGCGAAATGATTTAAAGTTTTCCAACCCCCCACCGCTTCCGATTTCAGCTGTCTCCCACCTAACTTGAAAGCGGCTGCTTGCAGATCCGTTGCACGCGTCCCCTTCTCTTCGTACAGCCTTTGACAAGCGAAATTGCGTCCTTCACTGCCTTCATAACCTCGAAGATTTCTTCCCCCTCCCCCACTGTCTTTCCCCCTTTTTTTGAGGAATTTTCATCGGTGCACCAAAAAGAGAACCCACCCCCAAACTTTTTTTAGGCAAGTCGCGTTTCCTGCTCCGTGCTGATGGCCTACTCGCGTATTGCGCCTCTTCTCCCCTGACCGGTTCCTTCCCCCTCGACCTGGATTCGCTATCTCTTCCGTACTCCGCCGTCCGTTGACTTGCTTGGCCTTAGTCAATGCGATCCCGGGCCCGTTTCCCTTTTCCCCGAATCGTTCTTCCCTTAGCCCCCAAACTTTTTCGTCAACTCCGTCACTCGACTTCGCCGGTAGGGATTCGTTTTCCCCGTAATATGGTTGTTTTCCTGAGGCTGGCGGTACGTCTTCGCATCCGCGCTCTTTTCCATGGCAGTGGAACCCGGTTGGATTTCCACGGTTCGACGCCCACCTGACGCACCACCCTTCCCCCCCCCCCCCCCTCCTCCGGGGGGCTTTTCCTGATCCGCTTTTTGCAAGTAGTGGATGGCGCTGGCTATCCGACTACTTTCCACGCAAAGCTGGCTTCACAGCACACGGCTGATCTTTTGCGAGCTGCACGTTCCCCGGTTTTCGGCGTAATACATGAGGTCCTTCTTACACCCCTGCTCTTTCCTCCCCCATCGTTTATGTCCGGATCTTTATCTTTAAGTAGAAAGACTTACTTTGGGGGAGATACCCAGTCGGTGCCCTGCGGACTGTATTCCGCAGGGTTGGAATCTCTCTTCCTTCCTTTTTTGTTCTGCTCCTTCCCTCCCCCCCCTGGTATAACGTACGCGTACCGGTTTACCTTCCTTTTTGAACGACCCACCTCATGCGAAGTTCGACGAGTGCTCCTGGTGGTTGGGAGGGGGGTTTTTGTAAAAAGGTTCCCCCATCCACCTGTCTTGTTTGTGGCTCTTTTATAGTGCGACATGTTACCTGCATCTTCTTTTTCCACGGTAACCAGGCTCGACTGTACTTCGCCGTTTTTCTCGCGCTCCCAGATGTGAAGGACGTCGAGTCCCCCTGTTCCCCCCTCCCTCCCTTTCCCCTCCCCCTTTCTCTTCCTTCTCGATCTTCCCTAATAGCTCTTGTGGTAATGGGTTTTCGACCTGAAACGTGAGCCCCTTCACTTTGTCAGGCTTTTTCTGCCCCTTCAGATCCTTTTTTCTTCGTCCCATTGATTTTATAGTGCTTTCTTCGAGCCCCCGCAAGGCCATCAGGCCGTGTCAATTTTTTGCTCCCGTCTTCGAATCGCTTTTTACCTCGTGGTTGCGGCCAGGAAGGTGGTTTCTTTCGTTTTTTTCATATGGTTCAAGTGCCTGCCTGTTCGCAGTGACGAGTTCTTCAGGCGCCCGTCGATGTTCGCTCCCTCCTCCTTTCACGGGGGGGGAACATTTCGATTCTGTGCCAGTTTCCCTTCTTTTTCAGAGAGAGGCGCCTCTTCAATTGCCCCTTTTTTTTTTTGCGATGCACTCTTTCCATCCCACGTTTTTTTTTTCCCCATTCCCTTCCTTTTTTTTTTGGCTGCCCATCTTAATTCATACAGAATCAAGTTTGGTGGGGCGCACCTTTTTACCTTGAGGTTTCTGAGTTTTCTCTTGTTGTAGACCCCTCTTTCAATTCCCCAGACTTGCTTTTTTTTTTTTTTTCTGCGAATCTGCCCCTTTTTCGTTTCTGGAATCTTGTGCAGCCTCTTAGGGAGCTGCATTCCCAGCTTTCAGCGTTGGGCCTGGCCCCCAATCCCTCTTGCCCTTCTATCTCCTAGGTTCTTGCCTTAGTCAGAATTTCCTTCCGCGTTCATGTAACACGTTTTTACCTTTCGCCAATGGCGTCTTTCCTTGTCCCCGTTTTTTCTTCTCTTCCTCCGATTCCAGCGAAACGTTAGCAATCCCCGAGAACTTATGCTCTTTTTCTTTTCAGACTCGATTTCGCGGGACTCGCATAGAGCTGATGACCTCCCTCTACCCTGAATCTTTTTTCACTGTTTTTTTACTCTTGCCATGATCTTTTTCTTAATCCCCCCCTTCCCCCCAAATCCTCAAACGTTTCTCCACCCCGTTCCTCCCTTCTTTCTGACCAGGCCCCCCCCTTCGGTTTTCTAGATGCTCCAGGTTTGCGAGCTTCTCAGGCTCCTGACGAATCGGGCGCCTTTTTTGTTTTTTTTTTTTTTAAACAATTTTTTTCTTTTTTACACGTCGCGGGCTTCGTTTTGATTCTTTGCTTCCCTTCCTCTCTCTTTCCCCTTTTCCAGGCCTATAGGGTTCATTTCTTTCTTGACGGTATGGGGCGGACGGGCTTTTGAGCCGTCGACAGATCCCTTCCCCTCTTTCAGTTCGTGAGAGAGGAGATCCCGTTGATCCTTAAGTCCCCTATCCTTTTTCTCTATTTCCGGGATTTTTCGCGCCAGCCGACGATTTTTCCTGTTTAGCTGTCTGCAGCAGCTGAACCTCCCATTCGTGTCCCCCTTTTTCCTATCTTTATTTTCGTACGCTCAAGTAAGCCACAACCCCTCCTCCTGTCTCTCTCTCTTCTCATTTTTTTCCCGAGGTCCCGACTTCCTGTTCCTACCCTTATCTTTTCGTCGGCCTTTCGAACCGGAAGACGGTTGCGTTTTACCTCCTCTCCTCGTTTGATCCCTGCATTGCCTCTATTTTTCGAGATCCGCTTTCTCCCACTCCAAACTGCTTTTCAACCCCCCCCCCCTCTCTTCCCTGGTTCTTTTCCTTTTTTTCTCCTGCAGGAGAAATTTTTGACCAGAACCTCCGAGGGCTTCATTGCGCGGAAGTTTTGAATTGCTCCTTCCTTTCCCTCCATTCTACTGAATGACTCACCCCTGATGTGGGCGCCCTTGAGATCCTTCACTTGACATTCTTCCCTATGTGATCCGGCTGAAGTTCTGACTCATTTCTTTCTCCCTTCATGTCAGTTATAGAGGGTGTTCCCTCTTG
>Ga0179593_1774187_pt1 | contig 12582 bp, 20 predicted proteins | sample CZODoug2_1_08_16_FD_185931 | JGI IMG/M metagenome (GOLD analysis project Ga0179593, IMG submission 185931) | Vadose zone soil fungal communities from Angelo Coast Range Reserve, California, USA - CZODoug2_1_08_16fungal (PacBio error correction) | ecosystem: Environmental > Terrestrial > Soil >... | reverse complement strand
ATATGCCCCCTTTGGGCTTCCCAGAAGACGCTTGTCTCCCTGCTTTTCTTTCCGTTGGGAGGATTTGTCGTGCTCCAAAATGGACTTTTTCCAGTTTCTGTTCGCACTCCTTTTCCCTTCTTGTGGGACACGAAGATCTTTTGTGTTTCACAGAAGCAGACACCTTTCTCTCAGGGCGATTATTTTTTCGGAACACGCTTTTTCGCCTCACTCGGTAGTCTTTACACTTAAGAGACGATTTCTTTTTCCCACTTTTTTCTTTAGCGACTTAAGTATCCTTTCCCGTTTCCTGCTGAACGCTCTCTCTATCGCACACAGGAAAAGGCGATTTTTTTCTCGGTAGAAATTTTTTTTTTTCCACTTCTTCTTCTTTTTGTGTGGTGTGCTCTTTTTAGATTTTTTTTTCTCCGTGGAACGACCAGACGGCCGCCTCCTTTTGTTAGCTTTTGGGGAAGGTTGTCTGTAGGATGATCCCTTTCTCTGAGAGGGATGCTCCTGTCCTTACTGCCCGTGGCGGTAAGAGGCCCCTTTTTTTTCTGCAACCTTTTTGGCCACAGTGTGCACGGTTGGCTGTCTCTCTGATTTTCTCCCCTTTGTCCAGTGCGTGGAGTTTTTCCCACCATGGTTTTCTTTTTATTTTTTGCGGTCGGTTCATCTTCTCCTTTTTCTCCTCTTTTTTCACCGCACGGAGAGAGGGGAGCGGACCTGTTCTTAGCTTCTTTCTGGTGTTTCTTTTTCTTTTTCCCCCTCGAAGGCCGGCGGCCAACTGTGTCTCTTCCCCCTTTTTTCCCTCTCCGCGGCGTCGAGAGCGAGAACATTATGCATCCCTTTCAGACGGTTTTCCTCTCTCAGGAGAGATCGAGTGCGGCCCGTTTTTCGAGACAAAGACGCAGATTTTACGTTGTTCGCTTTTTCCTATTTCCCTGCTGTAGGGGATATTAGGACCGAAAAGGTTTTTTTTTCCGTTTAGAGCCGCTGAGGGTTTTCTTTTTTTTTTGACCTTTTCTTTGCTCGCGAAGGTGCTCGCCGAGTTTTTTCTTTTTTTTTCCTTTTTCCCTTTCTCCAGAGTCGAGCAAGGGATCGCCTTCGTCTCCCTTTCATTCCTTCATTTTTCCTTTTCCCCATTTCGCGGGAGGGAGCAGCCGCGTTGGGCGAGTACTCCTCTTTTTTCTTTTTTTTCCCCCCTCCGGCCCGGAGGACTGCTCCTCTTTCCCGGGCTTTTTTCGGTCAATGTTTTTAGCTGGGAGAAGGCTTTTTTTCCCCCAGAGTTTATTTTTTTTTTTTTTTTCCCTGTGACGCGGCGAATAGAATCCGCCTGATTTTTTTTTCCCGCGCGGATCTACTATCCTCTCGGTTTTTTTTCTCTTCTCTAGTAGTGAGAGAAGCTTTTTTGCTTTTTCTTTTACGCCGATATCGTAAAAGGTGGCCGATTTTTTCGAGCGCTTTTTTTGCCCCCTCCTTCCCGCGCCGGGACAGCGAGGTTTTTTTCTACGGCGGCGGACCGAACGCCTCGAACTTTTCTTTTTTTTTTTTTAGCTTCAATTTTCCTTCCCCTTCCGGGACAGAGCTTAGTCTCTACTCCTTTTTTTCAGCGGAGGTAGTTTGCAGATCTACTGCGTCGTTTCTTCTTCCAAGGGAAGTAAAAAGCCGTTGTGGCTCTTTCGGGGAATAATCGGGGTAACTTTTCTTCGATCCTTTTTTCTCCTTCTTGTCGGAGAAGAACGACTTTCTTCTTCTTCGTGCTCGCGTGTCCCTTTTGCTTTTTTCCGTGGGTTTAATCAGGAGGGTGGCCCCTTTCTTTTTTCCTCCCTCGGGGGGCGGTTCGGTGGGGGCGCTCCCGTTTTTTTCTCCCCTCCACGAAAGATTTCCGTTCGAACACGGATGCCGAGACGGCGACTTCCCGCTTTTTCCTAGCTCCCAGTTTTTTCTCCCACCCGGCTCGCCGCGACGCTGCTCTAGGCTCGTTCACGCAACAACAGGTCTGGGCCGCTTTTGTTTTTCACGAAGGTGCTGGCGATAGGTCCGGTGTTTCTTTTTTTTTTTTTTTTTCCTTCTTGTCGGCCCACGGTCAGATCGCGGCTCACCTTTTTCTACTCTTTTTTTTCCGTAGCGGGCGGCCGACCATCCTTCCCCCCTATTCTCTTTTTTCTTCGGGCGCGGTAGAAGCGATAGGGGTGCGCTTTTTCCCTCCAAGCTAATTGGGAGAGGCCCTCTTTCCTTTTTTCCCTCACGGGGGCAAGGTCATCGCGGGTCCTCCTTCTCCGGTTTGTTTTTTTCTGTTAGTGGGGAAAGGCCAGGAGAGGCACCCTTCTCGTTTTTTTTTTTTTTACATTCGCCGATTAAGGGGAGGCTCCCCCTTCTTTCCTCCTCTTTTTTTTTTTGTTCGATTTCTCGATGGCAAGGTGTCCTTTTTTTCTCTTTTTCCCCCGATGGAAGGCCGGCCTTTTTTCCTTTTTCTTCCCCTGGCGTTTTCTTTTTTCGACCCTTTTTGACGCCCAACAGTGCTTTTCTCCTTTTTTTTGGGCGCCGCGATGAACGGGAAAGTGGGCCCGGCTTCCCCTTCCCTTTCCTTCCTTTTGGATTTTTTTACCCGGGAAGGTTGAGCTTTTCTTCAAGATGAGCCGGGCTTTTTTTTTTTTTCCTTTCCACAGAGAGAGCGACTCTTTTCGTTCTTTTTTTTTTCGGCAACCGCGAAGGTCAATCGTTTCCTCTCCTTCTTTTCCCGACTTTTTTCTGCGACCGTGGGCCGACACGATTCTTTTTGGAGCGCCTCGCGGGAACGACCGTCATCTTTTTTCGATCTTCCGAGGGCTGAACGGCGCCCGGGCCGAAACTGGGGACCGTGACCTCTTTTCCCCCCCCAAGAAGGGCTTCCTTTTTGCCCTTATGGGTTCCATTGAGGCTGTTTTTTTTTTCGTCTCCCCCTTTTCTTCATCCGTTGTCGGAGGCTATTTTTTTTTTTGGTCTTCCCCGCGCGCCCACCTCCTTTCAGTGCCCCAGCTTTTTCCGTGCCGGGCCCGCTTTTTTCCTTTCTGTTTTTTCTTCCCCCGACAACACGTCTCCCTCCTCTTTTCCCCGGGAGCACGCCATTTGTTCGGGATTTTGTCGAGCCGGACTTTCCTTTTCCACGTTTCTTGGTCGACGGCGTTTTCTTGCCGACAGGCACGGGCCTGTGTTGACGTCCCCTTTTTTTGACTATCTAGGGCGTTGAGAGGTCAGTCCCTCTTTTCCCCTCTTTCTCCCGGCCCTCGAAAATTCGGATAGAAAAACCGACTTTTTTCAGGACCCTGTTTTTTTTCTGTGGAGGAGGCGCCAACCGTTCCCCTTTTTTACCCTGTCGAGGGAGTTCGGCCCCTGTTCCCCCTTTGGTCTTTTAAAACGACGATTTTGTCCTTCCCTTTTTTTTTCTTTTGACGAGAAAGGCGATCGCCTTTTTCTTTTTTTTTTCCCCCTTTTTTTACGATGAAGGGCTTCCCTTTCAGGAGAGGGATTGTTTCCCTTTTTTCTCAAGACGAGGGTTCTCCCCCTTTTTTTTTTTCCCCCGTGCGCTTAGTAAGGGAGAGGTTCGCTTTTTTTTTTTTTGATTTTTTTCTTTTTTTTTTTCTTTTCTTTCGCCGCAGACGGGTTTCCCCCCCTTCCTCCCTTTTTTGGCACGCCCAAAAGGCGCAGCCTCTTCCGGACTTTATTTTATGCAGACGAGAAGGAAATGTTCTTTTTTCCCTGCTTGAGAACGTCGCTTTTTTTTGAGGGGTCTTTTTTTTTTTCCTCGCCCACGGAGGAGGCTCCCCGTCGCGTCTCGGCTTTTCCTTTTTTCTTTTTTTCGGTCCCTTTTCTTTTCCCCCCCGGAAGTTCGAGCCCCTTTCTGTTACTTTCCTTTTCCCCGCACCCACGAGAGACACCGGGATCCCCTTTTTCGTCTGGACACAACGCCTGAGGGGTCCCTTTTTTCACGGGCCGCGAAGATCAGCGTTTTTTCCCTTTGCGTTGTTTTTCCCTTTGGTTCGAAGAATAAAACGACCTTCTCTTTTCTCTTTTTTTTTTTTTTCCCTCACGTCGCTCGTCGCTTCTTCCTTTTGGCCTCTTTCTCTTTTTGCAGAGATTTTCGGTTCTTTTTTTTTTTTTCCTCCGGACGAGCTGATAAGGGGACTCGACAGCTCTTCTGCTTTTTCCTCCATGGCGATTTTTTTTCCTTCCTAAGGGAATCTCCGGTTTGCTCTTTTTTTTTCTCGTTCGATGGGGAGAGGCGGCACCAGGTGCCTTTTTCTTTTCCCTCCCTTTTTTTCTGTCGGTCATATATATACTTTCCTCTACACTCCCGTTGTTTTTTTTTACCCCTGGAAGCGGGCGAGCGCCTTACTTCGTGCATGTTCCGTCCTTTTTTTTTTGCACCCTCTCTTCTCCTTCACGCAGCGCCAAAGTTGGCGCGGCCCCTTTCTTTTCTTCCTCCCTTTTTTCTTCTCTCTTTTCCCTTCGGAGGAGCGAAGCACATGAGCAGCTCGTCCCTTTTCTTCCTTGATTCTCTTTTCTTGCGTCGAGCCAAGAAGAGTCGTGCGTCTTTTCTTTATTTTTTTTCCCTTTTTATTCAACATGTTCGGGATATTCGACCGGAACTCTCTTTTCTTCGCTAACTTTATTTTTGCGGGCTTGAGGGCTCCTCTTGACTCTGCCTTTTTTCTTCGACGTGGGACTGGATCGTGCCTTGTCGCTTTCTTTTCCTATTGACCTATTATACAGATAGAGCCCCCGTTGTTCTTCTTTTTTCTTTTTTTTCTTTCCGGGGTGGCGCGCAGCCCCTCCTCTTTTTTTTTTTTTTTGCGTGGTTTTTCTTTGTTCGGTGCTGAGGAGAGATAGAACGCCCGTGTTCGTTTTTTTTCTCTTTTTTTTCTGGTGGAAACGCGAGACGGAGGACCCCCTCCTTGAACGCTTTCTTTCCTTTCTTTTTTGGGAGAGCTGCGTGCTGTGGTGTTGCCTTTTTTTTTTACACGGGGCAAGCGGAGAAATCAACTCGCACGACCTTTCTTTGAGCAGGTTACTCTTTTCGTGCTTCCCGGGGGCAGAGGGGCTTTTTTTTTTTTGGGAAGCTTCGTCCGATTTTCTTTTATGAACGTTTCTCTGGTGGCGAGTCGACGGTCCTTTTTTCTCTCTTTTGGTCTTATTTAGTTAGTTTATAAGGGTTTTTTCCCCTTTTTCCTCTTTTCCTTGGCGCGACGGGGGAGAGCTCCTCCCCTGCCTTTCTTTTCCTTCCCCCGCACCTTTTCCTTTCTGAGAAGGGGGAGAGTATTGACCTTTTCGTTTTTTGCGGCAAGAATATAGGTCGCGTTCGTCCCTTTTCCCCCAACCTCTTCCCCTTGTAGGAATAAGAGGTGTTTCTTTGCCCTCCCTGAGAAGGTGGTACTGCCTGTCCCCTCTTCTTTACGATTTTCTTTTCGTGATAGAGGCTCCTTCTCGTGCGGGGTTGGTTCTTTTTTTTTTTTTTTTCAACTTTCTTTTTTTCTTCAAGGCGGCTGCAAGGAGGGGGTCTCTTCCCTTTTTTTTGCGGAGACCTCCCCTTCCAGCCAACCTTCTTACGAGAGAGGCGACGTTCGTCTTCTTTTTTTTTTTTCTTTTTTCATGACCAGATACTCTTTTCTTGAACCCCCCCCCCTTAGGGAAAATCTCTCTTTTTATTCGTTGCGCGAGCTCGTCAAAAAGTACAAAGGTCTGCCGCTCTTCTTCTTTTTGTCCCCCTCTATTTTTTCTGCGATTTTACGGTAGTTCCTCTCTTTCCCCTTGAGGACCACTGGTTCGCGATTGCTTATTGTTCCTTTTTTCCCGGATTGTTTTCTCCTTTTTCTTTTGGCGCGAAGGAAGGGCTCCGTACCTTTTCCCGTCGCGGGGAGGGCATGGTCTCCTTCCTTTCCTTTTTCCCACGTTCCCCTTTTTTCCAAAGATCATGGCGAGGCGTTTGTTTTTTTTTCTTTTCGTCTTTTTCCGAGGCGGCACCTCACGCTCCCGGTGGCCTGCCTTTTTTTTTTTTTCGGCTAGCTTCTTTTTCTTCGCCCTGCAGACGGCTCGTGACCTTCGCCGCTCTTCCCCGACGGCCATCGGAGAAATCTCTCTTCTTTTCCTTCCTCTTTTTTTTTTTGGATTTTCTCGATGGCAGTAGAAGTCTGACTTTTTTTCTTCGCGTCAGTCTTTTCTCCTCAGAAGGGGGGACTCGCAGTTCCCTTTTTTTCCTTTCGGTTCCTGAGAGTCAGGGGGTCCGCCGCTCTTTTTGGTCTTTCTTTTTTCTCTTGTGAAAGGAAGATCTTTCCCCTCCCCCTTCTTTTTTTTTTCTTTTCTTTTTTCTTTTCGAACGGCCGTTGTGAGCGGGGGCTCCGATTTAGCGAGAGGGACTCCTCCTCTACGCAAGCCTATTTTTTTCGTTGGGAAAGAATTTTTTTTTCGGCACCGACGAGGTCCAATTCTTTTTTTTTTTCTTCCCGTTTATTCCCTTTTTGAGAGCGATCGCGGAAACGTTTTTTTCTTTTTCTTTCACCTTTTCTCCAAAGACCTCTCTTCTCTTTCTTCCGACGGACGATTCCTTTTTCCCCTGGGGGACCCGTTGACCGCTCGAGCAACCTCTCTGAGTTACCTTTTCTCTGACACCCGAAACGCCTCCCTTCTCTCACCTTCTATTTCTTCCTTTTTCATCAGTGTATTTTCAGGTCGAAGCGTTCTCCCCCTTCAAACGACCCTTTCCTGCTAACAAAAGATCTTTTTTTTTTCCTGAGGTCATTGAAGGGCTCCACCTTTCCGAGAGAAGGATCTCTTCCCCTTCTTTTTTGAAGGAAGACATCTTCCTTTCCGTTTTTTTTTTCTAAAGAGGAAGCTTCTTCTTTTCACGGATAGAGGTCGACCTTCTTCCCCCTTCTCACGTCCATTTTTTTCTTTCCTTTCCTTCCCCTTTCTCACCGCGAAACGCCCTTCTCTTTTGTAGGCTCGTTCTGTCCTCTTTTTCCGACTCTGTTTTCCCCCGCCGCGAACTTCGTCTACGGACTCTCTTCCCTTTTTTTCCCGGGGCGGGGCCGTTTATTCCCTTTCCTTTTCCCCATTAATTTTCGAGGCGTTTCGGGCCTCCCTTTTTTTTCCCCCCCCTAAACGACGAAATTAGCGGCCCTTTTTTTTTTTGTGTGGGGGATTTTTTTCTTCCCCGGACCGGGGCTTTTTTCTCAGACGTTTTCTCTTCCTCTCAGCGCGGGATCGACAGATTTTCTTTTTTCTTTTCCCGCGCAAGACGAAAGCGCCTGCTCCGGCGGTTTTTTTCTCCTTTTCTTGGAGAGAGCGGCTCCCCACTTCTTTCTCTGGTTCGGCGGAAAAGTTTCCCCTTTCTCTCGCAGGCCTTTTCCCCTCTGAGAGATCGTTGCACCCTCTTTTTCTTCCCCCTTCGCCCACGATGGAGGAAGCGCTTTCCCCTTTTTTTTTTTCCTTTTTTCTGTTTCCGCTTCAGACAAGCTTAGCCAGAAGCCCTGCCTCCTTTTTTTGCGATTTTTTTTTTTTTTTTCAAGTCTTTTTTCTCCCTGTCCCCCACGGAGGAGGATCCAGACGCTCTTTTGTTTTCTTTTTTTTTTTTTTCGGCAAAGTTGGCCTCGTTTCCTTTTTTTTTTTGCTTACTTTCTCAATTGATCGACGGCTGGAGTCATCTCCCCCCTCTTTCTCTCTCCACGGCGATCCACTTTTTTTCTTTTGGATATCTTTTCCCCCCCCCACGACTAGGGGCCGCCCTTTTTTTCCTCTCTTTCTTTCTCAGCGACCGCTGACGGCCGAGGTCCCCTTTTTTTTTTTTTTTGTCCCCCTTTCCTTTTTCTGGTGTCGAAGATTCAACGGAAAGGCGCTCTTATTTCCCTCCTCTTTCCTTTCCTCGCCCCGTCGCTCGATTTTTTTTTTTTTTTGGCGGGGCTAGAAGCCGCCGGCCGCCCTCGTTTTTTTAGGTTATTTTCTTTTTCTGATGATAAGGACGTCTTTTCCTTGTTTCCTGGGTTTTTTGATTTCCCCCTTCCGGCCGGCGAAAAGTCCTTTTTTTTTTTTCTCCCCGAAGAAGATGACTGAGGACGTCCCCCTTTTTTCCCTTTTTGCGAGGGGATGGGCTTGCGGCCGCGTTTCCCCCTTTTTTTTTTTTTTTTTTTTTCCTCTCCTCCGTTGTTGTTTTTGTTGCATCTCTCTTTTTCTTTTTATTTGTCTACCTCCCCTTTCCCCCCTTTACGTGAACATGGGTGCGCTCGCCCCCCTCTACACTCCTTTTTTTTTTTTTTTCCTACGTCGTGCAGCCTAGAATGTGCCCCTCTTTTTTTCCCTTTTTTCCTTCATCCTTTCCCCCTTCCCCATCTATACGAGAGACTCTTTCCTTTTTTTTCTTTTCTCGGCGCGATAGAGAGGACCTTGCTCGGTTCTCTTTTTTTCCAAGGTAGTTTTTTTTCTCCGGGGAGTATTTCTAGGTCCTTTCCTTTTCTTTCTTTTTTCTTCTCCGCGTGACGCGGGAATTGTCGTTTCCCGTCGTTTTTTTTTTCTTTTTTGGGCGCTTTCTTCTCCCCGTCTTTTTTCTGAGCAAGGGATCTCCTCACTGAAGCCATCCTTCTCTCCATTCATAGCACGGCGGGAGAAACGGCCCCTTTTTCTTTCTTTCTTTTTTTTTTCCTTTCTCTTTGCTCGCCAGCAGGGAGGCGGACGTTGTCGGCATTCTTCCTTCCCCACCCCCTCCCCCCCCCCCACTCCAACGGAGAGAGGTTATGACGCGCAATGTCTTTTTTCCTTTTTTCAAGAGTCAAGTCTTTTCCGCCTCTGAGAGAGGGGGGGGGGAGTTCCCCCCTCTTTTTTTTTTTTTTTTTCCTTTTCAGCAGAAAGGATTTCCGTCCCGTCTTTTTTTCTTCTTTTCTATCCCCCCAAGCTCACTCTCTTCTTCTGCGGGCGATAGGTTAGTGTCTCGCCTGCTTTTCCGCGATGCGATTGATTAGGCCGCCGTCATTTTCTTTTTTCTCCCGTACTTTCTTGCCATGCGGCGCACGAATTGGGAGCGTGCCCCTTCTTTTCCCTTTTTTTTGGCGGACCGAACCTTGGGTGCTTTTCCTTGGGCGAGCATAAACGGGTCTTTTTTTTTTTTTGAGACGAAGGTTGTAGGGGGCTTCCTTTTTTTTGACGCTCGAGGTCTCCGCTCCCCCCTTTTTTTTTTTTTTTTTTCTTTCCGTCACAACGGCCGTGGCCGGCTTCCTTTTTTTTTTTTTTTTCTCGGCGAGAAGGGTGGGTTTCCTCCCTCCCCCCTTTTCTCCCCTTTTTACTCTTCCTCGAGGCTCGGAGTTTCCCTTCTCCTTTTTTTTTGCGGGATTCAGGTTCTGGGCCCCCCTTTTTCCGGAAGAGCCCTTCTCTTTTCCCTTTTTTCTCAGCGGCTTTGCAACTCGGGGGGCGTTTTCCTTTTTTTTTCAACTGCCCACTCTCGGCCATCGACAACTTTTTCTCTTTTTTTCTCCCTTCCCTCCCGAGGCGTCCGGGTATGAACGCAGCTCCATTTTCTTTTTTTTTGAGTACTTCCCTCTTCGCTGTCAAGGTAAAACAGGTCGGGACTTCCCTTCTTTTTTTCTTTTTCCCACCGAGGTGCTGAGCTAGGTCGTTTCTCGAATTCCTCCTTCCCCTTTTTTCCTTTTAGCTTTTCCCCCCCCCGTCGAAAGAAGCATGCGTCGTCCCATTTTTTTTTAGTCGGAGGGGCGCCCTCCCCTCTCTCGGTTTTTGAGTCGTTTTTTTTTCCGTCTCTAGGGCATTTTTTTCCTCCCCTTTTTTTTTTTTTCCCCCGATACAGATAATGGGCTCTTTTTGAGTTTCCTTCACGTGAAGGTAATTAGAGGAGAAACCTCCCCTCTTTTCCTTCTCCTTTTCCCTCCATCGTCGTGGGGCGGAAAGGCCCTCTCCCCCTTCCTCTTTTTTTGTGATTTTATTCCCTCCCCCTGATCCGACGGCGGAACGGCCATTCTCTCCCCCCTTTTTTTGTTGTTGAAGGAGACTCTTTTTTCCTTCTTCCTCTTTCCTTTTTGAATTCACGGAGGGGGGAATTCTCCCTTTTTTCCTTCCCTCTTTTTGACTAAGATAGGGCAGCAAACACTTCTCTTCTTCTTCCTTTTTGTGGTTTCTCCTTTTGAGGGGACGAACGGGGGGGTTCTTTTTGGTCCGTCCGTTCCCCCCCCCCTCCTCCCTTTTTCGTTGATTGGAATTCGAAGGACCTTTTTTCTTCTCCTCCCCTAAAGAGAGAGGCAGGCCTCTTCTTCTTTTTCGGGAGGGAGTGAACCCCCCCTCTCTTTCCCTTTTCTCCTAACGATTCCTTTTCCCCACTTCCGTTATCGACGAAGGCCTAGTAAGTCCTTTTTTCTTTTTTTTTGGGTCTTTCTCCCTCCTTTCTTCTTGACGTTTGAGAGAATTTTCTTACCCCCTCTCTCTCTCTTTCGCACCTCGTGAGGATCTTCCCTTCCTTGCTTTTCCCCCCCTGGGGACAGTTTGGGAAGAGATGTCCGGTTCACTTTTTTCTTTTCGAGGACTTATTGGTTCATAATTGATTCGTCGGGTTTTTTCCCTTCCCCTTGTCTCCGATCTGTTTCTTCCATTCTCCCCTTTCCTTTTTCTCCCCTCTTCGGGGGAGCTGGTTCTCTTCTGACCTTTCCGCCCCCCCTTTTTCCCCCTGCGCTTTGTGATTTCTTTCCCATTCTCCCGGGCAAGCGTTCCTTTTTTTCTTGTATTCCCCCCCCCTCGGAAAACCAGATCTTTTTTTCCCCTTTTTTCGGCAGCGACTGTCCCCCTGGCTCTCTTTTTTTCCCTGGGGATTCCCCCGTGAGAGGAGGTAGAACTCTTTCTCTTTTTTTTCTGTTGACGCCTGGCCTTTCTTTTTCCTAGGTTCTTTGCGCGTAGAAAGTAAATTCCCCCCTAGCTTTTTTTTTGTTTTTCTTTTCGGGCGACGCACATAGAACTCTGGTCCTCTCTCATTTTTTTGGCCCTTTTTGTTGGATTTCCTCTCCTTTTTTTTTCCCCATGAATTTCTCTTCTTGCCTTGACGTGGAATAAAAGACAGAACCTTTTCTTTTTTTTTTTTTTTTTCCTGGCGCGCAGGCGATCGACCCCTCCTGACGTAGATCCGTCCCCACTTTTACCTTTCCTTTTTTCTTTCTGGGCAAAATAGAAGCCTTCGTTTTTCTTTCTTTTTTTTCCTTACTATTCCTCTTGCCTGGCAGGGGGATACGATGGCTGCCCTTTCCCTTTCTTTACTTTTCTTGTTGCTTTCCGTCGGTCGGCGGACCTTTGAAGTGGATCGTTTCGTCCTTTCCCCTTCTCCCTTTTTCCTCCCCAAATATCTTTCTTCTTTCCTTTTTTTTTCTTTTTTGTAAAGTGAAATAGAAAGAATCTCCGCCTTTTTCTAACCTTTTTCCTACAGCTTTTTTTTTTTCCCCCTTCTCGGGAGGGAGGGATTTTTTAAATTCCTTTTCTTTTTCCCTGGTTTTTTTTTTTTCCCGCCGCGATGCGGCTGGACATGCTTCATTTCTTTCTTTTTTTTTTTTTTGGCCGCGCAAAGGGCCCCTCTCCTTTTTTTTCTTTTTCCTTTCCCCTCCCCCCTGCCAGAGAGACAAGGGGGGCGATTTTCTTTTTTTGGGGGTCGTCCTGCTTCCCCTTTTTCTTCCTTTTTTTTTTTAGAAGCTGCTCCCTCAGCGGAGCGAACGGGGACCCTCTTTCCCCCACTTTTTTCTCTTTTTTTCCGCTTGCGGTCGAAGATCCCGGCCCCCCTTTTTTCCCCTCCCCTGAGCACGTTCCTTCCCCTTTCTTTTTTTTTTTTTGACGCCGCGCCCGACTCGATTTTTTATTCGGTTTCTTTTCAGTTTCGGATGATCAGGACGAGCTGGCTACTTCTTTTTTTTTTCCTTGGTAGAGGAAAAAGGGCCCCTTTCCTTTTTCTTCGCGTCCAACGTTGGGACTTTTCTTTTAACCCCTTTTTTTTCTTTTGGCGAGAGGCACCAGGGGAACGTCCGTTTCCTCTTCTTTCTTCGCGATAGTGAGGTAGGTGTTCATTCTTCCTTCTTTTTTTTTGGAGAGAGATGAGACGGGAACGGGAGCCGATCGGCTCGCCTCCTTTTTTTTTTTTCTGGTTTTTCCCCCTCCCACCGTGGAAAAAAGTAAATATTAGAGAAGCGCTCCTTTTTTTTTTTTTTTTCTTTGCCTCTAACGCGGAGTTAGAGAGCGGAGCCTTCTTCTTTTTTTCCTTTTTTTCTCATCGGTTCTTTCTTCCTGCCGGAGGGAGTAGAGACCCCCCTCCCCCTTTTTTTTCTTCTTTTTTTCCGTTGAGGGAGATTTCTCCCCCTTCTCTTCTTTTCCTTAGCTCCCTCTCCTGGGAAGGAGGCAGAAGGGGGTCTTTCTCTTTTTTTTTTTTTTTCTCTGGCTTGAGGGAGGAAGGCGTGGACTTTTTTTTTGCAGTTATTTTTTCTTCCTTTTTTTTCTTCGTGGCAGTTGGAAGATGATATCTCCATCTTTTCTTTTTTTTCCTTTTTCCGTGCGAGGGGACTCCCCAGGTGTTCTCTCTTTCTTTTCTTTCTTTCCCAGGGT
>Ga0179593_1373847_pt1 | contig 12582 bp, 19 predicted proteins | sample CZODoug2_1_08_16_FD_185931 | JGI IMG/M metagenome (GOLD analysis project Ga0179593, IMG submission 185931) | Vadose zone soil fungal communities from Angelo Coast Range Reserve, California, USA - CZODoug2_1_08_16fungal (PacBio error correction) | ecosystem: Environmental > Terrestrial > Soil >... | reverse complement strand
ATGACCTTTCTGAGCCGTGCCCCCTCCTCTCTTCTCGTTTTCCAGGCTCCCTTTTCGTTTTTTTCTTTCGTTGGCCCCCCTCTAATTTTTTTTTTTTATGAACGGACTTAGCTCGAGCCTTTTTGCGCGCGCGTTTTCTTCATGTTTTCCCGCTTTTCCGATTCTGCGCCCGCAATTTTTTTTTTTTGGTTGTTTTTTTGGGGCACGTTTTTGAGAGTCCCCGCCTTTTGCTTGCTAGGTCCCTGTACCCGGTCTCTGGTGTCTCTTCCTCTTATTTGGTAGCGTCCTCTTCTCACTCCCCCGTTCTCGTGATTTCGTTTTTTTTTTGTTCTTTTTTTCCTTGTGTTTCAGTTTTTCTTCTCTGAACGGACTGCAGGTAGCCGGTTTGAGTTTTTTCGCTTTTTGATTCGTTTTTCGTTGGTATTCTGCACCGGTCCCGGTTTCTTCCTTGAAGACGCACCTTCGCGGACATTTCAGACATTTTTAGTTTAGAAGTAGAGTTACCCCCTCCCCCCCCCTTCTTGACCTGGTTTTTTTCGATTTTGAGCGTTCCGCTTTTTTCCCTTCCGGTCGATTTGTTTTCCGCAGGCTTCCGGCCGCTTAGTCGCGCTCGAGTTTCCCTTTTGCTTCTTTTGCTGCGCGGCGTCGATTTTGGCTCCCGACCTCCGCGGCCGGTCCCTCTATCTACCTTTAGTTCTCAAGAGAAGGCTCCAGGTCCTATACCAGGTTGTGCGCGCCCCGCGCTTCTAGCTGAGCCTACTGTTTTCCATTGAGGACAGCCCGCGCCCTGGTTCCGTCCGTCCTGGAGCCCGCGCGCAGTAGAGTAAGCGCTCCTCTCTTTCCCCCCTGATACGCTTATTTTTCCTTTGCTCTGTCGGAGCCCGTTGGCGCCCCATGGCTCCTCTAGCCCTCTTGGCGGCTCTGCCGCGCGCTCTCCCCCTCTCGCGCTCAGGCTTATTTGATTTTTTGCGCGAGTTTTTCTCCCCCCTTCTCTGGCACCCACCCCCCCCCCCCCCCCCAACAAAACCCCCCCACCCAAGACCTCCACGTTCGTTCCTTTGGCCCGTCCCGTCCCTTGCGCCAGTTTCTAGTTCCCGTTCGCCGCAAGTCGCGCGTTTTTTTTTTTTTTCTTGTGTTTTCTTCGAGCCGTTATTCTCAGTGTTCTTTGACTTTTAGCGCGTCTACTTCTCTTTGATACGTGAGACGATTTTTTTGGCCTCGCCTAAGGTGAGATCTGCCCTCGTTGTTCGATTTCTCGCTCCGGCCTGCTACGTTGCAGGCTTCTTTTCGAGTTCTTGCGCGGGTTCCGCGGCGTTGGAGCAGCCTTCTCCCTTCCCTCTCGCGTGCGGAGCGCTCCGTCTTTTTCCTTTATCAATTGAATCCCTTCTTCCTTGCTTTACTTTTTGATTCTTAGTCACGGTTGTGTCCCCGGTAACGATTTGGCTCCTGATTGTCCTCCGGTTTATTGTCGATGTTTCCTTTTGCGTGCGATCTCCATTTATTTCTCTTTCAATTACTTCCTCGCATCTGCCGAAGTCTGAACCCTCTGCACAGCCCATTTCCAAGTTTGGCTTCGATCTTGGCTGTTCTTGCCGGTTCGGCCCCGTGATCCCTTGTTTCTGAGGGCCCAGGGCCCATTTTTTTCGTTTTTTTTGCGGATTACGTGTAACGGCTGTGACGATTGTCGTTCTCTTTTTTCCGTCTTCTTCCCCCAGCGAAAATTTCCCTTCCGGAGAAGAGCTGGCCTCCTGACGTTCTGGCTCTTTCCGTTCTTTTCGTTTTTAGAGACGGCTTCTATTTTTTTTTCTAGGGTCTCCTCTTCAAGCCCGCGACGATTTGCAGACCGTATAAGGGTAGAGACGCCTCCTTTCCCGTCGCCCCTACCAGCCTCCGCTGATGCTTGTCAGAAGTCCTCAGGCCCTCCTCTCCTCCTGCGTTTTACGCCCCCCCGGCAGATGAGAGGGTCGCTTCTTTTTTTCTTGTCTCTAGTCCTAGCTTTTTTTCTCTTAGGGCCTTGCCCTTTGAGCCAAGGTCAGACTCTTATCTTTTTCAGTCCCTTTTCTCTTCCATACCCTCGGCGGCTTTTTTTATCTATAAGCCATGAGCCCTTTTCGCGCGTATGGTTATCACCATCTCTCTTTCGACTTTTTTCGACCGCTTTCAGAACGGAGCTGCTCCCCCCTTTCAAATACGTAGTTCTTTCCTCGATTTCATAGCTTTGTTTTTTTTAGCCAGACCTCCTCTTTTTGATTTTCTGTTTTGGTTTCAGAAATTTTTTTTTTCTTTGCCGATATCGTAGTTTGACGGAGATTTTCCCCCCTGTGGCTGCGCGGGTTTTCACCTGGGGCACTTTTCCTTAGATGGTTGTCTACATTTAATTTTTTTGAGCCAGTTTCCCCGGTCCGAGGGTTGTTTTTCTCCGGTTTTATCGCGTGTTGAGCTTGACGGCCTCCTCACTGGCGCTCAGAAGCACAGGTTGCTTATTCTATTTTTTCTTTCCCCCCTTGTCTGTTTTAAGTCTCTGCTGCCGGCTCGGCTGTTTTTTCTTTTGAATTCAGGATAGGTTTTTTCAGCTTTGTCCGCTCGTCTATGCTTCGTCCGTGACGCAATAATCTTGCTCCCCGAGGTCTTTCTTCTTCCTAAGATTTTCTTTCTCTGAAACTGAAGCCGTCGTCCCTTTCTGTCTCCACGCCTTTGGATAGCTCTCCTCCTTCCGATGCGCACGAACCAATTGTCCCTTCCGTCACCCGATCTGCAACCCCCTTTTTTTCTTTTGTCTGGCCACCTCTCCTCTACTTGCCTACCTACTTCTGTTTTCACCTGGGTTCATTAGCTTTTTTTGTACAGGTTTCGGGCGACCGGGTCGAAGCCTATCGGGTCTTGACCAGTAGCGCGCCTTTTTTTCCCACTTTTTCTCGTCTTCCTCGCTCCACGCGACTGGGTTTGGCAGACTCGGACGTCGTCGTTGAGCTCTTACTAAAAAAGGGCCTTCCCTTTTTCCGCCCGTCTCTTCCTCGATCGCCCTGCAAGCTTTTTTTTTACCTTTTTTCCCCTGTCGTGCCCCCCCGTCTCCGAGTCCCCGAGCATAGTCCTCATTACGTGCGCGCCTTTCTTTTTGCCAATTCAGACGCTCTTTGCCCCCTTAGTTCGGGCTTTGCTCTAGTTACGTTCTAACGTCCCTGCCCGGCCCGCCCGCTTTCGACTTCCTGCCCTTTTCCGGTTATCGTTTTGCCAATTGTCTCGTACCCTTTTTCCTTTTTTCATCGTTCTCGACCGAGACGTGAGACGATTGACGCATCTTTCCTTCATGCCCCGCTTCCTACTTCCTTTCCGGAAACCGTTTTCCCTTCTGAACGTCACCTCCCCTGACTCTTTTCTTTTTACCTGCCCCCTCCCCCTTCTCTCAAGTTTTTCCCCTTTTGACCCCTTTTTTCCCGCTATTCAACTCGTTTCTTCGTCAGTTATGGGTTTAATTCGATTGCTTGATCTTTTCCCCTCCAAGTTCAGGGGAGGTCGACTTCTCAAGACCTTCCCTGTCACCCCCCATTCGATTAACCAGGTTATCTTAGTTACCCAGCCTTCTCCCCCCCTCTTACCCCCTTTTAAGAACACACTTGTCGTCCATACTCGCCTCTTTCCTGACAGAAGGTTGTCTCTTTCACCCATATTCTTCCGCTGACCCCCGCTTATAAGACCAATTTGCTTTGGTAGCTGAGCTCCCCCTCTTGTTTTTTTTGCCTTCCTGCCGTGATAGCACTCCCAGACCTGTCTAGGCTCGTATCGGGAACTCGTGCCCTTTTTTTTCTGACTTCCCCGCCCGTCTAGTTGCGACTCTACTGAGTGACGGCCGAGTTTTTAGTAGCCCCTCGTCTCGTCGTTAAAGTCTCGAGGTTTTTTTTTTTCTCGCTTTCGTCTCGCTCCCTTTTTGTCTTTACGTTCTTTTTAGCAAAGCTTCCACCACAAGCCCACCCAGCCGCCGTTCGCGTCTCCTTTTATAAGGCCCTGATTACGATGCTTATTCCCTCTCCGTTGTTTACCATTGCGCCCGGTCTCCATGCTTCGCGGCTGCGTCTCCTTTTTTCCTTCGCCCCGTTGGGCTGGAGGTGTTCTCGAGCGTGAGCCAGGGATTTGCTTTTTTTGTGGTTAAAATGGCTCTTAATCTCCTTCGAGATGTTTAAAATAGGTTTGTCCTCCTGATTCTCTTTTTTCGCAGAGAGTGGTTTTATTCTCTCCCCCGGCGACGTTGCGTATCTTGTTTCTTCTCCGCCCAGAGTAGATATTTTTAGCTTGTGCTTTTGAACCATGGCTTCTTTGGATCTTCTCGAAGGTTAATTCAGAGTCAGATTTTTATCGTTAGATCGAGCGTCCTCGGCCTCTTTGTCGTGATCTTACCCTACCTCCGCCAGCTCACTTCAAGTCTTTGTCTGGAGCGATCTTGGTTGACCGGAGGCCCTCCTAGCTCTCTCCTGGATCGTTCCTAGTTTTTTGTTTATTGGATCTCCTGATTTCGTCTCCACACGTTCAATACAGTGGCGTTGATCCCTTCTCCCCGTTCATTCAAGGTCTTTGTCGCCTTTCGTCTGGAGTTTTGTTCTTGATTTTGTAGTCCCCTCCATTTTACTCCTTGTGTGCGCTCTGCCCCTATACGAGTTTGCGATTTCGGAATTTTTTCCGTCCAGGTCTTTTTAGATCCCTCGTCACCTAGGTGACCTTTCTTCCTCCTTGACCGTTTTTCTAGTTAATCCCGCGATCGGAAAGTCCTTGACCCCCCAGACTCCCTTTCTCCTCTCTAGTGAATTTTCTGGAAGGCACGTTCTTCATTCCGCGGGTTCAGGGCCCGTCAGTTATCCCTAGCTTAGCCAGCGGCTCAAACTCTTACGGTTTCTTTTCCCGCTTAAATGTCAGTTCGATTTCTCTCGGCGCCCCCTTAATGATGATCCTCTTAAACGAGCGAGATTTCATTCCAATTATCCTTGATCCCGCGCATTAGAGATGAGGACTATTCTCTTTCCCTTCCTGTAGAGCTCTTTTCGTCTGGTCCTTCCCCTTTTTCCCGCGATTTTCCCTTGCCGAGCAGCTAGGGGCTTTTTCTAGTTTTTCAAAGAGCCCATACCAGAGATTCTTATACCGCCCCGAGACTTTCTTTTTCAGCTTCGGTGGGAGCGCGTTTTCTGGTTTTTTTCTTCTTCCTTGAAGTGTCCTCTTAGACGTGCTGATGTACGTTTTCTTGTTTCGCACTCCTCAGTCGTCCCCTCTTTATTTTTATTGGGCGTCCTTAGCGTGACTACTTTTTTTAGTTTTTCGCTTCCTTGGACCACTCGGGATCATCTGTCGGTTCGATTCGGACGACCCCCTGGCTGGCTTCCGCCCCTTAAGGTTTGGTTTTCCGGTGCCGCGCTTTGATTTTCGTTGCTCTCCGGCGATCGAGTACTTCGCCGCCGGGCTTTTGTCGCACGTCGGATTCCCGTCCCTTTTCTTTTGCTGGACCTGGGACCCTCGATGTCTTCTTCTTTGCTTTCCTTCCGTTTTGCCCTGGGAGGTCTTTTTCCGACCGCGGCTTTTGGCTCCCTTTCATGCGGTTTATTCTTGGCGCTATCTGAGGCCCAGATCGTTTGAGTCGCTTTACGTTGCGGGTCTGCTCTTGGCTATTTCGGGGCCCCTCCGCGCGCTTTCGTTTTTCTCTCCCTAAATGGTCAGTCGTGTGCAATCTTACGTAGGCCTTTTCCGAGCACGGGTCCCTGTGAGCTCTATTCCTGATCGAAGCCGGATGGAATCCTGAGTCTTCGCAATAGTTAATTTCTCGGTCTCCCCCAGTCTCTCTGCACCCCTCTCCTTGTCTGCGTTAGCAGCTTTCCGCACATTTCTCCCTAGTCTTTCTTATTCTTCCAGTTTTGAATTCTCGAAAATGGCGCCCCTACTACCCCCGCTTTTTGCGGGTCCAGAGTCGTTGTCTATTCGACTGATTTCTGCATTTCCTTGACTCCGACGCCCGAGAGTCTGTTCCCCTTGACCGTTTGCAGTCCACAGCGATTCGGTTAGAGCCTGCATGACCTCAGTTCGGAGAGGACGCGAGCTTTACACTTTTTATTCGCGTTCGGGATTGTGGGAGAGTTCCCCTTAGTTGCGTTTCAGAAGGCTCTTTGACGCGCCGCGCGGCCCTCCTACCCTAATTTATAGTTCCGTGACAGTCGTCCCCTATTGGTGTAAGCGATCGTCGCGTTCAGTCCCCTTCCCGCTGATTTTTTTTATTAAAAAGTAGACCCGCGTGAACGTGATTCCCCTTAGCTTCTCCCTTTTCTTTTTAGATTCTCTTCGTCCTGTAGATTAGCCTCTTCGCCTCCTACTTTTTTTTTCCTTGTATTGAGTCTTTGATTGTCTATTAGACGGTTTCCTTGCGCAGCGCGAGGATCCCCTCTCACGGACGGGTTTTTTTTCCGAGGGGGGATCCTCCCTTCTTGCTCCCTTCTCTTTGAATTCCCCTGTACCCTGCACCTTTTCATCCTTCCTTTCGCTCAATTCTTCCCCTCCCCATCCTGTCTGAAACCGATTACCCAGCTTTTTTCCACAGGTTCGCCAAGTGTCCCTTTGATGCTGTTGATTTTTTTTTTTCGGTCCCCTTCTCTTCCGGTTGCTTTTCCCCCCCGTTTCCTTTATTCGCTTTTTTGTGGAATCTTAGTCGTTCTCGTCCTTCTTCTTCTTCGCTAAATCTGATCTTTTTTTCTCCGGAGCAATTTTTTTTTGCGCTACCCTCCTCGGAGATGGAGCGCTTTTCCGGACGATGCGAAGTGCCTCTTTTAGGTCTTCCATTGAGAGCGCGACGAGTTTCCCCTGTTTTCTTTCCCCCCATTTTTCCTATTTTTTTTAGCGAGGAAACCTCGTAGCCCAGGTAGTCTCCTGACTTTATCGAGTTAGAAGAGCCATCTTTGAGTCTTCCCCTCTCTCAATGCAGTTTTTTTTCTTTCCCTTACTTGGGTACTGAGCTTGATCTGTTAGCCGACTTGATCGCGAGAGTCAGTTGGAGGAATTGTCAGTTTTCCTTGAGGCCATTTCTTCAGCTCTCTACGTTTCCCTTTAGCCTCTTCAACTTGCTATTGTGGTTAATAGAGGCATCCGTTCGCTTTTTCTGTTTATCTCTGTGGCTCCCAAGTCGTGTACATTTTTAGACGCTCTTTTTACGAAAGGCTCCCAGTTTGAACCTTTTCCCCCTTATATCCCCGAGTTGAATTCCTTTGTGAAGCTCCAGACCTCCTAGGGTTGTTCGCTCGGGGGAAGGCGTTGACCGTTTTCTCTTAGTTACTTTCCGTAAGGTTTTTTTTAGTACACTTTTTTTCAGCATTACCCGGCTTTGCTTCCGCAGGTCGGTCGGTTTTAACACCTAATCCTTTCTTCCTTTTTCCCCCCGTTTTCTTAGGTGGGCTGTATGCGGTGATCCTTGTTTCTTCTGCGACGTTCCTTCCGCGTCCTGCCGGCCGCCCTAATTTTCTCGACTGACCCAAGAGAGGAGGCGGCCCTCTCTATTTTACTATTTTTGTTCTTTATGATTGATGCCGCCGGACCTCGGTGTTGGGCTTGCCCGGCCGTTCTAGGGGCCGGTGCGTCCGTCGAGACCTGCCCGTTAGCTCCAGCGAGTCCCACTGCCCGCGCCCCTTTGCAGTTAAGTTTTTCAGATTTATTCCTTCTTTCCGCGCATCGGATTACCAATTTCAAGTCTCTCACCCATATTGTCTGAGAGCATCCCTGAGATCCCCCTACGTCCTTTCCCGTTCCACCCGATCGACCCCTAAGGCTGTCTGGACGGAAAGTGATGAGGCCGCGCTTCCCTTTAGGGGTTTTACCTGGTCTCTATTGGTTCTTTTCATCGAGTTATCTTGAACTCCTTAGTGTTACTAGCGGCGCGGTCTTCCCGTTTTTTCTTTTCCTTGTTTTCTCCCGTCTCTTTTAGTAGTCGTCCCCGTGGAGACTAGCTATATGTTCTCACCCAATTTTTCAAAGGCCCCACGTTTTTTTATCCGTACCTCGGCCGCCCTGCCCCGTCGACCCGCGCCAGACGTTCACATCCTTCCCCGTATCCTTTTTTCTCGATTTATGGGCGAGCTTTCGGCTTGATTTTTTTTTCTCCTTGCATGTTTAAATCAGGCGGCGCCTCATTTCCGCGTCATTCTCGCCCCTCCCTTTTGGTTCTTGCTCCATCATTCTCTTTTGATCCACCCCTCCCGGTTCTTACGCCCCACCCCCCTCTTTCGCCCTCTCCAGCCTCCCCGTGAGAGGGACCCAATTTTCTTCTATTTTCTTTCTCTCACTTTTTTTCTGACCTAGAAGCCTCTGACCGAGAATTCCTCGTCTTTTTTCTCCCCTTGAGTCCAAAACTTTTTTGCCAGCCCCCTGCCCTACCTGCCCTCTCTCTTTTGCGAAATTTCAGACCCCGCCCCTAGAAAGTACCGACATTCCTTGTCGTCCTGTGGCGATTCTTGTTTTTCACTCGCGTCTTCCCGATTGCGCTTGACTTCATGAGTTTTTTATGGCTTTCCTCCCAGACTGTTGGAAGGCGACGTCCCTTCTGGTTTACCTCGCCTTCACATTGGGCCCTGGCATCCTCCTGACCCCCTTGAGTGTAAAGAGCACCGTCCTGATTAAGAGCGCCCGCAAGTGCAAGAGGGGGCGATCACCTTTGCCCTCGTCTTCCTACTTCCCAGAACCGTTCATTTGTTGCAGGAGGACGCTTGTCTGTCGATCTACCTGGAAGTCGCGTTCCAGTTTCGCCCTTTTTTTACTCACGAGCTAGGCTTATTGTTGCACCGAGGCCTGTCTCTGCCTCTTTTCTTTGCTTGGCGACGCCCTTTTCTCAGGTGTTGTCTATTGACGAAGGCACCCTTGTATCTGAGATCCCGCTTTTTTTTCCTAACACTAGCTCGTATCTTCCACTGGTTCTTTGCTCCTGTTGAGATACCCCTTCGCCCCCCACCTCCCCCCTCCTGGCGGTTTAGCCTCGCTCATATAAGACCCTGTCAGCCAGTGACGTGACTGGATATAAATTCGGGTTTCCAGTCGCCCCGTTCGACACTTTCTTCAGGCCCCAGAATTCTATCCTGCCTCCGAGAGAGTTTTCCCTTTCGCCCCCCATTCGCCTTTCGTCTCTGGTTCCCTCTGTGAGGCGAGCCTTTTCCACACCCAAGTTATGTGTCCCGCCTAATGTTTTTCCATGGGTGGAGCACCACTTGGTTTTTCCGCGCTAGCAGCCCCCACGCTGAGCTTCTCAGGTTTAGCGTTCACGTCAGTCCTTTTCTTTTTTTCCCTCATGTTCTCTACTTCTCCCGGTTTCCCAGCCTCCCTCTCTTTTCCTAGAGGTTTTGGTGTTCCCTGGCGACTTGCTTTTTCTCCTTCGCTCTGCGCGCGCCGAGTGCCTTACTTGTAGTTCCCCCGGCCACCCTTTTCAGCACGCCTAACTTTCCCTTTTCTGACGCCTGCGCGAGCGGTATCAACTGGCCCACTCCGGTCCCCCTATGATTCCCTCATTTCTCCGGCCTGATGTATTTCTCCTATAAACCTTTTGAATGGAGGGAGTAATCTAAGTCTGACTATGCAATCTATCCCTTTTTGGCCTTTCGAGTGTTGTCTCCGTCATTCCCCTTCTTCCCTATCCGGGACGTCTCAACGTGCTTCTTTCTCTTGAATTTTTTGGCTGCAACTTTCCCACTTGTCTTGGTATTTCTCCGGTTCACATTTTTCATTGCCAAGAGCCCTACTCGATTACAGCGTTATCTTGGCCTCTTTACCAAAGACCTAGCTTAGCGTTTCCACCCAGTTCTACTGTCCCCTCTTCCAGCCTCCTGTTGCTTCCCGCGGACTTAGAGTGCTCTCTCGTCTCTCGTTTTCGGGACCATTCTTTCTCTCGTGTGAGAAAACTCCAGGTTGTTGCTCGAGCTTACTTTATCAGTTCCTCGACTGCCCCCGTTCTGTTACCAGAGCTCGCCTTTTTCGCGTCGACTTGGCCATCTTAGCGGCGAGTTTTTTGGGCGCATTATTAATACTTATTCCCCAACGCCTTGTTTCGATCTTCTGGACCCTTTTTGCCCACCCCATCTTTCCTTCCTCCTTTCACGACCCCCTTCTCCCTTTTCACGATCCCCATTAGGCCCCCTCCGCACATCTAGGTCCCCACCCTTCCATGAGCTCGAGCAACCCTTTTTTTGATCGTCTCTCTCTGTGGAGTTCCTTTGACCTCCTTCTCTTGATTAGTAGCCGATCTTTTTTCGACACCCCTCCTTTTCTCTTTTAAGTAGTCCCTTCTAGCTTTTTTTTTCTCTTTGTTTATCATCTCGGTTTTTCGTCGCTCTCCCTTGGATCTTCCTGCGGGTAGTTCTGGGTTGACTTCCTTTGAGTTCTTTTTCCCAGCAATGTGACGGGGCCCCTAAGGCTTTTTTTCCGCGAGCGGGCGTTCGTCTCGCTTTTCTACCGCGAGACGGGCTCCCTCTCTCACCTCGATGAATCCGTTCTCTCTCATCCGGCGTTTTTTCCTTCTTCTTCTGAGTTTTCCGTAGAGGACTCACAGTCCCCTTCTGACACTTTCCCTAGTTAGCTTGTCCTCCCCTTTTCGTCTTGCGGTTTTCCCTTCTTCCCCTCTCCTGATTTGATTCAGATGGCCGAATGTATTTTTGTATTTTCGTCCTCCCCCACTTTCTTATTGATGGTTTTGAGAGAGTCTTTTTGCGTTGCTCCACGACTCATGTTCCTTTTTTCTTCTTCGCTCCTATATCTCGCCAGATAGCTTTCTCGAACTCCTCCTTCTTGCTTATTTCCTCCACGCGGCCGTTCGCTCGAGGAAGATCCCGACTTTCCTCTTGATTACCTTCGACCTTTTCTTGCAGCCCTCTCCCGGAGAATTGGACTCTGCGAGCCCACGCGCAGCAGTATGAGGACTTTTTTGTGTTTTGATTAGTCACTTCTCTAGTTGATTTTTCCTCCTTCCTGGACCTTCTCCCTCCCAACCTTGAGCCCCCAGTCGATAACAGCGTGGTGCCCCGGGCGTTTGAATGCCGATCTCGACCGGGCATTGATCGAGGCGCCGCCTTTTCTTGTGTAGCCGTTTCTCCTGGATTTAGCCCGGATCTTGAATGAGTCAGTTCGTCCCATTTGCCTTTTTGAGCGTTGACTGCTCTAGACCGCCGAGTTTTGGGTCTTTTTTCTCTGGCCTCTTTTTGACCCGTCGCATGAGTCTCCTCGACTTTTTTGCCGGCTTTCCCTCGCTCCTTTCCTACCTTTTATCTGTTTTCTCTATCCCTTCGGCTCGCTACTTTCTCTTTTTCGTCCTCTCGACTTTTATAGATTTTCTCTCCCCTCTCGTTCTTGCCCTTAGCGCTTTTCGCCCGTCGTCTGGCTAGACCGCTTGTTTCGTCTTCGATGATCGTTTTTTTATTTAGAATGCCCGGCGCGGTTGCGTGAGCGTGGAGTTCCCTGCGCGCTCGTTCCTCCGCCCCCCGGCTTCCTTTTGATCCTCTTTGGCTTTTTTTTTTGATTTTGGGCCGCTGGTATCCGGTTTTTTCATTGAGTGTTCTTCCGATTTGGCTCCGAGTCCTTGTTTGCAGTCTTAGTCAAGTTGGCTCCTCCCCCCTTTCTTTTTCCCCGCACGAAGTCTTCTCCCATCCGCATCTTTTTTTGCGCCAAATATTCCCTCCCCCAAGCTCGCCAACTTGTCCCCAAGGTTTCTTGTATCTTGGCGACGGCCATTGTTCGGTTTTTTTTTATATTTTCGCTGTCCTTCCGTTCGTTTCGTTGCCTCTGTCTGCGGTCTCTTATTGTTCCTCCTTTATTTCCTTTTTCCTTCTCTAAAGGCTCGTCCAAATTTCCTTCTGAACGATGACTGGCCCGCGCCGGTTCTTGCCTTTGATTGTTTGCGGCGTTTCGAGATTTGTTTTCCTTTTTTCTTTTCGTTGCTCGTTTTTCTATCTTCTGGTGGCGTTATCTCTGATTACTTCGCGCTATTCTTCCCCCCCTTGCTTCTCGAGTATTTTTTGCGACGCAGATTCCTTGCCGCGCTAGGTCGCCCTCTTTAGGCTACCGCCAAGTCTCTTGTAGGGTGCGATTTATCCCTTTTGACGATCTCCCATCCGTAGTTATTTTAGGTAGGTTTCCTTGCCTTTTCTCGTTAGAATCTCGGATCAAGACGTTTCTTCTTCAATTCTTTTTTTTTTGCGTGGATAGAGTTGTCCAAGACGTATTACGTGACTCTTTGCGATCTTAGGGTTCCCTATTAGTGGACACTTTTTTCGCGATTCCTACTCCGGCTGCCTTTTCCTTTGAAACCCCAGCCGTGTCGTTATCGCGTATTCCCTCTCTCTGCTATGCTCTTGGTCTTTTTGGTTGGAAATGGCTACTTTTGGATGTGAGTCTTTTGTATCAGGATTGTTCTCCCATCCTTTTGCTCAGACTTTCATCTGTTTGACCGAGGATGCGTCTTTTTGCTCGAACCCTTTCTTTCTAGGCCTGCTTAGGGTCGCGTGGAGGTGTCCTCTAGGTGGATTCGTTTTTTAAGTGACGCAACCGAAGAATACATGCCGCCGGCTTTGTCACAGACTATTCTTTTTT